>LHCFD05601__coassemble_309_pt1 | contig 377208 bp, 264 predicted proteins | sample LHCFD05601__metabat2_low_PE_005 | metagenome-assembled genome bin LHCFD05601
AACCAAACCCACGTAAACACCACATGAACCATCACAAAACCAACACAATTGAAAGAAAAAGTCCACTCAATGGATAATCCACAGTGCGAAGCACCCACCACAAACCACACATGGGAGTGAAATCTGGGGTTATAGGCCAGAAAGTGTGTCTGGCCTATAACCCGAAATCTGCGAAAACCGCACTGATAATCTCAAGAAACCCAAAAACAAAAAACGGCAGGCCACAAGACCTGCCGCTAAACGAGCCAAAGCCACCCCAAACTATTCGTCAACCTTGAGCATGGCGTACTGAGCCTGGTACAGCTTGGCGTACTCGCCACCGCGCTCTAGTAACTCAGCATGAGTGCCGTGCTCCACGAGCTCGCCGTGATCGACGTAATAAATCTGGTCAGAGCCGACGATCGTCGACAGACGGTGGGCAATCACAAAGCTGGTACGGCCCTTCAAGAGCTCCTTAATGCCAGCCTGCAACGCCTCCTCCGTACGAGTATCGATGTCGGAAGTAGCCTCGTCGAGAATCAGGATGCGCGGGTCAGCAAGCATGACGCGAGCAAAGGCGATGAGCTGACGCTGACCAGCAGAGAGAGTCGAACCGCCTTCCTCAATCTCAGTGTCGTAACCGTTGGGAAGCTCACGAATAAAGCGATCAGCATTCACTGCCTGAGCAGCAGCCTCAATTTCCTCATCCGTCGCATCCAAGCGGCCGTAGCGAATGTTCTCGCGCACGCTCGCCTTGAAGATGAACGTATCCTGCAGCATGACGCCCATCTGAGAGCGCAGAGAGCTCAAAGTTACCGAGCGCAAGTCGTGGCCGTCGATCGTAATCGAGCCGTCCGTCACATCGTAGAAGCGCGACAGCAAGCTGACAATCGTCGACTTTCCAGCTCCAGTTGGACCCACCAGCGCGATGGAATTGCCTGGCTCGACGTGGAAATCAACATGATGGAGAATATCGGGACCATCCTCCTCGTAACGGAAGGAGACGTCGTTATAGTCCACCTTGCCGCTGATCTGAGGCATCGGCTGGGCGCCAGGAAGGTCCTTGATCTCCGGCTCGATATCCATCGTTTCGAAGATGCGCTCCAAGTATGCCGAACAGGTGATCAGCTGGTTGTAGAAGTTGCCGATCTCGATAATCGGGTTCCAGAAGTTGCTCAGGTAGGCCAAGAAGGCGATCAGAACGCCCGCAGAGACGTGAACTCCACCAAGCTTCATAATTGCCAGGTAATACACCATTGCGGTCGTCGTCGTGGCGATAACCTGCACCGAAGGCCACATGAGGAACTCGAGGTACTGCGCGCGCATCCAGAAGTGGCGAACCGTAGCCTGCTGGCCCTGGAACTCCACAAACTGGGTGTTCTCACGCGCAAAGCTCTGCGTCGTCTTCACACCGGCAATAGCCTCGTGAATGAAGGCGTTCAAGTTCGACTGCTTGGCCGACAGACGCTGGTAGGCAATGTGCTGGAAGTGCTGGATCACGCGAACCATCACCAGCAGCACCGGGAAGAGCAGCAGCGACCACAAGGTCAAACGCACGTCGGTGAGGAACATACCCACCAGAGCCATCACAACGATGAAAATATCGGCGATCACGTTGACCAAGCCATCCGAAAGGGTGTTAGACAGCGTATTGACGTAGCTGACCACGCGCACGAGAATCTTGCCGTGCGGACGCGAGTCGAAATAGCTAAACGGCAGCGTTTGAATGTGGTGGAAGATGTCACGACGAATGTCGGTGAGCATCAACTGGCCGATTTCCATAATGTGAATGGTTCGGTAGCGCAAGCACAGCTCGTAAATGACGATGACTGCAGCAAAAACGCCTGCCAGCACCCACAGCATCGACCAACTCTTCTTGGCAATCACCTCGTCGATGAGCAGCCTGGAAGCCACCGGGTTAAACTGCGCGACAAGCGTCATCGTAAAGACGACGGCCACAACGCGCAGAATTTTCGGCATATAAGGCTTGAGGTAAGCGCCAACTCGCTTGAGGTCCTTCCAGTCGAGGGTCTCGATGACTTCCTCATCTTCTTTGTACGTATTGCGTGCCATCAGCGACCTCCCTCCTGGCTTGGTTCCTGCTTTTCGAGTTTCTTGAGATTATCAGCGCCCAACTGCAAGCCCATCTGACGGCTGTACACATCCCAGTACATGCCGTGAGCAGCGACCAGCGACTTGTGGTCACCGCGTTCAACGATCTTGCCGTGGTCAATAACGAGAATCTGGTCGGCATCACGCACCGAAGAAATGCGGTAAGCGATGGTGACAACCGTCTTGCCACCAGCCAGCTCGCGCAAGTTCTTCTGAATCATGCCTTCCGTCTCCATGTCGACAGCCGAAGTCGTATCGTCCATGATGAGCACCGATGGGTTGTCAGCCAGAGCGCGAGCCAAAGAAATCCTTTGCTTTTGGCCACCAGAGAGGCCAACACCACGCTCGCCCACCACCGTGTCGTACTTTTCCGGCATCTCTTGAATGAAGTCGTCAGCATCAGCAATGCGAGCCATCGAGCGCACGAAAGCACCATCAACCGTGCTCTTGTGGCGGATTTCGGCTGCGCGCATAGCTTCCACAGGGTCGTCGTACACCACTTCTTCCTCATCGCGAGAGGCACCAAACACAATGTTTTGGCCAATCGTGTCGGAGAAGAGGAAGGTGTCCTGGAAGGCGAGAGTGACTTCGCTACGCAGCTTTTCCAATGGCCAGAAGCGCGCATCGATGTCGTCGATGTAAACGTGGCCAGAGGTTGGGTCGTAGAAGCGGGCGATCAACGCCACCAAGGTGGACTTACCGGAGCCGGTTTCACCCAGAACACCCAGCTTTTCGCCAGGGCGAATGTGGAAGCTCACGTCGTTGAGGACGAGAGTATCCGGGTCGTCGGGGAAGGCGAAGCTGACGTGGTCGAAGCGAATATCACCCTTGATGGTGCGCTGAGCGAGGTCCTTATGCCCAGAGAAGGCGGAAAGGTCGTCGCTGATCATTGCGGAAGTACCCAGCAGACGGCGAATCTTAATGCAGGAGGCGTTGAAGCGCTGGTAATCATTGAGTAGCCAGCCAGACATGCGTAGAGGCATGTCAACCATCCACTGGTAATTCATGAAGCTGACGAGTGTGCCTACACGCATGTTCCCCATCAGGGCGAGGAGGCTGCCGAAGATGAGAATGACGAAGTCGATGAGGTAGGAGATTCCATCGATCAGAGGCATGAACTTCGCGTTGCTGTAGGCGAGATCCATGTTCTTGGAGAGGAAGTCCTGGTTGTGCTCCTCGAACTTCTTGTTTTCGTATGGTTCGCGAGCAAAGGCCTTGACCACACGGTTCGCCTCGATGTTCTCCTCGACCATGTCGTTCAAACGCGACAGCGACTGGCGGATGGAGTAGAAAATGCGATGCGAGCTCTTCGACATTCGCCTGACGACGAAGAAGAAGAGCGGTGTGATAAGCGTCAAAACCAGTGCGAGAATCCAGTTGAGGTAGAACATCATGCCCAATGCAGAAATAAGCATGATGGCGCTATCTACCAGCTGAAGGCCGGCCCAGGAGATGAAGAAGCGAATGGCCTCAGTGTCGGAGGTCATGCGGTTCATCAAATCGCCAGTGTCGGTGTGGTTGAAGTATTGGAAGTCCAGCGAGTGCAGCTTCTCGAATTCGTCGGATACGAGGCGGTAGAGCACGTTCTGGCCGAATCGCTGCATCATAATCTCGTAGATGTAGCGCAGCAGCATATGCCCCAGGTTGCTGGCAACAAATACAACCAGCAGGGGGACCAGACGTGTGGTGATGCCTCGCGTAATGCACTCGTCGACAATAACGCCCGCAATAAATGGCGGGATCAGAGTGACAACTTTATCGAAGGCGAAAAGAATGAGGGAAATGACCAAGCTCCACTTGTCTGGCTTGCCATACTCCCAAATCCATCGCAGATTGCTGTGCTTCTGGCTTACAGCCGTCGGCTCAACATACATAGGAAACCTCTTAATACGCTTCTTTTTTCCTCTTATTCCTCAGTTTCCATACCGTTGCCCCAGCTCTTTCACTGCCCGGTATGGCCCTTGCGTCGGAAAGCCGTTCCCCATAGACCGACCACGCTCAGGTATTTACAAGCCTATTGGGTGCACTAGCCTATTTTGGGCTTTTTTATTGGCGTGTCGCTCAAGATTAACAACACTGTTAATCTTGCGCGTTTCTGTGAGGCTCGTGCGTTCACCTAGATGACCACTTTGTGTATTTTCTTCGCATTTTCAAGTGCTTTTCGGGCTAGCAAGCCGTGTGCGCTCGCATTTTCCCGTAAAGTGAAACTCGGAAGTTTCGCCGCGATTGCGCTCAGCGCGAGGCACGTAGTCAAATATGCGAGGTTCTGGTAGTGGCGCCACCCGGTCGTGACGCCACCTCAGTGGAGAGCCACTTAGTACTGACGCCACTTTGGCCCAAGTTCCAGCACCACGCGCTACGCCCGCACAGAAGGGAAAGTTATGCCGTCATTTGTCACGACGATCGTTGAACTGTTGAAAGACCCCCGCACTGCTATTGCAGGCTGGATCGCTATGGGCGTCGGCCCAACGTTGGGCTTTATTTTCCTCATTCTTTTCCTTGAAACAGGCTTGGTATTCACGCCATTCCTGCCCGGCGACTCGCTGCTTTTCGCCGCTGGTTACTTTGCGCATGACCCGAAGTCGGGCTTGAAGCTGCCGGTTCTGCTGCTCATTTGCTACATCGCGCCGATTTTGGGTGACCAGTGCAACTACTTCATCGGCCACTTCTTCGGCAAGAAGATCATCGAATCGGGCAAGGTGAAGGCGATGACCCCTGAACGTATCGCTAAAACCGAAGGCATGATTGAAAAGTGGGGCCCTCTGGCCGTGTTCCTGGGCCGCTTCTTCCCCTTCATCCGCACGTTTATGCCGTTCATTTCGGGCATTACTGGCATGCGTTGGGTGCGTTTCGCTCCCTTCTCCGTGCTCGGTGGCCTGACTTGGGCATCGCTGTTTACGCTGCTCGGCTACTTCTTTGGCGGTATTCCTGCTGTTCAGAAGCATTTCGAGCTGGTGATTATCCTCATTTTGTTGGTCTCCTTGGCTCCGACGCTGATCACTGCTATTCGCGCGGCCGTCAAGCATCAGAAGAACAAGAAGGGTGAAGCTACTGAAGAAGGTAAAGCTGCTGAGAAGGCGGAGGCTGCTGGCGAGCAGGCTTGATGTCGAATTCCTTGAGATTACCAGTGCGCTGATTGGTTGAAGTTGCACGTGAAACGCAACTTCAACGGCTTGGCGCGCAGGGGTTGCCCGGAGTTCGCGCGGGGTTCACCCGAGCCCACACAGGGGTTGCGACGTGCAGAAACTGTGGGCTGTGTTGCATGTTCTGGTAATCTCGAGCTATCATAAAGGACGTCGTGCGATCTCACGACTTACTCTTGGGGCTATAGCGCAGTTGGTAGCGCATCTGCTTTGCAAGCAGAGGGTCGCCGGTTCGAACCCGGCTAGCTCCACGGGGCTATAGCGCAGTTGGTAGCGCGTTTCCTTCGCATGGAAAAGGTCACGGGTTCGATTCCCGTTAGCTCCACTTTCCACCGGCTATTACAAACACACGTAATAGCCGGTTTTTTATTGCAAACACTAGCGTTTCAGCCCCTCAACTTCTTTATTCTGTTTGAGTCTTTTTTAGTCTTGTCACTAAGTTTTTGAAAAAATGTGGGCACGGTGTGGGCACGGAGACCCTCATCAAGACGCTTACGAACCGCGTTACGAACAGGTTCTTTCATCGCCGCATCACTATCCTGGCCCTTTCATCGTCGAATTACAATCCCAGCTCTTCTATCGCGCGAGGGCTGAGTTGATAGCGGATTGGTTTCAGGCCTACCGTGGTAATCATCTGTTGTTCTTGCAAGGCAGAAAGCGCGTGAACCAGCTGGGAGTTACCCATGTGAAGCTCTTCTTGCAGCTGGCGGCGAGTGAAAAGCCGAGGAATCGTACTGAAAATATGTTCCTGAGCAAGGATTGACAGCACGAGGAATTGAGCTCGCTTCATCTGCGTCATCGATGCGAGCAACTGCACAGTAGGAAGCTCGTCAAAACTGTGCGAAGCTAGCCTGTCTCCACTATCCCCATCCAACCCGTCACCACTGTGCAGTTGCGAAGCACAATAGGCGAGCAGCCGGATTTGTGCAGCCTGCCAATCTTGAGATTTCTCTTCGAGATTTTCAGTGACGGAAAGCTGAGCCTGATGCAAAAAAGTGAGCATCGTGAAGCAAAAGAGTGATGCGTCGGCACAGTTAAGCGGGAACTCGGCGTCGTCAAAAGCGCGATAATACTGGCTTTTATGCTTGGCAATGGTGGAGCTCATGCTCAAAGCTGTCGGCAAGGAAAAGCTAGTGCTGAGCTGCTGGGCTAACAGGAAACGACCGGTACGCCCGTTGCCGTCATAGAAGGGGTGAATCACCTCAAAGGCAAAATGGCACAATGCTGCTCGAAGAGGAAGAGGTATGTCACCGTTGCGAGACAAGGCAAGCCATTGCGTGAGTTTTACTTGAATTTCCGTCTCGTTTGCAGCTCCCTCATGTACTCGTTTTCCTCGCGTCTCGTCCCAGATTGACACCGGTTGCTTGCGGAAGAGCTGCCCATCAGGGTAATTTTGAGCGTCTATTTCTCCTTGAACTACAGAATCGTAGATTGTGCGGATGTCTTCCAAACTGGAGGCAAATGTGGTGGCCTGATGGGTACCATTTTCTTGCTGTTGATTTTCTTGATTTTGCGTTTCCTGGTTTTGCGAAAGGTTAAGGTACAGGTGCGCAAATTCTGCGAGGCGATGCGAGGTTTGAGGCTGCCACGAAGACTGCATCATGTGTTGTGCTGCTTCGAGTGCTTGAGCAATTTCCTTGCGCGTTGTGTGAACGCCTTCAATTGCAGTGGTGTGCTGTACTTCTTGGCCAATCAGTTCGAGGAGAAGTGCTCGTTTCGCTGACCTTGGTAAGCCATTCCACAGTTGAGCCACTTTTGTTTCGCTTTCCCGAATGGCGTCAAGAAGACTCGTCATCTCGCGGAAAGCGACGGCAAAAATCTCATGATTTCCCAACTGGATACCACTGCGATAAGCACTATAACTGGTGATGCGCTGTTGGTATAGCTCTTCTGCTGCCAGCTCAGGCCGCGTTGTGGCGTGGGACATATGCAGCATTTGTCGAATACTCTTGTAGCTCATGTTCGTCCCTCCTACTCCTCGGGTTGTTCCGCACTCCTCTTTTCAATGCAGATCTGCGTTAGTCCTTGCGCTGATTGTGCTTTGTTGAGTCTTTTTCGTTCAATAGCCTTGCTGATATTCTATTCTATTTATCGAAAAGAGAGAAAATCTCATTATAGCTTCATGATTATCAGTCTCTATTATCCGAAAATCGTGATTTTCATCATATAGGATCATAGCGTCTCGTTCGTATGAGTAACTGTGGCAGCTGGGAGTTGCCAGCTCAGCTTTCATCGAAAATTTCTAATACCGAGCTGAACCCCCTACTGTCAGTGCAATCTGGCTAGTGTGAAAAACGACGTCAGTTCAAGCCCTCAACGAGGAGGTTGCCCGATGCAAAGTGTGGAAGTCAAAGATCAATCTATTCCTCACCGTTTGGGTTCTGTTAATCTTCATGTCATCGATAGCGAAGGCCAGCCACTAAGCCGCCAAAGGGTGCGGATCCGCCAGGTTCGCCACGAGTTTGACTTTGCAGCAGGCGGCTTTGTCTTTGAGAATATTGCCCGCGACGAGCAAGCCGGCATCCTTACCGACGAGGACGAGATGCTCTCCAACCAATTCTTCGACTTGTTTAATACGACGACCTTGCCGTTCTATTGGGGCCAGTTTGAGCCGGAACGCGGGCATCCTCACACGCAGGAAATGATGAGAACAGCTCGCTACCTGCAAGCGCATCACATCAAGATGAAGGGTCACCCGCTCACCTGGCATACCGTCACCCCGCGCTGGCTGACGAATCTGCCGTTGCGCGATATTGAGGAGCTGCTGCGCCAGCGTATTCGCCGTGAAGTGAGTGATTTTGCCGGTTTGGTGGATATGTGGGATGCGCTTAACGAGTCGGTGATTGCTCCTGTTTTCACTGCTGAGGAGAATGGCATCACGAAGCTCACGCGCGCAAAGGGCCGTATTGAGATGATCCGCTTGTCTGTTGAGGAAGCTCGCCGCACAAATCCGAACGCTTTCCTGCTTCTCAACGATTTCAACTTGGGCACGGCTTACGAATGCCTGATTGAGGGCGTTTTAGCAGCGGGGATTCGCCTGGATGCTATCGGCTTACAGACTCATATGCATCAGGGCTACTTGGGCGAGGAGTACGTGGAGGAGATGCTCGAGCGTTTCGCCCGTTACGGCTTGCCTTTGCACATGACGGAGAACACGCTGCTCTCTGGCCATTTGATGCCCAAGGACATTGTTGATCTGAATGATTACCAGGTTGACGAATGGCCGAGCACTGAAGAAGGTGAGGCTCGTCAGGCTGATGAGATTGTTCGCCACTATCGCACGATTGTGAAGAACCCGGCTACTGAGTCGATTACCTATTGGGATTACACCGATAAAGGCGCATGGCTGGGTGCTCCTTCTGGTTTGTTGCGTAAAGATGGCAGTGCTAAGCCGGCCTATCACGCTTTGCACGATCTGATTAAAGGCCAGTGGTGGGTTGCGCCCACTGATGCGACGACCGACGAGTTTGGCGCGGTTGGCTTGACTGGCTGGGCTGGTTTCTATGAGCTGGACCTGTTGGATGAGAACGGCTCTGTGGTAAGCACGACGCCGTTTACCCTGAGCCGTCGCGAAACTGGCATGCGCGAGCTCATGGTGAGCGCACAAGCCGCCGTAGAGTCGTGAGGCTCTTCCCTCTCCTCGCGCATGCTTTGTGAGAGGTACCCATTCCCGTACCTCTCACGATTATCACAACGCTAGATTGTCACTACTGAAATAGCTCATTATGCGTACCGGTACGCTGGAAAACTGCAATCCCGTTACCGGTACGCCAAATCAACAACCAGTCACCTGCGTTAGTGATATGGCATTCATTACTGCCTAACCATGCTCCTTTCAACGCATGAGCATTGTGCTTTTGTCGCAATACTTTCTTTGCGGTTTCTGTGTTTTGAAGCACTAGCTCGATTACCTCTTTCAAATCAGAAGTATCGCGATGCTTCTTGAGCAGAGCTTTCACATCCCTCTTGAAACTGGAAGTGTAATCAGGGATCAAGTTGGCCATATGTCAGATTCCCAAGTCTTCAAACATTTCTTGAGCATTGTGGAATCGACCTGTACCGCCACGTGAAATAATTTCATCGGCCTCTTGAATAGATTTCTTCGATTCCGCATTCGGCTGAGGATATGAAAGATTCAACGGAATACGACGCTCACGTACAATTTGGCGGTAAAAAGCGCGGGTAACAGAAGAGAGATCAAAACCAAAAGCCTCAGCAATATTTGATGCTGCTTCCTTTGTTTGCTGATCCACACGAATAGTAACAGAGCTCATAATTACCACCCACCCAATAAACAATGTCTTACATTGTAATGCTATCGTCTTACACTTTACATAGCAATAAGCTCATTACTCCATTCGCGACAACATCAGAAATACATTGATTTGTTCGATGTTTGTCATGTGTGCTCAAATTAACCGCAATGAGGTCGTAGCTCACCACCACAGCTTGAGAGGGTGCTTCTCAAACTGATGGCACGTGGAGCATTGCCCGCAGCGGTCAGTGCGACGCTCCCCAGCTGCTTCCCCTGCTGTTTTGCGCTCACGAGTTGCGCGAGCTTGTTGTCCCAGTCGCTGGAGTCCTTCGACGGCACAACAACAGGAGTGTCCCAGTCGTTCGCCTCATAGGCCTGGCCGTTGCTTTCCCCGAGCCCTGCCAATTCCTTGAGCTTGCTGGCTACTAACTCTCTTAATCGCTTGAGATTATCAACACCGTTTACTCTTCTGTGCCTCACGGTTCTACTCTAGCGGTTTTATGCGCGTTTACCGTACTCTCTGCGCTAAAGCCGCTGATCATCATTCGATTGTTTTCCGTGAAACATTTCCGCTTACTTTCTCTCCACGTTAAACATCATCTATTCCCACATGAAACAATAAGATCGGAGAGGCTTTAACTTTAGCAATATTCCGTACTTTCGCGATTGCTTCACGTGAAACAAAAGCCCAAACTCCAGCAATGACGCGGAGTTTGGGCTCAACGTTATTCGCGCGAAGTGATCACAGGTTGCGATAAGCGAACTTCCTCATCTGCTCGAACACTTCCTGGCTCTCCTCCAGCCAGCTCATGCCAATGGAGAACACATGGCCAAGAGCATGCCCTGCTTCAGGAGCAAAGTCATGAAGCTCAAACTTCTTGCGTGCCAAGCTCATGGCAGTAGCAAGCTTCAAGGTTTCTGCTTCAATGAAGTCATCCGAACTCGTCAGCAAGTACAGCGGCGGAACGTTCAGGTCAGCCACCAGCTTATTCAATGTCAAGTTCTCTACACCAAAAGGAGCAAGGCAGCTGAAGAAAGCCTCACCTAGCATGGCGGAAAGGTCATCAACAGTATGAGCCTTCTGTGCAGCTGGATCCAGGTACGGCGTCAAATCCACAATTGCAGACACGATGGCAGAACCCGTTACTGGCAATCCTGCGGCAGTGACACCAATTTTGCGCGCAAACTCAGGGTTATGCTCGACCAATGTAGCGTAGAAAGCGAGGCAACCACCTGCTGAGTCGCCTGTGAGGAACACATGAGAAGGATCACCCGGGTACATCATCATGTTCTCTTTGACCCACTTCAAACCGTTGGCAACGTCCTGCAGCTGTCCTTGGAAATCGGTTTGAGGCGCGGGACGGTACGACAGGGAGACAACGACGACACCGTGAGCGGCCAGATGCGTGCAATAATTGCGGTTCAGCTCCTTGTAACCGTAGATAAAACCGCCGCCATGCACGTCCACATAGATTGGCATCGTATGGTCAGCACGCAAGCGAGCATCGTGAGGAACATAAACGTCTAGCTTGTGGCCGCGCACATCATCATCCATGTAAGGGATGTCCACGAAAGCGTCAACACCGTCAGGGTCTTGCCAATGAGCAGCGCGAACGGCATCGAAACGAGCCGTTCCTTCGCGTGATTTCTTGATCATTTCGGCGCGCTTGGGATCGATGCCAGCTAAATCACCGTCGATTTCCGTCCAGGCTTCCGGGTTTTCCAGCTCGGGGAAAGGCTCCTTTACTGTTACCATGCAACCTCCTTGTTGCTTGTTGTTCTGTGGGAAACGTGGGGCTCATAGTAAAGCTCGCCGTTTAGCACACTCTTTAACTTATTTATACACCTCTCAATAACAAGAGGGCGAATGCAGTACACAGTCGTACACATCCGCCCTCACGTCTTGTTTCACATTGTTCAGTTTTTATATCGCTACGCGCGCTGCATATGCCTCGTCGCTGATACAAGCGTTGCAGCTGCCACTACTTCATAGGTGACAGGTTTTGGTTATCACAACCAACACACACGGCACACTCGCACGGCTGCCGCAACTTACGCACTCAACCTCATTTGCCTGACATCTGCAATGCTCCACGTAATCAGCCTGCCTGAGGCATAGTCATTTCCTCTCAACGGGATAGTGCTCAAAGCTGGCCTGGTAACCGCCTCTTCTTGCCACTTGTTGTTACGAGTGTGACGAACACGACGAGCGTGAGCACCACGACGAATAAATACCATGGAACCCTCCTTTGAACGCCACGAGAAGCCCGGCATTGCGCTTCCCATCACTAATTTCCAGCTCCATTACTGGAAATCGGCACATTCCATTCTAGTCATTATTCGTCAGTTATGCCCCGAGCTCAGCCACTCTCCCTCGTTTCTCCTCAGCCGTATTAGCCTCGCACTAAAGGCAGCTTTTCCTCCAAGCTCTCGATGTCCTCAGTTCTCGTTGCCCAGCACGTCACAAGGCGCAGCACTTGAGAGCCGTCGTCGCGGTGCTCCCACACGCCTGCATCCACAACCTGCTTGAATGGCTCAACAACATGCGCTGGCACGATGACGAATTGCTGGTTGGTTACTGATTCGTTGAGGAAGCGATAGCCTTTGGCGGCGAGAATGTCGTGCAAGCGCGCCGCCAGATTATCAGCATGAGTTCCGATCTGATCATAGAGAACACCACCAGTCTGGCTTTCCCCGCCGTACACATCCGGCATGTGGGTAAACAGCGCGTCGAATTGGACGGAGCATAAGCGGCCTTTCGCGAGCAATGCTCCATGCTGCTTAATTCGCGTCAGCAAGTGGCGTGGTACAAGTTCAGGACGAGTGAACACGACTGCTTCACCGCACAGCGCACCCATTTTGGTGCCACCGATGTAGAACACGTCGCTTAAGCGAGCGAGGTCCGCTGGTGTGACATCGCAGGCTGGAGATTGCAAGGCGTAGCCCAATCGCGCACCATCAATGAAGAGTGGCAATCCTGAGGAATGGGCCAGAGCGGAGAGTTCTTCCAACTCTTCCAGCGTGTAGAGGGTTCCGAGCTCTGTGGGCTGGGTGATGTAGATCATGCCAGGCTGGACCATGTGCTCGTGAGTATCTTCCAGCTCAAACTCGTGCAGGTACTGGCGAACGTCGCTGGCCAGGAGCTTTCCGTCATGTTCCGGCAGGGTGATGACCTTGTGACCAGTGAACTCGATAGCTCCTGCCTCATGCCAGGCGATGTGCGCGCTGGTAGTGGCAATCACGCCTTCATAGGGTTGCAGCAACAGGTCGATGACGAGCTGGTTGGTTTGTGTGCCGCCGCTGACGAAGGTGACGTGCGCTTGCGGGCAGTGTGCCCATTGCCTGATTTTCTGGGTGGCTGCCTGGGTGAAGGAATCATCGCCGTAGCCTGGCTCAGCGATCATGTTTGTGTCGACGAGGCGTTGCAAAACCTGGGGATGCGCGCCGTAGTTGTAATCGTTAATCAGTGAGATTGCCATAGCCCATCCTCCTTAGCTGACCAATTTCTCAGCTCTTGCCAGTTCCTCGCCAGCTCTTCACCGGTTTTCCGCCGTGTTGGTAAGTTGGGAACATTCTACGCGCGGAGGCGGAGGAAATATGAACACTCTGTCACATGCTCTCATGCCTATGGCATACTTTCAGTAACAACGTGCAGGAAGGAGTTTCGATGTCCTCTCCTCGCTCTCCTGTATTTGAGGCGCTTTTGCCGACACCGCTGGGCCCGATGGTTGCTCTGGCTTCTGATGCCGCACTTGAGTGCCTTCATTTTGCTGATCAGCCTCACCCTCCGGCACTTTCTCACCTGTCTGCCTCCAGATTGCCAGCACTCTTTCTCTCCTCCGGCTCTTCTCCTGCTGCGCGTGTTCTTCAGGCTACCAGCCAGTGGTTGGATTCTTATTTTGCTGGTGAGAACCCTTCTGCTTCACTTGTTGCAGTCGGTTCTCCGGCTTCGACAGTTGCTCAGGCTGTGTTTTCTCATTTAGCAGCTATCCCTCTTGGCCAGACGACGACGTATCAGGCTCTTGCTCATGAAGTGGAGGTTTCTACGGGCAAGCCTACGAGTGCTCGCGGGGTGGCGAGTGTTCTTGCACATAACCCTGTGTTGCTTCTTCGCCCCTGCCATCGTGTGGTGGCTAGTTCGGGTGCTTTGTCGGGGTATGCGGGTGGTGTGAAGCGCAAGCGGGAGCTGTTAACTCTCGAAAGAACCTGGGCTGGCCTTGCTTAGCCAATGATTGTTGCATAGTTTCGAGCTACTGGTGAGTGCTCTCAGTACTTCAGAACACAAAGGAAGGCGACGAGTTTCCTCGTCGCCTTCCTTTGCTGAGTGCTGTATTACGTCACCTGATGAGGTGCTTCATCAGCCTCTTGCGATCACTGCATTGCACGTTTTTTGAGTAGTGCAACGATTGCGAGGAAGAGCGCTGCGATCAGGGTGATGATGCCGACGATCTTCCATGTGGTTCCCATTCCGCCTGCGCTCGGCAAGGTGGAGTTGGTGATCGGTGTGAGATGGCATCCTGCATCGATGTTCAAGGTGAACTCGTTGAGGTTGTCAAATAGTGTGCTGGTGAACTCTTGTGGCTTGCCGTCAGCGTTTGTTGCGTACAGCCTCGAAGCTGATGTGGCCTTAACAGTGGCACCATTCATTGAACCAGAGTTCTTGCTAATGTCGCCCTGTTGGACAATGCACATCGGTCTGTTCTTCACTTCGTACGAGTAGCTGAGAGAAACCTTATCACCCGATGTGAAGCCAGCGACGGCTGTAGCAAATGCAGCCTGCGAAGAGGAAGGATTCGTGGTAAAGGTAACAGCTTTATCGTCAGCTTTACCGTCACTCGTACGCGTCCGCGTCACTGTTACTGTTACCGGAATACTCTCTTCGTTCTTATCAAGGTAGTCCTGCATGCTGCTTGGATACTTCTGAGGAGTTCCACTCCAATCCAAGTTGTCCAGGTCGAGCCATGTGTATTTCAAGTTGACCTTCACCTGCGCATCGGTTGGTGCGAGGTAGACGAACTTGAGAACATCATCCTCTGCTGGGGAATAATCTCCGCTCGGTGCAGGAACAACGGCAGACAGGGTGGAGTCAGCAGCGGAATATGGATAATCCTTGCCGTCAACAGTGAGAGTTTTTGCTGGACTGTAGTTGTTCACTGTTGCGGTGAGGCCTGGAGCAGCGAAGAAGTTGAAGTCGTTGCCCTGCCACGTCAGCTTGCCGCTCTTCTTGAGGAACTTCGCAGCGCTGTACAGTCGAGGCACACCTCTCGAAGTTGTATCGAAGGTCGGAACTAGCTGCAGTGACTCGTAGCGAGCTGCTGTAAAGGTGTCGTTAGACAACTTCACTCCAGCGTCTGCAGTGTTTACTGCATCACCTGGGTACAGGCGGTGACCTTCCATCAGTGGAACTCGCGTGTGCTTGCCGTCATTAAGGACACCGTAAAGCTCGTAGCCTGTGAAGCTTTGTCCTTTCTGCGGCTGTGGAATGCCGCCATTCACCTTCAGGTAGTAGTTTGACTGACCATCGACTGGCACACCTGTCAACTTGCCATGATCATCGTACTGTTCTGGAACATTTTCCTGGCTTGCTGGAAGAGTTCCTGCAGTGTCAGACATCACCAATAGAGGCGTCGACACTAATTGAGCATTGAGAGACACAGGCTGAGCTGTGCTCGTCATGACCGTTGCATACGAGTTTCTATCAGGTGCGGTGATTTTCTGTGTCTGGCTTGGTGTCAGCTGAACATTATATGAGAATGTACCATCTGAGTTCACGTTGCCCGAGTTCATCGGAGTGCACTTGGTGTTCTCTGGTGTGCCACACACTGCGCGGCTCGTACGACCAGAATATGTAGTGAGCTCTGGGTTAATGAAGCCATCCTTCAGCTTAAACTTGACATTGCCTTCAATTGGATCCTCCCAGAAGTGGTTCAACGCAATCGAACCATTACTATTGGTGAAATCAGCCCAATTACCTTGATCTTTAATCCAGAAGTTCTGAGCTGGATAAGATGCACCCTTCCAAATAGTTGGCTGTGACGTATAACCATAGTGCAAGTTAACATTCAGCTTCTTATTCACCATACCCGTGACTGTGACACGATACAGCGTCTTCCACTGATTCCATTGGGCTACAGTACGATTATACGATGGGGATGTAGTAGTGGTTTTTCGTGTACCAGCTTTGTAGCATGGTGTTAAATTAATCATCTGGGTAGCTGCTCCATAACTCGGAGCAAGCTGGTGACGTTGGAGCTTACTTATAGCTCGGTTTCCCGTGACATTCCAACGCGTGAAACCATCGCCAAGTACATCACCTTGCGTTCGAGCATTGATAAGCTCAACTTTAACGGTGATACCAGCATTAACACCCTTATCAATCGTTTTCTCGTAGAGAGTAGCCGGCTTGAATGTGTCACCATAAGCATTTTGGCCGACAGAAACTCGACCTGAACCGTTACCTCCAATAGGACATGCCAAGTAATAGCTTGGTGGTGTGGCATCCGTTTGATCATCTGGAAGAGAATCAGGTGACAACAGAGAATGATGGTTAAAATCACTTCCCAACATTGACTCACGAGCACTAAAATATGCGCTACCATTGTCATCAGACTGCCCTGACCCCGTTGGATTACCCTTGTCATCGGTAAAGAGATCCTTGCCCTGAGGGACAACATTGAGGCCTTTTTCAGGAATTTTAGGATATGGAATATCGAAGAATTGACCATTTATATCGAGCTTATTCAAGAAATATGACCACGAGTCGTAATTAGTTTTCGTAGCCTTTTCTCTCAGGCCGTTGTACTGTACATAGAACGCCATGCTCTGGTCTTTACCAGAGTTTGAATAGCCAATCTTCTGACCATAGGAATTACTACCATCATTGACCTGTTGCAATTCACTACCCTGATACAACCCCTGATCAGTAAACTGATTGAACAAAGGCCAATCACTATCAGCAGTATGTTGAACATCACCAATCTTGCCTATCGTGGTCTTATCGTAGCCATTTTTCGTGGATGACAGCGGCGAAGGAACCTTAATAGTAGGGTCAAGCAATCGGTTAGGCCAATTAGTGTTGGATATACCAGTATCGTCGAAGAAATTCTTTGTATCCTCATCAGCAGTTGCATAGTTAATTGCACGAGCTGGAATACCTGTACGCTGATAGATTGAGGAATCCATATCCCCAGCAGTAGTTGATGTCACTTTGTAGAAAAATGGCTCCTGAACTTTATCAGGAAATGTTGTAGGGCAGCCTACAAAAATACGTGGGGCTCCACAATCAAACACTGCCTCGGGGTCACCCACACCTTTCAAACCCATCCCAGCAGTATCTGCTTCACTAGTACTATCTGCATGAGCGGTGACCCACGTCCTCTTATAAGCGTCTCCATACACGACAGCGGAGGCTTCAGAAACATCAGTGTTCGACTGTGGAACATAGGTGATGTCGTAGGTTCTCACCGTACGCTCAGTTGAAGAAAGATCATTCGTCTGGTTAAAGGAAACAGTTCCCTTACCGCCAGTTTGATTCCACACAATATCCTGCATACGAGGAACATCAACAGTAACGGTGCGAATATATTTGCCGTTCTGATCCTTATACAAGAAGAGATGACGCGCACCCGTTAGCTGAGTACCATCCATGTTGATGTCAGGCTGAGCATTACCATCAGTTCCTTTTGCATTGGGAGAGAGAGAAAGTGCAATACGCTTAAACGATGTTGCATCAGCATAGTGCAAACGAATAGGAGAGTTATTCGTCCCATCAAATTGGTCTAAACTTTTCAGTGGAATACTGAGACGAACCTTGTTCTGATTGCTCTGCATTGCAGCAGAAACTTCAGGAACAAGAATGACATTGCTCTTGCTATCGTTACCTTCAACATAAATCTGGCTCAGAGGAAGATCAACACCATCTTTGATGTAGTGAGCGGAAATATAAGAGCAATTTCCATACGAACCAGGAAGTTGAGAATCGCTCAATTGCTCAATTTTGCCGCCTGTAGTAGGCAGACTCGTGCACGGTGATGTAAGAAGACGAGTATCCGTCCTGGGGTCAACTGCATCATAGCCAATAGGAATTGTAGAATCCGCATCTGCATTGGCAGGAGCCAGTGGCACAGTAACGATTGCGACAGCAGCTGCCACCACAATAAGTACGCTTCTCTTGAAGCGTTTGGCAATAGTTGAAACGCTCATTTCTTCTTCCTCTTCCAGCTCTAGTTACACTCGTCTCTCCCTCGTGCAACTAACGCATCTCTTATTCTAACAAATCGCTCACGAAATTTCGCCCTCGAAACGGCGCAATTACTGAGTTAGCGCTCACTAGAACCTGTCCTGCGCTGCTAATCTTAATGAATTACTCATACTTATTGCTGAACATCAAGCATAAAATTGTTGCTACTACAGGCATTTACTCAGCAGAACAATTTTCTATTTCTCTTCCGCCCGATTCCCTGGTAAGTAATAACCAGATATCAGAGCAACACGCCTAAACCCAAGCTCACACTTTTCCGCATATACAAACAGGGGCATAAGCCGTAGCCTATGCCCCTGCAGTCGAGAGAGTTTTCAATTATTCATTATTGTCGCTTGCATCAAGCGATAAGCTCACTCCTCGTTCTTACGACGGCGTGCTGCAAGAGCGAGCATACCGAAGCTGACGAAGGCGAGAGCCACAGCAACGATGGCGGTAACAGCAGCACCAGTAGATGCGAGAACCTGAGCACTCTTCTGAGCGTTCTGAGCCGCCGCACCACCCTTGTTGCCATTATTCTTGCCATTGTTCTTACCAGCGTTGTCGGAAGCACCGTTGTTGTTACCAGAGTTATCCTTACCGCCGTTGTTGTTGCCGTTGTTATCGGCAGAACCATCCTTGACAGTGAGCTTTGCCGAAGCGAGTGGATCGCCATCAACAAGCACCTTCATATCGCCGCTATCCTGAGCGACGAAAGTGATCGGCTGGCCATCCTTGCCAACGAGCTTACCGTCCTTATCCGTGGTACCAGAAACTTCAGTACCGTCTGGCAGCACGATGGTGACCTCGCGACCAGCAAGAGGCTTACCATCCGAATCCTTCACTACACCAGAAACCACAACAGTTTCACCCTTATTCGGGTTAGCTGGGGAAACGGTGACGGAAGAATGCTCTGGATCAGCCTTCTTCACTGGCTCAACAGGAGCCACAACGTGGACTGGTGCAGTCAACACTGGCTTACCGGTGGTATCGCTACCGTCGTAAACCTTCACCTCGCCATCCTTGTCACCAGCGGTGAAGGTGATCGGTTGACCATCCTTACCAACGATCTTGCCATCCTTATCAGTAACAGCAGGAACAGTGGTACCGTCCGGCAGAACAACCGTCAGTTCGCGGCCAGCAATCGGCTTGCCCTTGTCATCGACGAGCTTTCCATCAACAACAACAGCATCGCCAGGGTTCAGCTCATCATCACCAGGAGTTTGAGGCTTCACAGAAACCGACGAATCATCACCAATAACCTCAGGCTTAGGCTCAGAAACCGTCACCGTAGCAGAAACCAAAGGCTCACCATCAGCAGAAGAACCGTCAAACACCTTCACATCACCACTATCCTCAGCGATGAACGTGATCGGAGTACCATCCTTGCTGACAATCTCACCCTTATCGTTAGTGACGCCAGGAACACGAGTTCCATCCGGCAGAACGACAGTGACCTCGCGGCCAGCAAGAGGCTTACCATCAGAATCCTTTACCACACCAGAAACCACAACAGTTTCACCCTTATCCGGGTTAGCTGGGGAAACGGTGACGGAAGAATGCTCTGGATCAGCCTTCTTCACCGGTTCAACTGGGGTGACGACATGGACTGGTGCAGTGACAACTGGCTTGGCTGGCGCAGCGGTATCGCTACCGTCGTAAACCTTCACAGCACCATCCTTATCACCAACAGTGAACTCGATCGGCTGACCATCCTTACCAACGATCTTGCCATCCTTATCAGTAACAGCAGGAACAGTGGTACCGTCCGGCAGAATAACCGTCAGTTCACGGCCAGCAATCGGCTTACCGTTCTCATCAACGATAGTGCCATCCACCGTTGCTTTATCACCAGGGTTAAGTTCAGAATCCTGAGAATCAACAGGCTTCACAGTTGCCGAGGAACCATCACCAATCGTGACTGGCTTTGGCTCAGAAACGGTAACAGGCGCACTTACCAGTGGATCACCATCGGTGGAAGTGCCATCGAAGAGCTTCACATCGCCGCTCTTATCAGCAACAAACGTGATCGGAGAACCGTCCTTCTTGCTGACAACCTTGCCGTCCTTGTCAGTGACAGCAGGAACTTCAGTACCGTCAGGCAAAACCACGGTAACGTCACGACCAGCCATTGGGTTACCGTTCTTATCCTTCACCACACCAGAAACCACAACAGTGTCACCCTTAGTGGGGTTCTGAGGAGAAACAGAGACGGAAGAGTTCTCAGCCGATGGGACAGGAACTGGATTGACAGGAACGGTGACAACTGGCTTGGCAGGCGCAGCGGTATCGCTACCGTCGTAAACCTTCACAGCACCATCCTTATCACCAACAGTGAACTCGATCGGCTGACCATCCTTACCAACGATCTTGCCATCCTTATCAGTAACAGCAGGAACAGTGCTACCGTCTGGCAAAACAACCGTGAGCTCGCGACCAGCAATCGGCTTACCGTTCTCATCAACAATGGTGCCATCCACCGTTGCTTTATCGCCAGGCTTCAGGTCCTTGGCGTGAGGGTCAGATGGATCCTTCTGATCGCTTGGTTTCACCTCGAGGTGAGAGCCACTGCCAATCACTGGATCGTTAACGGTCAAGGTAGCCGACTTCAAAGGCTCGCCAGTAGTGTCAGTACCGTCGAACAGCTGCACCTCACCACCCTGCTTGGCAGTGAAAGTGATCGGCTTGCCATCCTTGTCGACAACATAACCATTCTCATCAGTCTTGGCAGAAACCTCAGTGCCATCTGGCAAAACCACAGTCAGCTCACGGCCAGCAATCGGCTTGCCGTTCTCATCGTTGACCTGACCATTCACAGCAACCGGATAACCCTGAGTCACTGGCGATGGGTCTGCGCTGAAGGTGGTCTTCTCCGCAGATGGCTGCAGCTCGACGAAGTTCACCGTAGCTGGGCTGTTCTTGAGCTGAGTGTCACCCGCAGAAACAGTGACCGTATAGTCACCTGGCTTGGTGGCAGTCACTGGAACAGTGAACACGCCTGGCTGGCCTTCAACTGGGGTGAATTCGCCAACAGTCGCGTTGCTGCTACCGTTGGTGACGTTGACCTTCAGCTGTTCTTGAGCTTGCTTTTGAGCTTCAGGGTCGGTGATGGGGTTACCATACTGATCCTTCAGGGAGATTGTCACTGTGTGAGAATCTCCGACCTTCTTATCACCGCTGCTCACGGAGATTTCCGAAGTAGCTGGGTTGAACGCACCAGCAGTAGTGGCAGGAGATTCCTCAGTTGCTACACCGTTGTTACCCTTCCTGGCGTCATCCTCAGATGGGTACACGCTAATCGTGCCATCAGCGCCAGCCTTGGTTGACGTAAATGGATCGAGGTGAGCAACACCGTTCTCATCGACTACAGCACGCACTGGGTTCTCAACACCTGGAACAGTGACGTACACTTCAGTGCCTGGCAGCAATGGATTGCCATTCTTGTCAAACACCTTCATGGTGACATCGTCAACAGGAGTGCCTGCAACCCATGGATCGCCGTCACTGCTCAAACCAGTCCAGTCAGAAACTGTGGCGAGTGGGCCTGGGACGAAGGTGACCGTTGTCGAAGCACTCACTGCGTTTGGCTCATCACCTTGCGTTGCCGTGACTCTGAAATCTCCCGACTTCGTGCTGGTCATCGTGGCAGTGTAAGTGCCATCTGGGTTCTGCTTGAGCTCGGAGAAGGTCGCTTTTGCACCGTCTGGGCCGGAGGCAGTCAACTTCACCGAATCACTCATATCATCGGTGATCACCTTGCCGTCCTTATCGGTCAGCGTGATGGTCACTGGGCAGCTTGATTTACCATCAGCCACCACGGCAGAGCAATGGGAAGTGCTCACCTGAATGTTTGGCTGAGCTGGTGCAGGCTGTTCGAAGGTGATTGGTGTGGTGCTGCCAATCTCAGTGTCACCGACACTCACCTTGAGAGGCGAGGTACCAGCTTCTTGAGAGGAGACAGTTACCGTGTAGGTGCCGTCGCCGTTATTGACAATCTCAGGCTTTACTTGCTTACCGTCTTCGCGAGTTACCGTCAGATTGTCAGCGTCAGTGACAGGCTTGCCATTTTTATCCTTCAAGGTAACGGTGAAGCTCGTCTTACCATCTGCGCTCGTGCCATCAGAAACCGGAACGGTAGTCTTGCTTGGCTTACCAATGCTGGAGTGAGCAGGGTCAGCAGGCAAGGCAGGAGCGGTTGTAATCAGATCCTGCGAAGGGATGGTGTATTGCGAGCCACCAACGGTGACTGTTGCGGAACCATCGTCGTTGACGACAACGTCAGAAGCACCTGGAACAGACTTGTTGATGCCGTCCTTGACCTTCTGCTTCTCGTCATCGGTGAGGTGGTGAGGATCCTGAACTGGAGTTTTCTCGTCAACCTTAAGGCTGGGAAGAACGCCAGTTGGAGCGGTGAACTGCGGGCGAGTGGCTTCGGAACCAGGAAGTGGGTCCATGCCGTCTGACCACACGCGAACTGCAACGAGATGGTTTTCGCCATCAGGAACAGGAGTGCCGCCGTCCATCATGACTGGCTTACGAGCAGCTTCATCTTCTTCAGAGGCAAATTGGATGTTGTTGCCGTACTTGTTGAAGCTCTTTGGCTTGCCGCCGGTGCCGTCGGTGCGGGAGAGGATGCGGCCTGGTTCGAGAGTGTAGTTGCCATTTTCATCTGCGATGGTCGAGGCGATTACGGCGCCGGTGCTCAGATCGTAGAGTTCGACTGTCTCGTATGGGCGAGTTTTACCAGTGACCTTTTCGCCCTTGTGACCGGTTGGGTCTGATGGGTTGGAAGGCTTTTGTGGGGCAACTGTAGGGTCGGTGCCTTCGATCTTGAAGCCGGTGTCGTAGAGATGTGGAGTTTGCGACTTGACTTCCTTACCGTCTGGAACACCGTCACCATCGGTGTCGGTTGGATCTGCAACACCCTTGCAGTTTGGAGTTTCGTTGTATTCTGCGGAATCCTTAGGGAATGGGCAAGTGCCGATACCCAGCTCGAAACGGTCAGTCAGCCCGTCGCCGTCGGAATCCTTCTCTGGGGTTTCGACGTACTTAAACTGAGTGCCTTCGTACAGGGAAGTACTAATGTTTCCCTTATAATGGCCGGCAACGAAGGTGCGGTGTACCTTTTCGTTTCCATTGCCTGCCCATGGGGTGCGCTGGGTGGTGAACTCGACTGTCACGATCTGGCCCAGGTTTTCTGTGCTCTTGTCGAACGAACCTGTGTGCCATTCGAATGTTTGCAGACCTCCGATTTGCTGGGCGAACATGTTGAACTGTTTCAAAGAACGCTCGTAGCTCTTGCCATCAACGTAACGAGTGCTGTTATCACTCAAATCTGATTGGCCAGCGGCAAAGCTCTTACCGGATTTGTTGAGCCATTCGACGTAATCGCCACAAGGAGAGTCAGACTGGGAGGACACTTCACTTGCGGTGTTTCCACCAGCGAGGCAGGCTTTAGCAAGGTCTTGCCAGTTTGCAGGAGCATCATTCCCGTCAGCATCCTTGTACTGACCGAAGTAGTACATGTTCTTCAGGGTGTTGCTCTCGCCGTACTGGTTTTTGACTGTCTTGACGTTGCCACTCTTTGTTTTCCACAGTGGGAGGTCAAAACTAGCAAAAGCTTTGTTTGGCTCTTTACGGTTGTACACCGTCCAGTGCGGTGTGTGCTCACTATCAGTGAGGATGGTGAGGTCCTGAGAGACCATCAAAGAGTAATCAGGGTTCGACATGTCGTCGAAGCCGGACTTGTTGTAAGGAACAGCGCCGTCGCCTGGCCACTGCTGTGGCTGCTGAGCTTCAGAGAGGTTCCACGTGATACGCCACTTTTGCTGATAGTTGGAGTTTTCATCAGTCAGTGGTTCAACGAGCACTGCGCGGTCCACGATGGACTTGAAGCGTTCAGCAGAAAGCTGAGACACATCAACGCCCATATAGTCGCGAAGGCCTTCAAGTGATGCATTGGAAATGTAATCTGCCTCTTTGTAACTGGTGGCACCCAGCTTACCGAGGCCACTGTCATCTGCGGCAGCGGTGGATACAAGTGATCCGCCAATTCCCAGTGACAGTGCGGCAGCGAGCCCAGCAGCAACGAGGCTTTTGACTCTACGTGTCAACTCTTTCTCCCTCAATAATCGATCGGCGTTGGAGAGGCCTGCATTTCTCGCTGTTACCCTTGGGGTTTCTAGCTAGAAGCTATGTTTTACGGCTCACTTTTGGCTTGAGCACTGGGCTTCCTACTGTGTGCGCAGATTATGGTTCTCTGTTTTATGCACAAAGCATAGAGCATAGAGCCAAGCCCTTGTTGAATGCCGGACGCATACACCCAATGAACACAAGTGCAGCATCACAAAGCGCGTCACCAATGCCTATCGCTTTTTCTTTCTTATGCATTTCTCTGAAAGAATGACTCTCTCATCTTTTCTTCCTCAGATGCTGACTGAAAGTTCTTCTCTCATCAAAACCCATAAGTCATCTGTTTAATTCTACCTTTTATCCCATATAAATCCCAGACGTCTTTCCCTGGCATACAGACACCTTTCATTGTGTATCTAGGCGGCTTTCCATGGCGTCCAGAAACTTTCAATGGCATGAAAATCGCATTGCTGTTCTCTGGCAATCATTCTGCTGGCGAGCCTACACCTGCAAAGTCATGGTTTACCGCGTCCAAGGAGAAGAGTGAATTGAATCATCAATAGTCAGGAATTCAGATTTGCGCAGAGAATCTCAGCAGCAAATCTCATGTTTTTGTGAAGAAATAAGTTGCAGTGGGAGCTTTACAGCTGAGGTTAGTTCTCGAGTAACTCACGCCAATTGACAGGAAAGCCAATGTGAGAAAGATTAATCGAATCTGAGTATCGCGCGATTAATTCATCAAGATGCACTACATGTTCTTTCCAACGCTGTTGATCGGGGTGCAGGAACTTGAGCATGTAGATTTGGGAAAAGAGAGTACGATCTATTGAACGTTTCATACGTGCATCTTGTCTAGGAATTGTAGTGAAGCGCCAGAAATACATACGAGTGTAATGAGCACATTTATTACGCAGCTCTGTGAAAGCCCGTAGCCATGACAACAGTTGCTGGTCACCAGTGCTATACATCTTTGCTATCGCCTTGCGGTCAGAACGTTTGAGGTCAGCATAGGTAAACGAAAGCATACCAGTAGAGAAAAACTCCATGATTACCCAGATTGGAAAATGACCATCATATTTGTCGAGATAGTGTTTAATTACTGGCGCATTTCGATTGTCATGAATCACTTTCTCGATACGATGCACATATGCAACATGATTATGCCGAACATCGAAAGTAGAAGCCTCCAGATAACACTGACTGCCATATTCGTGAGCTAAGTAAGTTCCAAGTCGAGCTTTCAAGGCACTTTCAATCTCACCAATGATGTCATAGAACCATATACGCAGTTGACTATCGAACTCATACAAACGCATGATTTGGTCGAAAGATACTGGCCTATATCCTGTATGCGTCTTAAACGGGAGAAAATAGGCATGGAGGCGATAATAGCCAGTCCGCGCAAGAAAATCTTCTGCCTCATGCAGATTATTAATATGGATTCCTTTGCGCTCGATAAGTACAAGCTGCTCGTCGATTGTTGTTGAAGGCTTTAGATCCATCAAGTTCCCTCAATAAAAAACGTCTCCCCTGGGACACATCCAAAGGAGAGGTGCGGGGAGTCCTGTTACTGTCAATAATAACATAAGCTTACCTTTTTGATATAGAACCCATCACACATGAATATCCCCTCACCAGAAGCGAGTAGGAAAGTGGTGAGAATCAGCAAACGCGAATACCTGTGTTGCAATCGAGACTGCGTGTAATCGAGCCAGATCCGCAATTCTGCTGGCGAGCCTACACCTGCAAAGTCATGGTTTACCGTGCCCAAGGAGAAGAAGAGTGAATTGAATGGAGCGGACAACGGGAGTCGAACCCGCCTCTGAAGCTTGGGAAGCTGCCGTTCTACCGATGAACTATGTCCGCAAGGCTGACAACCCTCTTTACTTTATCCCACCGTCTGAGTATTCGCCACACTCGTGTTTTAGTTTCTCTCGCGTTTACTTCTTTGCGCTTCAACTATTTCGCTGAGTTTACTTATTCGATCCATCCTGCTTTCATAACTTGTATTTTTTTCAAGTTATGAAAGCGATATGTCGATAAATCTCTTTTCTCACTCCTCTTTTCCTTGCTATTTCAATGGTTTAAGATTGTCAGTTCTTCATACTCTCTGCTTTCGTAACTTTAAAATAATTAAAGTTACAAAAGCAGCATTGAAAACAGTAGGATCTGTGAAGAGAAAAGCATGGAATAGTTTGGGATTCCTCGTATTGACATTTTTGGCAGCAAAAATGCGCAGTGATAATCTTGGAAAATCGCTTTATTTCAAGGTTTTTAACTTTATCCACAGTTGTCCCACCGATACACTTTGCGGGGTAGACTGGAATTATTGCATTCAACAACGAGTGCAATTACTAAGGGAATGAGGAAGAAATGGCTAGATTCCGCAAACTCCTCGCAGGAATCTCAGCAGCTTCAATGGTTGGCGCACTTGCACTCACAATTCCAGCATTTGCAGCAACCACATGGAGTTCTCTGAGTGACCAGGAGAAACAATCATCCTATGGCTTCTTCGTGTGGAAGTCAGAAAACCAAAGCTTAACGCAAGAACAGCGCGACGCAGCGGCTAAGGCTGCAGAAATACTACGGAATCCTCAGTACTCTGATACTCATATCGGCGCTACTGACGATGCAACGAGCTTAGAGAATTTTGAAGCTGGTATTAACGGTTTGGAAATCTCAAACAACTTCCGTTCTACACTTCCAAATGAACCTTGCAGAATGGATCTTCCTGAAGGACAAGGACGTGTTTGCGACGATCCCAACCTTAAACTCGAGCCATACAAGACTTCAGATGTTCTGTTCGCTATTGCACAAGGAAATGCAAACTACTCCGATCGTGTAAGAAATCACTTCGGCGATGAGAGCACTGCAGAAAACCTTGCGTGGACAGATGGACCAGAATCTGCTCTCCATATGTGGTATTCAGAAGTTAAACAATATAACGCCGGTAAAGGTACCAATTCAGTAGGTGTCATCGGCCATTATGGAAACCTCACCGATAAGTTCTGGTACAGCAACGGTAAGCCTTCCACGTATAGTAAAAATGACCTTTCCGCTATGGCCATTCATAAAACTACTATCGGCCAAGTTTATTCAACAGAAGGTCTTCTCCGGTGGACGCAACGACCGACTATCTCTAGCTCAGTTGCAGAATATCGACAGCTATTCAACGAGTACAAGCGCGTACTCTTCCCAGAATGCGTTTCGCTCGATCCAGTTGCTGAGCAGACCATCAACGCCGGTGAGCACCCACAGTTCCCTGACACTGTGACTGCTCACTACTCGGACAATTCCTCCAAGCAGATTCCAGTCACGTGGGACAAGACGGAACCAGAAGGCTTCACCAGCCACAAAGGCGGTTCCTACACCTTCACCGGTACCACCCAGGAAAAGAACGCTTGTACTAACGTCCAGCTGAAGGTTACCGTCAAGCCAGCAACCGTCAGCTCGGTCGACACCCCTGCAGACATGACCGTCAAGCAAGGCTCCCAACTCCAGCTGCCAGAAACCCTCAAGGTTACCTGGTCCAACAAGGAACAGAGCGACGAGCCAGTCACATGGGATACTTCTGCCGTCAAGATGGACACTCCAGGCACCTACACCGTAACCGGAACAGTGGCTGGAACCAACGTGAGCCTCAAAGTCACCGTCACCGAAGCATCCATCACCGCTGTTGATAATCCTCAGCAAATGACCGTTGCTTCCGGTACCACCCAGCTTGACCTGCCGAAGACGGTTCACGCCACCTTCGACAACGGCACCTCTCGCGATGTTGCCGTCACCTGGGCAGACCTCTCCGCTGAACAGAAGGGTATTCTTGCCTCCCGCAAGGGCGGTGTTATCACCCTCAACGGCACCGTTGCCGGCTGGGACAAGCCAGTCACCCTGACCATCAACGTCACGCCAGCAACTGTCGCAAGCGTTGAACTCTCCCCAGCAGACACCGACGTCACCACCCCATCCGGCACTGCGCCAGCACTCGCCAAGACGGGTAAGGTCACCTGGTCCAACGGCGACACCACGCAAGAGCCAATCACCTGGGATGCTATCGACAAGAGCAAGTACTCCCCACGCGAAGGCGGAGAATTCGACGTCAACGGCACCCTTGCCGGCAAACCGGTCACCGCTCACGTCACTGTGCTCCCCGCAACCGTGACCAGCGTCAAGGAACTCTCCCCTGTCACCACTGAAGCCAAGCAAGCTCCACAGCTGCCAAAGACTGCAGAAGTCACTTGGTCCAACGGCGACACCACACAAGAGCCAATCACCTGGAACATCAGCGAAAGCGACTACGCCAAGCGCGGCGAAAAGCAGATCAACGGCACCATTCTCACCGGCACCAAGAACGAGCAGAAAGTCAGCGTCACCCTTACCGTGACCGCTCACATCGTCAAAGTTGTCGACCCAGAACCAATCACCATCGCCTCCGGCACCAACCCGAACGGCCAACTGCCAAGCGAAGTGAAGGTGGTCTACTCTGACGATGAAGAAGGCACTGCCAACGTCGTGTGGAGCACCCTGAGCAAGGACCAGTACAGCGCTCGCGAAGGTGGCACCTTCACCGTCACCGGTTCCGTTGAAGGCACCCAGCTGCCAGCAACCCAAACCATCAAGGTCACCCCAGCAACGCTCGACACTGTCGACGCTCCAGCAGACCTCACCGTGGTTGTGGACACTCAAGCCAAGCTGCCAGAAACCCTCACCGGCCACTACAGCAATGGCGATGAAGCAGCCGTCCCCGTCACTTGGGGTAGCAGTACTCTCGACACTCACACTGTTGGTGACTACACGCTCTCCGGCACGGTAGACGGCTACTCCAAGCCAGTCTCCCTCACCGTTCACGTCGTCGCCGCCAAGATTATCAGCGTCGAAGAGCCAACCCCTCTCACCGTTCCATCTGGCACGAAGAAGGGCGAGCTGACGCTCCCACAAACCGTGGTTGCCCACTTCGACAACGGCACCAGCGCTGACGTTGCTGTCACCTGGTCCGAACTGACCGACGCCGACCTGCAAACCCTGGCTTCCCGCCAAGGTGGCACCATCACCCTGCGTGGTAGCGTCACCGGTAAGGCTCCAGCCAGCCTGAACAACCTGTTCGTCATGCTCGCAGCCGTCGCACCAAGCGATGTCACGCTCACTATCAACGTTGAGCCAGCCACCGTCACCGGCGCAAGCGTCGAGCCAACCACCGTGACCACCAAGGCACAGACAGCCCCACAGCTGCCAGAAAACGCCACCGTCACCTGGTCCAATGGCGACACCACGCAAGAGCCAGTCACTTGGGATGAAGTAAACCCTGAAGATTACCAGAACCCTGACGGCAACAGCTTCCAAGTTTCCGGAACCGTTGCAGGCCAGAAGGTTAGCGTAACCGTCAACGTCACACCACTGGAAATCACTTCCATCACCCTGACCAAGGACACTGTGGAAATCGAACAAGGCGCAGGCTTCGAAATGCCAAACGCCATCGTCACCTACGAGAACGGTTCCACCACAGTTCTGCACCCACGTTGGGAAGATAAGAGCTCCAGTGAAATCCACAACCCAGGCTCCTACGTGTACGACGGCACCGTCACTGTTCGCGGTGAAGAAAAGCCAGTCAGCTTCACCCTCGTCGTGAAGGAAAAGGCTAAGGAAGAGCCAGGCAAGGATGACAACAAGCCATCCAAACCTGGTGACGACACCAAGCCAGGTAAGGATGAGAACAAGCCTTCGAAGCCAGCTGAGCCATCCAAGCCAGCAAAGCCACAAGCAGACGGTAAGAAGGCTTCCCCCAAGCCTCATACTCTGGCTTCCACCGGTGCCAGCGTCAGCATCATCCTGCTCGTTGCTCTTACTGTCCTCACTGCAGGTGCAGCACTGCGCATGAGCACGCGCAAGCACTGATAACTGACTAGCTCCCCCACCGTTTCCGCTCACCAGCGGAAACAACAAGAGGCGGTGATGACCATCCGGTCATCACCGCCTCTTCGTATCTGCACTTATCGATTCAGCAACAACATCATTCAATCAGCATCAGCGATATCAGTCGCAGTACTGTTCTCAATCACACCAGAGTCATAACAGTATCATTCAGAATCATCAGCAGCGTCAGCATCATCAGCAGCGAGCGGCTCGCAATGCGAAAGATCACTCAAAATCTGCCAATCATAAATACGCTGCATCGCACGACCAACCGACTGGCCAGCAGCACTCTCTGCCTGCTCAACAGCATGCCAGCCATCCAAATTACCCGGCTGCAAACCCTGCGAAACCAAATAATCACTCAACAACTCATCCGAAACAGCTGCTCGGCCTTTATCTGCACGTTGGGAAAGGTCCTCCAAGAGTGCAGCAACCGTCTGCTTCGCATCCGACTTAGTAGAGCCAATCAAGCCCACCGGGCCGCGCTTAGCCCAGCCGGTGACGTACTCACGCTCAACCGGTGTGCCCTCGTCGGAAAGCACACGACCTGCTGCGTTGGTAATCACAAGGTGTTCGTCGTCGTAAGGGGCACCTTCGACTTGCGTTGGACGGTAGCCGATAGCCGAATAGATGGCCTGAACAGGCAGGGTTTCAGTATGCTCGGTTGGATGGGAAGTGCCGTCGGCGTCGACTTTCATACGCCTGATTTTCAGGCCGGTTACCACGCCGTTGTCGTTGAGAACTTCCTCCGGGTTGGAGAAGAAGTGGAGGACGAGCTCGCGCTCAGGTGCGGAAGTAGCAGATGCGCCTGCAGAGGATGCGCTAGAAGTGTCGACGGCATTGGCTGCGGAAGCCACGGAATCGGAAGCAGCAGAAGCCGCGGAAGTGGCTTCGACGAAAACATCGCGCATATGCATCAGCTCGCCGAGCATCTGCGCCTTATCGCGGTCCTGATAAGCACGAGCAGTGGTAATCTCGTCAAGCTCAAAGTCGGCAGGGTCGAGAACGATGCGCACATTGGCGAGCTTTTGCAACTCGCGCAGTTCCTTGACGCCAAATTTAGCTTGGGCCGGGCCGCGACGAACCAGAAGGTGCAGGCGGCGCAGCTGAGAAGCACGGAAATTGTCAATCACATGCTCGGAGGCGTCCGTGGAAACGAGAGCCTCAGGATCGCGCAACAGCATGCGGGCGACGTCCAAAGCCACGTTGCCGCCACCGATAACAGCGACATCGTGAGCAGAAAAGTCCCAGTCGGTGGAGGGGTCCTGATAATCAGGGGTCGGCTGTTTGACCGGGAAACCGTTGTACCAGCGAACAAAGTCAGCAGCGCCGTGCACACCGCGAGATTGAGCCCCAGGAATGGTGAGCTCGCGGTCCAAAGTGGCGCCGGTTGCAAAAACGAGAACGTCCTCATGCTGCAAAATTTGCTCGACGCTGACATCCTCGCCCACGCTCACACCCGTCAGCAGATGCATGCGAGGGTTGGACGCGGCTTTATCGAGAGCGCCGACAATCATGCGCACGAAAGGATGGTCGGGAGCCACGCCGTAGCGCACCAAACCATAGGGAACCGGCAGCTTTTCTACGATGTCGATCCGAGCCTGAGTGCCCAAGCCCAGAGCCTCGCCCTGAGCGGCAAGCTCGCGCAGAAGAATGTCGGAAAAATAAATGCCGGCAGGGCCAGCGCCCACCACGCCAACGCGCAGTGGACGCTGAGTTGCCAGAGAAGCTGGCTGGCCAGCTGGCTGCTCGGGTGCAGCTGTTGCGTTCGTCTCGTTCTCGTTAGTCGTCATAAGCTCCAGACTAGCGAGGAGCGCGAATCGCACGCGCTAAGAGTGAAAGCGCGTGGGCGGGCGCAGCCTCAGTCGATTGGGTCGAAGCGCAGCCACACGCAACCATGAGCTGGCATGGTCACAGAGAGCAGACGACCATCGAGCTTAGCCTCGCCAGAAGTGCCCGACCATAGGTCAGTCACCTTCCACTTCGTCAGGTCAAAGCCGAGCTGATAATCTTCCAGGCCAACAATGGCAGCGATGTCAACGCGCTGCTGGCACTGAGTGGGGCCAGTCCAGAAGCAGGCGGTATAGTAAGAGCCGCGCTCGGTGGTGAGGGCGGAATTTTCGCCGCAAGAGCACGCTTCACCGCTACCGCAAGAGCACGCTTCACCGCTACCGCAGGAGCACTTCTCCCCCTTCTCGCAGGAGCAGGAAGACGGCGCAGCGCCCGTAGCGTCAGCAGCCCAGACAATGAACTCACCTTCCGGCACGGAAGCGCCATCCCACTTGTTGAACTTGTTCTCCTGATCGTAAATTTCGCGCAAAACCTCGCGATTATGCGTCGAATTGGCCTCAACCTCGAGCAGCCACGGGTTCTTGAGCAGGTCGATAGTCTCGGCGGAAGAGGTTGGCAAGTCGCCGCCCATCATCAGTGGAGAGTGCGACATAGCCCACAAGGTCAACAGTGTGCGCTGCTCGGCAGGAGTGAGGTTCGACATGTGTCCACCTTGCCTGTCGTTGACGGTGAGGTGGCCCAGAGGCAGCATGTCGGCGTCAGCCCAGTGGCCAGGTGTTTGCAAAGGAGCCCAGCGTGCCATGCGGGAGAACTGGTTGTATACGTCACGCCAGCGGTCCCACAGATCGTCGGAAATGCGCCACATTTGAGCGTTACGACGCAAGAAGTCGATGTTGGTTGTGGCAACTTGCGTGCCTGGGGAGAGCGAGAGGCTGATCTCGCGGTGGTATTTGTGTTCGGCGATGCGGATTGCTTGCGAGTAGGCTTCGATTTCTGCTGGGTAGAACGGCGCTTGCATGTCATCGACCTTCAAGAAGTCGATTCCCCAAGAGGCGTAGAGATCGAGCTGAGCATTGTACCAGGCTTGTGCGCCAGGGTGCGCTTGGTTTAAGCCGTAGTTGTCGTTATTCCAGTGGCAGGCGTGCTCGGGGTCCATGTCGGCAACGTCGCGTGCTGTCCATTGCGTTCTCTCAACAGGGCAGTTTTCGCGCACTGCTTGGCGTGGGATTCCGCGCATGACGTGGAAGCCGAATTTCAAGCCTAGTTCGTGTACCTTTTCAGCAATATGCGTGAAACCGGAGCCATCGGCTGCGGAGGGGAAACGCACAGGGTCAGGCAGCAGGCGGCCGTACTTGTCAAGGCAGAAGGTGGCGCCTTGCGCTGCGTCATTGTAGGCTTCTGATTTTGCTTGAGGGTCGAACCAGCTGGCGTCGACGACGATGGTATCCCAGCCGAATTGCTTGAGATTATCACTCATAAAACGTGCGTTCGCGAGAACGTCTTCTTCTGTGATAGTCGTCATGTAGGAATCCCAAGAATTCCAGCCCATCGGTGGGCGAAGTGCTTTCATGCTTTCTCCTTCGAAAGTGCAGGTCGGTGAAGGTGAGGCTCGTCTGGTCGCAGATTAGCAGAACTCAGCCTTCCCTCGCCTTCTAGTTTAGGAGAAAGCAACTATTGAAACGATTCAGCATGTCGCGTGATGAGAGGCATGCTGACAGTCGCGCACGGGCAATTATTGCGCTAAACCTCAGTACACGCGCCTCTTCGCCACCCATCGAGACTGGCCACTATTGATCATCATTGAGCGCAGGCGTGGCAACATGTGGCATGCCCGCCGCAATCGGGTTCACTACGCTCTCCTCATGCTTCCAACTGCGCACCGGCTTACGCAGGTTCCACGGCTTGCCGTAGTAACGGCGAATATGGTGGCCGAGCACGTAACGGCGGTGGAAAATCAGCAGGAGAATCCACAAGGCGAGGATGGTGGCCGCCGTGTACATGATGATCTCATCCACACTCGGGCTCAGAGCAGGAGCAGCCGTGTAGAGAGGCCATTTCGTCCTCTCCCCCGTTACCAGCAGGCGATGCGTGTTAATACCATACGGCGTGCAGGTGAGCAAGGTGACAAGATCCTTACCCGGCTTGATGCGCAGAACCTTGGTGTTGGTCGGCAGCACCACTTCAATCCATTTAACCTTGTAGGCGAGCGTCTCACCAGCGACGGTCACGAAGAAGAGGTCGCCTTTGCGAAGGTCAGGAAGGTTGGTAAACAGCGTTTTTCCTGGCAAACCAGAGTGACCGGTAATGACGGCTCGCGTGTTCTTACCACCAACGGGGAAAGAGGTGCCTGGTAGGTGGCCGAGGCCGTTTTCCAGCTGATCTTGGTCAGCACCGTGGTGGATTGGCAGTTTCACCGAAATCTTAGGGATGGTGAGCACTGCCATAGTGTCGCCTGGGGCGTTGAGAATGTGATGGTATTCCTTATCGTCGTTGCCGTTGAAGCTTCCCGGCTTATTGGTGAATGGGTCGACGATGGCACCGATAGCTCGTGGGTTTTCGAAAAGCCTTTTGTTGTAGTCGCGCGCAGCTTGGAGAAGGGCGTTTTTCTGGGCTTTGGAGTAGTTTCTGGCGATCTCCTCATCGCGGGCTGCGATGGCTTTATTTTGCGAATCGTTATGGTATTCGCGGCCGATGTACACGGTAGAGATGGTAATAGCGGAGCCGATGAGCAGCACGGCGATGGCGACCATGATGCGATACACTACCATCCAGGCGTTTGCACGTTTCGCCTGTCGAATCGCCTTTTCGCTGGCTTCTTGGTCTTTCTGGCCTTGAATCACCAGCGCGTCGGCGAAGCTTGGTTGTGCCATCGCTTCTCCCCTATCCTTGTTTCTCTCTGGGGTATAAATTACTCGCCGCTTCTGAAAATTCTCTGAGGGGCTCAAGATTATCAGCTCGACGCAAACAAAATGGCCATACCTCTTGTGAGGTATGGCCATTTCTATGAACTACTCAGCTCCTGTTGAAGCAACGGGGAACTTGTTCAGTTCACTGTAGATCAGCGAAGTTCAGCGTTCTTACGAGCCTTGCGTGCGCCGAGAGCAACAGCAGAACCAGCACCGAGCAGAACAGCGACGAGGAGCAGCAGTGCGATTGCACCGGTGCCACCAGTTGCTGGGAGCTCAGTCAGGGACTTAATGTTCTTGACGGTTACGAGGGTGGTGCCAGCCTGCAGATCGACGTAAGAAACACCGGGTTCACTACCGGGTTTATCGGGGTCGGGGACAGCAACCACGAGACCGTTGCTGGAAGTACCAGCCTCAACAACAGTCTTTGCCTTGGTCATATCAACGGTGCCACCTTCTGCATCTGGTGCAGAGAGGGTGACATTAGCGACGACTGGAACGCCCAATGGGGAAAGCATGTAGCCTTCTGGGGCGGCAACCTCTTCGAGGCTGTACTTGCCGTAGTCGAGACCAGAAATGCTCAACACACCATTTGCAGCAGTGGTGAACTGGGTTGCGTCTTCCTTGCTGGAAGCCTTGGACCAAGCGTAAGTGTCTGGATCCTGCTTGAGGTAGTTGTCGCCCTCCTTGACAACGAACTTTGCACCTTGCAGAGCATTATTATTGAGGTCCACCTTCTTCAAAGCGATGGTGTAGTTGTAAACCTTAGAGGTTTCGCCGCCGTCATCCTTGGTTGGGGTACCGTTGCCATCGTAGTCGTACACCGTCTTGGTGAAGGAGTTGTCTGCGACCTTGTCAGTCTCGGTTGCCTTGAGAACAGTCTGGTTATAGGTGATGGTGACAACCTTGCCAGCATACTTGGTGACGAAGTCGGAAGCGGAGTCGATCTTAGTGCCATCTGCGCTCATGTGACCGGTGATGGTTGGCTTCTCTGGGTCACCGCTGAAGGTGGTGTCCTTTGGCTGAACGGTGAAGGTGCCAGTGCCCTGGGTAACGTTCAGTTCGTTCAACACATCAGCGCCATCAACAGTGATAGCCATGTCAGTTGGGGCACCGAGGAGCTTGTAAGTATCGACGACCTTGAAGGTTGCCTGAGACTTTGGATTAGGAACGGTGAAGGTGAGCTGGAACTCTGCGGTATCACCGATCTTCAAAGTGCGGTTCTGAGTGTAGCCAGAATCAGACTTCACGGTCTTCTTCATGTTGTTATCAGAACGTTCGCCGCTCTCAGCCTTGAGGTCAGCCTGACCAAGGGTCATCGTGCCGAGCTTGGTGTAGGTCTTTTCCCCGCTGACAATGGTAGATGGAACCAGAGTTGGAGCAATGGTCACATCGCTGGTCTTATCGCTGGGATCAGTCTTGATGAGGTAGTAGCCATTAGCCAAGTTGGAGAAGGTTACCTTGTCCGCGGTTGCCTTAGTGGAAGAGATTGGGGAACCAAGGTGTTCGGACTTTGCAAGACGAGATGCGATACGGGCGATCTTTGCCTGATCAGCGCTCTTCAATGCCAGGAAGGTGGCTTCTGGAGTGCTGCCCTTAGAAATGGTGACACCTTCAGCATCCAATGCAGTCTTGAGGTCTGCAGTCAATTCAGCAGAAACTGGGCTTGATGCGACAGAAGCGAGAGTATCCTCAGAATCGGCCTGTGGTTGGCCAGTGAGATACATCAATGGATAAGCAACGAATTTGGTCTTCTGGAGATCAACGTTGCTGTTGGTGTTCAACTCGATGGTTGCAGTGCCGGTTGGGGTCTCAGCATTAGCAGTTGCGCTCATGCCGAAACCAGCAGCCAGTGTCGCAACAGCTGTGAACACTGCAGCTGCGATCTTAGATGCCTTGCGCATAATGTTTTTCCTTCTTACTTCTCTCACTCCATGAAACAGGAGAAAGATGCTTCACAGATAGCAAGAAAGCCCTTGTCAGGGAATTTCTCTTCTCTCCTTAACAGGTGACTCCTCGCCATCCATTACGTCTTCCAGTATACGCAAGAAAAGACAAAATGCCCAAATCTTGGACACGAAATCGTCAATAATTCAACTTTTTTCTGAGCGATGGCCGTATTTTCGAGCAGTATTTTTTATTCTTCCGTTCAGAAGCGCTTCACCGCACCACCTTCCCAATAGTGAGCTAATACTCACTTACAGCAACACTCAGTTGACTCAACGCGAGCCTACTCTAACGATCAGCCCTCACAACACTTAGCTCTGAACGCGTTCTCACACAACTCAGAAAGTGCAGACTTTGCACACCACCAACCCCAGATTTCTTTTCTCTCGTACAATATACAAGGATTAAGGAGGTTAGCATGCAGCACACGACCGCTGATACAACAGCAGAGCTCACGGAACAGGAATATGTTCCCACATACGGCTCTACTGACGGCGAACCTCCCCTCGTCAGCGTGATAATCCCGGTGTATAACGTCGAAAAATTCCTCGACGCAAACCTGACCTCAGTGACACAGCAGACGTATCGCCGCCTGGAAATCTTGGTGGTAGACGATGGCTCCCCTGACAACTCCGGCCAGATTGCCGACGACTGGGCCACCAAAGACCATCGCATTCGCGTCATTCACCAAAAAAATAAAGGATTATCAGGAGCGAGAAACACCGGTCTCGCCCAAGCAAAAGGCGACTACATTCTTTTCGTCGACTCGGACGACACCATCGAGCCAACCCTCGTGCGCTCCTGCCTGGCCCATATGCGCCGAGGACGCCGCAACATCGTGATGTACCAGTTCGACACGATGAGCGAGGACGGAACCTTCGTCAAATCGCGCTACGTGCACAACCGCTACAGCAAACGCAAAGTGCTGACCCCCGAAGAGGCAATCCGCGACCAAATTGCTGGAAAAATCGGCGGCTACGCCTGGAGCTTCATGGCACCAACCAGCATTTACCGCGAGAACAACATCACCTTCCCCGAAGGCCGCTCAATGGAAGACCTCGCCCGTATCTGCCAGATTTTCGGCGGGTCCGACGTCGTCATCCGCCTGCCCTTCGTGCTCTACCATTACCGTTTGCGCGCGAACTCCATTATGGGAACGGCAAGCCTCGCCTTCTTCAAAGAATGGAAACTCGCGACGCAAGACCGCGAAGCCTACGTGCTCTCCCGCTTCCCGCAACTGAGAAGCTACATTCTCAAGCAGAAAATTGAGTTCCTCTCCACTGTTGACTACGAGTCACTGCTGCAAACCATCGTTTTCCGCTTGAACCTCGACCCTGAGTCAACGCGAGAGCGCAAGGAAACCGTCAAGGCACTGTTCAACGAAGGCGAATCAGACGAGTTTAAAGCGATGCAAGCCGAATACTTGGCCACCAAGGAGGCCGAGCGCGCGCAGAGAGCGGAGCAAAGGGCTGCCGCAAGCAAGAGGCGAGCACGCCAAAAGGCTATTCGCAAGGCGAAGGCGAAGAAAGAGTCGCTGGAAACCTTGGAAAAGCACGTGAAGCGCAGCGCGCTGAAGAACGCTGAAAAGAGCGCAATTCGCCGCCACAACCAGCACAAGCGCGTCCAGTCAGTGGTGAAGCAAGCGCAAAGCGCTGTCAAACAGGCGCAAACGGCTGTCGAAAAGGCGCAGAAAGAGTTGGAAAAGGCCACGCAGGCGCGCACGGTGGCGCAAATCCGCGTGGCCCAGAAGCAGGCGCAGGAGATGGAGAAGCGCTGATAATCTTGCGAAATGCAGGGAGATTACCAGCGCCTCAAACTCATCAGTCGTCGCCGAGAACGACGTGCAGGCCGCCCACCAGCGAGCTGACCACGTTATACAAGAAGGCACACACCACGGCGATAATCACGATCAACACCAGCTCGAAAATGGCGAAGATTGTCACCGCGCTCACCACCTGGCCCATGCTCAGAATGGCGGAAACGTTGAAGCCCGTCTTGCCTGTCAGGCCGGTGGAGTTCACCAGGCTGCTCACCTTATCGAACACGCCGATGGCGTCGAGCATCCACCACAGAATGGTGGCGCACACCACCTGAATGATGCCGTTGGCGATGCCCAGCATGAAGGAGACCTTCGCCACCGACCATGGATCGAACTTGACGATGGACAGGCGCATGCGGCGAGCCTTCGGGACGCGCACGCGGCGAGGCTTGCGACGGTTAGAAACGATCTCAGGCTGGTCGACAGCAGAGCGGGAGCGACCAGAAGCTGCGGCTGCACCGGCTGCTGCGGCACCTGCGGTGGCGGTGGCAACAGAAGCGGCAGAACCCATAGCCGTGCGGTGGCCAGCAACGCCCGAAGTGCCAGAAGCTGCACCGGCACCAGCGCCGTGAGCACCAGCCTGCGCGCTCTCAGCCTCTTCAGAGGAGAGGAACTCGCTCAAGCCCGTACCCGCAGGAGCTTCAGAATCGGTAGCACCCTCAGAGCCCTCAGAGCCCTCAGAACCAGAAACGCTGTCAGAAGCAGCACCAGTACCATCAGAAGCCTGAGAAGAAGCCGAATTGCGGCGAGCTTGCTCCACCTGTTGAGCCACCGACTCGCGAATCTGCTGCTCGGAGAGGCCTGAAATGCTCTCCATATTATCTTCTTCAGCCTCGTTGAGGGCGTCACTCAAGCTTTCCGGAGCCTGGGTAGAAGGCTGGCTGGCTTGTGCCGGCTGGCTGAAAAGATCGTTCTGATCAGGCATAATCTCTCCTTGGCAAGGTAGGGCAAGTGGGCCGTACCTCGAGCAGTTGCAGCCTTCTGAGGTTGCTCGCAGTTTTCTTTCTGCCTTGAGATTATCAAAAACGGGGGATTGCTGCGCTTTTTATTGCAAGCTCATCACACAAAATCTGGGATGAAGCGCACTGATAATCTTGAGAAACGAGCGAGCTTTCAACGGTGAGGCCTGACCGTTAGTATAAGAGTGTGCTTGTTCTTGCGTTACAGGAGACGTGAGAGCGGTAAAAGTGACGCGCTTTGCAAAGGGGCGAAGTGTACCTTGCAGGCTGCGCTAAGTTAACTGAAAGCTTGAACAAGTGAGATAAGAAGGGCTGAACTGTGACTTCGACCAGTGTAGATCGCACAGGAAAGTATGAGCTGGGCACGCAGGCGAACCGCGTGTTTATGACGACGCAAGCCAGCAATCTGTTGAATTTTGGTAGGGGAGTGGCAAACCCGTGGGGTGGTGCCGGCTGGCTGGATGATTTCGGCCGGCTTGACCCAAGTGAGGGTGTGCAAACCTGGATTAGCTGCCGTATGGCTCACGTGTATTCCATTGGTACGCTGCTCGGCTTCCCGGGTAGCGAAAAGATTGTGGACACCATGGTTTCCGGCCTGCGCGGCATGCTGCATGATAAGGAGCATGGCGGCTGGTACCCATCGTTGACGTTGAGAAGCGATGGATCGCTGGACCATGGCACGGAGAAGCTGTGCTACACGCATGCTTTCGTCATGCTGGCTGCTACTTCGGCGCTGCTCGCCGGCCGCCCCGGTGCCAAGCGCCTGCTGGAGGATGCGATTGAAACCTATGATCGCTTCTTCTGGGATGAAGATGAGGGCTTGGCCGTGGACACGTGGAACACGGAGATGACCGAGCTGGATGGCTACCGTGGTGTGAACGCTAATATGCATTCGACCGAGGCTTTCCTCGCTATTGCTGATGTGACCGGCGATGAGAGCTTCCGCGAGCGCGCAGGCCGCATTGTTGAGCATGTGGTGGAGTGGGCGAAGGCCAATAATTGGCGTATTCCGGAGCATTTCGATGAGAATTGGACGCCGCTGCTCGACTACAACACCGATAAGAAGGATGACCAGTTCAAGCCTTATGGTGCAACGCCTGGCCATGGCATTGAGTGGAGCCGTCTGATTACCCAGTGGGCGATTTCTACGTATGGTTGGGATGCTCAGCATCATCGCGTTTCTGCTCAGGCTCAGCCCTATGTTGATGCGGCTCAGCATTTGTTTGAGCGCGCGGTTCGTGACGCTTGGCAGGCTGATGGTGAGCCTGGTTTGGTGTATACGACCGATTGGCAGGGTCGCCCGATTGTTCACGACCGCATGCATTGGACTGTTGCGGAGGGCATTAACGCTGCTGCAACGCTCTACCAGGTGACGAGTCGTGACTTCTTCCGTAGTTGGTACGCCACTTTTGTGCGTTATGTTGATGAGCATTTGGCTGATCACGTCAACGGCTCGTGGTGGCATCAGCTCGATGAGCATAATCAGGTTTTGCGCACGGTCTGGCCAGGTAAGTCTGACTTGTATCACGCTTTCCAGTCGACGCTCATCCCGTTTAATGACCCTGCTCTGAGCATCGCTCCTGCTGTTGCTCGCAGCTAGTTTGGCTTGAGTATGGCTTGAGATTATCACCGCGCTCACTCACCTGCCGTTGTGATGCAGCTGCGGATGAAAAAGGGCCGCCGATCAGTTTCCTGACCGGCGGCCCTTCTGCGTTTGAGCGCTTGGCGCGCGAACATTCTCGCGTTAGCGTTTCCTCTATGCCTACCACTCGCGCCGAGCAGCAGGCTTATGCACCTCAGGCTTGAGCAGCTTCGACGTTCTCAGCGGTGGCGTCGTTCTCGCCGTTGCTGTTCTCAGCGTTGCTCTCGCCGCTACCCTCGGCGGCAGCGTTGCCCTCAGCACTGTTCTCGTCAGTGTCGTCATCGCCGGTTTCATCGGTAGTGGCAATCTCAACAATTTCGTCGTCAGAACCGGTGTCAGCAATGGTGACGCCTTGGGTGGTGCGGCCCGTGCGGTTGATTTCGTTGACTGCGAAGCGAATCACCTTGCCGGAGTGCATGATGGCCAGAATCTCATCGCCTTCGGAGACGACGAGAGCACCGACCAGAGCACCACGCTCTTCCACCATTTCCAGCGCCTTGATGCCGTAGCCGTTGCGGCCTTGCACGCGGTAGTCAGCCAGTGGGGAGCGCTTGCCGAAGCCCTTAGCCGTGACGACGAGAAGGTCCTTATCGGAATCTTCTGGCACGACATCCATGCTCAGCAGCTGGTCGTCATCGCGGAAGCGCATACCCATCACGCCTGCAGCCGAACGGCCCATCGGACGCAGCTGCTCGTTGTTGGCCTGGAAGCGCACGGACATGCCGGCCTTGGACACGAGGATCACGTCGTCGGCTTCGTTGCACAGGCTTGCGCCGACTACTTCGTCGCCTTCGTTAAGGTTGATGGCGATGAGGCCACCTTGGCGAGGCGAGTCGTATTCGGAGAGCAGGGTCTTCTTCACACGGCCGTTGCGCGTGGCGAGCACGAGGTACTTGGCGTCTTCGTAGCTGCGCAGGCTGAGCATGCGTTGAATGTGTTCTCCTGGCTGGAAGCTCAAAAGATTAGCAACATGCTGACCCTTAGAGTCGCGAGAGCCTTGTGGAGCTTCGTACGCCTTGATGCGGTAGACGCGGCCGAGGTTAGTAAAGAAGAGCAGCCAGTCGTGGGTGGATGCAGTGAGGAAGTGGTCCACCACGTCACCACCACGCAGGCGAGTGCCCTTAATGCCCTTGCCACCGCGATGCTGGGAGCGGTAGTCGTCAGCGCGCGTGGACTTCAAGTAGCCATCGCGAGTGACGGTCACCACGACGTTGCGGTCGGCGATGAGGTCTTCGTCGCTCATATCGCCGGAGAACGGCACGATTGCGGTGCGGCGTTCGTCACCGTACTTTTCGACGATGCCATCGAGCTCTTCACCCACGATGTGACGCTGACGCTCCGGGTGAGCGAGAATATCGGCGTAGTCTTCGATCTTTGCCATGAGCTCTTCATGCTCATCAACGATCTTTTGACGTTCCAAAGCTGCCAAGCGGCGCAGCTGCATGGCCAGGATGGCGTCTGCTTGGACGGTGTCGACGTCGAGCAGGTCCATAAGGCCGGTGCGGGCGAGTTCAACCGTCTTGGAGGAGCGGATGAGGTGGATGACCTCATCGATCATGTCAATGGCCTTCAAATAGCCCTGCAAAATGTGGTCGCGCTCTTCCGCTTCACGCTTGAGGAAGGCGGTGCGACGGTTGACCACTTCCAGCTGGTGGGAGATCCAGTGGGAGACGAAGCCGTCGAGGCTGAGCGTGCGTGGCACTCCGTTGACCAGGGCGAGCATGTTAGCGCCGAAGGTTGTTTGCAAAGCGGTGTGCTTGTACAGGTTGTTGAGAACGATCTTCGGGATGGCGTCCTTCTTGAGCACGAGCACCAAGCGTTCGCCAGTTCGGCCGGAGGTTTCATCGCGCATGTCGGCGATGCCTTTGATCACACCGTCGCGAACAGCGTTGCGAATGGAGCTGACGAGGCGGTCTGGGTTCACCTGGTATGGCAGCTCGGTGATGACCAGGCACATGCGTCCGTTGATCTCTTCGGTGTTGACGACGGCTCGCATGGTGATGAGGCCGCGGCCGGTGCGGTAAGCCTTTTCGATACCCTTATGGCCCAGAATCGTTGCGCCTGTTGGGAAGTCTGGTCCCTTGATGATGCGAATAAGATTATCAAGCAGCTCTTCTCGGCTGGCATCAGGGTGGTCAAGTGCCCAATGAACGCCTTCGGCAACCTCGCGCAGGTTGTGCGGTGGGATGTTGGTTGCCATACCCACGGCGATGCCTGCGGAACCGTTGACCAGAAGGTTCGGGAAGCGTGCTGGCAGCACGGTTGGCTCTTGCGTCTTGCCATCGTAGTTTGGCACGAAGTCGACGGTGTCCTTGTCGATGTCGCGCACCATTTCCATGGCCAGAGGTGCCATGCGGCACTCGGTGTAACGCATTGCTGCTGCGCGGTCATCGCCCGGGGAGCCGAAGTTTCCTTGGCCGTCGACCAGGGTGTAGCGCATGGACCATGGCTGGGCCAAGCGCACCAAAGTGTCGTAAATAGCGGCGTCGCCGTGTGGGTGGTATTTACCCATCACGTCACCGACGACGCGGGAGCACTTGTTGAAGCCACGGTCAGGGCGGTAGCCGCCGTCGTACATGGCGTAGATGACGCGGCGGTGCACTGGTTTCAGACCATCGCGAACGTCTGGCAATGCGCGTTCGACGATGACGGAAATGGCGTATGCCAAGTAGGATTCGCGCATTTCTTGGTTGAGGTCGGTGCGTTGGACGCGAGAGCCGCCCATCAGGCCTTTGAAGCCTTCGTCGCCCAGGCCCAGCGAGTTGATGTTGCTGCCTTCTTGAGCGCCGTATTGGGCGTTCAATGCAGCGAGCTGCTCGTTGATGCGCTCGTCAGCGGTTTCACCGCTGTTTTCGCCGTTATCTGCGCCATCGTTTTCAGCGGCGGCATCGTTTTCAGCGGCGTCGCTGTTGGCGGCGTCGTTGAACTCGTTGGCGTCATTCTCGTCGCCGTTACCGCCGTTGTTAGCGTTGTTCATCTCGTCATCGCCGGGAGTGCTGGTGTTTTCTTCGTCTGCCACAATCTGTCCTTTGTGTTAAAGCGTTGCGCTGTGTGAGTTAAGCGTTGCGGTGTTCGTGTGACGTTTAGGCGTCGATGAACTTGACGTTCTTGGCGTTGCGTTCGATGAACATACGGCGAGGGCCCACTTCGTCACCCATGAGCATGGAGAAGGTGGCATCGGCGCTTTCGACGTCTTCGATGTGCACCTGCTTCAAGATGCGGTGTTGTGGGTCCATGGTGGTTTCCCACAGCTCCTGGTAGGTCATCTCGCCCAAGCCCTTGTAACGCTGGATTCCTTCGCCCTTCGGCAGCTGGCGTCCTTGTGCCAGGCCGCGCTTCAAGGCTTCGTCGCGTTCTGCGTCGGTGTAGACGAAATCGTGTGCTCCCTTGCTCCACTTCAAGCGGTAGAGCGGTGGCATGGCCACGTAAATGTAGCCGGCGTCGATCATGCCGCGCATGTAGCGGAAGAAGAGGGTGAGGATGAGCGTGGCGATGTGAGCGCCGTCGACATCTGCATCTGCCATGATGATGATCTTGTGGTAGCGTGCCTTGCTGATGTCGAAGTCGTCGCCATAGCCTGCACCGACTGCGGTGACGAGCGATTCGATGGTGTCGGATCGCAGCATGCGGTCGAAGCTGGCGCGCTCGGTGTTCAAGATTTTTCCGCGCAATGGCAGAATTGCCTGGGTCATAGGGTCACGTCCTTGGATGGCGGAGCCACCTGCAGAATCACCCTCGACGATAAACAATTCGCATTCGGCAGGGTTATTGGACTGGCAATCTTTCAGTTTGTCTGGCATGCCAGCCGACTCGAACAGAGACTTACGCCTCGTCGATTCGCGAGCCTTCTTCGCGGCCAGGCGTGCGTGAGCGGCGTCAATAGCCTTTTCGACGATGCGCTTGGCGTCGGAGGGGTGCGAGTCGAACCAGTCGCCCAAACGGTCGGAAACGACGCGCTGGACGAAGGTTTTTGCCTCAGGATTACCAAGCTTCGTCTTGGTCTGGCCTTCAAACTGAGGGTTCGTGAGCTTGACGGAAAGAACAGCGACGATACCTTCACGAGTATCTTCGCCAGAGAGGTTGGACTCCTTCTCCTTGAGAATGTTCTTTTCGCGAGCGTAACGGTTGATCAAGCTGGTCAGAGCCGTCTTGAAGCCTTCTTCATGCGAGCCACCTTCGGCGGTGGTAATCGTGTTGGCGAAGGTACGCAAGGTTTCGCTGTAGCCTGCTGTCCATTGAATAGCAACATCAGCGGAGATGCCGAGCTTGACGTCTTCTGCGGCGAAGTGAACGATTTCGTCTTCAATCGGGTTGGAGCGGCGAGAGTTCACCAGGTGCTTGACGTAGTCGGAAATACCGTCCTTGTACTGGTAGGAAACCTTGTTGTCCGATTCGCCGGTTTCGTCAGGCTGGTTAGCGGAATCTTCCGGCACGCGCAAGTCGGTCAGCGAGATGCGCAGACCCTTGTTGAGAAATGCGGTCTGCTGGAAGCGGGTGCGCAGGGTTTCAAAGTCGTATTCGGTAGTCTCAAAAATGGTCGGGTCAGCCCAGAAGGTGACGGATGTACCGGTGTCTTCCTCAGGGATTTGCTTGCCGCGGGCCAGTGGTGCTTGAGGCTTTTGGTCGATGTAGGTTTGCGTCCACTCGTAGCCTTGGCGGTGAACCACGATTTCCATGCGGTGGGAGAGTGCGTTCACCACGGAGATGCCGACGCCGTGAAGGCCACCGGAAACGGTGTAGCCGCCGCCACCGAACTTGCCGCCAGCGTGCAGCTTGGTCATCACCACTTCAACGCCGGAGCGGTTTTCGCCAGGAACCATGTCGACAGGAATACCGCGGCCGTCGTCGTCGACGCGAATGCCGTTATCCGGCAGAATGGTGACTTCAATATGGCTGGCGTAGCCGGCGAGAGCCTCATCCACGGAGTTGTCGACGATCTCGTAGACCAGGTGGTGCAGACCGCGTGGGCCGGTGGAACCGATGTACATGCCTGGGCGCAGGCGCACAGCTTCCAAGCCTTCCAACACCTTAAGGTCGGAAGCGCCGTAGTGGTCAGGAACTTGGTTGGAGTTGAGCTCGCCTTCTTGGAGGTCTTCGCTGGCGATCAATTCGTCGGCGTGAGCCAGCTCTTCAGCGCGGCTTTCTGCGCGCTTGACGGCTGCGGTGTGCTCGTCCAAATTCTCACTGTCGTCATTGTGGGAATCACCCAGAGAGCTTTCTCCACTCATAGCGAGGTTATCGGCGTCTTGCTCGGCACCGGTCTGGAGATTCTCGTCGCTCATGCGTATCCCTTCTGTTTCTCGTTCAGCCATATATCCGCTCAGCCGCCCGGAAACGGCAAAACGGCCGTCAAAGGCCCTACAGAGGCAAATAAAAAAACCGAAACCGTTTTTCAACGAGTTCCGGAACTCATAATTGCCGTCTTAAACCGATTCCAGGCCACCGATTTCGCGCGATGGCTATCTTTCTTTATTCTACCGCATGGCCTACCTCGCAAAACGCAAAAACCGGCCAAATTTCCAGCAAACCTCGGTTTATGTGCTCCTCTATGCTTCTGGCAAATTCTGGCGTCTACAGGCGCGTGGATTGCTTCTGAGCGAAATTGTGAAGAAGCAGAGACGTGAAGCACAAACTTCTCCGCCCCACATGTTGGTCAGCCCCACATACCAGTCAGCCCCACATACCAGGCTGATACGGCTGGCCAATGCCGTTACGCGGTTGATCACCACCATTACGCGGTTGATCACCACCGTTACGCGACCGACCCTTGATTTTGAGCTTCGAGCCTTCGGAATAGCCCACGCTCGAGCCATATTTTCCGCGGAAAGCTCGCCTTCTCGAGCTCACTCCGCGCACTTCAACAGTGACGTAAGTGATAGGGGAGAACCACTTTTTGAGTTTGCGGTTGATGTCAGGCGTCAGTTCCTGCCAGATTTGACTCCATGCAGGCGAATCCCCGCGTACAGTCAAAATTCCGCGTTCAAAGCTCACAAAGCTGGCGTGTGGGCCCAGGTAATCGCCGAAAACGTCAATCCACTGTTCACGCAGTTGGGCGAGTTTCAAACCCACCTCCCACTGCGATTCTTGGGCCAAGTTCGTGGCCACATCGGTGAGCGTCCTCGGGTCACGGCCCTTTTTGCCGAAGTTTTCGCGCGCTTCTTCCGCTCTCTGCTCGCGCGCCCGTTGGGAGACGATTGCTTTGGCGTAACGGCGGAAGGTTACCCGCTCTAGGCGTGCCGGGTTGATGTTGTACTTGAGGTCAATCGGCTCGTCTGGCTCGACGGTATCGCTAGGCTTAATGAAGGGCTTACTCACCGGTATCACCCGCTTCGTCAGCCTCGTGAGCTTCATCAGCGCGAGCCTCACTACCGCGGGCCTCACTACCGCGAGCCTCACCATCGCGAGCCTCACCATCGCCAGTATCCTCAGTTTTCCCAGTCTGGCCACCGTCGCTCTGTGCTGCGCGCTGCTGGCTCAACTGCGCGGCCATCACGGCCAGCTGCTCGTCAAGCTGCGATTTCTGCGCAAGCTTTTCTACATCGATGATGCGTGTGGTGGAATTGTCATGAAGTTCTGGGATATCCGAGCGGGCGGCGACGGTGATGAACACTTGGCCTTGTTCGCGCGCGAAGCGCAGGATGCGCAGTCGTCGTTCCTCATCCAGCTGGGCGAACACATCGTCGAGAATCAAAATCGGCTTCGAGCTCGTGCTCAAGCATTCAAATTGCGCCATTCTCAGGGCGAGCGCGAGCGTCCACATTTCACCGTTGCTGGCATAGTCGCGGGCCGGTTCACCGTCGAGAGTCACGCTCATATCGTCTCGTTGCGGGCCAATCAGTGAAATTCCGCGCGCCTGTTCTCCGGCGAGAAGCCGTTGGAAATGTTGAGCAATACCCTGCCTCATTTTCTCAAGATTATCAGCGCTCACCTGAAAATCGGGCGCTTGCGGCCACTCGGCTTCATCCGCACTGCCCAGCACGTCTTCGACTTCAGCAAAAGAGGGCTGATAATCTAGGGCCGCGCTGGCAGAAGGGGAGGGATCATCGGAAAGTTGCCGAGCGATGCGGCTAAACGGGCCAGAAAGGCGGCGCACCACCTCGCGCCTGCGCACGGTCAGCGCAATTGAGGCGTTAATGAACTCCGAAGTCCAGGTTTCCAGCTGCGGGTAGAGAAGTTGGGCCATCTGAGGGTCGTCGACCTTGCCCAGTTGCTTGAGAACGGCGGCTCTTTGCCTGCCAATCTGTTGGAAACGTTGGTGCAGGTCGTAGTAGTCGGCGAAGAGCATAGTGGCCGTTTGGTCAATGAAAGCGCGCCGTGCCGCGGGGTCGCCCTGGACGGTCAGCTGGTCGCGTGGGGAGAAGACGACGGCTTTGAGCATGCCGGCGATGTCGCGAAAATAGCGCGAAGGGCCGGCATTGACGCGGCTTCTGATAGCTCCGCGCGTGGGGATGGTCGCTTCCAGCGTTGTAGTGCGCGAGCTCGTTGGTGGCTCGCTCGTGCTGGTAATCTCAAGGTTTTCCCCAAGATTGACACGAACAGTAGCGTGCGTCGCTCCTCGAGCGATGAGCGTTCGCGAGGAATTGGTGCGGTGCGATGAGCCGGCCGCCACAAACTCGAGCGCCTCCACGATATTGGTTTTTCCAATACCATTGCGCCCCACGAGGACGTTGACCCCGGGGGCAAAATCGAGAACGACGCTCTCCCAGCTGCGGAAATGGTCGAGCGCGAGCCGGGAGACGTGGGAGGAATCAGTGGGCATGAGCATCAGAAGCGCATGGGCACCAGCAGGTAGCGGAAGGCCAGAGAAGCGGTGTCGTCGTCCATCTCCTGCTGACCGTTGAATTCGACGGCTTTCACCGAAGTCTGCATGCGGATGCGCACGTATGGCTCAGGAATAACGGAGAGGCCGTCCTTGAGGTAAGTCGGGTTGAAGGCGACGGTGATCGGCTCGCCCGTCAGGTTGCAGTTGAGCGACTCGTGAGCTTGAGATTCGTCGGCAGTACCTGCAGAAATACTGACCTGGTTGTTCTCAAATTCCAAGCGAATGGCCGCGTTGTGCTCGGTGACGAGAGCGGCACGCGAAATGGCGGACATCAGTTCGCGTCGGTCGAGAACAGCTTCGATCGGGTATTCGTCGGCGAAGAGGCGGTCGACAGCAGGGAATTGACCTTCGGTGAGCTGAACGGTCATCACCTTGCCAGCGTTGTCGAAGCTGATGAGCTTGCCGCCTTCATCCATGCCGAAGGTGACGTTTTGTGCTGCGTCGACAGAGCGGACGACGGCACGCAGAATTTCGCCGCGTACGATGACGTCTGCTTGCACGTCTGAGCTTGCTGGAGACCAGGTGAATGTGGTGCGAGACAGGCGGAAGCGGTCGGTAGAGGAGAGCGTGACGGTTTCGCCGTTGATCTGGATGTGAATGCCAGTGAGAACCGGGCGGTTTTGATCGCGAGCGATGGAAACATTGGCCTGGTTGATCGCGTCAATAAAGGTTTTCCCGTCGACGCGGCCGATAGTTGTAGGCACGCTTGGCAGTTGTGGGTAATCCTCTTGCGGCATGAGCTGAAGCTGGAAGGAGGACTTACCGGAAGTGATGTGCAAACGCGTTCCGCTTGTTTCGAGGGACGCGTCCTCACCCGGAAGGTTGCGCGCGATGTCGGAGAGTAGCTTTCCGTGGACGATGACGATACCCGGTTCGTCAACCTGGGCGGCGATGACCAGGCGTGCGGATTGGTCGTAATCAAAGGTGGATAGTTGCAGCTGGCCTTTACTGGCTTCGATCTTGATTCCTGCCAAAATTGGAGTGGTGGGGCGTGATGGGATGATTTGGGCGGCCCAGCTCACTGCTTCGGCAAAATCAGACGAATTGACTTCAATCTTCATCAGGTTCCTTCCGTATTCGTGCTGAGTTCTAGTCTAGCGTGGTCAGAGCGCAACATGGGGGCGGCGCAGCAAAAGGGCAGCTTTCCTTCCGTGCTTGATGAACTTGTGTGGGGAGGAGTTTAACGCTCACGCGTCTGACGCGTTTGCTTGAGCATCTATTACTATTCCTTACCAGAAAGATAGATAGTAGTAATAATAATTCACGTGGATTTTGTGGAAAAACGCGTTTTGCGTTGTTATTGCTGTTCTTCTCAGTGTTGAGAACTGTTCACAGATAGTGGATAAGTTGTGGAAAACTTCGAAGTTATCCACATCCTTGCTGCATGGCGCTAATTTTAGCCGGTTTATCCACAGTTTTCCCCAATTCACCCACAGAGTTATCCACAGCTTTCTGCACGTTTTCCACAAGTAAATCCCATACCTGTGCATAACTTTGTGGATAACTTTGAGGCTTTCTTATGCAGCTGTATCTCTCCAAAACTGACGGGCTCATTGTTCTCTTTTCTCGCCACCTAAGGTGCGCAACGGAGGTCATCGCTTGCGCAACGGAGTGGCTCATCGCAATAATCTCGTCGTCGCTCAAAAAATGATGGGTTGCGCGCACGGAACTTTCCCACACGCTCACCAGTTGCTGCACTAATTCAGCGTCTGGATGCTGTACTTGCTGGCGATAAAAGGCGAAAAAACGGAAAATCTAGTGGTGATCGTACAGAATTGCACTAGATGTTGATTTCACCACGTGAAATATCCACAAAGTTATGCACAGGTGTGCACAACCATGTGAAACTTATTCACAAAAAAGCACGATAAATGTTTCACAAGAAAGAGGAAATGTGCATAACTATGAGGCAAAATTTTGAAAAACGCAGTGAAAATCGAGTATGAACGCGTTTTTCGTGAAACATAACAGTGTTTCACACCTCTAATTTCTCCACGTGAAACAATATAAAGGCAAAAAACAATATAGAGGCAAAAGAAAAGGCCAGGCAAAAGCCTGGCCAGAACTGCGCGCAGGGCTACTGCTCCGTGTCGTTAGTCTTTTTGCCCTTCTGCTTGAGCTGGTTCGTCAGATCATTCACGTACTGGTACACTTCCATCTTCTGAGTCATCTCATTGGCAATCTTTTGGTATGCGTGGATCACAGTAGTGTGGTCGCGGCCACCAAAAATAGAGCCAATAGCCGTCAGTGAGAGGCCGGTCATCTCGCGGCACACGTACATGGCGATCTGGCGAGCCAAGGCAATGCGATGTGAGCGGCGGGAACTGACCAGGTCATCAAACTTCAAACCAAAAAAGTTGGCCGTGCGCGTGATGATGTCGGTCGGAGTAACCACAACGTCTTGCACAAAGTAATCTTGCAAGGTTTGCTGCGCCAACTCCATCGTCACCTCTTGGTTGTTGAGCGTTGCTACAGCTAAAACGCGCGTCAAAGCGCCTTCCAGCTCGCGAATATTATCCGTGAACTGCTGGGCGATCAGCGCCAGAACATTGTCGCTAATCTGCTTCTCCGTTTTGGAATTGGCGAGCTTCATGCGCAAAATAGCCACGCGAGTTTCCTGGTTCGGCGGCTGGAGGTCTGCCTGCAAGCCCATTTCGAAACGAGAAGTGAGGCGTTCCTCAAAGCCCTTCAATTCCTTGGGCATGACATCAGACGCAATGACAATCTGTTTGTTAGCCTGCTCCAAAGCGTTGAAAGTGTGGAAGAAAGCCTCCAACGTACCGATTTTGCCACCCAAGAACTGGATATCGTCAATCAGCAGCATGTCAACATTGCGGTACTTGTCGTTGAACTGGTTGACCGTGGAGTGCGAGCCCGAACCGGTTTTCACCGACTCGATGAACTCATTCATAAACACTTCCGAGTTCACATAGCGCACGCGCATATCCGGGTAGAGCTGGAGCGTGTAATTGCCGATGGCGTTGAGCAAATGTGTTTTGCCCAGGCCGGAATCGCCCCAAATGAAGAGTGGATTGTACGAGTTGCCCGGGGATTCGGATACGGCGAAAGCAGCAGCGTAGGCGAAGCGCGAGTTCTCACCTGGAACGAAGTTTTCGAAAGAATCTTCCGAGTTCAGCTGGGTTTCGGGGTCGATCTTGGGAGCGTGCTTGGCCTTCGGCTGAGTTGCGGTTGTACTTGTATTTGGCTGAGTTGTGTTTGCTTGCTTTACAGTCGGCTTTACTGCGCCTTGCGACTGCTGTGTTTGCTGCGGCTGCTGAGTCTGAATGCGCTGGCCAGCAGCTTGAGGGCCAACGATAGCCGGAGTTACTGGGGTTACCGGAGTCGAGTGTGCCGGTGCAGAAACTTGAGCCTGCTCCGAGGAGCTGAGCTGAGAGACCGGAGAAGCTACCGGCTCAATGCGGTCAGCAGAAAGGTCAGGGGAGAGCTCGTTGCGAGACAAGGTGACCGGCTGGTCAACGCGAGGGGTGACCTCATCCTCGACAGCGGAAAAATCAGGATGCTTCAGCGTTGCTGGGTCAGGAAGCAAATTGCGATACTCGTGCGCAGCCTTCTGCGTGCTTTCGCTGATGTAATTGGCTGGGTCTGGCAAAGTAGGCTGACGCTTGGAACGAGGCTGATTCCATGCAGGCTGCGGTGCCGGACGGTAAATATCAGGACGGTTTGTTGCGCTCGCCGGGGCAGGAGCCTGGTGAGAGGTGTCGTCGGAAGCGGAATGAGGGTCCATCACGCGGATGGCGTAGGTCATATCCTGGCCGGTCACCTCGTTGAGAGCGCGAAGAACGGCTTGGTGCAGAGTGTCCTGAATGATGTTGCGCGTGTAGTTATTCGGTACGGACAGGACGATGATGCTGTCCATTGCCATCACGGGGTGGACGGAATGCTGAATAATGCTAGCTTCTCGCTGACCGAAGGAGGGGTCTGCTAGAAGAAGATCGCTGACACGAGACCAAATGCGTTGTGCCTCAGAGACGGTTTGGTCAGGCATATTCATCTCCCTCAGTTCGATGTGGATAACTATGCAAAAAGCATCTTCTATGTTATCCACAGTTTTGACCCTACAAAAATAGGTGATTTGCACGACGTATCAGCCTGTTTGTGAATCACAATCCTGTGATTATGGTAAAAAAGCCCGCCATTCTGGGGCTGAACGCGTACGGGGTATGCCGAGCGAGAAGGAAGTTATCCACAGGTTTCTGCACAATTGTGAATAACTCGGCATGTTATCCACAAACAACACACAAGTTTTCCACTATCTGAGCAAAGTTTTCCACAGAAATCACAAGGTTATCCACAGGTGTGCAGGAGTTATCCACAGAATTTCTGTCTGTGAGCAGAAAAGTTATACACAGAGACTCAGGAAATTGGGCGAAATTGTCGAGTGGTACGCGTTAGGAGGTGTGTGAGTTGGTTGAGTCCTTTCTTTTCTTCCCTCTTATTTTTCACAAGCAAAGAACCGGCGGGGAGTGGAAAGTTCACAAGTATTCACTCCAGTAAAAGCCTATAGCCTCAGCCTTTAGCCATGAGCAGTGAAAACAATAGAAAAGCACAGAACAAAAAGACCACTCACATAAAAATAGAGAGGCCACCCGTAGGCAACCTCTCCACAAAAAGAAACAAACCCGTATGTTAAACTAACCCACATTAACCGAAAGTTTTACAACCGCCACTTGAATCTAAGTTATATAGTTCAATTGCAGAAACCAACAATACGACACCCATCATCTGGAGTGGCATGTTTGCCATTCCATTTATAGATGCTGCCTTCTGAACCGCCGATTCTCTTCGTTGTACCACCACCATTATTCTGTGCTGGTGCGCGATATGACTGTGCGGGCGCGCGGTAGGTTTGAGCACGGTAGGTTTGCGCTTGCTGAGCGGCTTGTGCGGCAGCTTGTGCTTGGCGTGCTTCTTCCGCCTTGCGTGCTGCTTCCTCCTCAGCCTTGCGCTTCGCCTCCACAGAGTCACGTACCGACTGTTCCGCCTTCTTCAGTTCGTCGAGTTGCTTGTCGAGCTTGGTGTAGTCGGCAGTCTTATCTTGTGCGAGCTTATTGGAAGCAGTGAGCGCGGTGTTCAACTGGTCAAGCGTCTTCTGTTCTTGTACTTTGCCTTGAGAGTCTTTCACTAACTGTTGGCCGCTCTTCACTTCAGCAGTTAACAGGTTGCGGGACTGGAGTGTGCGCGACGCGACAAGCTTGTCTACTGCGGTGGTGAGGTTAGCGGTGGCGGTTTTCACGCGGGTGAAAGCACGCTTGTTTTTACTCGTGTTTGCAGTCAACTGGGCAGTGTCCAACGTTGTGGTGCAGGGTGTAATAGTTACACTCACCGGTTTCATTGCAGACACGAGAGCATCATGAGTGGTCTTATCCGCCAGCTTTTTCACGTCAAGGTTGACCAACTCGGTTGTTGACTTCGCGCTCTGTTGCTCGTGCAAGCTGGTGAGTGCAGACTGTAAGGGTTTAACTGTTTCCACACACGCGCTCACCGCCTGCGAATGTTCATGCCGATGGTAAGCGTAAACACCACCAGTCACACTACCGACCAACACAAGAATAGCCACAATGATAATCACCTGTAGTGTGGGGCTGTGGTGTGAGGAAGTGTCGGCCTTGCCGGCAGACGTGCCTGAATTATCAGCTGATGTAGTGGGAGAAGTAGGCTCTTCGTCAAACATAGGAGGCTCCTTGAGCAGTACGCGGATAACCAATATTATACGGAGAACGAGGTAAGCGTACTGATAATCTGGAGAAATACTTCTTGAATTGGAAAAGTTTCTGGTAAAATCTCGCATCTGTCTGCTTGAGCGTGTATTTTTGATTAACGTATGTCATTCGCACAGGCGGATGATAGAAGAACGAACTTGCTAGGAGCGCTGTTATGAAGAGGACTTTCCAGCCAAACAACCGTCGCCGTCACATGAAGCACGGTTTCCGTGAGCGCATGCGTACCCGTTCCGGTCGCGCACTCATCAACCGTCGTCGCGCAAAGGGCCGCAAGGTTCTTTCTGCCTGAGTCGGTAACCCAACACACAAAGTAAGGAATAGCGAAACAAACGAGGCGGAATATGCAAAGGCTTACGAACCACTCCGCTTTCGTTGGTGTTCTGCGAGTTCGTCGTCGTGTTGGTGCAGACGATATTGTCGTTCACTATGCCCTCCGCCCGGAGGGCATAATGCGTTCTGCACAAGAATTAGAGGATGCGGGCGCGGCTCAAGGGCCAGCGCAGGCTGCGGGCGCGGGGCAGACTGCGGGGCAAACTGCGGCTGGAGCTGAAGGGCAAGCGTCAGTTTCAGGCGACCAGCTGCACCATCTGGTAGTCAACCCAGGCGTCAACATCGACAGGCCCACCAACAGCGAAGTGCGCATGGGGCTTGCGGTATCCAAAGCGGTCGGGCATGCGGTGACCAGAAATCTCGTGAAGCGCAGGCTTAGGGTGATCGCGCGCGAATACGAAAGCCTGCTGCCGGCATACATCGACGTCGTCATCCGCGCAAAACCAAGCGCGGCAACAGCGAATTTCGCCGATCTCGAGCAGCAAGTGAAGCGTTGCTTTAGCAAGATCGCACAGCGAGTAGAAGCGGCGCAAGCGTCTGAGAAAGCGCAAGGCGCTGGCAAGCAGCAAGGCGGCGGCGCTGACCAGGCGCAAGCTTCCGCGGACTCGCAAGCGTCCGGCGAGCATCACGCTTCCGACAAGGCTCAGCAGTGAGTGCAGACAGCAGCCAGAGCAACAGCGCAGACAGCAGCCAAAAAGGCCAGGGGAGAGGCGCGGCGAACGGTGCAAAGAAAACTCACCGCCTATCCCCACTTGCACGTATAGTTCTGGGATTAGTGGGATGGTATCGCTCCACAATCTCACCGAAAAACCCAGGAAAGTGCAAGTATTACCCCACCTGCTCCACATATATGGTGATCGCCGTGAAGCGCTTCGGCGCTCTTCGTGGCGGACTTCTCGGAATTCTTCGCCTACTGCGCTGCCAACCCTGGGTGGACGGCGGAATCGACGATGTTCCCCATCGCTTCTCCCTTTTCTACCGGTTCCGCTGGTCGAAAGCACACGAAGAGCCCACGCTCGAACCTATCGTGACGCTCGAGGATCAATTGAAGTGACAATCTTGAGCTGTTTGCCAGCTCAAAAGCGTAATTCAGTAACTTCTCACCTGAGCACGGTAGAATTTGCACAGCGTAGTGCGGTGCGTGAGGGTAACTGCAGGCTTCGGTGAGGTCAGGCGCGAGGCAAGCTTAAGCTTCAAGTCAAACGAACCTCAAGAGCAAGCCCTGCCAACGTTCACGCAAACAGACAAACACAACATCCTGAGCCGGCTGGCCGGGATAGAGGAGTAGCTAATGCCCGGTTTTATGACGTTCTTCTATAACCTGCTCTACCCGCTGGAATGGCTTATTTCCTGGGTTATGTGGCTGTGGCACTGGGTTTTCGTCACAGTGTTTCGCATGCCAGATGGCTCAAGCTTTGCGTGGTGCTTGGCCATCATCTTCCTGACCTTCACCGTCCGCGCAGTCATTTTCCCGCTGTACAACAAGCAAGTTCGTTCCATGGCGAAAATGCAGGTAATCCAGCCGGAAATGCAGAAGATCCAGGCCAAGTACAAGGGCAAGCAAGACCCTGCTTCCCGCGAGGCGATGACCCGCGAGACCATGGCTCTGTACAAGAAGTACGGAACAAGCCCAACCTCCTCCTGCCTGCCATCGCTCGTTCAGGCTCCTGTGTTCATGGCTTTATATAACGTTCTCTACCGTTTGGCCAACATTGCTGCTGGTAAGGAAAAGGGAATCGGCGCCTTCACACAAAAGGTGGCGAAAGAGATCGAGAACACGTACTTCTTCAACGTCAAGCTTTCGGCAATGTTCACCTCCTCGGATGGTTCAGCTCGTGCTCTCATCGTCGTTTTCGTGGTGCTCATGTGCTTGACGATGTTCCTCATGCAGTGGTACTCGATGCATAACAACATTCCGCGCGAATCCATGCAAGGCAAGCAGTGGCAGATGCAGAAGATGATGGCTTTCGGCTTCCCGCTCATGTACATCTTCTCCGGCATCGTCGTGCCGTTCGCACTCTTGCTCTACTGGCTCACCAACAACTTGTGGACCTTGGGCCAGACCTACTGGCAGGTTAATACTTTCCCGACTCCAGGCTCTCCTGCTGCTGAGCGTAAGGCGAAGCGAGATTACCAGCACGAGCAGGCTCGCCGCAAACGCCTCGGTTTGCCTAGCATTGAGGAAGAGAAGGTGATGGAGGCTGAGAAGGAGCGTGAGGAGCGTCAGAAGAATGGCTTCCAGCGCGCTCAGCCTGTTCGCAAGCGTCGCAAGAAGTAAGTTGCTTTTGCTCGCTTGAATTTCTCAAGATTATCAGCACAATGAAGCCGCGGTTCCCCCGCGGCTTTTTTGTTGAGCACAGTGGGGCGGGCGTGACTCACGCGGGCGATGTTTTTCGTGAAACACTGAGCGTGTGGTGTGCCCGAGGAGAACGATCTGTTGAGAAAGTCGCGTAAGGAGTGGCGCGGCTGCGCGCGAGGAGTAGAGCGCACGCGATATGTTTTTCGTGAAACATAGAGTGTGGAACACTGATAATCTTTTACCAAAAATTGGGCGATTATATGCACACTCGATGTTGTCGTTGCAAAAGTTGAGTAGGATAGACGTGTACTGCCACAACAGTGGATAGTGAACGACTTGTCGATGTTTTTCGTGAAACATTTTGCGAAACATCTGTTCCCGAGGAGAGGTGGGGTCCGATGGCTAACAACGAAGTACCAGAGCAGGACGATCTTGAGCCAGATGAGCTCGACGACGAGCTGGATGACGAACTGGACGATGAGCTTGACGATGACCTCTCAGATGACGCATCTGATGAGGATGAAGCAGACGATGCTGAAGACGACGAGGATTCTGAGGACGAGGACTCTGAGGACGAGGACGATGTGTCCGAGGAAGATGACAGCGACGACTCTGACGTCGAGGATGTTGAGGACGCCGACGACTCTGACGATTCCGATGAGGAAGACGACGACGAGATTGACGACGAAGAACTCGAAGAGCTGAACGAAGAGGCTGACATCGCAGCCGACTACCTCGAAGGCCTCCTTGACGTTCTCGACTACGATGGTGACATCGAGCTGGGCGTGCGCAACGGCCGCCCCCTCGTCCAGATTGTTGCCGACGACGACACTGACATCAAGCAGCTGATCGGCAAGGATGGCGAAGTTGTTGAAGCTTTGCAGCGCCTCGCCCGCTTGGCTGTGCAGCAAAAGACCGGCGAGCGTTCTGGCCTGATCGTGGACGTGGATGGATTCCTCGCCCGCAAGCGCCGCCACCTGCGCAACCTCGCGCTCGACGCAGTAGACGATGTGCGCGAAGACGGCGAACCCGTCACCTTGGAGGATATGAACGCTTACGAGCGCAAGATCATCCACGACATCGTGCGTCAAGAAGGCTTGAAGTCGCGCTCTCACGGCGACGAACCACACCGTCACGTCACCGTCTACCTGCCCAAGGACCAGCGCGAAGCACTGGAAAATGAAGACGCAGACGTCGATGACGTCGACACAGACGAAGACTACGAGGCAGATCTCGATTGATGAATACACAGAACCCATCACCCGAGAACGCCGAAACGACCGCGAAGCTCGACCAGACCAGCGCGCCTGCCCAGCTCAACCAGGCTGGCCAAATCGACCAGGCCGGCCAACTCCCTGAAGCCGATCCGCTCGACGACAGCCCTGTCATCGCTGAAGTATTCGGAGACAGCGAAAAGCTCATCCGAATGTTTCACGAAAAACTTGTGCAAGAAGGCGTACTGCGCGGCATGATCGGCCCCAAGGAAGTCAGCCGCTTGTGGGAGCGTCACCTGCTCAACTCCGCAGCACTCGCCCCCTTCCTGCGCGACTTCGCCCAAGAAAAACACATCGCACACCTGCGCGTCGCCGACGTCGGTTCTGGCGCTGGCTTCCCTGGCCTCGTTCTCGCAGCAATGCTGCCCGAGCACTACTTCACCCTGATCGAGCCAATGGAGAGGCGCTGCGAGTGGCTCAACGAGAACATCGACATGATGGGCTTGAAGAACGCTCGAGTTTTACGCGCCCGAGCCGAGCAGCTGCATGGTGAGGCAGAATTTGACGTCGTCACCTGCCGTGCGGTGGCTCGTATGAGCAAGCTTGCTGGCTGGGTTATGCCGCTGGTCCATCGCGGTGGCCGCTTCATCGCCTTGAAAGGCCAAGCAGCACAAGACGAGATTGACAGCGCGAAGGCTCAAATCCGCCAATATCGCGGGGCTTTTGCCCACGTGGATCTCGCACCTGTCGCACAAGGTGTTGAGCCAACCCACGTGGTGAGCATCACCAAGCGTTAAACGACGGGCCGCGAGAGTGGCGAGCAGCCGCAGCGAGCGTATCGCTTGCAGCGGGCGAGCCCGGCGAAGGCAGGCTGTAGCGCACTGATAATCTGAAGCGTTGAGAAACGTGAGTAAACGGTAAGAAGGACGGAAGGTAGAGTCGTGGCACATGATTCCCGTGAAACCTCTGAGAGCATGAACGACAGTTCTGCTGAAGAGTTTCTGCGTCATATGTTCTCCGATGGCGAGTCCCTCGGCTCTGAACTGGCAACGGAAACTCAACAATTCCATGCCATTCAGAACACGAAGTTCCCGCATCCTCAGTACACGCGCGTCATCGCCGTCGCCAACCAAAAAGGTGGCGTGGGTAAGACGACAACCGTGGTGAACCTGGCAGCAGCCTACGCAGAAAAGGGCTTCAACGTGCTCGTCCTCGACATGGACCCGCAGGGCAACGCCTCCACCGCTCTCGGCATCCCTCACGACGACCCCAACCAGCCGAGCATGTACAACGCTTTGGAAGGCGAGATCCCGCTCGCCGACGCCGTTCAGCACTGCCCTATGTTCCCAACCCTCGACGTCGTGCCTTCGAACATCAACCTTTCCGGTGCAGAGCTCGAGCTTGCCGGTTACGACGACGGCACAGTGCGCGTCCAGTTCTTGCGCAACGCCCTGGCCGAATACCTCAAAACATGCGGTAAGCGCTACGAATACGTGTTCATCGACTGCGGGCCAAGCCTGGGCCTGCTCGTGCTCAACTGCCTGTGCGCGGCCGAAGAGGTTCTCATCCCGATTCAGGCCGAATACTACGCGCTCGAAGGTTTGAAGATGCTGCTGCAGTCGATTCAAAACGTGCAGCAGATGTTCAACCCGCAACTGGTAATCTCCATGATGTTGGTCACCATGTTTGACCGACGAACCGTGCTGAGTAGGGAAGTCTATTCTCAAATCGAGCAGTATTACCCGACCGTGCTGCTCAAAACCATCATTCCTCGCGGCGTTCGCGTCTCGGAGGCGCCCAGCCACGACCAAACAGTAATTACTTATAACCCTCAGTCTTCGGGAGCTATAGCTTACCGAGAAGCAGCCCTCGAGATTGCCATGCGGGGGAATGCACATCCAGTCACTGCCAGGCCACACCAGCCAGCGGGCAATACTGGTAACGCTTCCCAAGGCGCGGCTGGCAGCGATTCGGGTGCTGGTGCTGAAGCGGGCGCGGCTGGCAGCGATAATTCTGGTAGTGAGACTGGTAGTGGAGCCACCCTCCACGAAGCCGAGTAAGGGGCAGGTATGGCGGCACATCTTGGTTTAGGCAAGGGCCTGGGAGCACTGTTCCCAAATCTCGAGCCAGATAAGAAAAAGAAGCCAGCAACTGCTGCAAACAAGCCAGCAGACGCTGCACAGCAAGGCGAACAAGGCGTTTCAGGCCTGCAGGGTGCGAATAGTGCCATTGCTGGCGTGAACAGTGGCGCTTTAGGCGGTGCTGTTAACGGTGCAAATGGTGGCGCAGACAGCGCAGTAGTGGGCCAAGCCCCTCTCGTTGCACAAGTCTCCCCAGCACCACTCAATGCCAGGCGAGCACACCCAGTTCTCAACCCCGGTATTTCCGACGTCAACACGAGCAGCTTGCCAACCGGCCCCGGCATGGCACCAACCGCTCCGATGTACGCTTTCACCGCTGACGTCAACGAAAACGCACCAGCTCAGCAAGCTGCCAAGCCATCTGCACCTGCTCAGGCTGCAGCGGAAAATGCTGCCGCTCAGGGTGGCGCTGAAGCTTCTGCTGCTCAGCCTTCTGCAACTTCTGAGCCTTCTACGCCGGCGAAGCCAGCCAAGCGCGTGAACAAGGTGAAGGCCAATCTCGCCGAACAGAAGAAGGCAGCTGGCTCTTCCACCGGTTCCGCTCGCAAGAGTGCTCGCCGCAAGCACCTGCCAAGCTGGGATGAGATTTCCCGCCGCCCATCGGACATCTTCTTTGGTGACGATTCCCTCGACCTCACCCCGAAGGCTGCTCAGGCAGAGCAAGCGAAAACGGTTGCAACGCCAACTGCGGCCGCTGATAACGCTCAACCTGAGGTTGTTGAAAAGGCTGAAGCAACTTCTCAAGTGGAGACGGCCAATACTGAAGTTGCAGCAAACGTGACTGGGGCTGTCACTGAGGCTGCAGCTGAGAATGGCAACAACGCTGACAACGGTCAAGCTGCTGACGACGAGGCATTGCGCCCGATCCCACACGCTCGCTACGAGGAAGTACCCGCAGAAAGCGTGGTGCCGAACCCGAAGCAGCCGCGAACCATCTTCGATGAAAAGGACCTCGAGCAGCTGTCTGGCTCCATCCAGCAGGTGGGTGTTCTCGAGCCGATCGTCGTACGCGAAATCTCCGAGGATGATTCTCGTTACAAGGATGGCGCTCGCTTCGAGCTCATCATGGGTGAGAGGCGTTTAAGGGCCAGCAAACTCGCTGGTTTGCAGCGCGTTCCAGCCATCGTGCGCACCACTTCTGACGTGGAAATGCTGCGCGAAGCCCTGCTGGAGAACTTGCAGCGCGTCCAGCTCAACCCGCTGGAAGAGGCCGCAGCATATCAGCAGATGATGGAAGATTTCGGCCTGACCCAGGAAAAGCTTGCTCAAGCTGTCAGCAAGTCACGCCCACAAATCGCCAACACTCTTCGTCTGCTTCAGCTGCCGCCAAACGTGCAAAAGCGCGTGGCTGCTGGAGTTTTGACTGCTGGTCACGCTCGCGCCCTGCTCTCGCTCAAGGACCCAGCGACGATGGAAAAGCTCACCCAAAAGATTGTCAAAGAGGGGCTTTCCGTCCGCTCCACAGAAGAGCTCGTCACGCTGGCTGCTCTCGATGCTGACCCGTCGAAGCAAGACCATATTCGCTCGCGCGCGTTCTTCTGGAAGCAATCGGGCTGGCCAACTCGTTTGGAAAACCACTTCGACACGAAGGTGACGATGCGCGGAACAGAAAATAAGGGCCGCATTGAAATCACCTTCTCTTCGAAAGAAGAGCTTGACAGGATTACCAGCATGCTGATGTCGACAAAGTCAGAAGCTGACGACGGCTGGGTGTGATAAGACGACAAAACCGGCAGGCGCTCACGCACCTGCCGGTTTTGTTTATTCGCAAGGTATCTGCTTTCAGTTTACCCATTTGTCCCTGCAGTGGAATGTGGTGAAACGAAAAAACCGAAGTGTTTCACGAAAAACATTCGACGCGGGTGAGAAAGCGCAGTGATAATCTCAAGCGTTGAGGTTGTCGAGGTACTCCTGAGCGTCAAGAGCGGCACGGCAACCCATGCCAGCAGCGGAAATGGCCTGGCGGTAAACCGGGTCAGCAACGTCACCAGCAGCGAAAACGCCCTTCACCAACGTGCGGGACGAGCCACCTTCTGTAACGATATAACCGGCTTCATCAGTGGCAAGCTGACCACCCAAGAAGCCCGTCGCCGGATTCGAACCGATAGCGACAAACACGCCATCAGCACCAACTTCCTGCTCTTCGCCAGTCTGGGTGTTCTTGACCGTCAGCGACTCGACCTTGCCGTTGCCATTGACCTTCGTCACCACCGAATTGAGCATGAAATGAAGCTTCGGGTTCTGCTTGGCCTGCTCAACCATCACCTGGGAGGCGCGGAAGCCTTCGCGACGGTGAATGAGCGTGACCTCAGCGAAACGAGTGAGGAAGAGGGCGTCAGTAAAGGCAGAGTCGCCGCCACCGACCACGAAGACGCGCTTATTGCGGAAGAAGAAGCCATCGCAGGTTGCGCAGTAGGAGACGCCGAGGCCGCCGAGTTCCTCCTCGCCAGGAACGCCCAAGTGGCGGTACGAGGAGCCAGTGGAAACGATCACCGTTTTGGTGAGAACGACGGTGTCATCGTCCAAAGTGATAGCTTTCAAGCCATCCTCACGGTTGAGGTCGACGGAAGCAACATCCTGGGCGACGAAAGAAGCGCCAAACTTTTCGGCCTGCTTCTTCATGTTTTCCATAAGGACTGGGCCGTCAACGCCTTCAGGGAAGCCAGGGAAGTTCTCCACCAAGGTGGTGTTCATGAGAGCGCCACCTGGCTCAAGGGCACCAGTATAAACAACAGGCTTATAGCCTGCGCGGCCCAAGTAAATGGCTGCAGTGTAGCCTGCTGGGCCGGAACCAATAATTACAGCATTTTGCACATTCTGAGACTCATTCGACATGTCCCCTACTTTAGCGGGTACAAACGTACAAAATCTGATTTTTCGCCCCGAGGCTCACAAGCCGATTTTCGGGAATAAATTTGCAAGAGGATTCAGTACACCTTGACGCTGGTGAAGTTCATTTGAATGCCGTTCTGGCCAGGGTTGTCGCAGTAGATGACGAGGTCCTGCGTATGCTGCTTGGAGAACTGAACTGTCGTCTCCTTACCGGCCGGCTGGAAGGTCACGCTCGCCACCGAACTGCCATTCTTCGGGTTCTCCATCGTCGAGTTCACATAGAGATTACCAGTGAAGCTGGAATCTCCCGACGCCAAAGAGAAGGTAATGCGGGACACATCCTCCGGCTGAGACAGCTGAATGTGAATAGCGCGAGCCTCATTCGTATTCGCCGGAACAAACACGCGGATCTGACGGATCGAATACGGGTTCGTATTCTCCGGGGTCGTCTCCACCGGCGCAGGAACACCAGTCGCCTGCTTGGCATCATGCGTGACAGCACCCGACGTTTCCGTCTTCGCAGTCTGCTTCTTCTCCGTCGTCGACTTCTTCGCCGAGTCGCTCGTAGCAGGCTTCTTCTCCTCGGAAGTATCCTTCTTGGATGGCACACCCCTCTGGTCAATAGCAGGAGCGTCGTTCACATCCAAATTCCACTTTTCCTTTTGCGACGATGACGTCGAAGGAATGATGGAGAAGCTGCCCAAACCCAGCGACTTCACGCCGTAGTAAGCACCAGCCGCCAAGATTACCACGACGATGAGCACGATCAGGAAGCGCTTGAGGAAAGCGTGCCCGCGGCGAGGAGCTTCCTGCTCAGCTGCAACCGCAGGGTGAGAGCTTGCTTGCACGTACTGCACCGGCTGCGAGCTGGTGACGCGATGAGCAGACGAAGCTGCTGGCTGGCCAAGCTGAGCTTGCGCGCCGAATTGGCCTGGTTGGCCTGCTTGTGCTGGGCTTTGTGCAGCGCCTGCATGCGCATTCTGTGCAGGCTGTGCGGGGAAGAGATGCGCGTCATACAAAGTCTCATCCGCTGCAGGGTGAGCTGAAGCGGCAGAGGTGACAGGACGAGAAATGATGGTTTCGTCAGCACTGTTAATCTCGGGCGAAACGAGAGGCTGAGAAGAGAGGATGGTTTCGTCGACAGCGGCCTGAGCTGGATTTGCAGCCTGCGACTTGTGGGACAGTTCGGCCAAGGAAGGAGAGATCATCGTCTCATCCGAGCTTACGATCGTCTCATCGCCAGCAGCCGAAGCGAGGCCTGCAGAAGCGGGCAGCTGGGCCGCGGAAGCCGGAGAGTTGGCGGACATGCCCGGTGCGGACGCGGACGGGGCAGCTGCGTAACGAGAAGCGGGGTAGCCTGTAGCGGTCGAGCCTGTAGCGGTCGAGCCTGGTGTAGCAGAGCCTGGAGTCGCTGAACCTGGAGTCGCTGAACCTGCAGCAGACGCAGGGCCGTACGAGTTTGCAGCAGAATACGAGCCAGAGTTGAGCGAGGCGGCCGAACCATAAGGCCCAGAAGTGACGTAAGGGTTCACGCTGGCAGCCTCGAGGCTACTCGCACCGGCGGCACCTAAACTGGCAGCTCCCAAACCAGCAGCCGCAGCACCGAGGCCAGCACCGAGGCCAGCAGCAGAACCAGAAAGCGGGCTAGCCGAGGAGAAGCCGGCCAAACCCTGGGTCGGGTTCACCTCCTGAACAGCCTCCTGGCCGTTGAACAACAAGTCAGACGCACGCCACGGCGATACCGTCGGGCGAGCCTGCTCCACAACGCCAGCAGCAGCCAAAGAATTGGGAATATCCACTACAGTTCCCATGCTCACATGCACCAGAGGAACCGTAGAAATAGAAGCCGAACCTTGAGCAGCAGGAATGTCATACTCGTCAGCAGGAAGCTCCTTCACCGCCGGAGCGTCACCCACGAGAATCTGCAGCTCATTCAACGTCAAAATCGGAACGATTGTGCGAGAGGTTTCCAAACCAGTTTCTGAGCCGGTAAAGCCCAAGCCTCGCGTGCAGATTGCCAGAAACTCAGCAGGCACCTGGCCTCGCAAATTGCTCAACAGCTGAGCCATACCCGTATGATCATTGAGGTCATACTCGCTGCCCGTAATCATTTCAAAGAGAATGCCCGCAATCTGGCTGACCATCGTCGCTTCCAAATTGCCACGATGAGCTGTCAAATCAACCTGAGGAGCCAGGAATGGAGACACAGTGGTATCAGCAATGCGAATGCCCTGATCAGTCAAACGAATAACGCGAGAACCTAAACCATTGTGGAGAATAACAGAATCCACGAGAGTGCGGCACGCGCTGATAATCTCAGAAATAATGGAGCGAATAGCGCGCTGCGACAGAGGCTTATGGTTCGAAGCAGCCAAAAAGTTATGCAAACTCACGCCCGGCTCAGTGCCCGTCACAATAACCAGAACGCCGTCCTGACGCGAAAAAGTGAAAACAGGAGTGAACAGCGGCGACTGAGTGAGCACCAAAGTCGAAGCAATCGCGTTAATCTGCGTGAGCTTCGTCTGGTCGGAAACAATGTACAACTGGCAGTCGCGCTTCAGGGTGTGATCATTGGCAAGCCAAGCGTTCAAACCCGGATGGGAACGGAATTGAGCGATGAGCGTGTAACGGTTGTTGATGGTGTCACCAATTGCCGGAATCATGAAGCCGCTCCTGCCACAGCACTTGCCAGTTAATCCAACGCGCCGGCGCCCGACGCACTGCAGGGACACTTATCCCTACACTCATCGCTATGTTACTCGCAACGGCTCACGAAAAAGGGTGAGAAGGCGCTACCGGCAAGCTGTCTTCACACGTTTTTCGGGTTCGCAACCGCAGCTGAATTGGCAGACTGATAATCTCCCACCAACCTCGTAAAGCCAGGAATGCGCGACAAACCAGGAACTTTACGCGCCACAACAGCCAAGAACGACGTGATTTCCGCAATGCGCAACAGCTTGCACAACACGATGTACGCAGCCAACATCACCACGCCAGTAATCGCGCACACCACCAGCGACTGCACCCAGCTCATATGCCCATCAGCAGCAGAACTAGCGCCCAACAGAGCCGTCAGCGCGCGGGAAAGGAACCACCCCAGCACACCATCCGCAGCCGCAGCCAGTCCAGCCTTGAGGTGCAAGAGGACGAGCGAACCCAACCGTAGCGGTTCAGAGAAGTGACGACGCAACAAGAACAAAGCGATCGGAATGCATGACGTGTTACCGATAATCGTCGTCGCACCCACCACGGCAACCCAATAATACGGCGGCACCAAGCGGGTAAACGTGACCAGGCAGATCACCTCAACCACCATCATCACCAACGACACAATAAACGGCGAACGACCATCCTCAAACGCGAAGAACGCGCGACGCAACAGCAACGTGATCGACGCCATAGGAAGATTCAACGCCAGGCCATAGATTGCCACCGCGATCAAATTCGCATCATGCACCGAAACAGAAGGCAGAAGCGCACGCACAATCGGCACCGGGAAAGCGATAAAAGCCGCCGAGAAGAACACCATAATCACGCCAGACGTGCGCAAAGTAGACGTGAGCGAACGCTGAGCTGAGTGCAAATCATTCTTCGCCACCGCGCGCGAAAGAATCGGGAAAATCGTCGTCGCCAGCGACACGGTGATCAGCGAATACGGCAAAATCCAGATTTGGAACGCCTGGTTATACGCCTGCGAACCCGCGATATTCAAACGATCGCCGCCTGCAATAGGAGCACCCGTGGAAATGCGCGTGCTGACAATACCAAACACCTCGTCGAGCAGCACCATGCCCAGCGTCCAAATACCCACACGGCCCATCGAACGCAAGCCGATTCCGCGCACACCCCAACGTAGGCGCGGGTGAATGCCCATTTGCAGCAGCGGAATGAACAGCAACAAGCCTTGAACGGCGACGCCTAAGGTCCAGGCGCCGGCGCTTAACGCAATCTTGTCGGTAGTCCAGAAGCTGATCGGCTGCTCCTTGGCGCTACCAAATTGGTAAATAAACAAGCCGAAACCCGCGCATGCCACGATGTTGGCCGCCACCGACGACCATGAGTAGAAGCCGAAACGGTCGCGCGCTGCCAAAACCTGGCCCAAAACTGTGTAAATTCCGTAGAACAGCACCTGTGGCATGCACCATAAGGTAAAGGCGCTGGCGAGGGCACGCTGTGCGTTGTTCCAGTCGGAGGACACAAAAAGATTAACAAGCAGAGGGGTGAGCGCGGCCAGCACGGCTGTGAACCCGAGCAGAACAGTCATGGCGAGAGTCAGCAGCTTGTTGATGCGGTCTTCGAAATCCTTGTGCTGGAAGGCGCGCACGATCTGCGGCACCAAAATAGCGTTAATCAGGCCGCCGGAAAGCAAGTTGAAGAAGATCTGTGGAATCTGGCTACCCACCTGGTAGGCGTCTGCGGCGACACCGGTCACGCCGATGGCTGCGGCGAGAAGGATGGTGCGAACCTGGCCAGTCAGGCGGGAGGCGAGAGTGCCGGACGCCATGATCAGCGAGTTGCGGCCCATGCGTGAAGCTTCGGAATCGTGGGAAGCGGCGTCAGAGGCTGCTGCGGGGTATCGGGCTGCGGTGGAGGCTGGAGCTTCTGCAGACGCTTGCGCAGGCGTTTGAGACTGAGCAACTTGTGCTCGCGCTGGCGCGGAGACGGACGCAGAGACGGGCGCAGGAACAGGTGCAGGAGGCGCCGGCGGAGTGAGCGCTGCAGCAAACAGCGTGTTATCACCCTCACCGGCTGGAGGGGCCGGAGGAGGAGTCAGCGGCTCGCCAATCGTCAGCGGGGGAGTAGGCGGCAAAGGAGGGATGATCTCACTCACATTGCTCTGGCCGGCGCGCCCGCGAATCACACGTGCACGGTGCGCAGCAGTTTTCTGCTCAGAGGCTTCAGCAGCAGTGGAAATCTTGAGCGACGAAGAGTTTTCAACAGGATCAACAGGCGTGGTCACTGGTCTGGGTCCTTCTTTCTTGTGAACTGGCGGCGCAAACCAACAATTCCCAGCACAACAGCCAGAACAATGAGAATATCGCCAGAAAGGTCATTCAACGGCAACTGCGTGTACAACATCGTCGTCTGCGGCTCGCCCAACACGTTGCCCTGCTCGTCCGTCACCTGAATGGACAGCGTCGTCTGCGAGGTCCCCACGACGCGCACGTGCAAGGTGGCCTGCGCTTCCGAGTTTTCGTGAACCGTTAACGTCTTCTCCGAACTGACCGTCGTCAGCTGCGTGTCGGTTTGTGCGGCAAGCTTGACTTTCACTGGGTACGGCAGCCTGTTGGTCACCGTCACCGGCGTCTGCGCAGACTCCGAGAAAACGTTGATAACACTTGGCTTGACGATGCTCACGGCGTTGGAAAGCTCGGCATTCATCTTCTGGTCGGCTTGCAAGGCGGTAAGCTCCGCCGACCCGTTTTGCGTGTCCGCATTTTCGCTGGCAAAGCTCGCCAGGGCCAAATGCATGTGCGAGGTCTCCAATTTGGCGAGCCACTCATCTTGCGTCACGTCGTCCTCGGCACTTGACTTCGCATTCTGGCGAGCAAGCGGCTGCGGGTTGTCCGTCTTATCCTCTTTCCCAGGATTATCACTGCTCTTTGCACTCGCCTTCACGAGAACATTCTTCTTCAGCTGCGAAAGGGTGGTCAACGTTTTCGTCAACGTCGACAGCTGACGAGCAGTGGAGGCCGCATGCGTATGAGCCGTGTTGCCATCAGGAGCGAGATCAAAATGAGCCGAAACGTTGGTCGCACCCTGGCGAAGGTCAGCCAAAGTACCTGACTTCAACCAATCAGCAGACTGCAAGGCTGACAACAGGGCACGCGAATTGGCCAACGAAGTGCGTGAACCCAACGAAACCAACAGATTACGCTGAACATAAGGCTGCTGCATCTGGAAAATAGCCGACTGAGCGATAAAACGCTGCAAACGGCCGGCATCGCTATTCTCCGCCAGTGCCTGCTCTGAAGTTTTTTGCCCTTCAGCAAGCTGGGTGAGCGTGGACTGGGTAACCAACACCGTCACATCGCCCGCAGCCGTGTTCATCACCACATGGCCCGTCTCTACAATCGAATCGTCAGCAACCGGGCGAGCCGAATTCGCAATCACCGTCTTATAGCCTGCGTGAGCAGCGGTTTCCAAGGAGCGTGCTGTCCAGGAAGAGGAGCCTTCCCAGGCGATAGCGCCCTTGGCAACGCTCGCTGGGGTGGATGACGAAGAATTCTCCTCAGTTTTCTTGCTTTGACCACTATTTTCACCAGTGGAGGAGGATTGCGAAGACGAAGACGATGAAGAGGACTGAAAATCTGAAGCCAGACTATCACCGGCCTGCACGGACCAGGTGTCAGCCGAAACTCCAGCCTTTTCAAAGCCTTCCGGGTCGAGCGTGAGGCGGGAAATATCGAAACTATACGGCTGGGAAATGGAACTCATCGCCTGGTACAGCGAGATTGCCACCGAGCGGAAAGCGGGCGCCTTGTCACTGGTCGGGGTGTTGTCCTCGCGCAAACTGGCCAGCAAAGCCGGGTCGACCACAGACTGCAGATGCGGGTAATCCTTGAGCAGCTTGAGCTGGGCGAGAGTGTACGCCTTCGCCTTCTTCGTCAAAGTGAGCGGAAAATCCGTCGACATCGGGTCGTGAACCAAAGCCAGAGTTGCTGCCAGCTTCTTATTCTTCTGGTTGACCGAAGCAGTATCCGACGTTTGGGTGCGCACCTGCCAGCCCGTCGCCACCACCGGCATGACCACCGTCAGCGCCATCTGAGGGGTTTTGAACTCGTCGAGGCCGTCGTGCGAGCGCGTCACAAAAGTGTTGAGATGCGCAGAAAGAGTAGTGCCCGTGCGCGGGTCAGCCTCGCCCGAGTTGGGCTGAGCGGCAGCCTGGTACACCACTTCCAACGGCTTGGGCCCCCAGTTGCGCAAACTGGCCAGATTACGGTCGTCGGCTTTGAGCGTGACGGTGACAGTCACCGACGAGTTGCGCTTCAGAGTCGGAACAGAGACTTGCGCGAGGTCGAAAAGGTAAGGGTTATAGCGGCCTTCCGCCCAATCTTGAGCGTTTGACGAGGAAATGAGCGAGTACTGCGAGGTGCGAAGCGTGAGAGTGCCGGCTTGTGCGGCTTGACTCGACTTATTCGTGATGGTGACGCTCGCCTGGTAGCCGCTTGAGGCGGTGATGATGGGCGTCGCTTTCGCCAGCGTCAAACTCAGGCCTTCGCTGGCGGGCAGGGTAGAGCCCAAGGCGAGGTGTGTGACGGCTGGGGTGACGCTCGGCGCGGGAGTCTCCGCGAAGGCGCGGCCAGCGTGCCCAGCCAGAGGAGTGACGAACAGCGCGGCGGCAACGCACGTGCTGGCAAGAGTGTGGATTAGAGCGTGGAGGGACGATCGTACTTTCTGGTGTAGAGCCACACGATCCTCCTCTCGTTGGGGTAACTCAGCACTGACGTGAGGTCATCAAACGGAACCCATGCAGCATCTTCCGCTTCATGGTCTGGGTCACCCAAAACGTTGAGCTCGCCAGAAACCTGCTTCAACACATAATGGTGCACAAGTTTGTGCACGCGCTGAGTATCACCAGTGAACCAATAGTCAATGGTAGCGATTGAGCCTTGAATTTCTCCGAGAATTCCCGTTTCTTCATGGACTTCGCGCACGGCAGTCTCTTCCGGAGTCTCGCCCTTCTCAATATGGCCCTTTGGCAGGCACCACTCCAAATGCCCGGAACGCGAGTGACGAGCAATAATCGCGACCTCACCACGCTCGTTAAACACCAAGCCGCCGGCAGAATACTCGCGCACAATCGGCAGCTCGTGAGTGTCCAGGCTGGCAAAAGTTTCCGACGACAAGGTGGCATGCTTCTTGGGCGGCATCATATTCGGCGTCGGTCGCACCGCGTTAGGCTTGTGAGCGCGCGGCTGCACACCTTGAGCATGCTGGTTGGTTTGGCCGTGCTGCTGGATGCGAGACAGGTAGATTGCCTTGACTTGGCGGCCATGATGGCTCTTGTATAGCGGCGGCTGGCCGGGCTGCACACTCGGGGCTGGCTGGTTTACGCTCGCAAACTGGCGAGCATCGTCACCCTGAGCGTCACCTTCGCTGGTAGCCTCAGCCTCAGCGGTAGTCTTGGCGGTATTTTCTACCTGGGCCATCACTTGGCCTAGCACCGCACCTTCCCGCTCGCCGATTGACGTTTCCATTGGTCGAATCTGCTGCGAGGGTACGGTCATCTCGCGCATCATGCGCGCAACGTCCCTCGGAGTAGTCATAACTTCAACAATAGGGGCAAGCGTGTGCAAATGGGGTGATGAGGTCAAAAAACTGTGGTGTTCGCCCCTTCTCCACTAATATAAAAGGTTGGTAAACGGTAGAGAACGCAGCAAGATTATCACCGCTCTTCATCGTAGCTGTCAGTGAAAGGGAAGCCATGCGCATTGAGGTCCGTGAGGAAGCCATCGAATTGGGCCGCCTCTTCGAGGAGAAGGGATACGAGCTCGCTCTCGTCGGCGGGGCGGTGCGCGACCTGATGCTCGGCCGTCCCGTCCACGACTACGATTTCACTACTTCCGCCCGTCCGGAAGAGTTCGAGCCGATTTTGCGCGCGTGGGGGCGCGATGGTTTTTGGGATATGGGCCGCAAGTTTGGCACGCTGGGTGCCTTGCGCCGCCTTCCTGATGGTCACGACCTTTCCGCCGAGGTGACGACGTACCGCTCGGATGAATACGAGCCGGATTCTCGTAAGCCGGAAGTGCAATATGGCGACTCTTTGGAGGGCGATCTTTCTCGTCGCGACTTCACCATTAACTGCATGGCCTTAAGATTGCCAAGCTGCGAGTTGGTTGATCCGTTTGATGGTGAAGGGGATTTGGATAAGGGTTTGCTCAGGACTCCCGTTGACCCTCACCAATCTTTTGATGATGACCCATTGCGCATGATGCGTGCCATCCGTTTTGTGGCGCAGTTGGGCTTCGATATTGAGGCGGAAACGGCGGAAGCTATTTATGATATGGCTCCGCGTTTGGAAATCGTTTCTGCTGAGCGTGTGCGTGACGAATTGACCAAGCTGTTGCTGGCGAAATACCCTTCTGATGGCATTGATGAGCTGGTGGACTCTGGTATTGCTGACATTGTGATGCCTGAAATCCCGGCATTGCGCATGACTATCGATCCGTCACATCCGCATAAGGACGTGTATGAGCACACGCTGATGGTTCTGGACCGCGCTATTGCGTTGGAAACAGATGCGGATGGTGATGTTCCTCGCCCTGACCTCACTTTGCGTATGGCCGCTTTGCTGCATGATATTGGCAAGCCGCGCACGAGAAAGTATGAGGCGAATGGAAAGGTGAGCTTCCACCACCATGATGCTGTGGGGGCGAAGATAGCTGCGAAGCGTTTGCACGCGCTGCGTTTTGACAAAGAGCTGATCGCTGACGTGTATAAGCTCATTGACCTTCACTTGCGTTTCCACGGGTATGTGGAAGAGCCGTGGACGGATTCTGCAGTTCGCCGGTATGTTGTGGATTCTGGCCACTTGTATAGCCGTTTGAACCGTTTGACGAGGGCTGATGCCACCACTCAGAACAAGCGGAAGGCGCGCTTGTTTGAAGAGGCCATGGATGAGATGGAAGAGCGCGTTGTTGAGCTTAAGGAGAAGGAAGACCTCGCTCAAATCCGCCCGGAACTCAACGGCCAGCAAATCATGGAGATTCTGGGCATCAAGCCTGGCCCGCTCGTCGGCAAAGCATATAAGCACATGCTTGCCGTTCGCCTCGATGAAGGAGAAATCGGCTATGACGAAGCCGTGCGCGAGCTGCAAGCGTGGTGGGATCAAGTCGGCAGCAAAGAAGTGTAACGGACTCAGCTCGTCTTGAGGGTTTCGTTCGGGTTCGTGTTCACTGGCTCGTGCTCAGGTGCCTTTGGCAAGTTCGTGATCTTGTCAGGAGCAACACAACCGGAAATCGAGTGGATGAGCGAGCCCGCTTCCACATTGGAGCGGCTCGACTTATCCAAGTCGTAGAAAGAGCTTCCCACAATCACATCGACGAGCTGGTCGGTGCGGTCATCCAAACGCAGGATGGCGTCATTGAACTGGTGAAGAACGAAATACGCTTCTGGAAGCGCGTTCACACCAGCGCGAATCTCGGTGCGCTTGAGCACGAGTTGAGAATCAGACGCGCCTTGCACGTTCAAACCACGGTTGGTGAGAGCCGAAGCGACAGCAGTAGCAATGCCGCTTTTCTCCGTTCCGTTGAGCACGCGCACGGTCACCTGAGAAGCACTGGGGTAAACTGACTTGCTAGGTGCGCACGGAGCTGTGGTGCGGAAGTTATTCGACAAATCAGCCACGGAATCAGCACCAGAACGGCGGAAAACGCCGGTGACGCCGAGCACGGCGAGGATGAGGCACACGGTCAAAAACACGAATGTTGCACGCAAAACCATCTTCTGACGGTCGTGAACATACTCGCGGCGAGCCTGACGCTCTGCCTTGATATTTCCTGCAGTGGCCATGTGTATTCCTCCTTCCTCTGACTTTACCGCGTACTGAGTCGAAATGCGGGATACTCACGTCTTTCTCACTTTTTCCAAAGCTTGGTGTTAAGGAGAACAGCTAAGATGAGCACGAGAACAACAGGAGGTAGTCATGGCGTTCAGTGTGCGAAAAGTCGTCGAAGTGTTGCGTGAGAACAATCTGCTTCACGAACTTATTGCCGGCGATCTGTGGACCACCGACTGTGACAATCTGGGGCCACAAGCCGACTTGAGCTTCGAGGACATCAGCTACGACACGCGAAAAGTGAGCAAGGATACGCTGCTTTTTTGCAAGGGAAACTTTAAAGCCGAATACCTCGACGGGCTGGACGCTCTGAGCTGCTATGTGGCGCAAACTGACATGAGCGAGCACACCAAAGCCTTGGGGATTGTAGTTTCCGATGTGCATAAGGCCATGGCTTTGCTCAGCGCCGAGTTCTACGGCCATCCGGAGAAGCAGCTGACGATGATCGGCATCACCGGCACGAAGGGCAAGACGACCACCGCCTACTACGTGCATCACCTTCTCGCCCAGCTGACGGGCAATAAGACGGCCTTGCTCAGCTCAGTAGATAACTGCGTGGACGGCAAAACCTATGTGGAATCGCAGTTGACGACGCCGGAAAGCCTCGACCTTTTCCACCTTTTGCGCGAGGCTGTTGACAACGGCATGACGCATATGGTTATGGAGGTTTCTAGCCAGTCGTACAAGGTCAACCGCGTGTTCGGCCTTACTTTCGACGTGGGCGTATTCCTCAACATTTCGCCGGACCACATCAGCCCGATCGAACACCCCACTTTTGAGGATTACTTCTCGTGCAAGCGCCAGCTGATTTCGCACTCTCGCCGCGTGGTTCTGGGTGCGGATACGAAGCATGCTAATCTTTTGCTCTCTGATGCTCGCGCTGTGGGTACGCCGGTGACAACTTTTGCTTTAAGGTCGTCCCAGATTTTCACTGCGGATACGCCGGCAAATGTTAAGAATGCCGCCGATTTCGTGGCAATTCCGGAAGACGAGCGCCACGAAAAATTTGCTATCCTGCATGAGGGCGAGCTTCTGGCTAGCGTCAGTTTGGCCATGGAAGGCGACTTTAATGACGAAAATGTTGCCGCTGCCTACGCCATTGTGGAAGCAGCAGGTTTTAGCTTGAGCGAACCGGCAACGCGCGCGGTTCTGCCCTCGGTCAACACGGTGGCGGTTTCCGGCAGGATGGAGCATTTCGAGGACCATGCTGGTACCCCGGGCTCGGCTGGAATGGTTGCCATTGTTGACTTTGCTCACAATTACTTGAGTACCAAAGTGCTGGTAGATTTCGTGTACACGCGCTATGGGGAGAAGAACCCGCGTATCACACTGATCTCCGGCTCTTCAGGAAATAAGGCTTTCGACAGGCGAGAAGGCATTGTCAAAGCTGCGCAGGATCGCATTGCCGAGTTCATTTTTACCGCCGATGATACCGATAGTGAGCCGGTAGAGAACGTGTGCCGCGATATGCTCTCGCATGTGACGAATCCTGCTGTGAAGGCACAGATTATTCTGGACCGCGAGCAGGCTATTCGCCAGGCTGTGGCGGATGCGCGCGAAAACAGTGATCGTTTCAACGTGATCTTGGTTATCGGCAAAGGCAACGAGCAGTGGCTCAAGGTGCATAACAAGCATGTTGCGTATGCGGGTGATGATCGCGTGATTCGCGAGCTTTTCGCCGCCTAAGCTCTGCGAGGTTCGCTGAGTTCGGCGCCGCTCGCGCAAACACCGCCCGCTGGTCGCGCAAATACCGCCCGCCGCCCGAGTCGGAAAGCTCGCCCGAGCTGCCGCACGCCCGAGCCGCCGCACGCCCGTCATTATTGAGGAGGAAGTACAGTTTCATGGCTATTTCTTTTGTTCCAGCAACTGAACAGGAGTTTCTCGACGCTGCTCACCGCGCTGGAGTGGTCATCGCGTTGGAGCAAACCTCCATTTGGGCTCGCTACCAGGCAACTGTGACGGACCGCACCCCGTGGAGGCCTTTTGGTACGAACGCCGCTGGCCAAGAATTAAGCCATATCAAGATTGTCAGTGACGGTGAAACACTGGGCTACATTACTTTCATCGATATGCTGACTCACGGCTACCACTTCCTGCGCTCTGCACACGGCCCAGTCTGGCTGCGCCCTGTGGATGCACAAACCGAAGAGGCTGTTGCTCGCGCACTAGTCGCCTTCGTTCACAAAACGGATAAGAACATTGCTTTCCTGCGCTATTCTATCGACGCTGACATTCCTTCCAGCAGACCAGTACTTTCCACTCGTCCCTACGATTCGACGGTGATTATTGACCTCAGTGGCGGCGATGACGAGATTTTGAAGCGTATGAAGAGCAGAGGCCGCCGCGATGTACGCAAAGCACTGCGCGAAAATGATGACGTATGCTCAGATGAAACTTCGAAAGCTCTCGCTGACTTCTCTGAATACTATGCGGTGATGGAGGAAACAGGTGCTCGTGATGGGTTCGCGCCTGCCCCACAACGCGATTATGAGGATATGATTCACACTCTCGGCGAGCAGCACTGCCGTGTGTTCGCAGCGCGCAACACTGAAGGTGTTCTCACTGGTTGGAGCATCGTAACCAAGTATGATTCTCGCGCTGTGCGCTTCTATGCTGCTATGCGTTCGGATGCTCGCCGCACTCACGTGACAGATAAGCTGCTGTATGCAGAGTGCTGCATGCTGAGCCAGCAGGGTGTGAAAGATTATGACCTTATGGGTATTGGCTCTGATTTCGCTCCGATGCTCAAGGGTCTCAATGAGTTTAAGACGAAATTCGTCAAGGATATTTCTCACGAGGCTCCTGAGCGTGATGTGCCGGTCAAGAAGGGCTTCTACTCACTGTTGTGCATGGCGAAGGTCGTGCTTAAGCGCGGTCAGTAATTTACCGCTCAAGATTATCAGCGCGGATTACTCCGCGGCTTCGCTGCGCGCTTACTTGCGCGCGGCGCTTACGCGAGCGCATGAGCGCGCACAGATAGCGCGCTCGTCTCCATCTTGCTCAATGAACGCCCAATGAGCGCCGCAGCTCGCATGCAACCGCTCAGACGAGCGCGCGCAGAGCGGCGATCGCCTTGTTCGCCTCTTCATCACTGATGTTGGTTGGCAACACCACAATGCGATCGCTCACATCCTTCGTCGTCGTCAAATTGCGCGAATCGCTGGGTAAGTTATACACCGCCGGATCCATAACACCAGGGAAAAGCTGCGGACGATACCAATGCTGAGCAGCCACACCCGCTGCACGCACTGCATCCACAGCAGCTTGCGCCTGAGCAGCATCCTTGAGTAACACTGGAAAATACAACAGCGGCTGGGCGTTCGCGCTATCAACACCTGCGCTGTCAGCACTAGAACCATCCGCAGAGGCTAAAGCTGCTTGCGGGATGCTGAGCTTGCCCTGATAATCTGGAGCCGTGAGAGCGTGAGAGTAGAGCGAGACTGTCATTTCGCGGCGCTGGAAGTTCGCCTCCAGTGAGTCGAGGGCGAGGCGGGCTTGAGTGTCGATCCAGTCGGTGGAGCCGAGCATGGAGTATTCGAGGCTGCCTTGGCGTTCGACGGCGCTCAGCTCTGGCTCGTACTTGCCGGTGTGAATCCAGCGGGCGCGCAAACGGTTGGCCCATGTTTGAGGCAGACGGGCGAGGAAGCGATCCTGCTTGTCGTGCTTTTCTACTGCCTTTTCGATGCGGTGAGTCGGGCGGCGCAGGGATGCGAATTGTTCCACGATGGCGTCGTATAGTTCGCCGTTGCGCCGGGCGAGGGCGGGGTTGAGCCAGATGGCGCCGCCAAACGAGGTGCCCAAAATATTGTTGAAACCAAAGGAATGAGCGGACACGTCAGCCAGCGGCTCGCCTTGGCAATTGCGGGCCATGCGGGTGACGGTTGACATCGAATTTTCGACGAAGAGAGCCTGGGGGAAGGTTTCGCGCACGCGAGCAGCGAGTGTTTGCGCGTGGGGTTGGTCGATGATGCCGAAGGTGTTTTGCATGATCACGGCCTGAACTCGTGATGTGTCAATCTTGGTGTTTGCCGAGCTGAGGGCTGGGGAGACGGGTGCGCCTTGTGCGGGGGCGCCGTGCAGTGCGGTGAGCAGGCGGTCGGAGTCGAGGTTGAGCGTGTGCGGGTTGATGTCGCCGTAGACGGGCGTGAGTTGTGCGGAGAGGATGGGGTCGATGGCCGTGCAGGTTGTGAAAGTCTGGGTGAGAACCAGGCCGTTGGTGTGCAGTGTATGAATGGCGGTATAGACTGCTTCGAGGCCATAGCGTGACTTAAAAACTGGGAACCACTCTGCAGGATGCGTGTTTGTGCGCTGTGCCAGAGTGAGGCAGAGGTCATATTCAGCGCGGGAGCGATACGAGCGCTGACGGGTGTGAAGCGTTTCAGGCGTGGTGTTCTGCTGATACTCAGACATGAGCTTTCCTTTCGCAGCATAACGTGCGATACGGCACTGGGCGGACAGTTTTGCGGATCATGAGATTCACAGTGACGCACTACGAACTAGGGTCCACGTACTTTCCAGTGTAGCGAGTGAAAAGCTGAATTGACGAGAGCATACGAGATTGTAACGAAATTGTGGGGAAAGAGGCGATAGGGGTGAGCGAGGAAAACAGCGTACCTGACGAGATTATCAGTGAGCAGAAGGCCGCCGTTTCCGTGAAAGCTGAGGCTGTGAAAAGCGAGAAAATGGCGCGCATTTCCGCCAAGCATAAAGAGATGACGCAGTCGCCGCTTGCTCCACTGATTTTGCGCATGGCAGGCCCGGCAATCCTCGCCAACGTCGTCTCGACTGTGTACTCACTCACCGACACTTTCTACGTCGGCCACCTCGGAACAGCAGCTTCTGGCGCGGTGGGAATTGTGATGCCGATTATGCTCGTGTTCCAAGCTCTCGGCCTGCTTTTTGGTCAAGGTTCTGGCAATACAGTCGCCGTGGAGTTGGGTAAGAAAAACGTCGATCGCGCGGGCCGTTTGGTTTCCGTTGGTTTTTTCACCGCGCTTGGCCTATCTACTATTATCGGCGTGCTCGCTTTGGCTCTCGTTTCACCGCTCATGCGTTTCTTTGGTGCGACTCCCACCATTTTGCCGCTGGCCATTGAGTACGCTATTCCGCTACTCATCGTCTCGCCGCTGTACTGCACCACCTTTGTGATGAACCCTCAGTTGCGCTTCCAAGGCTTGGCGAAGTACGCCATGATTGCCATTGTTTCCGGCGCTGTGCTGAACATGGTTCTTGAGCCGATTTTCATTTTCGTCTTCCATATGGGCTTGCTGGGCGCGGGTATCGCTACGGCTATTGCGCAGACGACGTCGTGGGCGTTGCAATTGTGGATGAACCGTCATCATGGCATTGTTCGCATTCACCTGAGCAATTACAAGCCCGATATGCCTCTGATCCGCGAGATGATCGGCGGTGGTATCCCTTCTCTCATCCGCAATGGCATGCTCTCTATTGCTGTGATCGCTGTCAACGTTGCTGCGAACCCGTTTGGTGATGCTGCTATTGCGGCAATGGCTATTGATGGCCGGATTATGACGTTCTTCAACCAGGTTCAGATTGGCTTGGGTCAAGGCTTCCAGCCGGTGTGTGGCTTCAATTATGGTGCTCATTTCTTCCAGCGCGTGCGCAAAGGCTACTGGTTTGTGGTGCGCTGTTCGCTGGTATGGCTTGCTTTGGCATCGATTCTGGTTTCGATTTTTGCTGAGCCGGCGATGGGCTTGTTCCGTAACGATCCGGAGGTGATTCGTATTGGCGCGCAAACCTTGCGTTTCCAGTGCTTGACGTTCACTCTCTCCGGTTTTGTGGTGCCGTCGAATATGATGCAGCAGACGATTGGTCATACTTTTATTTCGTCGCTGGTTGGCTTGGGCCGTCAGGGAGTGTTTCTCGTTCCGGCGCTGCTCATTTTGCCGAATTTCTTAGGATTAACAGGAGTGATGATCAGCCAGCCTGTGGCTGATATTGTCACGTTTATCATGACAGTTCCGCTTCAAGCCTATGTGTTGCGCGGGCTGTCTGATTCTTCGACGATTCGTATGAAGCGTTTCCCTTTCTGGGCTCGTCGCGCTCGCGCGAAGAAGTGAAGCGCGCTTGTGGCGTTGTGCGCAAGTGCCGCTGTATCGCGGGTTTCGTGTGGTGGCGTGCGTCGAGAGCGGCGCTGGCCTGGTATGCGCACGCGAGGTGAGTGCACGCGAGGTCAGCGCCTTAGGCTTGGGCGAGGGCGGCGAACTGCTCGAGGGTGAGTTTTTCGCCGCGCAGCATCGGCTCGATTCCCGCAGCTTGGATCTGCTCTGCGCTGAGCTGGTCACGCAAAGCCGCGCGCAGGGTTTTCCTGCGTTGAAGGAAGGCGGCTTCAATGAGGGCGAAGGTGCGTTCTTGGAGCTGATAATCTTGAGCGCGCAGAGCTTGAGGGCTGCCCTGAGGCCAGCGAGTAAAGCTGACCAGCGACGAGTCGACATTCGGCACCGGCCAGAAGACGGAACGGGCCACTTTTCCCGCGTTTTTCGCCTCGCCATACCAGCGCAACTTCACCGAGGGGACGCCATAAATTTTGGAGCCAGGCCCTGCGCTTAACCGGTCGGCGACTTCCGATTGCACGAGCACGCACGCCGAGCTCAGGTTGGAAAAGCGCGCGAGCAAAGTGAGCAGGATCGGCGTTGCCACGTTGTACGGCAGGTTGGACACGAGGGCGAAAGGCTTATCAGGGTCGATGCCAGGCAGCTGGTCGGCAGTTTCGATGGCCAGCGCGTCACTCAACACTGTCGTCAGATTGTCAGCATTCTGAGGCTGGAAACGCTCTACCGTCTGGGGCAGCTGGGCGTTCAGTTTTGGGTCGATTTCGACGGTGGTGACGTGTGCGCCGGCTCCGAGCAAGCCTAAAGTGAGTGAGCCCAAGCCAGGGCCTACTTCGACGACCTGGTCGCCAGGCTGGACGTCTGCGATGGTGACGATGCGGCGAATGGTTTGAGGGTCGCACATGAAGTTTTGGCCCAGCTTTTTTGTGGGCTGGATGCCAGCTTGGGCGGCGAGCTGGTGAATATCATCAGCGCCGAGTAGGCGAGCGGTGGCGAGAAGGTTTTCGCTCATTGTGTCCCCTCATAACTTTGTTCAACGGTTTAATAAACTCAGCGGTGTGCACGTACCCGCGAGGTGATGCGAGGCGCCTGCGACTGCGAGGCTGGTGTACGCAAAGCGCGTGCCGAAAGCACGCATAAGCGTGCGGATCAGTACCATTTCTTCCTCTGCCAGAAGTCCCACGCACCACACGGATTGGTATAGCGGCCACGAATATAACCCAAACCCCAGGAAATCTGGACTTGAGCGTTATCATGCCAGCCTTCACCCATCTTCCAGCCTGGCAAAGCTTGTGGAATACCATAGGCGTCCGAGTACGGGTTATCCGCATCCCAACGCCAGCCTGACTCATGGTTCCACAAGGTGAGCAGGCAGGTGAACTGGTCGTCACCCCACCCATAGAAATCACGAGCCATGCCTCGAGCAAGCGACTGGGCTTCCGCAGGGCTCAAATGCAGCACATTACCGGAGTTACCACCATTGTTGCCCCCATTGTTACCACCGTTATCCGGTGGATTCGACGGCTTATCAGGCTGGGAACCATTGTTACCTGAGTTCCCATTACCGCCATTACCCCCGTTATTACCGGAGTTACCAGAATTGCCTGAGTTGCCGCCATTATTTCCGCCCTGGTTCGAATCATTGCCCGAACCCGAGTTCCCGGAATTACCCGAATTACCCTTATCGCCCGAGTTATCCGAGCTGCCCGAATTGCCCTTCTGACCTTGATCAGACGAGCCCTTCGAACTATCCGAGCCCGTCGAGCCAGAGTCAGCGGCATTGCCCGCATTGCCAGAATCAGACGAGTCAGAAGCGGGTGGGGTCGGCTTCTTCGTACCCACCGCAATAATCTCATCCGTCGGCTGGCTGGTCACCGTTGAATCGAGCAGCTGATACTGGTCAGCCACACCATCCACATAGGTCACGCGCAAACGCTCAGCCTTCGAACCGTCAGCACCCGCCTGACGAACCTGCTGAACACCTTCCTCCAAGTTCGGGTCTTCCACCTTCACGGTAGAAAAGGGGATGGCAATCGTCCTGGTAATCTCCCCAAAGGTGATGCGCTGGACGCGAAGAATCGTGACCTGCTTGCCAGTCGAGTCAGTGCCATTTTCGACGCTGACGCGGTCATCCTTGTTCAAAGTGATGCCCTTGGAATCCAAAATCGAGGCGACGGGCAGGCGGCCATCGGCAGCCACCGACTCTTTACCATCCCAGATCACCGTAACTGGGCCTGGCTTGTCAATAACAACTCCACCGGTCAGCTGCTGGTACACGTTAGCAATGTTGACTGTGATTTTCACTGCGTCTTTATGCGCATTGTCAAAGTAACTGGCCAGCTGGCTCGCCGACTTGGCAACCGTCCAGTAAGGAATCTGGTGGCCGTCAATGTTGAGTGTGACCTGGAAGGCTTCGCGTACCTTCACCACCGCATGGTCGCTCAACCATTCGCCAGAACTGGAAATCGCTTGATCGTGGGTTTTGAGATCGATGCCCTGTTCATTCAAGAACTCTTGCAAGCTGGAAGCATAGGTCACTACTTGCTGGGTTTTGCCGTTCACTTCCAGTGCGATCGCCTTGCGGGTTGTGCCCACGAAGGCGGTTGCGCAGGAGGCAAAGGTAGCGAGGGCTGCAATTGCCACTCTCCAACGCCTGTGCTTCACAAAAGTGCGAGGAGTCCATTGCTTTGACATGATCGTCACTTTCCTTCAGTTACATCAACAAAGTGGTCGCGGGCTGCAGCGGCGCGCAGGTTTTCTGCGGTTTTGGCGCCTTGGGTGGCGCTGGTCGGCTCATCGGCTGAGGTCGCGCCTATCGCTACACCAGCTTGAGAAGCGCCCGCCGCTATACCAGCTTGAGAAGCGCCTGTCGCCGCGCCGTCTTGGGCAGTGCGCAAAGCTTCAGTCGACTTTTGCGTCACTTCCGTATCGCCTGCAGCAAGGTCCACCCACCCGGCAGCCGATGGGCCATAAGCAGGGCTCGTCGGGTCAATGCTTGCAGAAGAATTCGTCGCACTGGCAATCAGAAGCGAGCCCGGATGCGGCTGGCTAGCAGGCATTTCCATGAGGTACGGCCTCTTCGCATGGCGACCATCGCCCGAACTCACACCTTTCAAACGCCTTTCGATCCACGGAATCGAATATTCCTTAATCCAACTCGAATTGCGCTTCACCCGAGCGGTCAAACTCAAAGGCGCCGGCGGGAGAGGAAGGTCAAGCTGCTCTTGCCAGGCGGGGTCAGGGTCCAAACCAAGCCCGCGCAAAGCAATCTGAGCAAGCCTCTCATGGCACTCGGGAGATGGGTGGATGAGGTCCTGGCTCCACAAGCGCGGGTCCGCAAGGTTGGGGTAAGCCCACGTGTCACACAGGTAAATATCCAACTTGTTGGCCAGCTCGTACAAGCGCGTGGCATAGTCGGAGGTGGTGCCGCGAATATAGTTCATCTCTTCGCTCGGCGGCTGGTTAGGCAGGCAGTAAATCACGTCGGCGCCGCTCTCGCGAATCTGGCGAACACCATGCTCGATATACGCCATAATGCGGTCCAGCGAGTGGCCAGGGCGCAAAATGTCGTTACCGCCACCGTCCATGATTACCAGGTCGGGCTTGAGTGCCAGCGCTTGAGGAACCTCCTGCTCGACGATGTAGCGGATCAGCTTGCCGCGGATCGCCAGATTAGCATACAGAACAGGAGACAGGCCCTGCTCAACTCTGCGAGCGGAAAGGTGACCGGCAAGCCGGTCAGTCCAGCCGAAAAGCGGAGTTTCATTATGCGCACTCTGGTTTTCGAAAGTGGTCATGTCCAAGCTCGTGTCGACAGGGTCCCACAAACCTTCGTTCACCGAGTCGCCCACCGTGACCACGCGCTGCCACTTTTCCAAGTGGGGCAACACCACACGAGCAGGAAGGTTGCGCACAGTAAATGAAGTAGCCACATCCGCGCTGGCTGAGTTCATAGCCGCGCTGGCCGAGTTCATAGCCGCACTACCAGCGTTCGTAGCCGAATTCTGCGCTGCGCTCTGTGCGGAAGCATTCTGCATGCGCGAAACGAAAGGACGGCGAGAAATCGCCTTTTCTATAAGGTGCTGAACCTCCTGGCCAAGAGTTAGCCGATGGCTGTCGGGCTCATCCACCGCGTTCACAGTGTGCTGTGCCATGTCATCCTCCCCTTCGCGCGTGCCCTTACCGGCTTTACCTCTAAGCCTAGCGATATCAGCCGGACTTTTCTGGAAAAATGACTTAGTCGAAGACGAAGTTCACATCAACTACAGGAAGCCTCTTCTTCAACGCCTTTTCCAACTCTCGCTTGCACGACACCATATTTGACACAGTAATGTGCTCGCCCGTTCCCGCAATATACATATCCACGCGGTACTTCATGCCCTGCTTGAACACGAGAACCTTCTCCAAATCAGTCTCCTCAGGCTTATGGTCTAAAGCCTGGCTCATCACATAAGCGTTGAGCGAATCATCCGAATGTACACCACCGACCAGCTCAACGAAAGCATCGCGCAACACCTCAAACGGCTCTTTCACAGCGAAGAGCACAATAATCAGCGTGATGAAGAAGTCGCCCGTGTAATGCAGAAAATCGAGTGGAGTACCCGAAGGAAGCACGAGCAGGAACAGCGCGATTCCACCAATCCCGGCCGAAATGAGAGTGTCTACCAGCGTGCTGCTGGCTTCAGCCTGCAGCAGAGAACTGGCGTTGTTAATCTCACGGTTTTCCGCCTTATAGTAGGCCCACAGCGCAAAGCAGAGAACAACCACCACCAGCTCGTACACCAGCACCGGGCCTAAACTCATACGCTCGCCGCGGCCGTACACGAAGTATTCGAAAGCCGCGCTACCAGCCTCGAGCAGCGAGAAGGCGAGCAGTGAGATCGTGAAGATCGCCTTGCAAATCGCGTAAATTGGCTCCAAAGCAAACATGCCGTACGGGAAGCGTTTCGTTGCGCGCACGCTTCGCGAGGAGAGGTAGACGGCGACAATTCCCGACACTACCGAGATGAAGGTGAACGCGGTGTCGAGGAACATGGCTTGCAAGCCGGTCATGAGCACGACGACTACGCCACCAAGAACTTGCATGGTGTTCATCAGAATGCCGACGATGAGGGCTCGCCGTTCGATGGCCTTGTGGGAGCGTTTGCGCGTGCGGCTAGTCAGCTTGCTGGTAAGCGCGTTGACGGGCTTGGCGGCGTTGATCTGCTGCAGGAGAGTCTTCTTGTTGGGCTTTACTTTGTTTGGCTTCACTGGGCCTTCCTTTCTGGCGCACGATTGGCAGAACCGTACGAGGGGTGTCCATGAGGTCTGAGTTTTCAGTTACTGAAGTATCAGTTTCATGGGAGATTATCAGTGCGCAGATTCATCGCTGCATCTGCACAACATTTCTATTTTACAGGAAATGTCCCGGGTGTTTCGCTCGTGGCGTGGTAAGCATGGTGTGCGGAAAACGGCAGGAATCGCAGGCCTGGCCTGGCCGCGGAAGCATGGTGTGTGTTGAAACGTGCGCTGGAATGTGTGCTCAAACGTGTGCTGAAACGTGCGCTCACACCTGCGTTAATACGCAAAAACCCGGCCGAAGCCGGGTTCAGAGAGCCTCCTGTCAGGCTCGAACTGACGACCTTCCGCTTACAAGGCGGATGCTCTAGCCAACTGAGCTAAGGAGGCAACTCTCGCTATGATACCAGCAAATTACTCCAAGTCGATAGGCTTGCCGGTCTTAATGCTCGGCAAAACGGAAGAGTTGCCAATTTCAGCAGTATCGAGGCCAATCGACTTCGTCACAATCTGCGTGTTGCTCAACTGGCTTGGGGCGAGTACGAGGTCAACATAATGGCCGTTCACCAGCAGAGTTGGCGTGGTCATCTGGCCCTTGAAATCACCATGCTGATGCCACAATTTCTCCTGAAGAGGGTCGTAGCTCGAAACAGCCTTCACCCACTTCTTATAGGTACCCTTGACAGCAGCATCAGCAACCGACGCCTTCACGCCAGCCTTCTTCAGCTGTGCAGCAATCATTTTGTCGCTGGTCGGCTTGTAAGCAGAAGCTTCCTGAGGCTGGTAGCTGGGGTCAAACATGGCCTGAATAGCAGTCAACAGATTGGCAGGATCATGTTCCGCCACATACACAATTGCAGAGGCAGAACGAGTGGAATACTCATCAGTAGACGAGCGATCCAAGAAGGCTTCGGGGTGGATATCCAAGTTGATCTGGCCGGCGCGAACCATCTTGACCAAATCATTTCCAGCGCTCTGCTCGAAAGCAGCGCACGCTGGGCAAATGAAGTCCATATAATTCGACACAGTAGGAACGCCGCTCACTGGCTTGTTGACGCCATTCTTCGAAATAGTAAAGCCGTTGTCCGCGTTGGCGTTGGCTGGCTTTTCCTCCACCTTGCTGATGGCGGCCTTCGCCTCTTTCACACTGTCAGCGCTGGGCTTGGAAGCCTGGTTCGAGCGCACGATGAAGAAGGCAATGAGTGCGACGACCAAAACAACGGCCACGATCACTGCAACGCCAATCAACGTCTGGTTACGCTGGTCCTTGGCCAGTTGCGCTTGCTTCTGCGCTTCTAAAGCTTCTCTTTCGGCTCGTGTCATCCGTGCCATAATTCTCTTTCCTTTACTGCACGTCACCTGATGGTTCAGTATGGTACGCGATGCGTGTGAATCTCACGTTCACGCCCCAGCTTTTCGGCTGCTGGCTTGTATTTTTCTATTGCTCAAGATTATCAGCGCCATTCATTGCCACCGGAGTCCAATCCATCATCTGCGTATTCGTCGCCACACCCACGCTCGAAATAGCGAAGCCTAACAACAAAACCAGCACGAGAATGCCAGCCATACGCGAATGATCCGGACGCGAATGCGGGTCTACTGATTCAGCATTCTTCGGGGAATCTGACAGCGAATTATGAGCTAAATGCGATACTGCAAATCTCATGGAGGCCCATAAAGCCTGGAAACCACGCGATCGCGCGCTCCAACGAGACGTCAGGGTGCAAGCCAACAGCCAACAACCAGCAGAAGTGAGCGCCATAATGAGGCTCGCCACCGAGAAAACCTCGCCGGAAATGAGAGGCAGCGCGAAAAAGCGAGCCAGGCGAGTGAGCAACACCGAACTCATCTGCGGGCTCAGCCAGATCGCCGGAATTGCAAGCAACTTCGTGGCAATGTAATTCACCACCGCGAGAATAATCGCCCACAAAGCAGCCGGCGAAAGCACAGAAAAGAACGATTGTACGGCATACCACGGCAAAGCTAGCGCAATATGCACGCCATCCGAACGCACGCTGATCCCACCGTGGTCGTGACGCAAATTCATCGCCGTAATCGCCGCTTTCCCGCGAATCGTGACCAGCCAGAGAATGACAGTGCCCACGATCAGCGCCCACGCCGGCGAAACAGCACCCAAGAAAGCAAAAGGAATGGCGAGCAGCAGTTTGAGCGCTAATCCGCTCGGCTCTTCCTGAGGTTCTTGCGGTTGTGCGTACGGTTCAGGCTGCTGGAGCTGCTGCGGTTGCTGCGGGTAGGGGCCGGGCTGTTGTGGGTAGTGTGCGGGCTGCGAGTACGGCTGCGCCTGCAGGTAGTCGCCCTCCGGCGAGTACGGGCCGCCCTCTTGCTCTTCTTCATCGTCAGCGGGCTGGTAAGCGACATTCGAGGAGATAACGCGAGGAGAACGAGGCGCGGAATTGTCCTCGTCGTAGTCGTCAGCATCGGTGGAGTAGTCGTCAGCGTAGTTTTTCTCGTCGTAGCCGTCGTCCGCGTCCGCGTAATCGTCGTCGGGCTGAGCGTAGAAAGCGGAATTGATGGTCTGCGTCTGCCCAGCATCGGCAGTTGTAGCGGGCTCGGCGGTCTGTGTAGCAGAAAGATTGTTCTGCATGGCGTTAGGCATCACCGTTGTTTGTGGAATCGCAGTCGTGCGCGCAGGAGCGGATGCAGGTGCAGGAGCTGGAGTGGGAGTAGGGGTAGGTGTGGCGATAGATGCAGGATTCGCACCACTTGCCGCATTTGGTGCACTTGCCGCGCTGGCACCACCAGCACCACCAGCAGCGCCGGCAGCGCCTGCAAAATGCCCAGCAAAGCGAGCAGGCTGAGCGAGCAGCAGCAACTCACGCTGATCAGCCACAGCGATGGCTTGCACATCGCGAGGAGAATGCGTCCACTGACGACGCAAACCCGAACCAGGAGCAGGCCTGCCATTTAAGGCTTGCAAACTTGGCGAAGTGCGTACTGGTGGCTCAGACGAGCCAGCGGCCGGCTCGCGAGAAGCGGGGGAGAAAGCAGACTGATAATCTGGAGCGCTCATTGCAAACCGCCTACTGGTTGGCCTCCCACTCCTCGAACATCAGCAACAATCGCTTGGTACAGCTTGCCAATACTCAAACGCTGGGAACGCTGCGGGTTGAGCGCCTGCAAAAAAGCCTGACGCAACAGAGGGGAGAGGGTGTGCAGGTCGGCCGCACCAGAAGCCTCACGCTCCAGCACCGCCATGATGGGCTTTGAGCCAAAAACCGGCTGGCCAGTAGCAGCAAAAGCCAAAACAGAGGCGAGCGACCACCAATCAGTAATTTCGTCCGACTCGGCGCCTTCGATCACTTCCGGCGCAATAAACCCAGGAGTTCCCATCACCAAACCAGTGCGCGTCACATGCGACTCTCCTGGCTCCATGGCGATGCCAAAATCGACGAGAATAGGACCGGAGGCGGAAATCATCACGTTAGTCGGCTTGATATCGCGGTGAATAATGCCCGCCTGGTGTACGGCCTGAACCGCGCTAATGAGCTTTTCGGCGAGCAGTACCAAGTCCTCGCCGGTATACGCGCCATTACGGTTCACGTCGTCGCGCAGATTGTCACCTTCGATCAGCTCGGTGACAATAAAAGCCAGCCTGTCGTCCAACTCCATGTCCACAATGGCCGTCACATTGGGGTGACGCACCTTGGTCAGCGCCAAAGCCTCGCGGTGCAAGCGTTCGCGAGCCTGCTGCTCCCTTTCCTTCTCTTGAGGATCGGTAGCTAGAGAGTCCCTCAAGATTTTCATTGCAAAGAGTTGACCCGCGGAGTCGCGTACTGTCCACACTGTTCCCATCGCGCCACCGCCCAAGTGGGAGACGAGGGTATAGCCGCCGACCATATTGCCTGGCTCGAGCGAAAGCACAGACGTAGCAAAGGAGTCACTCATAGTTCCTATTTTTACGCCGGTTTCCGCCCATAATGCACAATCGGGCGCGAATTTTCAGCATCTGCTCAGCCTTACCACAAAAGAAGGCGCGATGGGGGCGTGTGATGGGGCGTGCAGCCATTTGGCCGCCGGGCACGGGCTGAGGCGCGCACTGGCGGCTTTCCGCGCCTCGGACTAGTCTGGAAACACTGCAAGTACGCCACCAGCGTGCAGGCAGTATGTAGTAATTAGTCAGTTGGTGAAATGGGGTATCCATGGATCGCACGCGTATCGCCCAACTGTACGCTGACCAAGAGGAGCTTGGTGGCTCTCTCGTTACTGTCGGCGGCTGGGTGCGCTCTATTCGTGACATGAAGGATGTTGGCTTCGTCACGCTTAACGACGGTAGCTGCTTCAAGGATTTGCAGGTCGTGATGACCCGCTCTGGCTTGGCTAATTATGACGAGATCAATTCCCAGGGCGTTGGTGCCGCACTCGTGGTTCGCGGTAAGCTTGCCCTGACTCCGGATAGGCCACAGCCGTTCGAACTGCAGGCTGAGGAAATCAGTGTGGAGGGCACTTGCGCTCCTGATTACCCTCTGCAAAAGCAGCGTCAGACTCGCGAATTCCTACGCACGCAGCAGCATCTGCGCGCCCGCACGAACCTCTTCCGTGCAGTCTTCCGCATTCGCTCGGTGGCAGCCTATGCCATTCACACGTTCTTCCAGTCTCGTGGCTTCGTCTACGTGAACACGCCTATTATCACGACCTCCGATGCTGAGGGTGCTGGCGAAATGTTCCAAGTGACCACTTTGGACATGAACAATGTTCCGAAGACGGACGACGGCAAGGTCGACTACTCGAAGGACTTCTTCGGTGCCGCCGCTCACTTGACGGTGTCCGGCCAGCTGCAAGGTGAGAACTTCGCACAGTCCATGGGCGATATTTACACCTTCGGCCCCACCTTCCGCGCTGAGGATTCCAACACTCGCCGCCATGCGGCAGAGTTTTGGATGGTTGAGCCAGAAATGGCCTTCTGCGACCTCAAGGGTGAAATGGACGTGTCCGAGCAGATGCTCAAGTTTGTCATTCGCACGGTTCTTGACAAGTGCCCAGACGAGCTGAACATGCTCAACCGCTTTGTTGACAAGGGCTTGCTTGCTCGCCTGGAGCATGTGGCAAGCTCTGACTTCGCTCGCGTCACCTACACCGAGGCCATTGACATCCTCGAAAAGGCTGTGGAAAGCGGCGTCAAGTTCGAGTACCCCGTCAAGTGGGGAATCGACTTGCAGACCGAGCACGAGCGCTACCTGTGCGAGCAGCACTTCAAGCGCCCAACCTTTGTCACCGATTATCCGGCGGCAATTAAGGCCTTCTACATGCGCATGAACGAGGATGGCAAGACGGTTGCAGCTGCTGACTGCCTGGCTCCTGGTATCGGCGAGATTATTGGCGGCTCTCAGCGTGAGGAGCGCTACGACAAGCTTCTTGCCCGTATTGAGGAACTTGGCATGGATGAGCAGCAGTATAAGTACTACCTCGACCTTCGCCGTTATGGTTCCACTAAGCATGCTGGCTTTGGCTTGGGCTTTGAGCGTCTCGTCATGTATTTGACGGGCGTTGATAACATTCGTGACGTTCTTCCTCACCCTCGCACTGTGGGTAACGCTGACTTCTAAGGTTTCTTAAGATTGCCACTACGGTTTTTTCTCCGTATGAAACTGGCCCTGGCGATGAGCTGCTTCGCAGTTCTCGCCAGGGCTTTTGCGTCTCTTCTATAATGTGCGTTTATGTCATATAACAATACAAGCCAATAACGGTAGAAAATGGTCAATATTTTGATGCAACTGGGAACTACTTCATGACTTCTCGTAAAGGGTTCGATGCTGAAGGCTTCCCCTTCATTAATGGAGATACAGGGCTTTCTATTATGTGAATTCGAAGATTGGGGTTGCAATGAAGCTTCAGAACCCGGACAATGGTGATCGCAACATTGTCCGATCGCTCGTTGCAACATTAACGCGTTATTACGTTTCTTCCATTCCGATCAACAGTAGAGCAGGGAAACATTCAACGGTGTCAATCTACTCTCGGAAAGCACATAAGAAGATTCGTACCTTCACCATTTCGGATGATTTCACACGAATGCAACAGGTCGACCCGATTCAACCAAGCAAAATGGTTGTCAACCCAACAGAACCATTATTCAACTAACAAATAGCGCTTTTGAATGTTTTCTCGACACACCCGGGAATTCCTCTTTCCTGAGAAAACCCTTGGAATTTGGCGTTTTGAGTGCGAAAAGTTTGGACAATAGCAATCTCAGTGATAGAGTCAAGAGCGTTGGCTCAAAGAGGAGCTTAATAGGTCTTCTTTTGCCATCGAAGTATCAACCTTTTACTCGGATCGTTCGGCACGTACCTGCCGATGGAAGGAATGACGAATATGGCATCCGTCACTTATGACCACACCACCCGAATTTATCCAGGTAACACCACTCCATCTGTGTCTGACCTGAACCTCGACATCAAGGATGGCGAGTTCATGGTTCTCGTTGGCCCATCTGGCTGCGGTAAGTCCACTACTCTGCGTATGCTCGCAGGCCTCGAAGAGGTCAACAAGGGCCGCATCCTCATTGGTGATAAGGACGTCACCACCATGCAGCCAAAGGACCGCGATATCGCAATGGTCTTCCAGAACTACGCTCTGTACCCACACATGACTGTGGCAGACAACATGGGCTTCGCTCTGAAGATCGCCGGCGAGGACAAGGCCACCATCCGCAAGAAGGTGGAGCAGGCTGCTGAGATCCTCGATTTGACCGAGTTCCTCGATCGTAAGCCACGCGCTCTCTCTGGTGGTCAGCGTCAGCGCGTCGCCATGGGCCGTGCAATCGTGCGTCAGCCAAAGGTCTTCCTCATGGATGAGCCTCTGTCCAACCTCGATGCAAAGCTCCGCGTCCAGACTCGTACCCAGATTGCAACCCTGCAGCGTCAGCTCGGTGTCACCACCCTGTACGTGACCCACGACCAGACTGAGGCTCTGACCATGGGCGACCGCATTGCTGTTCTGAACCTCGGTGTTCTCCAGCAGGTCGGCGCTCCAACCGAGCTCTATGATCGCCCAGCAAACGTCTTCGTTGCAGGCTTCATTGGTTCTCCATCCATGAACCTCTCCGTACACCCAGTCTCCGAGGGTAAGGCTCAGATCGGTTCCGACTCCGTCTCCCTGCCAACCGACGCAGTGGCAAAGCTCACCCCAGAAGACAACGGCGAGATCATCCTCGGCTTCCGTCCAGAGCACGCTTCTCTGGCATCTGCCGGCGATACCGACGCCTTCAGCCTCCTGGTTCGCAACACTGAGGATTTGGGCTCTGATGGTTACATCTACGGCGACATCATCGCTGATGACTCTGTCGTTGATTCTGCTGCAGCAACCTCTGCAACCATGTCTGATCAGAACAAGATGACAACTGTTCGCGTCAACCCACGCGAGCTCCCAGCTGTCGGCGATACGGTTAAGATCCACATCGATCCATCCCGTATGCACCTGTTCTCCCCAGCAACTGGTGAGCGTCTCAACTGAGACCCAGAGGGACAAGAGATTTCCTGACCAGGTTCTGATTGCCTGAGTCAGCGAAGTAAGAAAAGCACTGGAGTGATTCCCAGCACGCATTCTTACTTTTCTCTCCTCAATCACAAGCGAGTGGTGAACGCGCATCGACGCACGTTCACCACTCGCTTTTTTATCGCCACTGCCGTGCTACCGCTGTCGAGCCACATATCGGGGGTGCGGCCAACGTTGAGCACAGAACGCTGAGCATGTATTCTATGAGCAGATACAGGAGGACTAATGGAAGATTTCCAGAGCTTACGCGCCGCTCGCGCTACCTCAGTGAATGCTGACCTCTCCGAGGCCAACCCGGCCGCCGCTAGCGACGAGGGACAATTGCACATCACTGCAGCAACGTCGAACCCTCGCCTGTTTACCCTGCCGTGGAGCACCCCACTATCCCAATGGCCAGATGACCTTCTCGTGAAACTACCTCGCGGTATTTCTCGACACATCGTGCGTTTCGTGCAAGTGGGAAACGACATTCTAGCCATGAAGGAAATCTCCCGCAGCGCAGCCGAGCACGAATACGAAGCACTCCGTCAGCTACGCAAACTCGACATCCCCTGCGTTGAACCAGTCGGCGTAGTGACCGGGCGCAGCAACGAGAAGGGTGAACCACTCGAAGCGATCCTCATTACCAAACATTTGCGCTACTCTTTGCCATACCGCGCTCTCTTCTCGCGCAACTTGCGCGCTGACACCGCTGACCGCCTCGTTGATGCTCTCGCTGTGCTCCTCGTACGTTTGCACCTCATCGGCTTCTACTGGGGTGACGTGTCACTGTCGAATGTTCTGTTCATTCGCGATGCAGACCAGTTCGGCGCCTACCTGGTGGACGCAGAAACGGGTAGCTTGTACCCGCGCCTGACCGATGGGCAGAGGAATTACGACCTTGACCTCGCCCGAACAAATATCATCGGCGAATTGATGGATTTGAACTCTGGTAATCTTTTGCCATCCTCTGTCGACGAGGTGGAGGTAGGCAACAGGCTTGTTGAACGCTACGACATGCTCTGGGATACGCTGACAGGCACCGAAAGCTTTGGTACCAACGAAATGTGGCGTATTGAGAAGCGCGTTGAAAAGCTCAACGAATTGGGCTTCGACGTAGACGAGCTGGATGTGAAAACAGTCGACGGCGGCCGGCGCATCACCGTGCGCCCTATGGTCGTCGATGCTGGTTACGCCTCCCGCAAACTGCTCAAACTCACTGGCCTGGATGTTCAAGAAAACCAGGCTCGCCGCCTTCTCAACGACCTGGACGGTTACCGCGCTTCCACCTGGAGGCAAGATCAAGACGAAGAGATCGTCGCCACCGACTGGATGCGCGAAGTCTACGAGCCAACAGTTCGCATGATCCCGCCAGAATACCAGACCACTGTCGAACCGGCACAGTTCTTCCACGACGTGCTCACTCACCGCTGGTATATGGCCGAGCAGATTGGCCACGACGTGCCTATGCGTGTGGCGACGAGTGACTACATCAAAACGGTGTTGCCACAGACTCAGCTCGATCAGCAATCGTTGGCAGAAATCAATGCTGATGCTGATGCTGGCGTCATTGACGACGACTCTGTAGCAGACATTCCTGATGATGAGTTTGGTTCGCGCGGGCCTCGCGAAGAGGACGACGATCAGGATGCAGCCGTGTGGTCAACAGACTAAATTGTTCGACAGATGAGCAGCATAAAACGCATGATGGCCGATGTTTCACGAAAAACATCGGCCATCAGTGTAGTTCAGTGCATGAGTTGAGCTTGGCGGAAACACCAGCGCTAGGCGTTTCAGTACTGAGCATCCAACGACAGACACCCAGTTTCAGCGACTGACACCCAGTTTCAGCTCCAGTATCCAGCGTCCAGTTTCAGCGCATAGCGCCCAGTATCCAACACTCAGCGCATAGCACCCCAGCACTCAGTACTATGTACCTGCGGGCGCTTGGCTCTTCATGCTTGTTAATCTTGCTGCTGCTCCGCACGACGAGCTTGATCCGTCGCATAGAGTGCGATGCCAGCGGCAACCGAAGCGTTGAGCGACTCCACATCCGAAGAGATCGGAATGCCAGCAATCACATCACACTTCGTACGAGTCAGAGCGTTGAGGCCAGAGCCTTCCGAACCCAAAACGATGACCAGCGGGTCCATCTCAAAACCAGTGCTACCCACATCAGCAGAGCCGCCACCGTCCAAGCCGACCACATAGTAGCCACGCTCCTGCAACGCTTCAATCGCACGGTTCAAATTCACCACACGAGCCACAGGCATACGAGCAGCCTGACCAGCAGAAACCTTCCACGCGCCCGCATTCACTGAAGCAGAACGACGCTCTGGAAGAATAATGCCATCCGCATGGAAAGCAGCAGCCGAACGGATCACCGCACCAAGGTTCTGTGCATCCGTCACACCATCCAAAGCCACGAAAAGCTGACGCTTACCTGTAGCTTCAAAAGCAGCATCAGCCTTATCAGCAAGCTCGGAAAGATCCGAGTACTCGAACGGGCGAGTCTTGAGTACGACGCCCTGGTGGTTCTCCGAACGGGCAATACGGTCAATCTCCAAGCGGTCGGCTTCGAGAATATTCAAGCCCTTCTGAGCGGCAATCTGAATGATCTCGCGCGTGCGATCATCACCCTCAATATGAGCCGCAACATACAGATCGCTTGACGGAACACCTGCGCGCAACGCCTCGAGAACAGCATTGCGACCAATGACGAGCTCATCGTTCTTCTTCACATACTTCTGCGCACGACGACGAGCAGCGAGACGAGGGTCAGCGAACTCGCGCTTTTCCTTCTCGAGCTTTTCCTTATAAGCCTTGTGGTACACGCGGTCAACAGCCTTCGGCGTCGGGCCTTTGCCGCGCAGGGACTTGCGGTGACGCCCACCTGAGCCGACAACTGCCTTGCCCAGGCGTGAGCGCTTCGCATTATGCGATTCTTGCCTCATATTGCCTGCCATGTTTCTCCTCACCGATCCTTCGTATGTGACGTTTTATTTTATCAGAGCTCGCGCATTTCGCCTGTCAGGGGAGTGCTGGCGGTGGTCGAGTGAGTGCTGGCGGCAGCTAGGCTGGCGCTTCCTGTGGCCAGGGGAGTGCTGGCAGCGGCTTGTTCGAGATTCCTGGAAGTGGCAATCTTGCGGCATTCCTCTCGAAAAGCGAGGTAGCAGAAGGCTGTTGCGCGCGCGTCATTGAGCGAATCGTGCGCCTCGTACTGGTAGTCGTAAATAGTCGCGACGTCGGTAAGCCTGAGCCAGCGGTAAGCCTGGCGATGCCTGTTGTATTGGCAGTGCAGGCGAGCGAAAGCTTCCATCAGGTCGAAAGCTTCAATTCCAGAAAGATTAACACCGCTCTGGTGGAGCAGACGCTGGTCGAAGCCAATGTTGTAGCCCACAAGGAGGGCAGAGTTGGCCCACAGTGCAGAAAGAGAAGGCTCAAGTTCAGTCAAGTGAGGTTGAGCCTTCACGTCGTCCCAACTGATGTGGTTGATTTTCTCGGCTTCTGGCCAAGCCGTGTGGCGAGTAGGACGGACGAGCTGGTTGGCAATCTCGTCGCCCTGAGCTGTGCAGATGCCGTAGGAGATCACCTCGTCACTGGGTTCAAGCCCGGTTGTTTCTGTGTCGACGACGATGACGTTATCGACGGGGAGGTTGGCGTAGTAGAGCAGCTCGTCGTCGGGAAGATGGTTGATTTGCAAGCGTTCGATCGGTGCAAAACCAGAGAAGGGGCGGCCGGAGTTTTCAAAGGGGAGGGGATGGGCGAGCTGAGAGCTTGCTGTGCCGAGAGCGCCATTGCTGTTCTGAAGATTATTATTCATACTTGTAACACCGTAATACATTCAAACTATGTTCAGAGTTCTTTATGAGTTATGTTACTTCACATGAGGAACTCTTTGCGGAGACTCTTCTAGTTTACGCCGAGTTTCTGGAGGCGCACTGAAGGTGTGGGGTTTCAATAAAGACCATGAAATAAGGCGCTGGTAATCTCACAAATTTCTTCAGATCATCAGTACCAAGAAGCCTTCCCGACGAAGTGATAAACAATGTTTTTCGTGAAACATCACGAGGAGATCATTGTTTTTCGTGAAACACTCGCCGGGAAGGCTTTTCTCAGTGAAATGCGGTGATCGTGCAGCTGAGCACCCAGGTAGAGCAGTGCAGGCCAGCAGCTTGCCGCAATCGAACTCGCGGGCAAGCGAAACGGCTACACTAGCTAACCTAGTCAGCGCAGTCAAACCGGCACATAAGCTCAGTGACCCAAAATCACGTAGTCAACGTGACGGATAGCATCGAGATCGCGCCCACCAGCGTAGGAAATAGAAGACTGCAAATCTTCTTTCATCTCCCGCAAAGTGTTCTCAATTGGCCCACGGTAAGGAACGAGCATCTGCGTTCCCTCAACATTGCGGTAGGCACCCTTCTGAATTTCCGAGGCAGAACCCCAATACTGCTTGTAATCCTTACCATCCAGAGAAATAAGGTTACCGGGCGACTCACGATGCCCAGCGAGCATCCAACCAATCATCACCATCGTGGCACCAAAACGAATCGACTTCGCAATGTCACCATTCTGACGGATACCGCCATCAGCAATCAAAGGCTTCTGAGCAGCCTTCTTGCACAAACGCAAAGCTGAAAGCTGCCAGCCAGCCGTACCAAAACCAGTCTTGAGCTTGGTAATGCAAGCCTTACCTGGGCCAACACCCACCTTGGTGGCGTCAGCGCCAGCATTCTCCAGCTCGCGCACAGCTTCCGGAGTAGCAACATTGCCAGCCGTCAGGAACGTGCCAGGAAGCTGTTTCTTGATGTACTCGATCATCTTCACCACATACACCGAATGGCCATGAGCCACGTCAATCGTGATGTACTCAGGCGTAAGTCCAGCAGCCTTCAGCTCGTCGATGAAAGCGTACTCTTCATCCTTAATTCCCACCGAAATAGAAGCGTACAAGCCGCGCTCCTGCATGCGGCGAACAAAGCCCAAACGCTCCTGCGGCTGGAAACGATGCATCACATAGTAATAGTCATTCTGCGCCAGCCACACCGCGAGGTCCTCATTAATCACGCTTTGCATGTTCGCTGGCACCACCGGGATACGGAATCGATGAGGACCAAACTCAACGCTGGGGTCTGCTTCAGACCGGCTCTTAATAATGCATTTTGCTGGAACAAGCTGAATATCGTCGTAATCGAAAGCCACCATGGCTACCACCTCCGAAGGCAGTAACCTAGAGAACTCACGTTTACGCAATGTTACAAGCAGCTGGCCGCGTTAACACGGCGGTAACTTTCAACGAGTTACGTGCACTCTCGCCGCTACACTTCGCTGCTGTGCTTACCTCACATTTCTCGAGATTACCAGCACGGACACATCACGACCGCAGAAACTAAGCCTTATGCGGCATATCGCGATCAGTATCCAACAACAAAGTCGTCGGCCCCTCATTCGTAATGCTCACTGCCATGTCAGCGCCGAACCAACCTTCAGTAACGGCGATGGAATACTCAGTCGCCAATAACGTGTTCACAGTATGCCACAATTGCTCCGCATGAACAGGCTCACCAGCACTTATAAAACTCGGACGATTACCTTTATGAATATCACCAAATAAAGTGAACTGCGAAATAGAAAGAATGGAACCGTGAACGTCGAGCAGCGATAAATTCATTTTCCCCTCGTCATCAGGGAAGATGCGCATATGAGCGATCTTTTTTGCAGCCCACTGTGCTTCTTTTTCTGTATCACTATCGCTCACACCAACAAGGAGCATAAAGCCAGCCGAGCTCGTATGAGTCGTTCCTTGAGGGATGACGTCGAGGGCAGCTTCGTGAGGGAAAGCAGGATCAGGTGTTTTTCGTGAAACATCGCTGGGGACGTGAGGAGCATTGAGGCTAACAGCTGCTTGGGAAACCCGTTGAATAACAATTCGCATAGCAGGATTCTATGGCAAAGCATTGATGTGCGCTCACAAGATTAACAGTGATGACAACATCAGGGGAGCGTAGAGAGTTCTCTCGACCCTAGGCTGTTTGCACAGAAAACGGGACGCTGTTTCTTCAGCGTCCCGTTATTCATTGAGAATTATCACCGATCTGCCCCTTGTTCTCAGCTGTGATAAACTGCCCAGCCGCCGACCGCATTGATCTTCTTATCAGAACCGATACTGATGTGTTTGAGCAGTGGAGTAGAGGTGAGGTCATCTCCGACACTGATCGACAAGGTTTGAGTAGCCAGTTGTGGCTTGCATTCTACTGAGCCAGAAATCTGAGATTCACTCGATGCAAGGTGATAGGTGATTGTGCCTTCACCAGCACAGAAAATGCGAATCTTATAATTTCCTTTCTCTAAAGTTGTCGATCCATCGTCTGCAGCTCCTTTCACTTCGCTTGGAAGCGAATCGGGTACCACCATCATGTGTTGCAATAGTTGCTCGCCGTCGATGTGTCGTGATGTTGCTTTCTTCACGAGGGCAGATAGCGTTTTCACGTCGTTTTTCTGTGCTGCTTGTTCACTGGATGCTGAGGAGCAACCGGCGAGCGTACCAAGGAGAAGCGGGGGTAGAAGTGCGCCTGCTAGAAATTTGCTTTTCACGAGTTTTCTTTCTCTAGAGTGGGTTCCCTTATGGAAAAGGCAGATGTATTGAGGTGCTTTAATGGAAGCCAATCAGTAATCTATTGTGAGGTTACCTAGGGGACTCTTGCGTAGGCAGGAGTGGGAGCATATGCGGGAGAGCCTTCTATAGAGAAGCACGGTGGTCTTGTCTCAACTCTCGAAGTTGAGATCACAATAAAACGGGTATGGGTTTGATGTCAAGAGAAATTTTCCTTGAATTTTCATTGAAACGGTACAAAAAACCGCAGCTCACAATAAGTGCAAACTGCGGTTTTGAGGGCTGGCGACTTTGCTAGCTAACGTCTCTTCATCTCAAGCTCAGGCGAGATGTGCGCGCATGAACCAGAGGAACTTCTCGAGGTCCTGCACGTGGTCTTGAATGATGTTGGAAGAAATAACATCCAGCTCGTCGAGTTGCTTAATGGCCTCGCGGTCAGCAGCAATGAACTGCTCATAATAAGCAATCAGAGCCTTCAAGTACTCTTCCACGCTCTTGCGGCCAGTCAGCTCGAACTTATCCCAGCTGCGGTTTGCAACCACATCGTCAGCGCGGCCCATAGGAGAACCACCCAACTGAGAAATGCGCTCAGCAGTCTCATCAGCCTGGTTCAGAACAGAATCAACTTCTGGGTCGAGCATTTCATGAACGGCGATGAAGTTTGGTCCCACAAGGTTCCAATGAGCATGCTTGAGCACCAAAGCAGCTTCCTGCTCATTGCTCAAACGATTCTGCAAAATAGTGATAATCTTCTCGGAGGTTTCCTCATCCAAGCCTGGATTGGTATACAGCAGTGCCATAGCTATACCTCTTTTTCTCTCATATCTCTTTTGTGATCACTCTCATTTTAACGCGCGCAAACCCTTACAAGAGCAAAGAGAAGAGAGTTCCCTGAGAGTAAAACCGGGAATAAGCTCAGCATCTCTTGAGATTATCAGTGCTCGCTTATCTTCTTTGCATGCTCTTGCTCAATTGTCGAAACAATCGAAGCAAGCGTAATCGTTTTCATTTTCTCTTCAGCAACACTGTTAATCTCAGCGTAGCGACGTTGCAATACGGCCTGAATGTTGGCACCAACAGCGCACGCCATATTCGTGTTGGGATCGACGTGAAGAAGAGAGTGGTCCATCGAGATTGCCATGAAAACGTCATACAAAGAAATAGCAGCAGCAGAGCGAGTCAATTGCGGTTCAACAGCTCCGGAACGAGTGCTAATCAAACCTGCCTTACGCATGTCAGACATCAAAGTGCGCACCGAACTCGGGTTCGTTTGGATGCTGGAAGCAATACGAGTGCTTGACAGGTCTCCACCCTGGTTGATTACCATATACGCCAGAATATGTACGGCGTCGCTGAGTCGATGTGATGTCTTCATAGCTAGTAGATTATCGAAGAAGTGGAACAACTCCGTGAAAAGTGTTCAATTGCGCTGAGGGGAAAGTGCTCAGAGTGCTCGGGCACTCTGAGCTGGCAACAAAAATACAGCGAGCCTGATGAGCTTCACAGTGAGAGCAGCTGCGTAATAGCCTCAGGCATAGGTGTCAACTCATGACCCAACACCTCAGGAAGGTCACGAGAAGCAACATCCAAACTTCCTGAATTGGCAGGCTCTTGGAAGCTGGCGAACACAGCGGCAGTAGCAGCATCAACACCGGCAACCTTCATCAGCTGAGCTTCGTAGTCAGCTCGTGAAATCTGCTCAACCTGAGCGGATGGCTTGCCATGCTCTCGCAAAGCCTTGTTCAGCTCCTCACCCAACTGAGCATACGTGCGCAGTTCGCCGCCAAACTCATACACTGGCTGAGGGTTGTCAGCAATGAGAACGCGAGCAGCGCCCTCAGCATATTCTTCTTCCAAAGCCCAACCAGTACGCCCGTTTGCCCAATACGATGTTGCTCCTGAAAGGCCTGCTTGCAAGAAGCTCAGATCATTTTCGAGGTACCAATTATTACGAACCACACTGTGAGCAAGGCCCGATTCATCAAGCAGCTTCTCAGTGAGCTTATGGTCGTCGGCTAAAGCGCAGGTTGCGTGAGGTGCATTGGGGAAACTCGTGTAAACGACGAAAGCGACGTGTGCCTCACGCAAGGCTTCCACCACAGTGGTGTGCTGTTGTGCACGGCTGACTTCCTGGCCTGGCTGGGAAGAGATGAACAGCACGCGGTCAACACCCTGGAAAGCTGCAACAAGTTGGTTCTTGTTGGTGTAGTCTGCGGTGCGAATCTCGACGCTGGAAGGAAGCATTTTTTCTGCTTTTTCTTTGTTGCGTGCGATGGCAATCACGTTTTCATTGCCAACAAGTTTCACCAGATTATCAACGACTTTGCTTCCCAAGCGGCCAGTTGCTGCGGTAACCGAGTACTTCATGTCTCTCTCCCTGCTGTTGATTTCTAACGAACAGGTATAACTATATAACATGTCCATCAAAAATCAACAGGAAAAGATTTCGGCATGTTGCGAATTATCGAGAAGCCCATCGCAGCCCAGGGGATCTGTGCATCCTCGATAATTCACGAGGGGAAGGAATTACCGCTCGCGATGAGTGAGAACGCCATCCTCCATGTCGTAAACATCATCAGCAAGCGTGACAAGGCGAGTGTCATGCGTCACCACAACCATTGCTGTGTTTTGTGAATGAGCAACGGAGCGCAGCAGCTCACCCACAACTTCCACAGAATGGCTATCCAGCGCGCTTGTTGGCTCATCAGCTAAAACCAGGGACGGCTTGGTGTACAAAGCGCGAGCAATAGCAACGCGCTGCTGCTGTCCGCCTGACATATCGCGAGGAAGGCTGTTAGCCAGTTGGTTAACACCAAGGTCTTTCAACAGTTGCAACAACTCGTTTTTACTGATGTTTCCCTTCGGTTTCACACGATCAACAAGCTGGAATTGCTCCATGACGGTCAAGTAAGGCACGAGGTCATGACCTTGAAGAATAAACCCAATATTCTCCAAACGAAGGCGATCCTGTGCTCGTTTACTCAACGCATTCATTGGCTGACCATCGATGCTAATCTCGCCAGAATCGGGAGTTTGAAGGCCGCCAGCGATCGTTAAAAAGGTGGATTTGCCTGAGCCAGAAGGCCCCAGAATCAGCGTCAAAGTGCCGCGCTCAATGCTCAGCGATACATCGCGCAAAGCCTGAACCTGAGAAGAACCAGTTCCATACGTTTTTGAAATATGCGTCATGCGCAAGGCAGGAGTAGTAGGCATTTTTACCATTTCTTTCGTATTAGTGAGTTGTGGTGAGGGAATTTGGGGTGCGCTCGCGGTGGCATGCGATGTTCAAGGCAGAATCGCTGAGCTCGCCGTTAGTAAAGCGTTATTCGCGACAACTATTCCATCAAAGCGATTGGATCGACAGTGGCAATCTTGCGAGCTGGCAAGAGCGAGCCAATAACGCCCATCGCAACCAAACCAACGGCCGTCGCGCTCAGCAGAAGAGGGGAGAACTCCATTGGAACGCTTGCTGGCATAGGAAGGGCAGTGGCAACCGTCAGAATAATGCCGATCAAAAGGCCAAAGATTACCACCATGCTTCCCTGCTCCACAGTGCTGCCAATCAGGTAGCGAGTAGGGATGCCTTGAGCCTTCAAAACAGCGATATTAGGCAGCTTTTGCAACACAATAATGTACAGGAAGACGGCAATGATAACCAAAGTGACAATAGCGAGAACAGCGATCATCATCACAAAAGTCTTGTTTTGAGCGCTATAGCCCGGCAGAAGCTGAATGAACTGCGAGATAGTAAAGCGGCTTAAAGAACTCTCCGGCGTGCTAAAGCTTTTCGTAGAAACAACGGCAGAAGCTTCAATATTCGGGGCAAGAGGGCTGATGCGGTGCCAATCAGAAAGCAGACCATAAGCCACAGGAACAATCTGCAACTTTGCATCATGAGCAATACCAACAACGGTGTAGAGCGCTGTATCGTTGCCTAGAGTAATCTGGTCGTTCACGGCAAGCTGAGCCTTCGTGGCAACGGACTGGTCCAGAACAATTTCATGGCTCTTGAGCGGCATACGGCCCGTGTTAAGTTTCACACGGTCAGCGATGAAAGAATTCTTCTTCACGCCAAGGAAATTCACACTTTCCTTCTTCTTGGCGTTGGTAATCAAGCGAGTGCTCACAAAACCAACAGCAGCAGTGTCGCCATCAGTATGCTTCTGCGCATTCTCAACTTGCTGCGAAGTGAGGACAGAAGCGCGCATCACACCATCAGCCTGCTCGTTAAGAACGATGGAGTTGGCGTTCCAGTCGTCGAGTGCTGACATATTCTGGTGCGCCAAACCCAAAGCTAGGGCAGAGAGAATAAACATCATGTAACTGATGAGTGCGACGAGAAGAATAATCAGGCTATAACGCAATTTTTCGCGCTTGATTTCCTTCATAGCGAGCAGCATGAAAGCTCCTTCATGTGGGTAAAACGATGAACGATAACGAATACGGACCGAAACGAATTCGGCTAATGGGGAATGGGCGCTGGCTGTCGAGCTGTGTAGTTGTTGAGTTGGAAGGCCGTGTGCGCCAGATCAGGCGTCTGCTTATTTCACATGCTCTAAAGCCTCACGGAACCGAGCTAGGTAGAGGTGCGCATTTTCGCGGTCAAGCAAGCATTCGCGAATGGCCGCGTGGGACAGCGTTGCGATAGCCCAAGTTGTAGGGCTCTCTTCAGGCTGGAAGCTGCTGGGGGTAAAGCTCGCATTGTTCTCGTGGTAATACCAGTACATCAGCTGGTAATAACGGCTTAGTTGGGCCTGCTCGACGAAAGCTTGGGCTTGCTGGTATGCGCTGAGCTTGAGTTTCTCGAGATTATCAGCCTGCTGATTCTTCCCCGCCTTATCCTCTCGTGCGGTTGAGCCCTCTTCGCTGCTCGGGGTTTCGCTTTCCTGGGCTTCGCTACGTGGTGCGGAGCTAGGAAGGTCGTGGTGTAAATCACGAAGAGCCCGGCACAGAAGGTAACGGTAAGCGTCGTTCAGGTCGTCGAAATAGCGGTAAAAAGCTCCGCGGGCGATCTGAGCTTGTGCAACGATGTTGCTCACCTGTGCCTGGGAGAGGGGTGCGCGAGAAAACTCATCGAGGAGCGCTTGTTCCACCCTCGCCTTCTTTTGCGCAGGAAGGTTGAGGAATGTGGATGATGGCATATCTCTCCTTTCTCGTCAACACTTGCAGCATGACAAAAGTGACACCGTGTCACTTTTGAACCTGAATGAATTTACCTCAGCTGTGACACGGTGTCAACATTGTTTCTTGCCTCTGTTCGCGTTCGGAGAAAACGCTTCTCACTCCAGCTGGACTACTTAATTCACATAAGCTGCGAAAGATAATGATTTGCGTTCATGACAGTGTGAGTAGAAGACTGAAGTTCTTCGTCGCCTTGGTAGAGCACAATACGGCCTTGCGCAGGGATGCCTAGCACATCTCCAATGGAGATAACAGCTCGAGCTAAACGAGAATGATAGGTTTGAGACGTTTTGATTTCGTACAAACGGCGATTCGCGGGGTCAGTGAAATCAAGAAGGTCGACTTCTACTTTGGAATCATCGCGATAGAAATACAGTTCAGGCCGTTCTCCTCGATTGTAGTAGTTTTTCAAGGTCTCCGAGACAATGAAATTCTCAAAAATCGCTCCTGCAAAAAGGCTCGTGCGAAGTTGTTCCTGGGTGCGGATCCCCAGAAGATAGCACAGAAGCCCAGTGTCATAGAAGTAGAGTTTTGGCGTTTTTGTTAATCTCTTGCCAATATTGGAAAACCAAGGCTGCAAGGAAAACGTAATATAACTGGATTCCAGCAACGAGAGCCATGATTGAGCAGTACGGAAAGCTATTCCTGCGGCACGGGCAAGATTGCTGAAATTCACAAGATTACCAGCGTTTGTTGCGCACAAGCCGAGAAAAGTTCGGAATGATCGGGAATCGCGAACATCCATGAAACCAGAGATGTCACGCTCAATATAGGTTTCGAGGTAATCGCCGAAGAAAATTGAAGGGTTAATGCGGGAATCGTAGAGGCGAGGGTATCCGCCTTGCAAGCAAGCAAGGTCAAGAGAAGGAGGCTCGTCAAGCGAAGAAAGCTCATGGTAGGAAAGAGGGAGGAGCTTCAGCAGGCTTACTCTTCCTGCAAGCGACTGCTTAATCTGCTGTAACAGCAGGAAGTTCTGTGAGCCTGAAAGAATGTATTGCCCATTTTCATTGCGCTCATCAGAAAGGACTTGAACAACAGAAAACAGTTCAGGAACGTACTGGGCTTCGTCAATGATGAGGTGCCGCCTTTTATTGCGAAGGAAACCAATAGGGTCCTCACTGGCCAAGGCTCGAGTAGTGGGATTCTCGAGATTAACATACTCATAATCGGGGAAGAGAGACTTCAGCAAGGTGGACTTACCGCTTTGACGGGGGCCAGTGAGTGAGAGAATAGGGTACCACCCTAGCCTTTGCTGTGCTGCGGAAGAGATTGCGCGTGGAATCATGCGATCTACTTTTCCCATAGACCCTCTTTCCTCTCATGGTTTTACCTCATAGGCTTCTCTGGTCTGCTCTGCCTGAATGAGGGAAGAGCACAACAAGATTACCATAATTATGACATAGACTTCCCCATAATTATGACATAGGAAAGCCCAGAATTATGACATAGGGTTGTCCGAGATTATGACATCAGCTTAATGGGTCAGCAGCGAGAAGGAATTGAGCCGCATTGATAATCTTGATGCCATTGATATCGGGTGGGTAAATACCTTGACGTGTGATAACAAATTTCGGGAAATTATCATGTAAAGCTTCGAGTGGGGCGAGCTCCCTCACCTGAGTAGCCTTCTCTACCATCGACTCAGTCACCTGAATATAGATGCGCTGACCGGCTTTCTCGCACACAAAATCGACTTCCTTACCATATAGGGAGCCGACGTGAACGGAATAACCCAAGTAACGCAATTGCAAATAGACTAAATTCTCAAACGCGCGACCACTATCAGAGTCGCGATAACCCAGCAAAAATGAACGCAGACCCAGATCAACAACATACTGCTTAGGAGCGGTACGTAGAATATGCTTTCCATGAAGGTCATAGCGCGTTACTGGCTCGAAAATATAAGCCTCATTCAACGTGTTGATGTAGTTGGCAACAGTCTTGTCAGTAGTAGTGATTGCGGGCTTCAACGCTCGGGCAATGGAAGAGTAAGAGCAGGGATTTCCCACGTTATCGGCAAGAAAAGTGCACAGCGTACGCAGCAGGTCAGCATTCTTAATCCCCCGAGGCTGCCCTTCAAGAGAACGCAAATGCTCTCGCATCATAATGTCACGCTCAATAACGGTGTCATAAATACTCTGAAGGTAGATTTCATGTTGCTCTTGCGTCACGGTGGACTGTGCTAATGCCGGGAAACCTCCCCACCGCAAGAATTGTTCCAATACAGCGTCGGTCAGAAGTGGTGCGTTGTGGGAATCGAGGAGCATTTGAGGATTATCAGACGGTGATAATCCTAAGAAATTCAGGTATTCCGAGAAAACGAGAGGTTGCATCTTGATTTCGACATAGCGACCAGAGAGGTATGTGGCAAGGCTGCCGGAGAAGAGGCGGGCATTCGAGCCGGTGAGGAAAATGTGGCAACCGGGCTTGATGCGCAGCGAGTTAACGACGCGATGCCAATTCGGAACGTTCTGAATCTCGTCGAGGAAAATGTAATTATTCTTCTTACCCAATCGTGAAATGCAGTACTGATAGAGGTCATCTGCGGTGGTGATGTTCAGGTCGAGGTTCTCAAGATTAGCACTGATGAAAACATCATCCGAATCTGCATTGTACTGTAGCTCTTCCCGGAGCATGCGAAGCAGAGTGGATTTTCCGCAGCGGCGTACTCCGGTAACGACAATGATGATGTCATCGTGGGCAAACATGCGTGCCTGGGCGAGGTATTTGTCTCGACGAATCATCTTTTCCATGAGCCACTCCGAGAATTTCAAAAAAATGATGTTTCTCGAAGTATATCATGAGAGCCTATAAACGGCTATATTTCAGTAATTTTCAGAGTATAGAAAAATCTTCACTCCGAATTTCTCAAAAAAATTGAAAAACTCGGAGTGGAAAGAGCGCGTGCGGTGCTGGGGTGATTCAGAAAACAAAAAAGGGTTATAGGCCAGAAAGTGTGTCTGTAATGTTGTGTGAGGTATTCTCTTTATTCGCGTGTTGCGGATTTGAAAGGTGGAGGCCTCACATTCACTATAGGCCAGAAAGTGTGTCTGTAAGCGCCTGTTAACAGGTGTGCTTGTTGGGTTTACTCGCAGGTGAATGTTGCCTCACAGTAGAGGTATGAGTTTTACTTGTTCCCATTGTGGTAGCCCCATGAAGCGTAACGGTTTTACTAGTGCTCACCATCAACGCTACCGATGAACTCATTGCGTTCGCTCTCACATCAGACGTTACGATGACACGAGTTGGAGAATCAGGAGAGCGTTAAACTGGCTTGTTTCGAAAAACACTCAAGAAGAAGCTGGTATTTCAGCGCGTAGTTTGCGTAGGGATACTCAACTGTTATGGCAGTATTTGCCGGTTCCTTGCTTGTGTGAGGAGTATTATCCCATCATTGACGTGGATGGAATCCATTTACACCAGCAGGCTGTCATTCTCATTGCTTACGCCCAACAGCATGTTCTCGCCTGGAGTGTAGCTAGGAGAGAATGTGCGGCTGCATACCGCACTCTCTTCTCCTCTCTTCCTGCTCCTGGTGTTCTCGTCTGTGATGGTGGGGCAGGAATCTTTACTGCAGTGGTTGCTTATATCTTGTCAGGCAATACCCAAATCTTCGTATCAGAGGGCATCTCGAAGATATTCCTGATTGGTGAACACGCACCGGGCTGAAGCTTGGCATTGTGCTGGGGGTTCCGGAGATGCTATAGAGCTTTTCAATGATCGAAGACTGTTGGTTCTTGTCATTGACGATGCGATTTTGAGGGGGCGGGCATGTCAGATTGATGGACTGTTTGCTATCGTTCTTCACCTTGACGGGCACAGCAGGGCACTTGTTGCTCTGAGCTGATGTGAGTTTAGACGATACGCCGTCGAATTTGGTGGTTTGGATACTCTGGGGATACTCCACCTCGTCAAGTTCTATGTTGGGAAAACCACTGGTACTAGTGTCGCAAATCAGCTTGTTTAATGTTAAGAGCTGCTCCGGTCGGAAGACATGCTGCCAGAGGTATCGCCAGAACTATTGTGATCAACGCGGGTTTCCCGCACCGGTGGTAGGCTCAAGCGTGACAACGGAGCCACGGAGAGGGGGAATATCATGGCCGGTCGCACGAAACAGAACAGTCTCACACTCTGGTGGGACAGGCTCACCAAAGCACAGAGGATAGCGCTCATTGTCATCGTCGCGCTTATCGTCGTGGGACTGGCCATAGGAATCCCGGTCGGCGTCCACCAGCACAACGAGCAGGTTGAACGACAGCAGTTCGAACAACGCTATGAGCGTCTTATTGAGGCGCAGGAAGACTGCGAGCAACTGGAAACGGCAATACTTGAGGACGACCAATACACGAACATGAAGCTCAAAGCCTCCAGCGCGTCCCTCACAATCTATGAGAGGGATTACACGGATGTGAGCGCCAGCCCGGAGGGTTCTCTCTACCAGTGCGTCCTCCAGAGCATCGGTGCCCCCGGTAAGGCGGCGAAGAAAATCTTCCATACCAGAGATGAGAAGGATCATTTCCAGTTTGCCGGTGATTATCTGGTCGGGTGGAATTTCAAGGACGGTTACATCACGACGTTCATTCATGCATAGGGGGGGGGTGTTCCCCGGGCCTGAAAAATTTGACGGCACCCCCTCCAATCAGGGCCTGAAAATTATAGGGAGGGTACCTCAATCAGAGCCATCCATAAAGTAGTCGTTACCCCAATCAGGTATGTATGCGCAGCCTTTTTGGTACATATTATGCAGAAGTTCGTTGAGGATTTTCCCGACCGTTATAGAGGGTGGAATGGAATAGTAGAACACGACTCATCTTCAGTCATGCAGATCAGATGGTGGTGAAGTATTACCTCATATACATCCGCTGACGGGTTATGAGGCATTGCCGTGTAGCGCTCCTGCAGGACGACACGGCGGGGCATTCGAGGAAGGCACCGGGTGTCCGGCGGTCGCCGTCACGGGTTTCCGTACGGGCTGTTAGGCGTTGCGGCCACTGGGGTTGTGACGGCTTTGCAAAATCATCCCCCGGCACCATTCGCGGCCGGGACCAGTAGACCCAGCGGTCTCCGGGAGGAAGCCGGGGCGACCCTCCCCTGTCGGGGTCTGGGTACTCAAATTCGCGGCCGCCCTATCGGGTATCGCGGTCAGGGTGTTCGCGCCTGTGAGGGCCGTTCAGTACCAGAAGATAGTGCTTATCGAGTGGTAATGTCGAGCCGGATGGACACACCCTAGTTCAATGAGGAAAAAACATGGAAGTAAACAACGTTAACCCGACTCCGCAGCAGAGTGCACCAGAGCAGGGGCAGACATATATTCAGCCGCCAGAATTTTCCGGCTCTCGCGAAGGACAGCATGGGCGCAAGGGTAAAACGGTTGTTCTCAAGCGGTCTGTATTTATTGTTCTTATTTGTGCGATCGTTGCTGCATTTGTGGTTGGTGTTGTTGTTGTGGGAATCTATTCGTCGCATGTGATTGCTGGGTATCGTGCTCAGGCCGTTCAAGCTGAGGCAAGAGAGCGCAGATCCACCAAAGCCTATAATGACCTGATCAAAAAGATTAAGGATGCTGCCTCTTCGGATGATTCTGACGATGAAGACAGTGATAGTGATGACGACAGTACGCAAGCGAGTGCGCTCACTATTGTCGGCGGGAAATTCACAGGTGTGGATGACGGCGGTGACGGACAAGCATATATAACCGTTAAGAATACGAGCAACAAGACTGTGAGTGAACCAGAGATCTGGTTCACTTATAATGATGCCAGCGGTAACATTCTTGACGAAGATTGTGTTGATATGACATCTGATATTCAGCCCGGGCAATCCGCGAATCTGAATCTTACCGACATTGATATGTCTAAGACGAATGCCAAGTACATTCAACCATCCAAGATTTTGTATAGTCTCGATAACGGTGAAAATATTCAAGAGCAGAAGGTTCAGGCAGATAAGATAGCGATTCGCTGAACGTTCGCATGATAGATTGCTCGACTGTTTCAACCTCCGCACACTTCTGAGATACCTCTCCCGCGGTTTTCTTTTCAAAGCGTAGGGGGCTATCCCCTAGGGGTGTCTGCCCTGCTGAATCGAATGCCATAATCGCACGGTTTTTCAACGCGACATACGGCGTTTCAGAGGGGCGGCGACGGTTGCTGAAGACTTCGAGAAGCATTGGAAATACTGCAATCACATGCATAAGCTGTGCCGTCGTCCCCGTCGCGCGCATGGCGCTGACGACGCAACACATCAGCGGGGAGGTATTGGGGACACGGCAGCGGGCCTACCCGGTGTAGGCGGGGTGTTGGTCCCCCACCTTCGACGTAGCGGCAACAGTGTCTCTAAAAAATTTCCAGCTCCCAACGGGGAGAGGCCTACTGGCACGCGGGTACTATGCTGCATCCTAGGTTCCCATGATGGGAACGCCCTTACTGTCACTTGAGAGTGCAGTGCGTGTGTATCGCCTGTGGCGTTGGTGTGGCATAGGTGGTGCCTGTGTTTCATGGAATTAGGTGTTGAGTGGCAATCAGCACTATTGCCGAGAGGGGTACAGAGACTTATTAGGGTTCTCCGTTCTACGCAGCAGCATGCACTACGGTCCTGTCGTCCTATTTGTTGGAATGGTGCGGTTCTTGCGTTCTATTTGTCGTCCCAGTTGGTCCTATCCCGCTGTTCGTCTGATTGGGTGGGACAGGGTTGGACGGTGGAATGGTGAGTTCTAGTGGTGGTTGCAACCCGAGATTGCTTCTGAAAGGTTGTGATTCGTGTGACAAGTCAGGGGTGGCGGTTTAACGATCAGTTTTATCCCTCACGAACACTCATGTGTCAGGCACGACGGCTCGAATATGTGCGTTTGATTGTTGAAGAAGGGTTGAACTACACTCAAGCCGCACGACGAGTTGGAGTCTCTCAACGCACCGGCAAGGTTTGGAGGAACGGGCGAACACGAGCAACAGGACGTAACGAGCACGCATCAGTCCAAGTATCTGCTCATTGGTATCGTCACCATATGCTACCTATCGAGCAAATCAACGTTCGCTATCTAAGCCAAAGTGAACGTCTCAGTATTGCAGACAGGCTTCGCCTCGGCGACTCAATTCGCACTATCGCCCGTATCCTCAATCGCTCCGCTTCTCCTATCAGCAGGGAAATACGCAAAAACACGAACCCTGTCACTCACCGTTACGAACCCTATAAAGCGCATGAAATGAGCAGTCTGCGCCGCAAACGACCCAAACCTTTAAAGATTGGAACCAACCCCTTGCTCTGGCAAGAGATTTTTCGCTCGCTTACGCAAACATTATTCTCCCGAGCAAATCAGTCATGACTTATCTGCATGCTTCCCAGATAATAAACGTAAGCAAGCCAGTCACGAAACCATCTATCAATCCATCTACATTCAAGCGAAAGGAGAATTAAAATAAGAGCTCCTTTTCTGCATGCGAGAACATAAAGTCAAAAGAGTGACACGCACTAGTCCCGTGCAAAGGACACCTCGTTTTCGAGAACCCATGGTGTTGATTAGCCAACGCCCAGCCAGTATTGAAGATCGAGCAATACCTGGGCACTGGGAAGGTGATCTCATCTGCGGTGCTCACAATAAAAGTGCTATTGGTACTCTCGTGGAGCGCACGACACGCTTCACCATCCTGTTGTATCTGCCTCACGATCACAATGCACTGACTGTTCAACAAGCCATTATTCGTAAAATGAGGAATCTCCCACGCTTCCTGCCCAACTCTCTGACCTGGGATCAAGGAAGCGAACTCGCTCTCCACTCACAAATTAGTGCCAGTTTGAACATGGACGTCTATTTCTGTGATCCCCATTCACCCTGGCAAAGAGGCACTAACGAGAACACCAACCGTCTCCTACGCCAATACTTTCCCAAAGGAACAAACCTGAGCATCTTTCCCGAAGACTACCTCGACAAAGTAGCCGAAGAACTCAACGATCGACCAAGAAAAACACTGGGATGGAAACGACCCAGTGAAAAAATACTCGAACTCATCCAAGAAAACGAAGAACAAACCAGTATGCTAAACTAACCCACATTAACCAGCAGTGTTGCAACCACCACTAGAACTCACCCACGTGCATGGGGGCAGGGTCATTGCTTTCCCAGAAAGTGACACGGTGTCACTTTCAAGCCGGATTGACTGTACCTCACATGTGACACGGTGTCAACATCGAGGGAAACTGTGTTCGCCAGGGGGGTCAGCATGAATGAGAATACGCTTGTCATAAAGGAGCACAGTTTTTCCATCGAGCAGCGCAGGGCGGCGAACAAGCGGTACCGGTAGAAGTTCCTGTTAAGTTACTACTGGTAAAGATAGCAAACAATACGAAAGGCTGGTTTGATAAACGTGAGAGATAAGTTACCTAAAGTCGCGTTTGTGTGCGTACACAATTCTTGCCGTAGCCAGATTGCAGAGGCATTGGGAAAGTTGTTAGCTTCTGATGTATTTGAAAGCTATTCTGCTGGAACAGAAACAAAACCGAAAATCAATCAAGACGCTGTTCGTCTGATGAAACAAAAGTATCAGATAGACATGCAAAAAACTCAATATTCCAAACTTTTATCAGATATTCCACCAGTGGATATCGTAATCACAATGGGGTGCAATGTAAATTGCCCATATCTTCCTTGCAAATACAGGGAAGATTGGGGGTTACAAGACCCAACTGGGAAAAGTGATGAAGAATTTGAACGTGTAATAGAAGCAATTCATACTAACATTTTGAAATTAAGGAAAAGAATAAAAGAAATTTGATTTAAAAAAATCTTTGAGACTGGAATGAAAACTGGATTTGCTGAAAAGTTCATTTCAACCGACGGAGTGATCCATTCACGGTGGCGAAAGTCTCCAGACTTTCCGAAATGCTCAGAGTTTCTGGAAGGGAATCCCAGTGTCACGGTTAACTTTGCTGAACTCTTGAGAAGAGGAGGTAGAAGGCTGAGCAAGCTTGGATGTTGCACGCGAAGGAAGGCTATAAATTCCTGCTACTGAACCCGTAATGTAATACTGTTCAGCGAGCTTGCCATCGAGCATAGATTCTACTAAGGACAACAGAACATGTTCGCCTGATCTCATCAGTTCTCCTGGGGAAGATTGCTGCTGTGAACCAGTTTGACGAATGTGAATGGTCTTCTTTCCTTCTGTTGAGCATTTAAGAACCTGGGCTACGTTGACAGTAGCGATGGCGAAAAAACAAAAAGCCACCTGAAGTTGGCTGAGAGTGGAGCTAGCCGGGTTCGAACCGGCGATCCTCTGACGTGGGAAACAGTGTTTGCATGGACGTCATATGCTTCAGCAGTTTCCGTGCGTCGTCTGTTACCCGGCTGTTACCGGGACGCATGCTCCTCACCGCGTCCGCGACCTCCGACAGGCGGGAGGGGGAACAGGCTCGCATACATGTCGAGGGTGATGGACGCGGACGAATACCCCAACTGCCTCTGCAATGTCTTGATGTCCGCGCCCGCGGCGATGCCCATGCTCGCGTACGCGTGGCGCAGGCTGTGGACCGTGATGCCTTTGCCGGCGAGCCCGCAGGCGCGGAGTGCCGGATACCACGCCCGCGTCCGCCAGTTTCGCGAAGCTCCTTATCCTCGCCCTCCTGCGTCCGTCGGGGGTGGGCTGGAACCGCCGGCACCTCCATCGCATGCCGCGCCCATACCGGCTTGTCCGCCATTCCATCGGGACCCTGGCGCGCATGGGGTCATGCGCCTGCCTGAGGATGCGTTTCACCCGCGCGGGGCGTCTCGCTTGAGCCACAGGTCATCCACCATCACACGGCTCATGGTTCACTGCCTGTTCCTGCGCCGCCCCCACTCGCAGAGGGCGAGGACGATGACGAGCGGGATGGTGCAGATGATGCCGCCGATGACCGTGTCCGTGTCACCAAGGCTTGAGAGGATGACCGACACGAAGAGCACGGTGACGAGGGTGCTGACGATCTCGAGCGCCACGCAGACGCCATGGAGGACACTCTTCCTCTGGTCCCTCATTTTCCTAGACGGTGCCGGATTCTCCCAGGGCTGCTGCGGTGCCGCCACCGGTGCGGGTGCGGGGGATTCCGGGACAGTGGGAGCCGCCGCAGACGCCATCGATGATGGAGACGGAGCCGAGGCAGCAACCTCGACGACCGGCACGGGCTCGGGCTTCTCCTCCACCGGATGGGGCTTCTCGACCGTGGCAGCGATGGTCTCAGATTCGGGGACGGCTGCTACCGGCGTCACCTCAACCGGCTTCTCTTCGATAACCGGCGTCGGCTCGACGCACCTCTGCCGCTTTCTCGCACTCGTCCTGCGCCTCTTCACGCGCCCGGCCCTGCGGTCGTCCACGTAGTCCTGCACGACCTTCAGGGCGAGGGAGTCCTCGAGGGAGTCATGGGCGTTGTACGTGTATCCGCATTCTGCTGCGGCTTCCTCGAGCTTGTATTGCCTGCGGCCGTGCTCGAGACGCCCGTATTCCTCCATGCTGTCGATCGCCTTGCCGCGGTCGAGCTTTAACCCTGCCCGTCCGAGGAAGGCGAGGTCAAAGATGTTGTTCCATGCGTAGACTTTCTCGGCACGGTCGAAGATGTCCTGAATCTCGCTGATCTCGTCCTCGATGGGTGGCCGGTCGGCGACATCCTCCGGGCTGATATGGTGCACGTCCTCGGCGTCATCCCATGATTTGACGCGGACTGGCCTGTATTTCCTGTCCCAGAGCGTGTTCCCGTCCTGATCGACAATGGAGAGCTGGAGTATCTCGTCCCTCTCGGGATTGAGCCCGGTTGTCTCCGTGTCGAAATAGATGGCCTTGATGGCGGGCCCGTCGGGTGCGGGCCGGTCCTGCGGTTTTATCCTCAGCTCTCCGATGGTCTGTGGGCCGTACTCGGCAGGGCGTCCGGCAACGATGAACGGCGACCACGTGTAGGAGATGACCTCCCTGCCCTCGAGTTTCTCGAGGCGTCGGCGCATGCCGGACGGGGAGCCGGTCGTCTCGAAGACCTTCCTGCCTGTCCCGTCGACGATAGCGTAGTGCGGTTTCTTCCCGCCGCCTTGATCGATGCGGACGATGGTTCCGCCTGTGACCGAGCCGGAGCCCTCGGTGACATTCGCGTGATTGGAACTCGTACCGTAGACGACCCGGTAATAGTCCTCGAGCTCGCCCGCGCAACGCTCAAACATAGAGGGATTAGACATTGTTCCCCTTCTTCTCAGGATGTCTTCTCGCTGTCCGGCGACGCCGGATTGAAGAATCAAGTTTCAGAACTGCCAGTCGTACGGGATGCAGTACCAGACGACTCTGCCGATGATGGCCACATCGTCAGAGTCTGGGTCGGTGTCGTCATAGACCATGGGGTGATAGGTGGGGTCGTTGGAGTCGGGGATGAGCTGGACTCCGTGAGCGAGCATGTGGACTCGCTTGATGGTCGCGTCCCTGTGGTCGATGCGCACTGCGTAGGGTCTGCCGTCCTCGTCGACGGTTTCACACGGGTCGATGAGCGCATACGAACCGTTCGGAAGAATGCGGTTCATTGACTCGCCCGCGACCTTCAACAGGAACGCTTTTGGGTATCTGTCGTGCAAGGAGCCGGGGATGGCGAAAGTCTCATTCACCGGAATCATCTCGATTGGCATTCCTGCGGCGATGGACTCGTAGAGGGGAACTTCATATTCGTCAGCAATCGGTGACATCCCCTCAGGTGCGACGCCGAGCAGGTAGGCGACGGATTTTCCCAAGACGCGGGACATGCGAACAAGTGTTTCGGCACGCATGTTCACCTGTTCTGTTTCCCAGCGCTGGATGTTCTGCTGGGTGGTTCCCATGCGCTTGGCGAGATCTGTCTGGGTCATGCCTTTCTCTTCCCGCGCTTCCCTAATCCGCATGTCGTTTCCCCGGTCGTTTCATACATAACTTCATGTTGACTTCATTGTCGTACACACTTTTGTTTGTGTAAAACACATTATCGTGTACTCTCTCTATTGACACACAGAAATGTGTGAGAAGCGAGGCCAATTTGCGGAACAATCTGCGCGCCGAGCGCACGCGAGCTGAACTCCGTATCAAGGATGTGGCCAAGGTGCTTGCCCCTCCGAATGCCGTCCAACGTTGGGGAAACGGGAAGGTGAGCTCGAGCGCACAGCATCTCATCGCATTGACCAACCTCTATGCGATGCCAGCAGACTATCTACTCGACGACACACAAAAACGTGTTTCGCATCACGAGACAGAAAAGTCCCCTGTGTCAGCGGGGGGGGGGGCGACGGGACCCAGAGAAAGGAAACATGATGACTGAGTCTCTATCCGATTTTAATCCGGAGGATTACGGCGTGCAGCAGGCGTCGGACGGCTGGCCCTGGCTGGTGGGCGACGGGAACGTCACCCTGCATTGGGTCACGGAGCCGACGGGCAGCGACCATTTCGTCATCGGTAGGGGCGACTCCATCATGAACGTCTCGCGCCTGCGGGGGCTGCAGGCTGTCATCGGCAAGGCCCTCAGGTACCGAACGGCGCTCGAGCGGATCGCGGAGGAGCATGGCGATGAGTGACAGTGACGCGCGGGGTTGGTTCGACGAGGCGTCCGACGACATCATCCGGCTGCTCCACGCGCCGGAATGCGAGGACGAACGGGCCCACAAAGGCATTGCTCACCGCGCTCGTGCAGGTGAGCGCCGCATACGCGTTCAGCAGCCTCGATACCAAGGAGCACTCAGATGAGTGACATGATGCCATCCCGCTGGAAGCTTGCCCCGCTCAAGGGGCCCGGAGGTCATCGCCTACACGGCGGCGGATTTGGAGTACATGACCGGCATCCACAAAGGCACGTGGGACCAGTGGCGGTACGAACGGTAGGGGCCGAAATGGCTGAAGATCGGCAGCAAGGTCCTCTACCTGGCCGACGGATTCCGCAGGTGGTGGAGCAAGCAATTGGAGGAGAACGGGGTCCGGAATGCGACAGCGACTAAAGGACATCGGATGGCTCGCGCTCGCGGGCATCGTGCTCGGCATGGCTGGTGAGGTCGGCTGGCCGCATTGGGTGCTGACGCTCGCCGGCCTCATCGGAAAGGCGTACGGCACGTTCTCCAACGGCCTCGGCGTCGGATACCGGCCCACACGCTGACCGGCACAGAAAAGCAGAATGCCCCGCCTCCGGGATAACCCGGGGACAGGGTATTTTCTGTATCCGGGAGTAGGCAACGCTACTGCGGTGACTGTTATCGAGTGTTACCAAAAAGACATGGAGGACGGCTCCGCATTGTCGCGGAACCAACGAAAACACTGAGGAACTAGGTGGAGCTAGCCGGGTTCGAACCGGCGACCCTCTGCTTGCAAAGCAGATGCGCTACCAGCTGCGCTATAGCCCCATTCGATCACTGATCGAGTGGGCTCAGGAGGACTTGAACCTCCGACCTCATCCTTATCAGGGATGCGCTCTAACCAGCTGAGCTATGAGCCCATCGCGTGTAACAAGGCGTTACATCACAACAAAAGAAAAGATTAATTCGAAACACGAGATACGTCAAGAAAATAACCTGAGAAAATCAATAATTTTTCAAAGTACTGGCGAAACGTTGAAATAATGCGCCTCTTTCAGATTACAATAAAGCCTTATAGGCGTGTCGACAGAAACTCAGAGTGGGGAGGGCACATGTTTGGTTGGGGCGAAGCGGGAAAACGACATCCTCTCAACTCAGTGCATCAGCCAGGGGAGCGTCCCTCTCGCGAACAAACAGCACGCCGGAATGCTCCTCACGGGCGTTCCGCCCGCCCCGCACAAGTTGTGGAGATTGAAGGCTACTCTGTCACCCTGCTGCGTAAGCCGATTCGCAATGCATATTTGCGCATTAAAGGCCCTGATGGGCATTTGGAAATTTCCGCACCACTGAAAATGCCGTCCGCCGAGATCGCAGCCCTCGTCTCTCGTCGTCGCGCATGGATTGAAATGTGGCGAGCCCGCTACAACAGCAACCTTCTCGAAGGCAAGAGCATTGATACTCGCCATTGGAGTGATGAGCGCAAGAAAGCTGCGCGAGAAGTGCTCGACGAACGTCTGGCCCGCCTTTTGCCACACTGGACGTTGATTATCGGCAAGCGCCCGACGGCAATCCGCTACCGTTTAATGAGCTCACGCTGGGGTTCGTGCACAATAAATACAGGAATCATTCGCCTGAACCTCGTGCTGGGCGAGCTTGACGAAGACCTTACCGAACTCATCATCGTCCATGAAATGACCCATCTGTGGGTTTCTGGGCACGGAAAAGAGTTCCGTGAGCGCATGCAAGCATACCTTCCCGATTGGCAGGAACGCAGGCATCGCTTGGACGAGCATCAGCTGTTCTAGCGCTGATAATCTCAGTTCTCCGAGGCGCCGCTAAAGAGGCGCCGCAGAAGAGATACCTCAGCGAAGTGATAATCTCAGTTCTTTTTCTGAGAGGCTTGAGGTGAAGAGGCTTGAGCGTCCTGGGCGATAGCTTGAGCAGTAGCCTCAGCACCAGGAGTGCGCTGACGAACCTGAAGCGTCATGATGCGACGGCCTTCCATCGCCACCACTGACATGTCGTAACCATCATCGCTGTGATACGTGTCGCCAATTGTTGGCATGGCGCCAGTTTGAGCGAGGAAGTACCCAGCCACCGTCTCATACGGGCCATCCGGCAGCTCAATGCCGGTCAGGTCAGCGAAATCTTCAATCGTCATCGCGCCATCAACCTGGGTGATGCCGTTCTTCATCGTGCGAGAATCAGTGCGCGACTCCTGAGGCACGTCGTACTCGTCACGAACATCGCCGATCAGCTCCTCAGTGAGGTCTTCCAAAGTGACGATGCCGTCCGTGCCGCCATATTCGTCGATCACAATGGCCAAATGCTGGCCTTTCTTACGCATCAAACTCAAGCTTGGCAGCAGGCGGGAAGTGCCGGGAATCGACGTGATCGGGCGCATCACATCGCCCACCGTTGACGCTTTATCGTTGCGAACATCGAGAATGTCACGCACATGGACGAAGCCGCGCACATGGTCAAAATCCTCACCGATGACAGGGTAGCGCGAATACGGCATATCATGCACGGCATCGCGAGCTTCACCCAACACCATATCAGCCTTCAAGAAAGCAACATCAGCGCGAGGGCGCATCACCTCGGAAATCACCGTGTCAGAAGCGTCGAAAACGTCGTCCAAAATATTGCGCTCTTCGGTTGAAATACGCGCATTCGTGCTCACCAGAACGCGCAGCTCGTCGTCAGAAACCTCCGACTCTGTTTCATTAGGGTCAAAGCCCAGCATGCGCACAAGCAGGTTGGTGAGCTTGGAAATCAGCCAAATAAAAGGCGTGCAGATGGTGGCGAATACGTCGACGCCCGGAACCACAGCTCGCGCAATCTTTTCGGTGCGCTGCATGGCGATACGCTTAGGCACCAACTCCGAGAAAACAATGGAAGTATACGAGATTACCAGTGTAAGGAGCAGCGTCGCTGTGACATCTGCGGCCGCTGTGCTCATTCCCCAATGGCGAAACACCGGCATCAAAGCAGGGGTGAGGGCCGAAGCTCCGAAGGATGCTGACAGGAAGCCAGTAAACGTAGTGCCAATCTGGACGGCCGAGAGGAAGCGGTTCGGGTTGCGCGCCACTTTGGCGACGCGGGCGCCACGAGCGTCTTCCAACTCCATCTGGTCAATCTGCGAGCCGCGCAGGGAGACGAGCGTCATCTCGGTGCAACTGAACACAGCGCCAATCAGCTGGAAGATGATGATCATGACGATGTTGAACCACACGGACATAAACTCACCTTGCTTTATGCAATATCACTATTCTGCTTACTACTTTAGGAGAGATGGACGAAGAGGTGGGCCGCAGAAGGCTCACAGTGTGAGCAAAACGCGAATAGCGTGGCAAGGCAGGCCGTGAGCTATATATGAAGCGTGAGCGACGAACTTCCTGAAACAAGCAATGCCAATCAAGCAAGCTCCTCGGTCAAGAGCATTTTGCCAGCCGGTGACCCTGCAGTATCGAAATATCACACGCATTCTGTTCCGTTGGACATGGACGATGTTGAAAAAGACTGGGATACACCGATTGCTGAAGCCGGAATTGCGGCAAAAGCAAGCGTCATCATGCGCGTGGGAGCCATGGACTTGGCATCGGGAACAGGAAGTTTCCGCGTTCGCGAAATGATGCATCGCATCGCTTACCCGCTCGGAGTGCATGTTCGCGCCGATGTGAACCTCACCGACATTGAAGCGAGCTATACCGACGGCAAAGAGCGCATCACCGACGTCATTGATCTGCCGACGACGGGCGTGAACACGGAGAGGATCTGGCTTCTCGAGCATTTTGCTGATTGGTTCAGTGTTAATCTGGGCAAAAAATCGATGTACCACAAGCGAACGGAAGTTTCCCAGGAGCTGATGGACCACCTTGAGGTGCGGGACGCTTCGCAATTCTCAGCGCACGTGGCCAAACAAGTTGAGCGCAAAGGTAAGAAGAGGAAAGTTGAAGCTCAGAAACTGACGCATACTGAGCAGCTCGACAAAGCTTATGACGACGCTTCTGCAACAGGAGAGGCGGCCAACCGGGCTGACCCCATTGCCGACCCGGAGCGAGGCATGACAGTTGGCCAGGCGCATCGGCGTTTGGACATGATCGAGCATCGCAAGCCTTTGTATGGCCCGGCTTTGGCAGGCTTTGCGTCGGCGTGCGCGTGTGCATCCTTCGTTTTCCTCTTGGGTGGCGGCCCGTACGACATGCTCGGTGCGTTTATCGGAGCGGGGCTTGGCCATTGGCTGCGCCGTCGCCTGTTTGCGCATAGGTTGAACCAGTTCTTCGTCACTTTTGTCTGTGTTGCGCTAGCTGCTCTGGCGTGCACGGCAACATTGCGTTTGCTGGGGCTTGCTGACCCTGCAGCTTTGCAACATGGCACGGCTTACATCGGCGCTATGCTTTTCGTCATCCCAGGCTTCCCTCTCATCACTGGAGGCTTGGATATGGCGAAAATAGATTTCCCTTCCGGAGTTCAGCGGCTTGCGTACGTTTGTTGCATTATTCTCATGGCGACCCTAGCTGGATGGATGGTTGCGACGATTGTGCATCTTAATCCGCAGGGTTTCGAGCCGCAGAATCTTGACCCATGGGTGAAGGGTATTTTGCGCATGGTCTTCGCGTTTATCGGCGTGTGGGGCTTCTCGATGATGTTCAATTCTCCGCAGCGCATGTGCTTTGTGGCCGGTTGCATCGGCGCGATTACCGACACTCTTCGTTTGGAGCTCACCGATTTTGGAGTTTCTGCTGAAATGGCCGCTTTCTTGGGCGCTCTCCTCGCCGGATTGCTCGCTTCTGCATGGCGTACTTCGGTTCGTCGCGGCTGGCTGCCGGTTCACATGGGTTACCCTCGCATTTGCCTGACGGTTCCGAGCATCGTAATTATGGTTCCTGGCATGTATATGTACCGCGCGATGTTCTATTTGGGCCAGTTCTCTACTTTGCAAGCTCTCGATTGGATGTTCCGCGCTTTCATGGTCATTATTTGCTTGCCGATTGGCTTGGCTATGGCTCGCGTTCTTACTGATGGCAACTGGCGTTACGACAATTAGCGCTCAAGATTATCACTGGGCTTTCTCCTGCTTGCAATGGATGTAAGTGAGCTCAGTAACTTCACTGTGGGGGTAACTGGGGAAGTTACCTATGAACCTAGGAACTTACCTAGGAAGTAACCTTTAACCTAGGAAGTTGGAAACTTCCTAGGTTCCGAGGTTCTTTCAATAAAGAATGCGATAATAGTTTCCATATAGGTGAAGGTTGCGTAGTCAAAGAAACTGAGGTGGCCGATGGAAAAGTATTCAGAGGAACTTCAGATTGCGCGCAACGATATTCACATCGTTCCTGATGCCACTATGGCTGATTTCGACGCAGGCGCTGTGGAAGGCGTCGGCTCGAAGTATTCGCCGCGGCGAGGCTACAGAATCGCTGGAACCACAGTCCCTGTTGACATGCAAGTAGGGCTGGGTGAGCGACAATGAGCAGCAGGTCACTCAAACCTTCAGGTTTGCTACAAGCTCACGCAGGAGCAACAACTGAGCGAAAAACACCTGAGATTACCACTGACGAAGAACTCGAACGCGCAGTCTCTCGCATGCGCGACGCAGGCACAGATATCGCCGAATACGAGATGAAAGAAGCGCGCGGATACCCGAGCAGCGTCGTGGACTCACTCTGCGCATTCGCAAACACAACAGGCGGAGTGGTAATCTTAGGCGTTTCGGAACAAGATTTTCAGCCCGTTGACATCGACGTCAAGAAATTGCAAGCCAGACTCGCCAGCTCCGCACGCAACGAGATCGAGCCTGCCATCCATATTGACATCAAAGTGCTGTATTTAGCAGGAAAACCTGTTGTGGTAGCAAACGTGCCGCCGATCGATGCTGCGCTCAAGCCGTGCTACGTGAAAAAATATGGGCTGGAACGTGGCGCTTTCATTCGCACTGGCGACGGCGACTACCGGATGAGTGCCTACGAAATCCACCGCTTCCAAGAAAACGAGCAGCTGTGCTCCGGCCATGATTGCGCCATTGTTTCCCGTGCAACAGTGAAAGACCTTGATGATCGCCTGGTAAAGCGCTGGGTCGGCGCAGTTACCGGCGGTGTTGCTGGCAAGGAGACTACTGGCAAGAGTGCGGCTGGGGTGAGAGCGGTGGCTACAGCTGCTGAAAGCCTGGCGGCAACTGTCCGTGCGACTGCAGCGAATGTTCAAGCCGTTACTCAACGCTATGGTGTTCTCGTCGCTGATAAGAAAGGCGAGTTGCACCCCAGCCTTGCTGGTCTCCTCGTTTTTGGCAAGCAACCGCAACGATTCATGCCGCAGCTCAACCTTGTACTCGTCGACCACGTTCACGCGAATGCTGCTGGGTCGGTCACTTCGACGCGGCGGACTAGCTCCACCAGCTCGGCTCGTCCCGCTATCCCGATGAGCGCGGCAAATCCAGCAAACCCTCCAACAATCACTTTTAACGGCTCAATCCCCGCGATCATGAAAGCTGTCATGCGAGCAGCGACAGGTAAACTGTGCTCCTCTGCCAGCACGCAGTTGCGAGCAGCAGCGGAAACATTGCATTGTTTCCCGTGGAACGCTGTGCGCGAAGCGCTGATCAATGCGTTCGTCCACCGCGACTATTCGCCAGATTCACTCGGGCTGCCAATCTTGATGGATATGTATGACGACAGGCTGGAGATTACCAGCCCTGGAGGCCTCTTTGCGCCGTTTTCTGCCACAGCTGAAGCCCGCACCAGCAAGCGTAACGTCACACTCGCTTCGTTGGTGCAACATATTCCTTTCGGCACGCACGAGGTGCATGGCGGCAAACTCAGCGAAAATGCGGGCTCGGGTTGGCCCATTATTGAGCAGGAAATGCTCGCAATTTCAGGAAAATCTCCCGAGATTATCAGCACGCTTCATCATTTCCGCATCATTTTGCACCTGTAACCGAGATCTTGCACCGAGCAGCTGGCTGGGCGTGCGCATCAAGAAATTCGGTGAGCTGAGGTGAGCATTCAGGCTGAAAATCTTCTTGCGAGAGCTCAGTAAACCATGCCCATCGCAGAGCGGACCTGGTCGAGAGTTTCCTGGGCAATTTCGTTGGCACGCTTATTGCCATCGTGCAGGATGTCGCGAATCGAATCCATGTCCTTGGCGAGCTCAGCGCGACGCTCACGGTGAGGAGCCAGGAACTCGTTTACCGACTTGGTGACATAAGCCTTCAAAGCGCCGGCACCAGCATCGCCGATCTCCTCAGCAATCTCCTGAGCCGAACGGCCAGTGCACAAAGCAGCAGTGGTGAGCAGGGCAGAAACCTGAGGGCGGTTCACCGGGTCGAAAGTAATACGACGCTCAGAGTCGGTCGGGGACTTCTTGATCAGCTTGGCCGTCTCCTCAGCAGTAGCGCCGAGCATAATCGAGTTGCCATAGCTCTTGCTCATCTTGCGCCCATCCAAGCCAGGGATTTCCGGAGCGTCAGAGAGCAGGGCCATAGGCTCGCGGAAAACGGCCTTCTTCTTGGCGTAACGCTTGTTGAAACGGCGAGCGATCGTGCGAGTGAGCTCGACGTGCGGCAGATTATCCTTGCCAATCGGCACGACGTTGGCCTTGCAGAAGAGAATATCGCAGGCCTGGTGAACAGGGTAGGTGAGCAGCAGGCCGGTGAGGTCGTGGCCGCTTGCCTCCATTTCGGACTTCACGGTTGGGTTGCGCAGCAGTTCGGCTTCCGTGACCAGCGAGAGGAATGGCAGCATCAGCTGGTTTTCCGCCGGGACGGCCGAATGCGTGTAGATCATGGTCTTGTTCGGGTCGATGCCCGCGGCCAAATAGTCGAGCACGAGGTTGAGAACATTGTCCTGAATGTGCTCGGTGGTGTCGCGGTCGGTGATCACCTGGTAGTCGGCGATGATGATGTTGGTTTGCACGCCCTTATTTTGCAAGCGAACGCGCTCTTTGATGGAGCCGAAGTAGTGGCCCAGGTGCAAGCGGCCGGTGGGGCGGTCGCCGGTGAGCATGCGGAATTTCGAGGGGTCTTTTTCGAGGGCTTCCTTCGTTTCGTCACTGCGCTTCTTTGCGGCGAGGAAGCTGGCGCTCATTTCGTTTCCGGCAGCGGTCAGTTCGACGTGCTGGTCGTCATGCTGGTCGTCATGCTGGTCGTCATGCTGGTCGTCATGTGAAGTGTTTGCTGGCTCGTTGGTGAGCTCGTCTTCGTTGAGCATATATCCTCCGATGTCGTACAGCCTGTGTGCTCCTATTCTATGGCCAGGCCTGCGGAAAGTTGGAATTTCTTGAGATTATCAGTTCGCTTGCTCCTGCGCGCCGAAAATGCCCTGTTCTGAGCTGCACGCTGGATGGCCGTGCGGCGGAGTGGGTGCGTGCTGGATGGCCGCGCGGCGGAGTGGCCGTTGAAAGCGCCAGCGAGATTTATCGAAGAACGCAGCCTATGAGCCGCGAAAACTGAACGTGAAGTGAAATATTTCTGAGAACTCGAGAATTCTGTTCACTTTTTTCCACACGTTTTGCGCCTTGTGGTGTATTGTCGAGACGGTGAAAAGTACGATGAATTAGCGCTGCCCGCCGCTTCGGCTGCGTGGCAGCCAACGACATGAAGGGGAACGAATGGGCCGCGGACGTCAGAAGGCGAAGCAGAGGCGCAATGCGCGAAAGCTCAAGTACCTGACGACTGATACTGACTATGATCAGCTGCAGCGTGAGCTGGCAAACCGTGAAGAGCAAGAGGAGGAAACTCCTCAGGCTGATCCTTTCGGTCAGATCGACAAAAAGTTCCAGGAAGATCGCGAGATGAGCGAGTATGCCAAGTGGGCTGAAGAGGCTGCTTTGAAGGCCAAGACTGAGCCGGATGAAGCGAAGCCACAAGCTCCGAAGCATATGCCGCTTCCTTCTGGTCTGGTCGCATCTTTGGCAAAGAAGTCAGAGAAGAGTTCAGAAAAGAAAGAGGAGAACAGCTCAGAAAGCAATTCGGAGAGCTCGCAAGCTGAGTAAGGCTCTGTTTGTAGGGTGCATTCCTATTTAAGCGCTTTCCCATGCCACATTCCCTAGGTTATGCAGTTGCTGCATCTGCCTGAGGAGTGCGGCATTTTGTTGCTGTGGAGTTCTTATTCTTTTCCTATATTTCTGTTTCTGATAGAGACGCTGTTGTACGGCTTTCGCCTTTGTGGAATGATGAACGCCATGAGTATTCTTGAGCAGCGGATGAAGGCACGCACAAACAGCTGAAAGCTCACTTTCTTTGTATGAAGAGTGCGAGCGACCGCTCACTTTATTACGAATTTGTTATATTTTACGGTTGTTTTCTGCAAAGAAATGCACACGATGTCAATGAGTAGATATAACCGTAAAAATAGGTGATAACCCTACTCTTGTCTCAGTTTTTCTTCCCCAGAATTTGTTGGAGGATAATACGAAAACCATAAATGCTTGTGATGTAAGGCAGAAAAATGCCTTCGATACCATTGGGAGAAGGCTTGTAATTGTTGCAAAAACTGAGAGAATGGGAATATGAGAAAGAAGAAGGAGAGCATTTCGTAGAGAGCGGAATGCTTCGGAGGAATCACCACGGGGAGCACGCGAAGAAACGTACTCCCCGCGCTCTGTATCTGAAGAAAACTCAGGGGCTGAAGTCATATCGACCTCAACCTCTCATTGAACTGTTAATCTAGCTGTTTTCTTCTTCCAATACAGAGATCACGGCAAATCGTTGCCAGCAGCGAAGTACAAGTCGTACCAGTCTTGAGCTTCAAGGGTGACCTCCGCACCAGCAGCCATCTGCTGAATACGAGTTGGATTCATCGAACCCAAAATCACCTGCATCTGAGCTGGATGACGCAAAATCCAAGCAGTAGCAATGCCATTCTTAGTGGAATCGTACTTCTTGGCGAGCTCTTCCAGCTTGGCATTGAGCTCAGGGAACTTCGGATTATCAATGAACACGCCCTCAAAGAAGCCATACTGGAATGGGCTCCACGCCTGAATTGTCATCTTCTTCAAGCGCGAGTAGGCAATAATACCACCATCATGGTCCACACTCGACGCATCCGACATGTTCACGTGGAACTCCTGCTCCACCATGCCCGTATGCCCCAAACCAAACTGCAGCTGGTTAACCTCCAGCTTCTGATCAACCGCGCTTTGCAACAGCTCAGCCTGCCACGGGTTCACATTGCTCACGCCAAAGTGACGAACCTTACCTGCGTTCTGCAACTCGTTGAAAGCTTCAGCAACTTGATCGAGCTCAACCAACGTGTCAGGACGATGCAACAGAGCAAAATCAACGTAATCAACGCCGAGATTATTCAGCTCGAAATCAAGAGCTTCCAGCAGATGCTTCTTCGAAAAGTCGTAACGCTTGCCAGCAACAATGCCGAACTTCGTCTGCAAAATTACCTTGTCGCGAGCAATACCAGCATCCTTCAAAGCGCGGCCCAACACCTGGCTGGACTTGCCAGCCCCATAAACATCAGCAGTATCAAAGAAGTTAATGCCGCAATCCATTGCCGTGGTGATAATCTTAACGGCTTCTTCTGGCGACTTTTCGCTGATGCGCATCACGCCAAGGGCGACGCGAGAGGCTTCCACGCCACTGGTACCTAGTTGTGCATATTTCATTGTGACCTCATTGGCAGGAAACGAATAGAGATGATTACAGAATATCGAGGAGTATCGAGGCAAGGACCCTACTTTGTTCACAGCTTAAGCAAAGTCAAGGTGAGGAGTGGGGAAGATGATCAGCGAGCAAGAGTGTTTTGTTGCGCACACTTTTCTGTTTCACGTGAAACAAGATGCTTTTCACGTGAAACGTAGCGATAGAGCTTCTCAGTGCTGCTCAGGAGAATCGTCTGCGAGAGTGAAACCGCGGAATTCAAAGCCAGGGCTCACCACGCAGGAGACGAGCGCATCCGCAGTGGTGGGCAGCGTACGCTGCCACACACCCGCAGGCACGAGGAAATGGCCGGTGACGGTGGTGGCGTGCTGAGAATCTGGAGTAATGCCAGAGCCTAAAGTGACCTCAGAAAGTGAGTTCATGTCAGGCTGATCACCACTGCCAGCAAGCTGAAGTGTGACGGGAGCCGGGCCGTGCCACAGCCAGATTTCGTCAGCGTCGACTTGATGCCATGCGGAAAAATCGCCCTTCGGCAGCAAAAAGTAGATGAGTGAAGCCAGCGGACGCTCGCTACCAGCGACAGAAGTAGGGCTCTGCCAATCGCGATGATACCAGCCACCTTCAGGGTGTGCTTCGAGCTGGAGCGTATCGACAAGGTGCTGAGCGTACGGACTCATTGTTTCATATGAAACACTCATGGGATTCCTTTCCTTCAGTGCAATTGCGTGTTCAGTGGCCGGCTTGAGGCCAGCGCTGCGAATCAGTGAGCAGCGGGAGCAGGTTCTTCAGCAGCGTCAAAAGCATTGCGATTATAAGCCAAACGGCCGTTGATCACGGTCGCGCGGTTCGTGCCAGCGCCATGACGCACCAACACTTCCAGCGTATGCTCCACATCAGCAGGCGATTGAGTTTCCATAGGAATATCAAAGAAAGCGAGGTCTGCAGGAGCGCCGGCATTGATCTGACCCAAGCGGCCAGGGCCAACGTGCAAGCCCATCACAGCAGCACCACCCAACGTCATCATACGAATCAGACGATGAGCAAGATCAGGGCGATCATAACCCTGCTGACGAGCCAAATCCCATAGCATGGACACATCATCCAACACATCAAGGCTAGGCGAGCTTGACAGAGAATCAGTACCCACCGACAGCAGGTTTCCTTCTTCCAGATACTCGCGCAAAGGAGCATCCTTCTCAGTCACAGTGATGCGGTTGGAACGCGGGCACAAAGCAACACCCACACCACGCTGACGCAGAATACGCCGATCTTCCGCATTGGCCCATACGCCATGGGCAATATGAACATCAGGGCCCAAAGAGCCCAGCTGATCGAGGAACTGAATGGCGGAAGCGTCCATTCCCGCATTCTTTAATGCCTTATAGCTCTCCCAATCACGATTGTTCCACGTGGCAGCAGAATACGTCGTCAACGTCGTACCATCGCCACCAGCTTCCATAGGAGTTTCAGCCAAATGAATGTGCAAGCGCATGTTCAACTGGCGAGCGATATCCGGCAACTCCACAAACGGCTCCGAAGCCAGCGTATACGGAGCATGAGGAGAGATTCCAATACTCGGAATGCGCTGCTGGCGCATCGCGCCGATCTGCTCCATCAGGGCGGGCACTCCAGCAGTCTGCCAATCTTGGTTATCCCAATTCATCACTTCCCAGTAGGCAATGCCATGCAAACCTTGAGAAGCGAGCGCTCCCACAGCTTCCGGGTCAGTGACGATATCGGCAGCGGCAGTCACACCATTCTCAACAAGCTGACGAGCACCGTCAAAAGCAGAATCACGCCAAATCGAGTCAGGCTGGTGTTGCAACTGCTCATACACAACGTTGAAACCATCCGCCCAGCCGCGGAAATTCTTGTAATGGCCTTCACCCACCTCACGCATATTCGTGTACTGCAAGTGTGTATGCGCATTCACTAAACCAGGGGTAATCACGCCCTTCCAGCGCCGCTCCTCAATGTGAGCAGAGCTACTCAACTGCTCGCGCAACACTTTGAGCACCCACTCACGCGTACCCACATGGATCACCCGCGAGCCGCTCACGGCAATAGCGCCATCAATGAGCAACGGGCCCGTCACCGGAATGACCAAAGGTGCAGAATAGAGCGTCACGTGCGTCAGCTTCTCCGCATTCGTCGCCAGCTCCAACGGGTTGAGCTGTTGGCTGTTCGCTACCGTCGTCTTTGAAGTCGTCTCCACGTTGGCCTCCGCAGCTGTTGTCACAGTCGTTTCCGCAGTCCTCTCCACCATTAGCTCTGCGCCTCCGCAAAACGAGTCAAAGTCCAGTTATAGCCATTGTCTTTAACAGCAGAGCTTGCCGAAAAACCGCGAGCAGCCAGCGCCAAACACGCGATTCGCTGGTCAGCATCAGCTCCCAAACGGTGCAAGCCGGGGGTAAAGCTGCTGGTGAGCAAAGCATGAACTGCACTGATCTGAACGGCAAAGCTCAAGTCCATAATCTCAATCGGATTGCCGCCGCCGGCGGTGTAATTCACGCCATCCCCATCCGAGATCAAACGAAGAGTATGCGTAGTGGAAATCTTGAGCTGCTCAACAGGGCGATGCGTTAAAGTAAAGCCCAAATCGTCGAGGGCAATTTCGTTAGCAATACCGCCGATAACCGTCACAATTGCGTTATTTTTCAAGGCTTTCAGGTGCTCAACCGTGATGGTGTGACGCACTCCGGTAGCCGAAACCAGCATGTCAGTATCAGCCAAAACGCTTGAGATTTCCACTGCGGCGAATCCGTCGAACGCAGCCTTCAAAGCCGCCACCGGGTCGACGTCGCTTACGCTCACCTGAGCGCCAAGAGCCCGTGCGCGCAACGCGAAACCGCGACCCACAGGCCCGTAACCCACCACCGTGACCTTCTGGCCAGCAAAACAATCCGAGCCGAGCAGGGTTTGCAAGGTAGTGACACAGGTTTCACCAGTGCCGTGAGAATTGTCAAAACCAGTTTTCAGCTGGCTGTCGTTGACCGCGATGACGGGGAAGGTGAGAGCGTGAGCATCCTGCATAGCCTGGAATGCGCGCACACCACTGGTGGTTTCCTCAGCAACGCCGCGAAGGTGTGCAATGAGCTGAGGGCGTTCGAGTACGGCCAGGCGGGCGAAGCTGGCGCCATCGTCGATGATGACGTCAGGGTGAAGCTCGTCGAGCAGACGCAGAGCGCCGTCGTGAGCTTGCTCATTCGTCCAGTTGATGTTGGCTTCGACGACAATACCTTCTGCGGCGAGCTGGTCGGCCACGCGCTGGTCAGTGGTGGAAGGCCCGCAGTAAACGCCGACTTTCGCACCGGCCTTCTTGAGCAGGCGAAGCAGGACTGCGGTTTTCGGTTCTAAAATAAGGCAGGCGGCGATGCTCACGCCGTTGAGGTTCAGGCCTTTGTTTTGCAGCAGTTCGAGGAGGCCTGCGCTCACCGGCATGTGTGCTTGCGCGTAATCCATGGCTTCTTTACCAGTCAGAGTGCGCACATCGTAATCGGGGTGGATGAGGTCTGTGGCCACAGGGGCCGGGCTAGGTGTGGTTGTTGCGGCCTGTGCGGACTGTGATGTCTGGGCTTCAGTCAAAGTTTCTCGTGAAACAGAGGCGGTGTTCACCCTGCTGGAAAGCTTGTCGGAAAGAATGATTCCCCAATTCTGAGCCGCAAGGCGAGATTGAGGCGTAGTGAAAATCTCGGAAGGTAAAACGCTGCCAGCCAGCGAACGGTTGGTGTGGGAGCTGACGTATTGAGCCCAATGAGCGAAGTCAGCGGCACTCGTCGAAGAGTTGTCAGCAGAAGAGGAGTGAAGAGTGGAAACCATAGAAAGCAAAACCTAATGTGCCTAATGTGCCAAATGTGCAAAGGAACTGAGTGGAGAGAACCTCACTACGAAGCCTCTCATGTGCAAAGGAACCAAAGTACGCCTCAGGCTCTTGAGCACACCCACCTCAGGAGCAGAGCGCCAGCCTCCCAATGGCAGCCAACTTCAACGGCTGGAACACCAAGCGGGAAGGCGAGCAACCCTGAAGTGGGATGCTGCAAGAGCCTTCAGCAGAGATCTTCAGTTATCATTTCCTCGCCGAACACGAGCTCAGTGCAAACCGAGCAGCGCTATGCACACAGAGAAACGAGGAAACAGCGCGAGTTAGAGGAGCTCATTTCAAAGTTGGGACGTCGGTGGTGTAAGCGGCGAGCCACTTGTCCTGCAGCTTCTTGATGGTGCCATCCTTGATGAGCTCGTTCATAGCCTTGGTGACGGCTGGGGTGAGAGAAGAGCCCTTAGGAAGCACGATGCCGGTGCCGTTCGGATCGTCACTGCCTGGGATCTGGCCGAGAACCTTGCCGTTCTTCACCTGGCCGCTCTCCACGATGTAGGAAGCAGCGGGAACGTCGATGACGAGAGCGTCGATCTGGTTGGAGTCAACAGCCTGAGCGAGCACTGCGTTGTCGTTGAAGGTCTTGATGTCGCTCTTGATGAGCTTCTTAGCGAAGTCATACGAGGTAGAGCCGACCATTGCGCCGATTGTTGCCTTCTTGAGCTCAGCAAGAGTGGTGGCGTTAGCGAACTTGGAGTCCTTACGAACCACAACAGCTTGTGCGGAGTTGTAATAGCTTGGGGAGAAGTCAACAGCCTTCTTGCGCTCTGGGGTGATGGAGAACTGCTGGATGTTCATATCCCAGTCCTTAGCGCCAGGAGCAATAGCGGAGTCGAAGGTGGTGCGAACCCACTTGACGTCGCTCTTCTTAAAGCCCATCTTTTCTGCAACCTTATAGGCGATGGCAGCCTCAAAGCCCTTGCCCGATTCTGGCTTGTCGTCAATCACCCATGGCGTGTAGGCCGGGTTGCCGGTGGCGATGGTGAGCTTGCCGGCGGTGACGGTGTTCAGCTTGCCTTCCTCAGAGCTGGCCTTCTTCTCAGCAGGTGTGGAAGAGCCACATGCTGCAGTAAAGGCGAGTGCTGCTACAGAGAATGCGGCGGCAACAGTGCGGAGGATGCGAGAGCGAATCATTTTGTCTCCTTGGTTTTGTATTGCTCGAGATTGCCACAATGGGGAGTGGTAATCTCAAAAAATTGAAAATTGTGCGGGTGAAGCGTGCGCTTTACAGCAAGCGCAACTCACTTCTTGAGCATGGGAACGCCGGTCGTGTACTTGGAAAGCCACTTATCTTGCAGCTTCTTGACTGTTCCATCCTTCAGCAGCTCGTTCATGGCCTTGGTCAAAGGTGCGGTGACAGAAGAGCCCTTTGGCAACACAATTGCCATGCCCTCCGGGTCTTCGGTGCCAGGAATAGCGCCCAAAACCTTGCCATTCTTCACCTGGCCGGAGTTGACGATGTTGGAAGCGATCGGAACAGCCACCACCATGGCATCAACTTGATTGGAGTCGACAGCCTGCGCGAGAGCAGCGTTGTCGTTGTACGTCTTGATGTCCTTCTTGAGGGTCTTGACGGCAAGGGTGTAGGAAATCGTTCCCACCATGGCGCCAATCTGAGCATCCTTGAGCTCGGAAATGCTCTTTGCGTTGGCGTACTTGCTATCCTTGCGCACCACGATGGCCTGGTACGGACGGTAATAAACAGGGGAGAAGTCAACGGCCTTCTTGCGCTCTGGGGTGATGGAGAACTGTTGGATGTTCATATCCCAGTCCTTAGCGCCCGGAGCGATGGCCGAGTCGAAGGTGGTGCGAACCCACTTGACGTCGCTCTTCTTGTATCCCATCTTTGCGGCGAGCTTGTAAGAAAGCTCTGCTTCAAAGCCTTCCCCAGATTCTGGCTTGTTGTTCATCACCCATGGTGTATAGGCAGGAAGGCCTGTGGCGATGGTGAGCTTGCCAGGGGTTACAGTCTTTCCGTTTTCTGCTGCTGCAGCTTTCTTTTCAGCTGGGGCTGAACCGCAGGCTGCAGTGAGGCTCAGAGCTGCAATAGTAAGGCTTGCAGCTACTGCGCGGAATACCCGAGAACGGATCATGAATTTTCTCCTTAAAAGATCCGCGGATGTTTGTGCTGATAGCCCGCCTTCTTAAGGATTTCACGGACTTCAGGCTTCTGAGTCTACGGGGCAGTTTGCCCGAATTTGCGCTGTTTTTCAGCTTCAAGCCGTTGTTAATCTTGCTGTAAAAAACTTGTTTTTACAATGGTCTTTATCTATGCAGAGCCGCTGAATTTTCCACTTTTATCCCTCAAGATTGTCACCGCGCATTCTCTTTTGTGCATATTTGTGTGGATCTGTGCACAATCTGGAAGATGTAGGCGCATTTTCTCACGATTTCGATGTTTTCTCTGTGAATTTGTCGTGGGTAGCACATCAGTTTTTCGCCGGATGGCAGGTGAGTGCTGGCGTGGTTTGCTTTGCTGATGGCTGAAGGAGGTGTGTAACAAAGCGTTAACTAAATTAGCTTGCAAACACAGGTTGTGAAGGTTGAGAAAAAAACCTGCTGTAACATTGAATTAACGTAATTTCGAGACCATAAAAAAGCACACGTGCCAGTGTTTCTCGCTGTCATTCACGCTGTGCACGACACCATTACTACGCGGCAAAGGACTGACATGGTACAAACATCGTCAACACCATCCCTCAACCTTCCTCTTCCTTCTTCGGTGACGCGCGTTGTCATTCTCTGCGCTTTACCGCGCGAGGCTGCTCTCATTCGCGAGCACCTGGAAGATCGCCATGATGATGAGCGTTACGCCGTCTCCTACAGCACTGGTTTCTTCGCTGGTAAGGCTGTGACTGTTGGCGTTGCGGGCATGGGAACCGTTGCCGCCGCTGCAGCTTCACAATTTTTGATTACCCAGTTCCAGCCTGATGTTTTCTTCTTCTCTGGCATCGCTGGCGGCTTGAATGCTCTGCTCGACGTGGGTGACATCGTCGTTGGCAAGGAGCTCAAGTACTTGGAAACGAACACCGCCATCATTGCTGAGTGCGACCCCTTCCTTGAAGTTTTCCCCTCACACCCTGCTTTGGTTGAGCTTGCTCAGAATGCTCTGCGCGACTTGGGCTATGTCGAAGTTCCTGCAAACTCCGAGATTTACAGCGTTGCTCCAGCCGAGCGTGAAGAATACCTCGCTTCTCAGAAGGCTCGTGTTGACCATGAGGTTGCAGCTGCTGGTTCGCATACGCTTCCAGATTCTCAGGCTGCGCGCATCTGGGCAGAAGAAAACAGCAATTACCGTGGCCATCATTTCACCACGGGCGTGATCAACACCAGCGACGAATTCAACACTGACCCTGCTGTGTTGGAAGCATCCCGAGAGCATGAACATGGCGATTGCGAAGAAATGGAAGGTGTTGCAGCCGCTCATGTGGCTCACCGCTGCCGTGTTCCGTTCTTGGCTTTGCGCTCTCTTTCCAACCAGTGCGGTGAAGCATATGACGAACTGGGCAGCGCAGAAGAGCGCATGAGTGCAACCGCCCGCGATGTTGCAGCAGTTGCTCTGCGCGTAGTGGAAACTCTCGACTAAACAGTGGCTGCGCGCAGCGCCGGGCATAAAAATGTGGGGAAGCACGCTTTCGTGCTTCCCCACATGTGTATCACGGCAGTGGCAATCTCAAGCGATGAGAGGCGAACTCACCACGAAGCCGCCACCTCGCAAACGGCAAGCTCCTCACCGGCCAAGCTGAAAACCTCAGCAACGGCAGAAAAATCAGCCGCGGAAGTGGGAGAAGAACTCGCGAGTTTGCGGATCCTGAGAGTTATCCATCACCTCTTCAGGAGTGCCATTCTCAGCAATGACGCCCTTGCGCAGCAAAACCACGCGGTCAGCGGCATCGTGAGCAAAACTCATCTCGTGCGTAGCCATCAGAATGGTCGTACCCTGCTCCTTAAGCTCACGAACCATGTCGAGCACCTCGCCCACGAGCATTGGGTCGAGAGCGGACGTGATCTCATCGAGGAGCAGAAGCTCCGGGTTGGTCATCAAAGCGCGGCAAATAGCCACGCGCTGCTGCTGGCCACCAGAGAGCTGATCAGGGAAAGCCTTCGCACGAGCACCCATACCAATGCGCTCCAGTAACTCCATCGCACGCTCATTCGCACGCTTCTTATCCCAATGGTGAACCTTACGAGCAGCGAGAGTCACATTGTTGAGCACGTTCATGTGTGGGAAGAGGTTGAACTGCTGGAACACCACGCCAATGCGAGCGCGAATGTCATCCTGCTTAATGGCCGGGTCGGTGATGTCGGTATCGCCCAGCCAAATCTGGCCGTCGTTGACCTGTTCAAGCAGGTTGACACAACGCATCAAAGTCGACTTACCAGAGCCAGACGGGCCGAGGAGGGCGACCACTTCATGCTGGTGAATGTCGAAAGAGATGCCCTTCAACACTTCCAGGTCGCCGTAGGACTTCCTGATGTTGTCAATGCGCAGAACGACTGGGTTGTTTTCGGCGGGAATAGTTGCGCTTGCCTTGGGTGCGCTTGTTGGGTTGTCGACGTGAGCAACTGGTGCGCTTGCCTGCGTGCTATCTGCAGCGAGGAGAGCTGAAGCCATTGATAATCCTTTGCCAATAAGTATTTCTGAAGATTGTCAGGACGGTGAGCCTACTGCTGAAACTCAGACAGTGCCACCGGAAAGCTCGCGCTTGCGCAGACGCTCCGAGTACCAATCCGAGAACAGGATGAACGGAACGCTCATCAAAATGAACATCAAGCTCGCCACGACGTATGGGGTGAAGTTGTAGGTGGAAGCAACAGAGATCTGTGCGGCACGAACAGCGTCAACAGCGCCGAGAACAGAGATCAATCCGACGTCCTTCTGCATGGAGATGAAATCGTTCATCAAAGCAGGAGTGACCTTGCGAATTGCCTGTGGAATGACGACGAGCCATGTGGTCTGGGCAGCAGACAAGCCAATAGAGCGAGCAGAAGCGCGCTGAGAAGGATGAACATCGTTCACACCAGCACGCAAAACCTCAGAAACATAGGCTGCGTAGTCGATCACCACGGCGATCGTGCCCAACAGTGCAGGGTCGATGCGATGCGTTGGGTCGAGGCCTGGAATGCCGAAGCCAATGAGGTAGAGCAGAACGATCATGGGGATACCGCGCATCAGCGTGGTATAGGTGCTGGCCAGAACGCGCAGTGGGAAGAGCACGGGAGACTTGCTCGTGCGCAGCAGTGCCAGGCCGGTAGCGAGCACTGCGACGCCGACAACAGCAAAACCGAGAATGCGCAAGTTGAGCAGCAGGCCCTGGCCAATTGCTGGCAGGGACTTCATGAAGTACTCAGGGGAGAAGAAGGTTTCCTTGACTCGTGGCCAGCCTGGGGAGTTGTGCAGAGCAACGACGACGACAGCAACGAGGATAACCGTGCTGATCAAGCTTGTTGCGATGGACTTATTGCGCTGCTTCCTGCGGTAGGCCTGGCGTTCGAGCTCAACCTGGCTGACGGTAGTGGTGCCACGGTTTTCATGATGCTTGTTCAGCTCAGCCAGCTCTTCGTGCAGCTCGTTGTGCAGCTCAGTGTGAAGCTCGCTTAAAGGATGAGTTGGGCTTACATGCTCAGAATGTCGCAATTGGTTGACCTGACGGGATTGCTTCGGCAATTCAATCGTTCGAGTCATTATTTTTACCCTTGTCACTTCGCCTTAGTGGGCAGAATGGACGTCTGCCTCGTGGATCGTCCGTGAGAGGGATGGATAAGCGAACCTATTGTGCAGAGTGGAACGCTTCCTCTCGTCCGATGCCCTGTGTGCAGGTGCATCGTCGTTCAGACTCAACTATTGTGTGGGGGCAAGGAGACGCAAATCAGAGGTGTTGTGTGATGAAAGTGTGATGGATAGAGCAAGAAGCCCATCATTGCAATGTTTTAAAGAGTTACATGCGAGTAATGATCCGTTAACATAGCCGTTAACTTACGTCTGAGGATGAGTGCAGGCTCGTTACTCGAGGGCCTTTCTTGAGATTGTCACGCTGCGATTATTTTCCTCCGAGTCATCTTTCACGTGAAACAATTTTCTGATAAACGAAAGAAATGTTTCACGTGATGGGCGTAGAAGGGCAACAAAACCCTCAGCCAGGGCTGGAAGAATGCAGAGGGATGAGGGTCAGCTGCGATGAAAATCTGGAGAAAGATTAGCCCTTCGAGCCATTGCGGTAGAAACGAGCCAGCGTCTCGTCACGCAACTCATAGAACCATCCACCATCAATAGAATCGCGAATTTCATCGAGCAAACGCACGAAGAAGCGCTCATTGTGAATCGTGGCCAGAGTTGAACCCGTCATCTCCTTGCACTTGAGCACGTGGTGAACATAAGCGCGAGAATAATGCTGGCAGGTATAGCAATCGCATCCCACCTCCAGCGGGCGGAAATCGTCAGTGAAGCGAGCTCGCAACACGTTATAGCGTCCATCATGCGTGTAAATAGCGCCGTTACGGCCCACGCGAGCAGGAGCGACACAGTCGAAAGTGTCACCGCCATTCTCGACGGCAGCAAAAATGTCGTCGACAGCGGCGATGCCCAACACGTGACGAGGTTTATTTTCCGGAAGCTCATCGCAGATCCACGCGCAGATCTCACCCATAATCCGCTTTTCGAAAGCACCACCCAGGCCGAAGCCGTCAAAGTCGAGGCTGGCAATCTGAGAAGCTGCACGGCGACGCAGGTCCTCATAGTTTGCACCTTGCACAACACCAAACAAGGCCTGATACGGCTTATCACTGCGCTCCTGCGTGAGCTTGTGGTGCTCGGCAACGCAGCGCTTTGCCCACCGGAAAGTGCGTTCAACAGAGGCTTCCTGGTAACGGCGAGTGTTCATCAGCGTGGTGAGCTCATCGAAAGCAAACATGATGTCCGCACCCAGCTGATGTTGGATTTGCATCGAGATTTCAGCAGAGAAACGCTCTTTCTTGCCCGAAAGAGGAGAGTGGAAAGTGACGCCATCTTCATCAACGAAAGCGTGACGAGTTTTGCCTTCTGCAATGACGTCGTCATCTTTCAGTCCAGTGACATCCATGGCGAGAGTCTTCTTGAAGCCTGCACCCAAGGAGAGCACTTGGAAACCGCCAGAATCAGTGTAAGTGGGGCCATCCCAATTTTCAAAAGCAGCGAGACCACCAGCTTTGTCAATCAGTTCTGGGCCTGGGCGCTCGTTGAGGTGGAATGCGTTAGAAAGCATGCATTGTGCGCCCAACCCGCGAATTTGTTCAGGAAGAACACCCTTCATGGTGGCTTGTGTTGCCACTGGCACGAAAGCAGGAGTGTGAATATCGCCGTGAGGAGTGTGAATAACACCAGTTCTGCCGTGTCGACGCCCGCCTTGGCCTAAACCTTGCTTGCCGTTGTTATCTGTGCCGTTGGGAAGCTCAGTTTTCAACTCAAAACCAAAGGCGTCACGACCTTGGGCGATGGCGTGAGAAAGCTGATCTGCTTGTTCTTCACGGGTTTTGATGGCGTGCCAGCCGCTGTGAGCGAGAGCTGCTGAGCGAGCGTCTGATTCGCTGATCTTTTCTGCGAGGGCTGGTGGTGTGGCCCAAGCGCCTTCATCGTCAGGATCAACGTGCTGAATCTCCTTCTTTCTCTTGCCATAATGCGGCTGGAAAGCGGGGTCAGCCGGGTTGGAAGTGGGGGCTGGTGATGCTGCGGTTGGTGTAGGTGCGGCGGTTGGTGTGGCTGGTGCGGCCGAGGCTGCTGCTTCGGCTGGTTCACCAGTGGTTGCGGTGGCCGCTGTGGCCAAAGGCTCGGCTGTGGCCGGGTCCTCCGTGGTGAAAATCTCATCGTGTTCGCTCATAAAGCCCAACTTTAGCGAAATAGGGAAACGAGCAATGGCCTCACTATTGCTATGGCCAAGAGAGCTTTTTCTTCAATTCAAAAAGGGTGAGAGGATGCTTCGCATGGTATTTCAAGTGAAAAGCGTGTGTTTGCGGATGCCATCCCCTCCATTAACGGTGAGGGGACTGTTTATGTTTTGGGTTTGAAGAGGAGATTTGAAGAAGATCTTCATAGCCTGCCTTGCCAGAAGCAACCTTAATCAAAGTATCGTGCAGTTGATCGATAGAGCACGAGAGAGGTACGTGCTCGGTCCTTACAAGCATAAGGAAGAGAACTGTAGCTGTTCTCTTATTACCGTCGGCGAAGGGATGCTGGGATATTATCTCAAATGCCAAGCGGCAGGCCTTCTCAATTTCAGTTGGGTAAAAATCTTGACCCATCATGCTCATCCATGGAGCATTGAGCGCTGCGAGGAGCGCATTCATATCTCGTATGCCTGGAACGCCACCATGGCTGAGGGCTTCTTCATGTGCTTCAAGAGCTGTTTGCAGAGAAACGGGTTTACTCATGTGCCATCTTTTCTAAGAGGTCCCAATACTCTTGCCCAATTTCATGAATAGCGGCGCTGCGCTTTTCCTCGACGGGATCTACAGAAACAGGGACAATCTTCACGAACGGCTTATTGTTCTTGAAAATTGTCACTTCCACATTTTGCTCGGCAACTTGTTTTGTCACTCGAGAAAAGTTTCGCGCGGCATCGGTGAAGCTTGCAGAATAAGGCATTGTGCACCTCTACTTTCTCTCAATATGCTGCTCAATAATGTGCGTAATAATGTGTAATATACACTGTTGTTTGCGCGAGGTACAGCAAAGAAAAGTGAAGGTGGAACCGAAACGCTGCTTATGTTTTCTGCGCGCTTCTGGTGGAAACGGCTTGAACATCGCTGACATGCGTATTTACAATGACGTTGCTTATTTATAGAGTTATAGATAAAGGTAGTGAGTGCCGACAGGGTGCCGTGCTATCTGCATCAGTATTAACTCGCACAATGGTGTGAAGGAGTTCTTATGACGTTTACTTTTCCTCAAGGCTTCACATGGGGAGTAGCTACTGCTTCCTACCAGGTAGAAGGTGCAGCACAGGAAGGCGGCCGCACGCCTTCTATTTGGGATACCTACTGCGCAGTTCCTGGCAACATTTCTGACGGTTCTTCTGGTGAGGTTGCCTGCGATCAGTACCACCTTTACAAGCAAGATGTGGCTTTGATGAAGAAGTTGGGTGTGCAGGCCTATCGCTTCTCCGTTTCCTGGTCGCGCATTTTCCCTAGCCTTGATGGGCCTGTCAATGAGGAAGGCATTAACTACTATCGTTCGCTCATTTCTGAGCTGAGGAAAGCTGGAATTAAGCCTGTCGTCACGCTCTACCATTGGGATCTGCCACAGTACTTGCAAGATATCGGCGGCTGGGCAAACCGCGAGGTGGCTTACCGTTTCGCCGATTATGCGCGTGAACTCGCCCGTCAATTCGGTTCGAGTGTAGATACATGGACCACTTTGAACGAACCGTGGTGTGCTGCATATTTGGGCTATGGTTCTGGCATTCATGCGCCGGGCATTGCTAACTATGCTCAGGCTTTGGCAGCAGTTCACCATTTGAACCTGGCTCACGGCCTGGCAATCAAGGCTATTCGAGAAGAGTTGGGTGAGCAGGCGAAGTGCTCGGTTACCTTAAACCTTCAGATTCGCAATGCTGCTTCTCATAGCGCTGACGATAGACTTGCTGAGCATATGCAAAACTTGTTGGATAACGAAGTGTTCCTCGGGCCAATGCTCGAAGGCGCCTATGATCCCGAAATTTTCGAGTTGACTCGCGACTGGACGGATTGGAGCTTTGTTAAGCCTGGTGATGTGGAGATTATCCATCAGCCAATCAACTCTTTGGGTGTCAATTACTACTCTGCTTCCACGGTGTACCTCAAGCGTGTACCGATTGCTGAGAAGATGGCATATCGCCGTCATTTGGCTCAATTGGCAGCTCAAGCTACCAAGCCTGTTGAAGGAGAGAAGGATGCTGCCTTGGCAGCTCTTTCTACTTCGGGTTCGCTTTCCAACGCTGGTGGTGTTCCCGTTCCTCAAGGTGCAGCTGATCGCGTTCAGCAACCGCCTGTCCCTGGCTTGGAAGATGTTGCTTACCTTCCTGGCGAAGGCGAGTTGACGGATACGGGATGGAGCCAGAACCCTGAGGAGCTCACGAAGCTGCTCTTTGATTTGCATCGTCGTTTCCCCTCTCTTCCTCTCATGATTACCGAGAACGGTTCTGCATGGAAGGATGAGGTGAGCGTTGAGCCTGATGGCACCAAGATTGTTCATGACCCGAAGCGTGTGGCGTACTTAAACGATCACGTCAAGGCAATGGCTGACGCTATCGAAGCCGGCGTTCCGGTGATTGGCTACTATGCGTGGAGCTTGCTCGATAACTTCGAATGGGGTTCTGGTTATTCCAAGCGTTTCGGCATTATTCGCGTCGATTATGACACGCAGGAGCGCATCTGGAAGGATTCTGCCACTCGTTACAGCGAAATCGCGCACTCTAACCAGATTTAACCGCCAGAATGTGGCGTTGGCCACCTTGCGCTGGTCGCCTCACGTCGACCTCTGTTGCTGGGCAGTTAATTTCAGTTCGGGAGCGTGAAAATGCCAGTATTGGTGAGCTTACTGTGGTGTAGGCTTGCTCATGCTGGCATTTTTTGTGAGATTATCAGCGCTGATAATCTCCGACTACTACCATTTCTGAAGCGGTTAAGGTATTCTCTTGTTTAGAAAAATAATTCTCAACGACGAGATAGGAGATAAGCTGATGCTTCCATCAACTTTTTCAGCTCTGCCCTCAACATGGCACGTACGCGCCCTCAACCCTGAAGTCATCCCCGACTCACACCTTCAAGACGTGCTGAGCGCAGGAATTGAAGCTCACGTCCCTGGCGAAGCAGTCGTCGCCCTGCTCGATGTAGGCTTGATCGACGACCCTTACGATGGCAGCAACGAAGCGACCTTGCAATGGGTCGGTGACGTCGACTGGGAGTACTCCACCACCTTCACCCCCACCGCCGAACAGCTGTCCCACACTCGCCAAGACCTCGTCTGCTACGGAATCGACACCGTCGCTGACATTCGCATCAACTCTCGCGTCGTCGGCCACACGGACAACTACTACCTCACCTATCGCTTCGACGTGAGGCCTTACCTTCACGCAGGAGAAAACGAGATTACCATTTCTCTGACATCACCTGTGCGCTACTCCAACGCTCGTGAGCAAAAAATCGGCTTCCTACCCCATACCGAACATCATGCTTTCAACCAGATACGCAAACCAAGCTCCCAATTTGGCTGGGACTGGGGAATTGACATTGCCAACAGCGGAATCTGGCAACCTATCGGCCTCGACTGCTGGGATGGCGAGCGCATCGACTCCGTCCGTCCACTCGTCAGCCTTGAAGAAAACGGATCCGCTCGCATCGAAGTGATCACTCGCATCGAACGCGAAGGCGTCAACCATGCCATCACCACGAATAACTACTTAGAAGGCAGAAGCGACGTCCCCGTTCACGTCAGCCTCACAGCTCCTGACGGCACACTCGTATGCGAGGAAGAAGGAGTTGTTGAAACTCGCCGCAACGAAGCTCACATCGTGTTGCACGTGGAAAACCCACAACTGTGGTGGCCGCTCGGTTACGGCGAGCAGCCACTTTATCATTTAAGCGTCAGCACACAGCACGCTCACGCCGAGCACAACATCGGACTGCGCTCAGTAGCAATCAACACTTCTGTTGACGATGCAGGCCGCGCATTCCAGATCATCATCAACAACACGCCTATCCATGCGCATGGCTACAACTGGATTCCTGGCGATGCCCTGCTCACCCGCTTCGACAGCAAACGCTACGAAGCAGCCTTCCGCGACCTCGTTGAGAGCAACTCCAACATGATCCGCGTTTGGGGTGGTGGCATCTACGAAACAGACATCTTCTACGAGCTTGCAGACCGCTACGGCATCATGGTCTGGCAAGATTTCATGCTCGCCTGCGGCGCCTACCCCGAAGACCCAGAAACCGTGGCCAGCATCACCCAAGAAGCCGAGCAGCAGATTATCCGCTTAAGCTCTCACCCGAGCCTCGTGGTGTGGAACGGATCCAACGAAAACTATGTGGCTCATGCCGACTGGGGCTACCAACCGATGCTTCGCGACGACGATTTGCCGCGTAATTCCCGTGGTTATAGCGAGAAGGGCTGGGGAGACCTCTACTATTCGCAGATCTTCCCCAAGCTTTTGCGCGAGCTCGACCCCACTCACGTGTACCTGCCGAGCTCTCCGATGAGCTTTACCGATCAAGTCGCTGCTAACAGTGACCGCGACGGCACAATCCATATTTGGGATGTGTGGAATCGCCGTGATTACAAGGCCTATCGAGATTATCACCCTCGTTTTGCTGACGAGTTTGGCTACCAGGCACCTCCTGCATGGTCCACCTTGGTGGGAAGCGTTCACGACGAGCCTCTGAGCTTGGAGGGAGAGCAAATGCTCACCCATCAGAAAGCTAATATGGGTCAGATCAAGCTCGCCCGTGGCATGCGCTCTCACTTAACTCCCGGCCATATTGATGATGTGACGATCAACCCTGATGGCTCACGCTCCTGGCTTCTTCCTACCGATGAATGGGCTAACCCTCAGGATTGGCACTGGGCAACTCAACTTCAGCAAGCCCACGCCATCGAGTTCGGTGTAGCCTACATGCGCTCTTTAGAACCTGTCAACGCTGGTGCTTTGATCTGGCAGCTCAATGACGACTGGCCAGTCGTCTCCTGGGCAGCTGTTGACTTTGATGGCCACCGCAAACCATTGTGGTATGCCTCCCAGCGTGTATTTGCCCCACGCTTCGCCACCATTCAGGAAGAAGTGTCAGACAAGCAACGCGAGAACCTCTCCTTTGAAGGTGAAGGTACATTCACCTCTGACCAGCTCTCCCTCATCGCTGTGAATGACACACGGGAAACATGGTCAGGAGAATGGACTGTTTCACGGCAAACACTCGAGGGCGAGGTACGAGCCAGCGAGACGATCACAGCAACGATTGAAGCCGGTCAGCAACTGCACGTTATCTTGCCTGATAATCTCAAGAAATTCGACGAGCCTACCAACGAGATTATCGTGGCCACGGCAGAGGGCTTCGAACAAGTGATTTACAACCCCAGCGAAGTGATCGACCAGCAGCTGCAAGCACCAAAGGACGCTTTCAACTCCAGAGTGACCAAGCTCAGTGACACGTCCTACGAGCTCACTGTGACGGCGAAGAGCTACACCCGCGACCTGTTCTGCATGGTCGACAAGGTGGATCCGCAAGCGCGCATCACCGGCGGGCTTGTCAGCCTCCCAGCAGGCCAGAGTGTCACGTGGAACATCACCACCTCCCACGAGGTAGACCCACAAGCATTCTTTCAGACCAATGTACTGAGAAGTGCAAACGACCTGAATCGCTAAAGCAAAAGCGAGTTCCCAAGAACGTAAAGCATTCAGGGTACTCAAGCTCGTGAGTCAGGGCGTGCAGAAGAAGAATCTGCACGCCCTTATGCATACGAGCACACACAAGCGCGGTTGTTGTGCTAATTTTTTTAGTACAACACACGGCGCACAGAGGCACCGAGAAACGAGGGAACATGGAAGACCGCAGAAAAATCACGATTGCTGACGTGGCACGAGCTGCAGGCGTATCGAACTCTGCGGTCTCCTATGCCCTCAACGGCAGGCCAGGAGTGTCTCCAGAAACCCGCGACAAAATCCTGCAAACAGCACAAAACCTCGGCTGGCAACCCAACCGAGCAGCGCAAAGCCTCTCCGCAGCAAAATCACGCAGCATCGGCCTCATTCTCGACGGCGATTCTTCACTAGCAGCCATCGAACCCTACTTCATGCGCCTCATTGCCGGCGTTACCCAAGAATGCGAGAAAAACAACTACTCGCTCGTCCTGAGAAGGGCATCAAACGCTCAAGCAGAAGTCTCCGTCATCGAACAATGGATCGCCTCAGGCGCAGTTGACGGAATGATCCTGACCAACGTCGAAGCGGAAGACGCACGCTTCAGCGTTCTTTCCGACCATCCCGATTTCCCCGTAGTGGCCCTTGCTGACCCCTCCGTCGTCCCGCACTTACCCACACTATCCAGCGACGACGTCCAAGCCTGCTCCATCGTTCTCGAACACTTAACACAACTAGGGCACACGAGCATCGCACACATCAGCGGCCCTGAAAACCTCGCCCACACCCAAATCCGCGAGAAAACTCTCAGTAGCTTGTGCGAACAGCAGGGCATTCATTACACGTCAATCGCTACAGATTACACATCAAAAGGGGGTACAGCTGCCACACTTGAGTTACTGACTCGCTATGAGCGGCCGACAGCGATGATCTACGACAACGATGTGATGGCTTTGGCTGGTTTGGTCGCTTTGCGCAAGAATGGCTTCTCTATTCCCCGCGATATGTCGCTGGTCAGCTGGGATGACTCTGTTCTGTGCTCGACGGTGTCTCCAGCCTTGACATCGATGTATCGTGATGTTGTCAACGCAGGTGAGCGCGTCACACAGATGCTGTTGGCTCTGATCGATGGGCACGAAGCTCCTTCTCAAAAAGAAAAGCCTTATACCTTGATGGTGCGCTCGTCGACGGTCGCACCTCACGCATTGTAATAACTAACTACATTATTTGTGTCCTCACGCAGGTGAATGGCTTGCATATATGGCTGTCACCTGCGCATTTGACTACCGTTCACATAGCTGCATTGCATATGCCTGTCATGTTCACAAAAAAGGGCCTCACGGTTTTCCGTGAGGCCCGGTGTGATAAGCGTTGGTGGCAATCTCAAGGCCTAGGGAAACCCAAGAACGAGGGAAACCCAAGGACGAGGGAAACCCAAGAACGAGGGAAACCTCAGAGCCAGAGAGCTCTCCAGCAGCTCAAGCATGTGAGTGCAGTTACTTGGCATACTTATCAGCGACTTGCTTCATTGCCTTCTGCCAATTGGCTACTTGCTCTTGGTCAAACTTCTCAACCTTGTCGTAGCCCAAACCTTGAGCTTCCGAGATCATTGCATCAATTTCCTTGTCGTATTCAGCCTGATTCTTTGCCATCACAGCCTTCCACGAGTGAGAAATGATCTTGGAATCAATCTGACCCATCAGCACTTGCAAGGTTGACGGTGCTTCAGCAGGAGAGAAGCTCGAACCAGGGGCAACAGTGCTGCGGTTCGTCTTCGTCAGGTACTGCATTGTAGTTTTCGCGCCATCCATATGCTCAGACCAATCAGCCGTTACCTTGTCCATCGGCTTGGCAAGCTGCGTCTTCCACACGCGCGGATTGTACGATTCCTTAGTATCGGGGTCGATGGAGTTGGAATTGATTGCTGGGAAGTTGATGGCAGAGCCGCCGTCAACGAAGCTGCCGCCGCCCCAGCTAGCAGGCATGTTGAGCCCTGTTGCAGAGAAAACAGCCTTCTCGCCAAAGTCGGTGAGGTATGGCTCGCCTTTATCATTCTTCTTCCAAGCGAGGTCAGTTGGGCCTGCGGTGTTCGACGTGGTGATGTACGTGTACTCAGAGGAGTACAGCCAATCAATAAACTTTACCAAGCGCTGCTTGTGCTTGGCCTTTGCTCCGAGGGCGATCACTTGGCTTGGGTCGCCGGTAGGGCGGAAGCCAGTGGAGAGCGGGCTCATGTTCTGCAGTGGGGCGAGGAACATACCGATGCCTTTTTCTGCGTTAGCTGGTGTGTTCTGCGTCCAATTGACGTAGGAGTTGAACGAGGAGAGAGCTTTGCCGTCGGTAATTTTCTGGGTGAACTTGTCCCAGTTTTGCGAGGAGGATTCGGGGTCAACAATTCCTGCTTGGTTGGCTTTGAAGAGGAACCGGAGCATCTTTTGGTAGATGCCGTTCTTGTCAATCGGGGTTTCTGCCTTGCCACCTTCTGGCTTGAAGAACACATTGCGCTGGCGCTGGTAGCCAAACATCTGCGCAAAGTCAGAGGCCTGGCGCATCAGGTTATCATCCCAATCCTTAAACAGGGTGATGGCGTAGATGTCGTTCTGACCAGTATCCTGGCGAGCTTTATCCTGCATCTTCTTAAGCACATCGATGTAATCGTCGAGGTTCTTAATTTCTGGGTAGCCGATCTCACGGTAGTAATCCCACCGAATGTAAGGCGCGTTGTCAGGGTCGACTGCTGCGGAAGATTGCGTTGGGTCGCCGTCTGCTACTGACTGTGGGTAAGCCCAAATGCCACTCTTTTGGCCGATTACGTCGTTGACAGCCTTAGCCGCGTCCTCGAATTTGGTGAGGTGGGGCGCATCCTTGAGGTAAGGAGTCATATCGGAGACGAGCTTTGCCTTGATGAGTTTATTCATCTTTTGGCTGCTGGTTACGATGACGTCACCGAGATTTCCAGCTGCTGAACGAGTATCGAAGAGGGTATCGCCTCCACCGGCAACGATAGGGGAAATGATGTTGAGTTTGATGTTGAACTTGTCCTTGACGACTTTGGCAAACCACCCTTTTTGAGTTCCTGCCTTGTTGGCGAGGCTGTCGAAGAAGTCGATGGTGATGAGTTCGCCGTTATCCTTGGTGGTGGCTGTTTCCTGGGCTGACGATCCGCAACCGGTTAAGCCCAAGCTTAGAGCGAGAACTGCACCGATCGCCGCACTTGTGCGAATGTGCTTCATGTTGATCCTTTCGCTGCTGATTCCCAGCATGATGCCGATTTTCATCACTGAAAAAGGCAGAGGCGTCGTTACCCCTTTACTGAGTGATATTAACCGGTTAAGTAACTGCTGTCAATGGGTTCCTTCGCTCTTTGTTCTCCCCTTCCTCAGTGTTCTCCCAGTTCACAGGCAGCAGGCTGTTGTACTATCGCAATATGCATTTCAACCCGAATAGCCCCATTCTTCGCTTTCTTGACACCTTGTGGCGCTTCGTTGCACTCAATGTCGTCTTTGTGCTCACGTGCATCCCTCTGGTCACGTTGGGCCCGAGCGTTGCCGCGTTGTTTAGCACTATTTTTGCGTACAACGACCATGAGGATATCCCGCTGGTACGCGAGTTTTTCCGCCGTTGGGTCCGTGAATGGAAGTATGCGCTTTTCGGTGGCCTCATTTTCCTTGCCGTTGGCGCTCTCATCGCTTTTGGCTTAGCTTTTTGGGTTCAGATGCCTGTTCCTGGCTCCTATATCGCTTTGGTCATCATTCTCTTCTTCGCAGCCTTTGAGATTATCACCATGGAATGGTTCTTCCCCCTCCAAGTTCGTTACGACAACAAGTGGGGTCAGCTGTGGAAGCTCGCATTGGGGATTGGTTGGCAGCAGCAAAAAACGTCCCTGGCCTTGCTTGCCATTGATATTGCTGTTATCACGCTGGCTTATTTCTCCAAGATTTTCCTCGTGTTGTTCTTGGTGTTTGGCTTCTCGTGGGTTGTATATGCGAAAACGTTGATTTTGTTGGCTGCTTTTAGAAGGGTGGAGCATCCAGAAGAAAAGCCTACCTATATCAATGCGGTTCAGTAATACAAATGAGCGATGCGGACGAGAGTGATTCCAACGAGGAGCAATTTTAACGAGGAGTGATGCCAACGAGGAGCAATTCCAGCGAGTAGTGTCGAGCCAAGCTATCTGGCTCATGGCAAACGTCGACATCACTCAGCGGTAGAAAATGGGTAGTGATAATCTCAAGAGAAGCGATTCAGTGATACGAGAGAGATTGAAGGGCGTTGCTCAGCAGGCCAAACCAATTAGTTAAAGGAGTTAACTATATCATAAGAGTTCAATAATCGCAACGATTTTGAAATTTTCGAGTTCTTGAAAAACTGTTCACTTCACCCCGGTGAAATGTTACGTTTCACTGTGAGAGAGGTCAGCGTAGACCTCTCGAGAAATGTAAGGGGTTTGGAATGAACAATGTGAAAAAGGCTCTTGTAGCTGCCCTTGCCTCAAGTGCTCTTATTCTTGCCGGCTGTGGTTCAGCGGGTGCTCCCGTTGATAAGTCGGATGATGGCAAGCTGATGAAGGTTGATGTTTTCGACCAGCGGGCAAACTACCAAGGTATGCAAAAGGGGTGGTTTGCCAAGATTATCAAGGATAAATTCAACATCGAACTGAACATTATTGCTCCGAACATCGCAGGTGGCGGTGATACCCTCTTTGATACTCGCTCAGCAGCAGGCAACTTGGGTGATATCATCATCACCTCGACGGGCAATGGTCGCCTGTCTAAACTGGTCAAATCTGGCCTTATTGCTGATATGACACCGTATATGGACGGAATGAAGTGGCTCAAGCACAACAAAGCCTCTTCTGACGCTCTGGCTGAAATTGCTGGAAAGAAGGGCATTTGGGGCTTTGCTCACCAGACTGCCGCTGGAATGGATCCTCGTAAGCCGGAAGCTGTTGAGCCAGATTACTCTCCTTACATTCGCTGGGATTATTACAAGGAAATCGGCTATCCGAAAATTCCGAATTTGGATGCCTTTATTGACGTGTTAAAGAAGATGCAGGATCGCGCTCGCCAGGATACTGGTAAGAACAATATCTATGCCATTTCCCTCTTTAAGGATTGGGATTCTGCCTTCATGAGCAATGTTCAAGGCTTGACTGGCTGGTATGGTTACAACCCTCAAGGTTCTGCCTTTGCTTTGGCTGATGGTACAGATAAGTCCACAGTTCTGGACAAGGATGGCATCTATCAAAAGATGCTCAACTTCGTCCACAAGGCTCAAATGGCGGGAATTGTTGACCCGGAGTCGTCGACACAGTCGTGGGATAACCTGGGTACCAAGGTTCAAGATGGCCTTGTGCTGATGTCTATTTGGAATTATTTGGGTAAGCCGCGCCAAAACACCAAGGCAAATATGGCCAAGGGTGTTGGCTTTATGATTGCTCCTTTGGAGGGCATGAAGGCTTATGCTACTGGTTTCCGCCCTGCTGGTGACGTCAGTTATGCTATTGCGCTGGGTGCTAAGGCAAAGAATAAGCAGCGCTTGGTGAAGTTCATCAACTGGCTGTACTCCCCAGAAGGTGTGAATGATATTTCTCAGTACACTGCTGGTCCGAAGGGCTTGACGTGGGAAATGAAGGATGGCCAGCCAGTCCTCACTAAGTTTGGCCGTGCTGTTGCTGATGATTCATCCAAAGTGAAGATTCCAGCCGAATGGGGTGGTGGCACCTGGCAGGAAGGCAGTCAGCAGTTGAACTTTGTTCCTGTCACTCCTGCCGCTATTAACCCGGAGACTAAGCAGGCCTATAACCCAGCTTTGTGGCCTTCGGAGTTGAAGCGTACAAATGCGCTTTTGGAAGATTGGCGTTCTCATATGGAAAACGCCAAGACCGATATGGATTACTTGGTGAAGACGAACAAGATTATTCTTCAGCCTGGTGCTCCATTCACTGCTCCTGTTGAGAACTCGAAGCTAACTGCTCAGCGCAGCCAGATTAACACTGCTGTTGTTACGAACTCGTGGAAGGCTGCTCTTTCTAACTCTGATTCTGAGTTTAATAAGCACATCAAGGATATGATCGAGAAGGCTCAAGGCATGGGCTTTGGTGAGATCAAGAAGGCGGATTATGCCGCTATCGATGCTCATACCAAGGTGTGCGACGAGGTTGTCAAAGAGTATGAGAAAACCCATAAGTGAGTGAATGGCTCCATATGAGCTGTTTGACATCAATAGCTTAAACGGTTAAGCTAACAAGTATCACATAAGGGGATCGAGGCGGGCAGCACTGCACTGATCCCCTTATTTATAACTCTATTGACAAGAGATTATCTCGAGTTTATTGTGGAACTAAGGGGGGAGAGACCTGCAGCGCTGCAGGACGCTCTGAATCACGATGTGGTGATATACGTTACGACGAACGTGACGTAGGTTGTCACATTTCCTCAACGGGGGGAATAGAAATGGCATTAAAGCACGGCTTCAGGAAGGGCTCTGGAGAAACCGGCTCGAGCAGCGTGGCAGTTGCCGCTCCGCGCACTCAAATGAGTGTGCTTCAAGCAGCAATGGCCGCGACAGCGCAACCGGACGAGTCCGCACTCAACGCAAACGACCCGAAACAGGGCAGCAATATGGGAAAGAAGAAAGGATGGACTCCTGACAAACGCCATGGCTTCGTGATGTGGCTCATGACGGTTCCATTCCTGATTCTCGTTGTTCTGTTCGCTTACTACCCACTGTTTGGTTGGGTCTACGCATTCTATGATTATCAGCCACCTATTCCACTCTCTGAATCAGAATTCGTCGGTTTCCAGTGGTTCCACATGCTGTGGTCAAACCCGACCCAGCTCAAGACCATTGCCCAGGTGCTTCTCAACACCTTCGGCATTTCCGGTTTGGGCATTTTGACCTCGTTCTTCCCAGTTGCCTTCGCAATTGCTTTGAATGAGATTCGCTCCAAGTGGTTCCGCAATATCATTCAGACGCTGACCACCCTGCCAAACTTCATTTCCTGGGTTCTGGTTTACGCAATTGCATTCGCACTCTTCTCCAGCTCTGGCATGGTGAACACCGTTCTTCAGGACCTGCACTTCATCTCTAAGCCAGTTCGCTTCCTCGATTCCAGTGAACATATTTGGATCAAGATGCTTCTGTGGAGCACATGGAAGGGCCTGGGTTGGGGCGCAATCCTCTACTTGGCAGCACTTTCCGGCATCGATCCAGAGCTGTATGAAGCAGCACAGGTGGATGGTGCAAACCGCTGGCAGCAGACCATTCACATCACTATCCCGCAGCTGATGCCTACCTACATCGTTCTGTTGATGTTGAGCGTTTCCAACTTCCTCAACAACGGTATGGATCAGTACTTCGTGTTCCAGAACGCATTCAACCAGGAACACATTCAGGTGTTGGATCTGTACGTGTACAACATTGGTATGGGCAACAACAGCCTCTCGCTGGCAACTGCAATCTCCATGTTGAAGTCTCTCGTCTCGGTCGTCTTGCTGTGGCTGGTCAATACACTGGCTAAGCGCGTCCGTGGAACATCAATCTTCTGATAGAAGGGTGAGGAAAATGACGACAGCAACAGCAACGAATAAGGTCACCATGAAATCTTCTATCAAGAACAACAATGTGCATAAGAAGCTGAAGAAGCTCAAGGAAGGTGCTCCCCAGCATCCTTCGGACCCGAATCAGCGCATTCGCCAGCATAGTAAGGGTGAGAATGTTTATAACATTTTCAACATTCTCTTCTTCGCTATCTTCACCTTCCTGTGCTTCTACCCGTTCTACTACCTGATTATCAACTCCGTTTCCAATAATCAGCTGTCTGCATCGGGCAAGATCAATTGGTGGATTGAGGGTCTGCACTTTGACAACTACTCCAAGGTGTTCGCTCTCGATGGCTTGGGGACTTCCGCAATGGTGTCTCTTGGCCGTACCGTTATCGGCACCGCTTTGACGGTTATTGCCTCTGCATTCCTGGGCTTCATGTTCACTCAGCAGCAGATGTGGCATCGTAAGTTCTGGTATCGTTTCGTCATCGTGACGATGTACTTCAACGCAGGTTTGATTCCAGCATTCATTACCATGCGTAATTTGGGCTTGACTAACACCTTCTGGGTGTACGTCATCCCAGCCATCGTCCAGCCATTCAACATCATTTTGGTGAAGACGTACATTGAGTCCATTCCTGCTTCTTTGCAGGAGGCAGCAGAAGTTGATGGTGCAGGAACGTTCGTGATCTTTAGAAAGATCATTCTTCCTATGTGCCAGCCGATTCTGGCAACCGTGGCAATCTTCTCGGCTGTGGGCCAGTGGAATTCCTTCCAGGATACCTTGATCTACATCACTGATTCGAAGCTGTACTCCCTGCAGTACTTGCTGTACCAGTATCTGAACCAGGCCAGCGCCCTTGCTGCTCAGGTTCGTGCCTCCGCTGGTTCAGCTGTTAACGTGGCAGCGTTGGCAACGCAGCAGACTCCAACGTCTATTCGTATGACGATTGCAGTGATCGTTGTTCTGCCAATTCTGTTCGTCTATCCATTCTTCCAGCGCTACTTCGTCAAGGGTATGACCCTCGGCGCTGTGAAGGGCTGATAGGTATTTACCGTTTCCCCTTAACGGAATAATTGAAAAAGCTATCGCGAAGGCGCACTGGTTTTCCAGTGCGCCTTTTTCGTGCTGATAATCTGTAGAAACGGCGGAATGACAAGGATAATAGTGCGAAAACAAAAAGCGAGAGAAAAACTTTCGAAATCTTATTTATAACTCTATAAATTAATGCTATTCTGTTATCAGGCACGCAAATGTGACAGTGTGGTTCCTCAATTGTGGCCACGCAAACAAGGATCAAAGTTGATCTTTGGAAGGGGATAACAGATGAAGTTCAAGAAGTTCTCAGGTGTTGTCGGCCTGATGACTGTCGTGTCGCTGGCACTCGCAGGGTGCGGCGCATCAAGCAGTGAAGCAGTGAACACCAAGGATGATGGCAAGCTCATCACTGTTGACGTTTTCGATAGCCGAGCAAACTACCAAGGCATTCAAAAGGGCTGGGCTGCAAAGATCTTTAAGGATAAGTTCAACGTCAAGCTCAACATCATTGCTCCTAACGTCGCAGGTGGCGGTGACACGCTCTTCGATACACGCTCTGCTGCTGGGAACCTTGGTGACATCGTGATTACCACGACGGGTGGCGGGCGTATGAAGAAGCTCGTCAAAGCAGGCCTGATTTCCGACATGACTCCATACCTCAAGGGAATGGATAACATCAAGAAGTTCAAGAAGTCGTCTGAAGCTCTGGCCAAGATTGCTGGTAAGAACGGCGTATGGGGCCTGGGAATGGGTGTGTCTACCTCTTCGCCAACCAAGCCATCGGAAGGCGTTGAGCCGCAGGATGAGCCTTACATTCGTTGGGATTACTACCGTGAGGCTGGCTACCCTGAGATCAAGGATATGGACCAGTTCCTTGACGTTCTCAAGCAGATGCAGGACATCGCTCGTAAGGATCAAAAGGACAACAAGGTTTACGCCATCTCCATGTTCAAGGATTGGGATGGCTCAGGTATGGCCTTCGTTCAGCACATGGCCGCATGGTTTGGCTATGCTAATCAGGGTTCGGCCTTCCTCAAGGCTGACGGAACCGACGAGCAGACTGTTCTGACCAAGGACGGCATTTACCAAAAGATTCTCGCCTGGCTGCACAAGGCTCAAACGATGGGCTTGGTTGACCCCGATTCTTCCTCTCAAAACTGGGACAAGCTTCACGACAAGGTGACCAACGGTAAGGTTCTGCTCTCTCCGTTCTCCTTCTTGGGTAAGCCGAGCTTCAATTCTGGCGAGCGTAAGGCAAAGGGTGTTGGTTTCGCTCTCGCTCCTTTGCAGACCATGCGTCCGTACTCCCAGGGCTTCATTAACGAAGGCGATTTGAGCTACTTCATTGGAATTGGCTCGAAGGCAAAGAATAAGCAGCGTTTGGTCAAGATTATCAACTGGCTTTACTCTCCAGAAGGCGTTTATGCCTCCAGCAACGGTACTACTGCCTGCCCGAAGGGTATGTGCTGGGAGATGAAGGATGGTCAGCCTGTTCTCTCTGAATTTGGCGAGAAGGTCCAGTTCGCCTCGGAAGGTGTGGAAGTTCCAGCCCAGTGGGGTGGCGGCATCTATGCTGATGGCATTTGCGCTTTGAACTTCCCAACAATCGCACCAAACGATATTGACCCAGAAACGAAGCAAACTTATAACTCCTTCTTGTGGCCAAGCGAGTTAAAGAAGACGAACCCGCTGCTCAGCGACTGGTCGAAGCATATGGACGGTGCTAAGACGGAGTTCGAGTACTTGAACAAGCACAAGATGGTGATGGTTCAGGCTGGTGTCCCATACTCTGCTCCAGAAGAGAATTCCGCACAGTCGGCAAGGCGCACTCAGATCAACTCTGCCGTCGTCGCTGCTTCCTGGAAGGCAGCTCTTGCCAACTCGCAGTCCGATTTTGATAAAGAGATCAAAGAGATGACGACGAAGGCTGATGGCTTCGGCTTCAAGGATATCCAGAAGTTCGACTATGCCGCTATCAACGAGCATATGGCGATGTCGAAGAAGGTTGCTGAAGCTGCGAAGTGAGAGTCTGAAGTCTGAGTGCTCAGAACTGTGATTGCTGAGAATAGGGCGTTACCTACTCGGCTTTGAGTGCACAGCTGAAGATTATCAGTGTGAAGAGGGGCGATAGGAAAACCCATCGCCCCTCTTTTGTTGCCTGTTGCCAAGTAAAACCTTGCGGTGACAATGGTGCGGTGAAAATCTTGCAGGTTAGGTGAGTGGTGACCAACGAATTAATGGTGAGGCTGCTGAGCTTGCGTGTAGGGGAGCAAGCAGCCCTTCTCATCGTGGTAGAGTGACGGGTCGAGAAGCTCACCCCACAGCGACTCGGGGAAAAGCTCCTCAGAGAAAGCGAGCCACTCTTCCAGCAAGTCGGAATTGCTATCCATCAGCCAACGGTACTGAAGCCCGTCCATCGCCGACATGCACAGCATCCATAGATGTTTGAAACGTCGAGTGTCATAGAAATCAGGAGTGGCCCACGGCAGGGTGGAGATGTACGACCAATGCTTTGCCGAACGCTCGTGGAAGAATTCATGAGCCGGGTGCTCAATGTTCAAAGCTTCAGCGTTGAGCAGGGAGAAGAGCTTTACCAGTTGTGGACGGTGAAGGTTGTAGACGATGTTATTGACGCAGAAGCGAGGGAAATAGTAGACGATGTGGCCATCGCAATCCACGCCAGCGCTCTGGCCGTAGATGAACTCATCTGCCTCGGGAGAATCATAGGAAGAGCGAAGAACGAGGTCAAGAAGGTCGGACTTCGTGTGGATGTAATGGTAGAGAGCCGATTCTGTCAAGCCGACGCGGTCAGCAACATTTTGCATGCTCATCGCCTGGAAGCCTTTTTCGCTGATCACATCAGTGGCTGCACGGACGATCTCAGCTCTGCGATCATCTGGATTCATGCGCTTCTTACCAGAAAAAATCTTTTCTGCAGCAGGCAAGGTTTTTCGTGCCGGGGATGCTTGTGAAGAGAAGGTGGACTGAACAGGGCTATTGCGGTTCTCGCTGGTGCGGAACGCTTCCCATGCTGCAACTTTCATTGTTGTTCTCCTACGTCTTTGTCTACGTCCAGTATAAAGCAGATCTGGGGCTTTATTGACAAGGGAATCGATAAGAAAACGAAATTTTCGATACATACGTAGTTTTGCGGACAGAAGATTGGGAAAACAGGAAAAAGAGATTTTCTGCGATCGTTATAGAAAAGTTGTTGCCAAAATATGCAAGCAATGTGTGTGGCAACAAGAAGCAACGTTGAAAACGGTGATTTTTCACGGGCTTACAGTGAATCGGCCACTGGAATGACTACTTCACAGGCCTGATCTACGTCAACGAACAAGATAAGCTGCCATTGCAGAATGTGCTACAACAGATTCTGTTGGCAAACCAGACCAACCAAATGGGTCAGGATTCTGCTCTCAGTGGTGTGGAAGCACAGCAGTTTGCTGATCAGATTAAGTATGGAGTGATTATTGTGGCAACGCTGCCACTGCTTGTCATTTACCCATTCCTTCAGAAGTACTTTGAAAAGGGCGTCATGGTCGGCGCAGTGAAAGGCTGATAATAATGGGATATTCGATGTGGCTGAACCAAGCTTGGCTTTCTCAGACATTAGCTAACCGAGTGTTTCACATAGAACTGATAGGGGTTAGCGAAGATGCTGTATCGTTGCGTTTGCGCAGCGAAATAGCACGGTGGCTTCATCTTCCACTGGTAACTTCTGCTCCCCAGAGCACTCAACCGACAGTCACTTTGGTGTGCGATGTTCGCAGCTGCCTGGACGAAGAAGGCTTCCACATTGATGTAGCACAGGGTGGAAATGTGCGTATTGAAAGTTCCTCGACCAAAGGGCTTCTGTACGGTTTCTATGCGTGGCTTCGCGATGTTGGCCTCAAAGCCGAGCACAGCCACACCGAAATCCCTGACCAAAAACTGAGAATGATCAACCAGTGGGATCAAGCAGATGGCTCGGTTGAACGAGGGTATGCAGGAGAATCCATCTTCTACGGACGATGGGGAAGCAACGTTCATGCAGAGTTCTTCGACTTTCCTGAGCGCAGCGCAGCAGATGTTTTTCGCGGTGATATATCTCGAATTCGCGACTATGCGCGCTTCCTTGCATCTGTGGGAATCAACGCCATCAGCTTGAACAACGTCAATGTTCGCTCATATGCTACACGGTTCATTGTGGAACCGTACCTTCAGAGAATTGCTGAAATAACACGTATCTTCAGTTCGTTCGGAATCAAGAGCTTCCTTGCCGTGAACTTCGCAGCACCCAAAGTAATCGGCAACCTCACAACCTCTGATCCGTGCGACAAAAAAGTAATCGCATGGTGGGAAAAGGTGGTCGATCACATCTATGAAGTCATCCCTGATTTCGGCGGGTTTGTTGTCAAAGCAGATTCTGAAGGAGAACCAGGGCCCTATCAATATGGCAGAGACCATGCCGACGGTGCTAATCTCTTTGCTCGAGTACTCGCACCTCACCACGGCATCGTCATCTGGCGAGCCTTCGTCTATAACTCACACACCGACTGGCGAGATCGTAGCGTAGACCGAGCTCGAGCAGCATTCGACAACTTCGCTGCACTCGACGGAAAGTTTGACGTTAACGCTGTCCTCCAAGTGAAGTTTGGCCCTATCGATTTCCAAACGCGAGAGCCACTCAGCCCACTTCTGGCGCGCATGCAGAAAACAAACCTCATCATGGAGTTTGAAATTACTGCGGAATACCTCGGCCACCAGATCGATGTGAACTACGTACTGCCACAATGGATTGGTATGGCATCATGGCAAAGCCCAGAAGGAAGCATTCGTGAACGCTTACCACGTGTTGCCAGGCAGCCGCAATTCACCGGTTTTGCTGCCATCTCCAATGTGGGGATGGATGAGAATTGGACAGGAAATACCCTCGCCCAAGCAAACCTCTACGGTTATGCTCGCTTCTGCTGGAGTAAGAGCCTGACATCGCAGGAGATTGCCCATGAATGGGTAGATTTGAGCTTCGAAAACTCAACAACAGCAACCAAGCAAGTGATCGAGTCGATCCTCAACCGCTCAAATAAGGCCTACGAAGATTACTGTGCTCCTCTGGGAGTGGGCTTCATGGTCAACCGAAACGGTCATTATGGGCCTGGACCTGACGATTATGAGTTTGACCGGTGGGGAACCTATCACTACGCCGACCGCGATGGAGTCGGCGTCGACCGCACAAGTGCAACAGGAACAGGGTTCGCCGGCCAATATCCATCCCTCTATTCCTACTTGGAAAAGCCAGAAACAACTCCTGATGAACTTCTCCTCTTCTTCCACCACGTGAACTACTCCTATCGCCTCCATTGCGGTGAAACAGTGATTCAACACATCTACAACACGCACTTTGCAGGTGTGGAAGAAGTCGAAAAATTCGTAGATGAGTGGAATAGCATTCAAGGCGATATAGAGCCACTAGACTGGGAAAACGTTGCTGAACGCCTTCGCAGACAGAAGGCGAACGCAATCAACTGGCGAGACCAGATCAACACCTTCTTCTGGAGACTCAGTGGCATCGCCGACGAACAAGGACGTTCTCTATACTCCTAAGGAGTAGCTATGTATATCCAGCCTCAATGGCTTGCCAATAATGCAATCATTCAACGAGACAAAGCGCTGATAATCTCAGGAAAAGCGCAAGCTGAACAAGAGATAGGCCTCTGGCTCGACGATGCCCTTGTTGACGACGTGATGAGCGATGAAGAAGGGCGTTTCTCACTCACCCTTCCTGCGCATGCAGCAGGAGGTCCTCACATCCTGCGGGTCGATAGCGGTGAAGAGAGCAGCGTTTACCGCAACATCATGTTCGGCGATGTGTGGCTGCTCGGCGGTCAGTCAAATATGCAATTGTGGACTCGCAGGCTCGAATCCCGTTTTGGGAAGGAGTTTGAACAGGCGAGTGATTCTCAGATTCGTTATTTGCGTATTGAGGAGGCTCAAGCTTGTGATGGGCCGAAGAGTTGCCTTCCACGCTGTCAGTGGGTGAGTGTAGGCAAGGATGATATTTCTCATGAGTCTGGTGTTGGTTTCTTTTTTGCGCAGTATATGAGGAAGGCTAGTGATGTCCCTCTTGCTCTGATTGAAACTGCGATTGGTGGGACGCCTGTGGAGACGTGGATTGATCGTGGCAGGTTGGAGCGTTTAGGTTATTTCCCTCAGTGGGCGGAGCAATATGCGCAGCCAGGTTATGCGAAAGCGTCTCATGAGGTGTATGAGAAGGCAAGTCGTGCATGGTTGGCATTGGTTGATCAGTATGACGCTGGGCTGAAGGAGGGGTGGAGTTCTGTTGACTGTGATGATTCCACGTGGAACAGTTCTGGGCTTGAGGCGCTGAATTGGCATAACCCACTGTTGTGCGATGCGGGCGTGGTGTGGATCAGAACGCAGGTGAGTATCCCCAAGCATGCTGTAGGACAGCGAGGAATGCTTCACTTGGGGACTGTTGTTGATCAGGATGTTGTTTTCGTCAATGGACTCACAGTGGGAGAAACCGGGTATCGTTACCCTCCGCGTGATTATGAGATTGACAAGCTTGCGGCAACGATGACGATAGCTATTCGTTTGCGTATTGATGGTGAGCGTTGTGGTGGCTTTGCTGAGGGGAAAGAGCGAACTCTCAGCCTTGTTATTGACAGTGGGGAAGAGGTTCTCGTTGACCTTAATACTGTGCAGTGGAAGTACAAGCGCAGTGTGAGCGTTGAGCCTGCTCCCCAGCAGTTCTTCCTCTATAACGTTCCCTCTTCCTGCTATAACGCCATGATCGCACCTTTGCAGGGGATGAGCATTGCGGGGATTGTGTATTACCAGGGCGAAACAAATGCCACTCGCACTCCTGAGGGGTATGCAGCGAAGATGATGCTGCTCGTGCAAAGTTGGAGAGAAGTTTTTGCTGATCCTTCTTGCCCCTTTATCGAGGTTCAATTGCCCAACATTGCTTTTGAGGCTGATGGGTGGGCACGTTTGCGTGATGAGCAGCGTCGCCTGTTGAGTATGGATCATACGGCTATGGTGACCTGTTATGACGTCGGTGAGAACAATGATCTTCACCCTGTGGATAAGAAAACGATTGGTTACCGTGCGGCGCGAGCAGCGTTGGCGATGAAGGGTATGAGTGATGCAGAGGCGATGGGACCTCTGGTTTCTCATGCTGAACTCGCGGATGAGGGGATTCAGATTTTCTTTACTCATGTGGGGCAGGGGCTTGTTGCGAAGGCTGCTTTGAGTGTGCAACTTCTTCGCCCTGAAGGATGGAAGAGGTTAAGTGCGACGATTTCCTCAAATAGGTCGTTGTTTGTTGCTCTGCCTGCTGATTTTCACGTGGAACATGGAGACGTGTTGCGCTTTTTGTGGTCAGAAGCTCCGGAAATAGCGTTGGTGAATAGTGAGGGTTTGTTGGCCAGCCCTTGTGAAATTCGTGTGGATTAAGGTTCATGATGCGTCAGAGTGTACAGCTGTGGGATCGCTGGCAAGTTAATGACACTGGTAATCTGGAGAGCTCTTCAGATTGGCAGGACGTGACGTTGCCGCATGATGATGCCATTTCCCAGCCTTTAGAGCCTGCTATGGAGTGGGGAGTGGATCAGGCTTTTCGTAATGCTCGCCGGCTTTTGTGGTATCGCAGGCTCATTACTATTCAGCAGCTGCAAGCTCATACTCGTTATTTTCTGACGAGTGATGGGATGTATGAGAATGCTCGCGTTTTTGTGAATGGTCACGAGGCTGGGGGTCATGCTTACGGCTACTCGCCTTTTGAGATTGACATTACGCACTACCTTCAGCCAGGAGATAATGAGCTTCTCATTAGTTTGGACACTCGTGAGGTTCCTACGGACCGGTGGTATTCCGGTGCGGGAATCTACCGTGCGGTTGCGCTGGAGTTGAGACCAGAGAACTATGTGGATCGGCGTGACCTCGTCGTGACTTCCCAGGTTGATGTTTCACGAAAAACAGCACGGGTCACCTGCCGTGTCGATAGTGATGAGCAGAGCAGACAGCGTGAGTATGCGCGCGGGCTGTATCATGTTTCGCTGCGCGATGCAGATAGTCGCGTTGTCGCTTATGCTACTGGAAACCTGGTGGAGGGAATCGATTGTGAGCTTTCCGAGGTCAGGTTGTGGAGTGCGGAAACCCCTTACCTTTACACGCTGAGCGTGGAGAGCGAAGGTCCGGAAGAAAATCGCGACAGCATCAGCCAGCGTATTGGCCTGCGCACCGTCGAATTTACTGGTGAGCAGGGCATGCTGGTCAATGGTGAAAAAACTATTTTCCGCGGAGTCTGTGTTCACCAAGATGGCGGGGCAGTAGGCAGTGCAACAACAGCGGAACTGTGGCGCAAACGCTTAAGCATTCTCAAAACAATGGGATACAATGGCTTGAGATTAGCACACCACATGCATCCTAGCTGGATGTTGGACCTGGCAGACGAGATGGGCTTCTATGTGTATTCAGAGCCTTTTGACAAGTGGCAATCTGGGCATGAGAAGCGTTTCTTCGACGCAGGTTGGAAAGAAGACTTGGATGCGATGCTCAGAAGAGATCGCAACAGGCCATCAGTAGTGATGTGGGGCGTCGGTAATGAAGTAGAAAACCAAGCCCACCAATCAATGCTTGCGATTTTGCGCATGCTGGTCAGTGAAGCGCATCGTCTTGACCTCACACGGCCAGTAGGGTGCGCCCTCAGTCCACACTTCCTCACAGAAAGAGCAGAAGGTGGCCCTCATGAAGGTGTTATTCAAGCAACCGATGAAAACGGTGCCCCGGAGGAAATAACAGACCCAGCCCAGCGGGTAGCACAGATTGCTCAGGTAGCTGCTCTCAGTGACATTGTGGTGCTCAATTATGCCGAACAATGGTATGACGCCATTCACCAAGCTGTGCCCAATAAACCTATTTTTGGCTCAGAAGTGTACCAATACTTCCAGGGTCATGAGTTACAAATGCAGGATTATCGAGAAGATAATCCCAATTTGGTACCGCTGAGGAAGCCCTATGTGATTGGAGGAGCTGTATGGGCCGGGTTTGATTACCTTGGCGAATCCATGGGCTGGCCCTCCCAAGGCTGGTCAGGAGCACTCATTCGAACCAATAACAGTGTGAAAGCAGGCTATTGGCTACTCCGATCGTATTGGACTGGCAAACCATTCGTTCGTTTTATGGTTGCCGATTACACACAACCTGACGAGAATGTGAAAGAACATTGGGACATTCCACCCTTTGTTCACCACTGGGAATTCCCACACATTCACAAAGCTGTCATCCCCTACGCAATCGCAACGAATTGTGATGAAGTACGAATCTGGGTGAATGATCGCGAAATCTACGTTCCTGCGGTCTCACACTTTGCCAACCGTCTTATCACCGGCTACCTTCCCTACCAACCTGGAAAACTAACGGTTATTGGCTTCACAAACGGCACAGAAGTAGCCCGCGATGTTCTTTACACTCCAGGCAAAGCGCAGAGGCTTCAATTCATCACCAGTGATGAAAAAGAAATGCCAATCTCAACCAGCAGGGTTGATAAAGAAAGGCTGAACCCAACCCAAAACAGGCTACAGGTAGTAACTGTTCGAGCTGTGGATAGTGAAGGCAACCCTGTGTTTCATTGTTCTGAACGAGTCACCTTCTCGGTGGAAGGAGACGCACAGATCATCGCTGTTGACAATGGCAATTTGATGAACACAGAAGGCTTTCAAGGCAACCAGGTTCATCTGTGGCAGGGCAAAGCAAGTTGCATTATTCGCATTCCTTCACGCTTGTCGCAAGCACGTGTATGCGCTCACGCTGAAGGGCTCGAGTCAGCTGTGCTGACAATCTGGGAAAACAAGTAAAGAAGAAGTGAGATGAGACGACCTCGTTCACACCAAGTGACCATGCTTTCTGCCATCGGCTACGGTTTGGGAGACTTCTATGCAGGAGGGCAAGGAGCTCTTGTTTCCACGTATTTGTCCCTGTACTGGAACAAATTTTGTGGTCTGAACATTAGTTTTAGCCAAACAGTGCTGGGCTTGAGTGCTATTGTCAGCGCGTTTGTCGCTCTCGGCTTTGGTGTGCTCGACGATAACTTCTATCGCTTCGCCATCGGGCGCAGGTTTGGGCGTCGTCGTCTCTTTCTCTTTGCTACAGTGCCAGGGATTTTTATCGGAACCCTTTTATGGATTCCTGGTTTATCTGCGTGGGTTTATGCCTGTGCTTATGTGCTGTGGATCGCGCTCGTCCAGATTTTTGCCACTGCTTACGGTGCTCTTCCCGGAGAGATGACAGCTGATTTTAACGAGCGTACTCAGCTGTCAACTGCTCGGCTTTTCACAGCAACCGCAGCGAGTACGGGAATTCCTTTGCTTGGAGGTGTGGTACTGAGCTACGTGGGAGAGGAAAAGCCTGATGGTTACCTGTGGTTTGCTTTGGGCATGACTGCTGCTTTTGCGCTTGCAGTTTTCTTGTGTTGGAAAGCAACGTGGGAAATGACCCCTTCGCAAGCGGGGTTTGCAGCTTTTGAACACCCCGATTACATTCCTGTTCATGTTGGTGTCGCTGGATGGATACGCCGATGTAGGAAAATGCTTCGCGAGTATGCTTCTACTGTGAAAATCGCGGAATTTCGCAAGCATCTCGTCACGTATGTGTTGTGTATGGTTTCGCAGGATACCTTCAGCCAGCTGTTCATGTTCTTCGTGATTTATAACTGGAATAAGACTGCTGCTTTCGGCTCGCTTCTGCTGTCGTGCACTATTATTTCCCTTCCACTTATGCCGGTTTTTGCTCGTATTATGGTCAAGCAAGGCCCGCGTAAGCTCTATGTGCTGAACTATTCGGCGAGTGTTATTGGCCTCATCTGGTTTGCTCTGTTGTGGGCAACGGCACAGTATTCACACACGGTGATATGGGTTATTTTTACGGTTGCTGGTTCGTTGTGGATGCTCTCTTGTAAAGCTTTGACCAACTACATTCCTTGGGCAGTTTTCCCCTATATGGCTGATATTGACCAGATTGTCACCACGAGATATCGGTCAGCAACGTTCTTGGGCGCGCAGACTTTTATCCGTCAATCGGCAGGCGGGCTGTGCTCTCTGCTGATCGGCGGGGTACTTTCTTTCAGTGGTTTTGATGCTACCCATCGCGTGCAAACTCAGAGTGCTCACATCGCGCTTGTGGCTCTCTTCCTCGGTATCTATGCCTTGTGCGTGCTAGTGGGCTGGCTCGCTTCTCGCACACTGGTGATTAACAGGAACACTGACAATCTGGTGCTTCAAGAAATTCAGCGACGCAGAAATGGCGGTGTTGCCACGGATATTGACCCTCAAGTGTGCCACACCATTGAAAAGATGACGGGTGTTGCCTACGAGAAGTGCTGGCAACAATAGGCAACCTTTCTACCTCGTCGTCGCATCACGAGAATTCGTAGTTAGGCTGAAAACAGCGAATACAAAGACGTACATACACAGTGAGGTGAACCATGCATCGACTAGCAGAAGGATATGAGTTTGTATGCAGAGTTGTGCTCACACTCTTCATTGCGCATATCGCTTTTCTTGTTCACACGCTGATGGGAGCTGTTGTTGTCGGTTTCTTCCCCTCGATTGCCGGCCTGTATTCTACATTCCGCACGTGGGCTCTCGACGTCAGTGACCGGCATTGGACAGTGAAGCGCACGTGGAACACTTTTCATGAAGTATGGAAGCTCAATTTGAAGAGTGCTAACCTCGTCGGTTACCCGGTGTTTACTGTTTGGCTGTTTCTTGTGTGGGAATACTGGATTGTGCAAAATAACCCGGTAGGTATGGTAGGAATCGGTGTTTCTGGAGGCCTGCTGCTCGTCAATTTCCTTTATGGTATTTTTCTCAGTTTAGTGGGAGTGATCCAGGCGAACTTTGAGCAGTCGGCATGGTGGGTGATCAAGTATGCAGCCATGATGGCTGTGGTTCGAGTGAAGAATAGTTTTATTGTCCTTCTCATTTATGCTGCTACGTGGTGGTTTGCGTGGCAGTGGCCGGGTTTGATTCCTGCTTTTGGCTTCTCCATTCCTGTATTCCTCATTGTGCTGTCCACTTATTGTTATGGGCGGATTCCTGGCATGGATGTTCATGTCAATGAGCCTGACATTGATGCGAAGAAAGCTCAGAAGAAAGATCAGAAGAAAGTAGTGAGGAAAGAGCAGTGAGGGCTGGTCCCACAAGTGCTGAGGAGCAGTTTCGCCTTTCCTCAGTGTTCGCTTAGTTCTGAGGCTGTGCAGTGGATTCGCGTTCTATCAAGCTGGTAGGAAGAACAACATGCATATCAGAATGCTCATGATTAGCACGATCAATCACCATCTGTGTTGCAATTCCGGCCATCTGCTGAAGCGGCTGGCTGATGGTTGTCAACGGCGGATTCATAAAGGATGAAGTTTGGAGGTCGTCAAAGCCAACAACGGAGAGATCTTGAGGGATGCGAAGACCTACCTGACGGGCAGCTTCATACACTCCCATCGCTTGCAGATCGTTGCCAGCGAAGATGGCTGTTGGTCTCTCTTGTGCAGGCAAATTCAGCAGTTCGAGGCCTTCTCTGAGGCCTGAAACCATGGTGAAGTCCCCTTCTCGTTGCAAGGCGCGATTAAAGCTGATGTTGCGGTCAGCGAGAGCGGCAATGAAGCCCTCTGCGCGAGCACGAGCGCTCAGCATTACTTCCGGGCCAGTGATCATGGCAATGCGCTGGTGGCCGAGGTCAGCGAGGTGACGAGCAGCGAGCATGCCTCCATTCCAGTTATCTGCTCTGACAGAGAAATCTTGCGGTTCTGGCTCGCCAGAGGGATCGAAGATGGAATAGAAAATGTCGTTTTTGTCGAGTTCTTCTCGTTCTCGTGTGCTGAGGTGGGAGAAGACGAGAACTGCTCCGAGAGGGTGGCGGCGGACGAGGTCACTTGCCCAGTTTTCTGCGGGATGGTTGCGGTCTCCCGATTCGGTGATGGTGATGCGAATATCATGCTGCGAAGCCGTGTTGAGAGCGCCTTTTACTACTTCGAAGGCCCAGAGGTTGGAGAAAGAGGAGAAGACGATATCAATAAACTCTTGGTGGCGATGTTGACGCGACTTGCGTCTATAACCTGAAGCTGTTAGCACGGCATTGACTCTTTCTTTGGCTTCAGGTGAGATGTCACTTTGGTCGTTGAGCACCTTGGAAACGGTAGAGACCGAGTAGTTGGTCTGGCGGGCAATGTCGGCCAGAGTGAGATGTTGATTATGTGCGCTTGTCTGTTGAGCCATGATGTGCACTCCCGAAAGTTTCCGTTTCTGATTCGTGTGTGGTGAAGAAAAGCGTTGAGAAGAGGCTTCTTTGCGCCGTTCTGTAGGGCAATTTCGCTCGGCAACAATGGCAAATCGGAATTGCAGCAGTTCTTCAAATCAGATATCTTGATTATAGCGAAAGTTACTAAATGTTTCGGGAAAAATGAACGAAACTTTCGTATTATTCGACAAGGATGAAGGTAACGCAATGAAGCGTCAGGTTCACATTCACTCCGGAGTTGTGCAAGGCCTTGCAGCAACAGATCCAGCGATCACTGTTTTTCGCGGAATCCCTTTTGCGCAGCCTCCTGTAGGTGAATTACGCTGGCGAGCACCTCAACCTGTCACACCATGGAAGGGAATTCTCGAAACTTTCGACTTTGCTCCTACTGCCATGCAACCTACTCCTGGCAACTCCAATGAGTTTTACGACAAAGAATGGGGAACAGACCCCAGCATTGATATGAGCGAGGATTGCCTCTATGCCAATGTCTGGACTCCTGCGTTAAGAGGCAATAAAGAAAGCACCCATACCGTGGGAGAGAAAAAACCAGTCATGGTGTGGATCTACGGCGGAGCCTACCAAACTGGAGGCACCTTCGAAAAAGAATTCGATGGTGAAACCCTTGCTCGTCACGATGTCATCGTGGTGAGCATAGCCTACCGCTTAAACGCTTTCGGCTTCTTCGCCCATCCAAAACTGGGCAATGCAGCGAATTTTGGCTTCCTTGACCAGCAAGCAGGAATTCGATGGGTAAAAGAAAACATCGAAGCATTTGGTGGAGACCCCAATAACATCACTGTTTTCGGTCAATCTGCGGGCGCTGCAAGTGTGCTCGCTCAAATCTGTTCTCCAGATAACACCGGTCTCTTCCAACACGCCATTATGCAATCAGGTGGCGGCTTGGGCTACTTCAACGCTCATCTTGCTTCATTAGAAGAAATACAAGCTAATGGGGTGAGGCTTTTCGACGCTCTCGGAGTGACCACCCTCGAAGAAGCGCGAGCAATCCCTGCTCGGCACCTTCTCGAGGCTGCAGAAAACCTCCCTGTTCCACCAGAAAGTGGGCATGAAGGTGAATGGCCCATGCTCGTCAATTGGCAGCCGTGTATCGACGGTGCTTTCCTTGACCGTCAAGAGCGCGACATTATTCGCTCTCATGATGCCGCAGACGTTGACGTCATCATCGGAAACACGACAGGAGAGTTCCTGGAAACAGCGGATGACGGCACAGTTATCCCCGCTGGTCAGCTAGGAAACTATGAATTTATCGATGAATGGATCGATGCCAAGTATCGTGCTCCCTACTACTACCACTTTGACATTTCCATGCCTGGCGATGACGCTGGTGCCTTCCACTCTTCCGACCTGTGGTTCGTATTTTCTACTTTGGGAAAATGCTGGCGTCCTTTCGAAGGCTGGCACTACGACGTCGCTCATGCCATGACGAGTTTCTGGGCTCGTTTTGCACATGATGGCAATCCTGAAGGAGAAACGCTACCTGAGTGGAAACATACAACTAAGCGTCATGAGTTTATGAATTTTGCTCGTCGCCTCTCGATGAGCGCTGATCTTTCTCGCAAGAAGGAGGAGGAAGAATGATTATCAACCCGGTACTTCACGGCTTCAATCCTGATCCATCGTTCGTCCGCGTTGGTGACACGTACTATATTGCCAATTCTACATTCGAATGGTGGCCAGGAGTGCGCCTGCATCAGTCACAGGACCTCGTCCACTGGACGTTGCTCAACTCCCCGTTGACACGGACGAGTCAAATCAACATGAGAGGCATCCCTTCCTCTGGAGGCGTGTGGGCACCCGACCTCAGTTACGCCGATGGCAAGTTCTGGCTGGTGTATTCCAACATTGAAGTGGTTAACGGTGCCTTTAAAGATGGCATCAATTACCTCATCACAGCTGATGACATTAATGGCCCTTGGTCGGAGCCTATTGAGCTGGATCGCACGGGTTTCGACGCAAGCCTGTTCCACGATGATGATGGACGTAAGTACCTTGTTCAACAAACCTGGGACTTCCGCCCCGGACATCATGCTTTCGACGGTATTACCTTGACAGAGTATGACCCCGTCGAGCACAAGCTCCTTCTTTCCACCAGACGAACCTTGTGGCGTGGAACTGACGTCAAAATTGTAGAAGGTCCACACCTGCTCAAGAAGGATGGCTATTACTACCTCTTCTGCGCCGAGGGTGGAACTCAATATGAGCACCAAGAGTCCGTTGCGCGCTCGAAGAGCTTGGATGCACTCTCGTTTGAAGTGATGCCAGGAAACCCACTGATTACCAACTTTGATACACCGGATTTCCCCTTGCAAAAACAAGGACATGGACAGATTGTAGAAACCGCAGAAGGTGAGTGGTACTACGCATCTCTCGTCTCTCGACCGTGGTGGCATGATTGGGACACTCGCCATGGTGTTCGTGGCTGGAGCACACTGGGACGTGAAACTTCTATTCAAAAGGTTGAATGGGATAGCGAAGGCTGGCCACGCATTGTCGGCGGACAAGCTGGCCAAGTTGATGTCGAGCAGCCCAAGGATGCTCCACACATTGCGGATTCTGAAGAATTTGAGAATTCTGGCTACCAGCATGACACCTTCACTTCTCCGCAATTAGGCAAAGATTGGAATACTCTGCGCGTGCCATTCACGCCGAAAATGGGACGAGTAGGTGACGGCAAGCTCGTACTGAGAGGCCAAGGTTCTCTCGCTAATCTCTTCAATCTCTCCCTCGTCGCTCGTCGCTGGCAATCTCAAAACTTTGATGCAGAAGTCAGCTTGGAATTCGACCCGACCAACTACATGCAGATGGCTGGTCTGACGAACTATTACAACGATTTCAGCTGGTCATGGATTTTCGTCACCTTCAATGAGAAGACGGGCAAACAAGAACTGCAAGTAGCAGTGAACGATCGCAATGGCTATTCTGCTCCTGCGGCAAGTGTTGAGCTGCCGGAAGGTGTTCACTCTGTGCGCCTGCGCACTCGAGTTCGTACGCAAAACTATGCCTATGACTATTCCTTCGACAATGGTTCCACGTGGAACACACTGGTTGGAGGCCTCGACGCAGCACAATTCTCCGACGAATATATTGCAGCAAGTTATGGCGGCTTCTTCACCGGCGGCTTCGTTGGCTTGGCTTGCTGCGACGTATCCGGCTTCTATCAGGAAGCTACTTTTACTGATTTCCTCTATCAAGAAAGGTAATGCAATGACGCAATATCATGTATCCCCTCAGGGCAAGGACAGCGCAGTAGGCGACGCCCAACACCCCTTCAAAACAATCTCACGAGCAGCGCTGCTCGCACAACCGGGCGATGAAGTGATCGTTCATGAAGGCACTTATCGTGAGAATGTTGACCCTGCACGCGGTGGTCTGGATGAAAACCATCGCATCACCTATCGTGCAGCCCAGGGTGAAGCTCGCCCTGTTGTCACTGGTTCTGAAATCGTGACTGGCTGGCAGAAGGTAGAAGGTAACATCTACAAGCTCACCCTTCCTGATTCTTATTTTGGTGATTTCAACCCGTTTACGACGAAGATCTTTGGTGATTGGCTTGCTCAGCCGCGCCCAGGTAAGGATGATCCGAAGCACATTGGTGAGGTGTTTATTAACGGCCACCAGCTGTATGAAGTGACCCGCAAAGAGCAGCTTGATAATCCTGAGCTACGCGAAACGGTAGAGGATTACGTCACCAAGAAGCAGGTTCCTGTTTTCGATGCGAAGTACACCCAGTATGTATGGATGCCTGAGCATGACGACGAAGCAGAAACAACAACTATTTTCGCGAACTTCAATGGCGAAGACCCCAACGAGCAGGTGACCGAGATTACCACTCGCCCCACATGCTTCTTCCCTTCGCATCATCACATCAACTTCATCACTGTAGACGGCTTCGAGTTTAAGAATGTTGCCACTCAGTTCGCCCCTCCAACCGCCCACCAGCTGGGCGCTGTGGGCCCGAATTGGGCGTATAGCTGGCGTATCGTCAACAATGTTATTCACGATTCTAAGACTGTGGGCATTAGCTTGGGCACCAGCGAAGAGACAGGCGATAACGAGTGGTACCGCACCGACCGCAAGCCAGGATTCCAATACCAGTTTGAAGCAGTGTTCAAAGCTCTGCGCATCGGCTGGCGTAAGGGTGTGATCGGCTCGCATTACGTAGCAGGCAACACGATTTATGATTGCGGCCAAGCGGGAATCGCTGGGCATATGGGCGGCGCATTCAGCTTGATTGAAAACAACCATATTTACCGTGCAGGCGCTCGTCGCGAGCTCTTCGGTTGGGAAGTTGCTGGCATTAAGTTGCATGCTGCCCTCGATACGCGCATCCGTCACAATTACATTCACGACTGCTCATTGGGCATGTGGCTTGATTGGCAGGCGCAGGGTACGCGCGTGAGCTCGAACGTGTTTGAAAAGAATTGCCGCGACCTGATGGTTGAGGTGTCGCACGGGCCTCTGCTGGTGGATAACAACGCGTTCCTCTCGCCATATACTTTCGAAGATTGGGCAGACGCATCCGCTTTTGTCAATAACATTATTGGCGGTGCAATTCACCCTCATCAGGTTCTCGATCGTTTCACGCCGAACCATTTCCCGCATACGACTGAGCCTGCAGGCGCGTCCTTCGTGTTCTCTGGTGATGATCGCTACATGAACAACGTTTTCCTCAACCCTGCTGGTGAGGAAGGCCAGATGGGCATGTCAGCCTTTGAAACCTATCCGAGCAGTTTCGCCGAGTATCAGCAGCGCAACAGGGATGAGATTGCTTCTGGTAGGGTTCAAGGCGACCCTCGTCTGCCGGAGCCCATTGTTGCGGCTGGTAACGTTTTCACTGGTAATCTGCCGGTGTCCAAGCATGACAAGTCGGGCATCACTATGGCTGAGCACCTTGAGATTGCCACTGAGATGAAGGACGACGGTTTGCATATGCTCATCACCGTCCCTCAAGCCTTGGCTGAGTTTATGACGTCTCGCGTGGCAACTGCCGACTTGGGTGTTCCTCGCGTGGTGGAGGAGCGTTACGAGAACCCGGATGGTTCCGACATCGTTGTGGATACGGACCTTGCTGGTCAGCATCGTAAGGCGCTGGATAACGCAGGTCCGCTGGCTGGCTTGCATGCTGGCGTCAATGACATTGTGGTGTGGAAGAAGTAAGCGCTTGAGATTATCACTGTGCTTCTTCTGCGCATCGCAGTGCGTAGCGACGTAACTCTTCCGGTGGTGTGAAAACGTGAAGAGAAGTCATCGTAGCGAACGATGATTCAGAAAATTGAAGATAACTGATGATAACTGAAGATGAGACTCATTATATGAGATAAATAATGGCATCTGTTGGGCTTGAACTGAGGCTGCTTGGAAAAGGGGGAGCGCCTTGGTAATAGGGCTGCAGCAGATGCCATCTTTTTTGAAGAGAACTTATTTCCCATTTTCGGCGAACATTCAGAAGGCTTTCAGGTTGAAGAGTTGAGATAATACCAGAACAAGAACGAGCGACAGCGGCTAACAAGCCGCACAAAACAGTGGCTCAAGCCGGAAAGAGTGGCTGATCAAGCCACAAGAATAGCGGCTGACACGCCACACAAAGGAGAAACATGACGGATCAGAACATGAACGGGCAGAACCCGGATTTCTCGAATCCGGAGAATTCTTCTCACGAGCTTTTTAATGACAATTCTCAACTCAACACCAACAGCAACGACGAGAACGCTGCAACTGCCGATACCACGCAGACTCAGTCAACCAGTGTGCTGGCAACCGGCGAGCAAGCTACTGAGCAGGCTTCCGGCGAGCAAGCTACTCGCGAACAAGCTACTGAGCAGCTTTCCAACGAGCAGCCAACTGTTCCGCTGTCTACTTCTGGTGAGCAGGCTTCGGGTGAGCAGACTTCTGGCGAGCAAGCTGGCAACTTTGGCCAGAGCGCTTATGGCCAGAAGGCTTATGGCCAGAATTCTTACGGCCAGGGTAGCTATGGTCAGAACGTCTACGGTCAGAATGGCTTGAGCAACCAGGGTGGCCAGAACTCTCAGAACGGCTACAACGCCAGCGGCTATGGCTATGGTGCGAACGGTTACAGCTCCAATGGTTATGGTTCCAATAGCTATGGCGCTGGCAATTACGGTTCGAACTATGGCGCTGGCAACTATGGCGCTAGCAACTATGGTTCCAGCAACAATGGCTCCAACGGCTATGGTGCAAATGGCTACAGCTCCAACGGCTACGGCTATGGTTCTTCCAACTCCAACCGCAACCCTTACACACCAAGCTCGAGCTACACGCCCAATAACTCTGGTAGTGCAAACAACTCGGGCGCGGAAAACGGCTCGAGCAGCGCAAACAGCGCAAATAGCCAAGGCACTGCGAACACCCCTGGTACTTCCAATACACCAGGTAACTTCGGCTTCCGTGGCAACGCTGGAATGCCAGGTGCTCCAGCAGGCTCGCCAGTGGCTACCAAGAAGAAGAGTGGCATGCCTCAGTGGGGTGTGGCTCTCCTCTCCGCAGGTGTGGCAGCGGCTCTGGCTGCAGGCTTGGTGTGGGGTGGAATCTCCTCCGGCTTCATCTCTGTTCCACGTGAAACGAGCATCAGCCAGCTGAGCTCTGGTAACGGCTCTGGCACCGCCAAGGTTCCTACCGGCAAGACCATCGACTGGCAAGCACTCAACAAGCAGGTCGCCGCGTCGGTGGTCTCCGTCAAGGTCGCCGTGCAAAACGGCGTTGACCTCGGCTCCGGCGCCATCATCGACAAAGATGGCAACATCGTCACTAACAATCACGTGATTGAAGGCGCACAGAGCATCCAAGTCACGCTCAACAATGGCAAGGTTTACTCCGCCAAGCTCGTCGGTACCGACAAGACCACCGACCTCGCCGTCATTCGCTTGGAGAACCCTCCGCAAGACCTTCAGCCTGCCCAGTTTGCTAACTCGGATGAGCTCGCTGTTGGCCAGCAGATCATGGCTATTGGTAATCCTTTGGGCTACGAAAATACTGCGACAACCGGCATTGTTTCGGCTTTGAACCGTCCAGTCGCTGTGTCGGATGAAAACAATAACAGTGAGATTGTCACCAACGCCATTCAGATTGACGCGGCCATTAACCCCGGTAACTCTGGTGGCCCGACCTTCGACGCGGCCGGCAAGATCATCGGCATCAACTCCTCGATCGCAACGGCTTCCCAGTCCAGTCAGTCTTCTGGCGGTTCTATTGGCATCGGCTTCGCCATTCCTGCCAATCTGGTGAAGCGAGTAGCCTCCGAGATTATCAAGGACGGCCATGCCACCCACGTGCAACTGGGCGTGACCATTTCCGACGGCTCGGCCAAGGTTGACGGCGCAACTGTCGAGGGTGCAAAAGTCGTTAAGGTGCTCAACGGTTCGGTCGGCGAAAAGGCAGGCTTGCAAACTGGTGATGTGATCGTTGGCTTTAACGGAAAGCCGGTCAGCTCGATGTACTCGGTGCTCGGCTCAGTTCGTGCAACGGCACTCAATGCGCAGGTCAAGCTCACTGTTGTTCGTAACGGCAAGACTTTGGAGCTCAACGCCACCTTCGACCAGAAGGAAGGCACGCTCAGCGACAACTCGAGCAGCAACAATGGCAACAACGACCAGAACAATGGCAACGGTCAGAATGACCAGAACAACAACGGTAACAACGGAAACAATGATGGCAACGGTTTCGGCAACGGCCTGATCGATCCATTCGGTCTCTTCGGCGGCTCCGGCTTCTGATCTGACTGGTCGGTCGGCTGACTGGCCGGCCGGCTGACTGGCTGACAGACTGGGTTAGTGGTTAACTGCCCAGGTTGGCGAGCTAAGCTGCTGCCAACTCGCTTATGAGCTAACCATATACAGGTTGAGAATTCTCAGAGATTTTCGAGTGGTTGTATCCGAATTGTTGGATGCTGTTGTTGAAGGTTTATCAATTCGGACTAAGAGGGACATCCTCCGGGATCCATCCGGAGAGTGTCCCTCGAATTGTATCTTGTGATCAGCGGATCCGAAATGCTAGTTGATTGCGAAATGCAGCTCTCATGAATATCTATTGGTTTAACTTGTAGACAAAGCGCAAGTTAATTTGGATGATGCTTGTATAGGTTGGTTTTAGTCCCTGAAACAGAAGGAGAAGGTGATGAATCTCTAATCAGACGGCGGTATGTTTGATGAGCGAAAATGTTGATAGTACGTGGATATTGCCAATTCAGCTGTTTTCAACAGATATTTCAGCGAGTACTCTTAACGATGGTTTACGTGTGGTGGAGATGACATTCACAGTGGTTGTCTCTGGTAGTTTCAAGGGGACATCGAGAGGGTGGATGGTTAGTGGCAAAGAAGGAAGTTAAGACAGACTTGTGGGTTGCCGCCCAACTTGATGAGTCTAATATTCATTTTGATCCCCAGGGTAGCAACGTGAAGGAAATTAACGAAGCACTGAAAAGCGCCTCGAAACGTGGAACCGGCAACGCAGGATATCCCGAGTACACGGCGGTTATCGGTGATTTTGTCCTCGTTATCGAGGACAAGGCCGACATGGACAAGCAGATTAAGCTGACCGATACAGACATCATTGACACGAGCGTGAAGGCTGTGACCGATTATGCAGTGAATGGCGCGTATTTCTACGCGAAGCACATTGCGCAGAACACGGAATTTAAGAAGGTATTCGCCGTCGGCGTTTCTGGCGATGCGAAACACCATGTCATCACGCCTTTGTGGGTCGATGACCGCGAGGGTTATAAGCGGCTGCCCGACATCGAGTCGTTCATTTCGTTCTCCGAGCAGAACATCAACGAGTATTACACCCGTTACGTGCTGGAAGAAGCGACCGACGTTGAGAAGACCACAGAGCAGATATTGAAGGATGCGGCCGAACTGCACGAGTATCTGCGCACGTATGGCACGCTCAAGGACCAAGACAAGCCCCTCGTCGTTGCGGGTATTCTGCTGGCGCTTGACGAGATTGAGTACGGCGGATTCAGCATCGACAGTCTGACGGGCGACCAGACGCCCGGCATGCGCGACGGCGACAAGCTCATGAACGCAATCAAGGGACGTCTCACGCGCTCGAGCGTCGGCCCCGATGCGAAGAAGGACAAGCTCCTATTGGAGTTCGCAATCATCCAGACGAGCTTCAGGCTGAACGAAGTGAACGAGACGCTGGGCAAGACGCCATTGAAGTTCTACACGGAGTTCCTGTACGAGCACGTGTTCCGCAATATCAAGTACCAGAAGACCAGCGAGGACTTCATCGGTCGCTTCTACGGCGAGTTCATGAGCTACTCGGGCGGCGACGGGCAGACGCTGGGCATCATCATGACGCCTCGGCATATCTGCGACTTGATGTGCGAGCTGGTGGATGTTCAGCCGAACGACACGGTGCTCGACCCGACCTGCGGCACGGCAGGATTCCTGATTTCGGCAATGCATCGAATGCTGTCTATGGCTGATTCCGACCAGCAGCGCAGGAACATCAAGAAGAAGCAGCTTCACGGGTTTGAGCTTCAGAGCAACATGTTTGCCGTGGCGTGTGCGAACATGATTCTGCGCCGTGACGGGAACAGCAACCTCGAATGCTGCGACTTCCTTGCGAAGAACCCGGCGCAGGTGCAGATGAAGGGCGCGACGGTCGGTTTGATGAACCCGCCCTATTCGCAGGGTACAAAGGCAGACCCCGAGCAGTACGAGCTGTCCTTCATCGAGCGCCTGCTGGATTCTCTTACGGTTGGCGCACGTGCAGCTGTCATCGTTCCGCAGTCCTCCATGACGGGTAAGTCGAAGGCTGAGCAGGAGTTCAAGGCGAGCATCATGAAGCATCACACGCTTGAGGGCGTCATCACGTGCAACACGGACACGTTCTACGGCGTTGGCACGAACCCGGTCATCGCCGTGTTTACGGCACATGAGCCGCACGATGCTGATAAGGTCTGCAAGTTCATCGACTTCCGTGACGACGGGTACGAGGTGCGGGCGCATGTCGGCCTCGTCGAGGGTGATTCCGCGAAGGACAAGAGGCAGCATTTGCTGGACGTTTGGTTCGACCGCGCCGAAGCGCCGTCGAAGTTCTGTGTCGAGACCACGGTGAAACCTGAGGATGAGTGGCTGCATTCGTTCTATTACTTCAACGACGGGATTCCTGCGGATTCCGCTTTTGAGAAGGCTATCGGCGATTACCTGACGTTCGAGTTCTCTATGGTGATGCAGAACCGTGAATACCTGTTCAAGGAGAGTGACGATGATGCAGAGTCTTGATGAGAAGACATGGAAGCCGGTCTCAATAGGGTCACAATTCGATTTGTATCGTGGTCGTGAAAGTAAAACAACTGTTATCGAAGGTGGTGTGTTGCCATTTGTTTCTGCAAAAAAGGCAGATAACGGCTATCGTATGTTTGTCAAATCAGCTAAGACAACAATTAATGGTAATACAATCAGCCTAAATAATAATGGTGATGGCGGTGCAGGTTTTGGGTTTTATCAGCCACATGAATACACGATTGATGTAAATACAACTGCACTTGTCCCGCTGTCCAATGTTCCGATGAGCACAGCTATAGGGTTGTTTTGGACAGGTTGTTTTTCATGGATGCATAAGTATTTTGGTAATGCGCGTACGTTGTCAAATAAGCGTGCGGAGATTACGAAAATCATGCTCCCTGTTACCGACGCCGGCGAACCTGATTATGAATACATGGCAGAGTACGCGCAGAATAAGCGCGAAGAGATGCTGACGAAGTATCGCGAGTATGTCGAAGCGCGCATCGCTGAGCTGGGCGATGCCGTTGAGGTTCCGGCGCTTGATGAGAAGGAATGGAAGCCTTTTCCTGTTGTGAGCTTGTTTTCTTCGATTGTTCCTGGAAAGGGAAAGGGTCTGAATCATCTGAATAAGACCGATGAAGGTGGAGTCAATTACATTGGCGCGACCAATCGGAACAACGGCGTACTATGTCGTGTTGTAGAAGATGCATATTCCCGTTCTATGATTCTTGATGGTAACTGCATCGGATTTATCAAGAATGGTGATGGCTCAGCTGGATTTGCTATATACAAAGCTGAACGGTTTATTTCTACGAGTGATGTTTTGTATGGCTATGCCGATTGGATTAACGAATTTACCGGTCTGTTTTTTGTTGTAGCGCAAGATATGATTGAACATAAATACAGTCATGGTTATAAGCGAAACAAAGAGCATCTTGCTGGCGATAAGGTCATGCTTCCTGTCACGGATTCGGGCGAACCTGATTATGAGTACATGGAGCAGTATGCAAAGAACATGATGCTTCGTAAGTATCGGCAGTATTTGTCTTTTATCAGGAAAGCTCTCAAGGAACAACTATGAAATTCAGTGGGGGGCTGGATTGGGATTAGATTGCTGACTGAACTACATTAATGGCTGATTATGTCCGTATCTGGGCTGGATGAAGGTGTGGTTGAAGTTGGTCATCTAGCGAGTGCTTGCTGGAGATATGCAGTGGGAAATTCATCCAAACTTGTCCTATATAGTTGGGGTTCTTGCTGTACATGGTGATCGATGTAGACTGATCATCCTTCAACGATGAGTCAAATATATTCTTTATAGAAAGCTTGACGCATCAGCCGATGTGAATGGCGGTAATGTTCGTTGAACTGTCACCCTAGTACATCGCAAGAATCATAACTATTTAGATTGGAACGTGCTTTGAAGCCGCCTGTAATACATACCGAAAAGGCAGTGGATTGAAGGAAGAATAGAAATCAATGCATGAAAGTTCATGAGAAATGTGTTGAATCTGCTTATTCATCGCTGTCGTATCCGCCCATGCTGTCAGCCATGCTGCGAGCGGTGGAAAGGAATTGGCGACGGTTTTCAACCTTTTGCTGATAGGCCAGAATATCGCGGTATTTCACCATTCGATGGCCGGTTCCATTGTTGCGGTAGAACGGCATTTTCCCAGCGTCGAGGAGGCGAGCAACTGTTTTCGCGCTGACGTGCAGAATCTCGGCGACCTGGCCGGTGGTTAAAGCGCGAGAATCGTCGGAGACGCAGTCGGCGGCACGCAAAGCTGCGGCGAACTCTTCCTCGGTAAGCTCATATGTTTTGCCGTAGCCTTGAATGGCAAAGCGAGCCGAAGTGTGAATTTCCTCTGGCGTTGCGGCAAGTCGCATAGTCGCACTCCTTCTGATGAATACCTCAAGATTATCACAAACGGACAAAACGGACATCATATTGGAGCGCAGTGTGAAAAAATGGAGTGGTAATCTCACGACTTCACAGTGACAATCTCAAGTAATTCATAGTGACAAGCTCAAAGACTGCGAGTGAAAACGGAGAGTGAGAAGGGGAGTGGATAACAAAAAGTGCATGATGACGGTGTCAGCCCGGGCTGCGATTGGTGTTGTCAGTTTTTGTGTTCCGCTATGCCGTGTACTTATTGTGCATGCTGTTGAATGAATGCAAAAATCGTATCGAGTGCTTTCTGGCTCCAGAAGTCATACTCGTGGTCTGCTCCTTCAACACGAACAAAGCTTACGTCAATCCCCGCTTTGTGCATGGCCAGCGCCATCTTCTGCGACTGCTGATACGGAACGAGCCCGTCGCTATCGCCATGCAGCAGCAAGAAAGGCGGATACTGGCGGCTCGACTGAGGGGAATTGCTGGCAGCCTCAAGCACCTTCAGCGGGCTCACCTCATCCATCGGGCTCGCGTCCAGCGAAGCCTCAGAAAGGTCACTCACGCCGAGCAGCTTGAGCCAAATCCTATTCAAATCTGCATCGAGATTATCTGGGTGAGGAATCATATCCCGCCCATCACTAATGCCGAAGCAGTCGACGGCGAACTTCACCTCATCGCTCATCTGCGCGTTGGACCCGTCGTTGTAGCTGTTTTGCCCTGAAGTGAGCCCCATCAGCAGCGAAGTCGTGCCGCCCGACGACGTTCCCCACACGCCAATGCGCTCAGGGTCAATGAACATGTCCTCACTGTGCGCGCGCAAAAACCGCAGCGCCGCCTTGACGTCCTCCATAAAAGCGGGGAACGGATGGCCTTGCGGCCCTTGGGTGCAGTTGCGATGGTTGACGGTGGCGATGACGAAACCGCGGCGAGCCAGCTCAGCCAGCTGAGGGATTTCATAGTTACGGTCCGGCGTTTGGAAAGCCGACCCCTGGATAAACAAAACCGCGGGGAAGTGCGGGTGCGCACCGGTGGGAACTTGTGGTTGCAGCACGTCCATCATGAGCTTCTCGCCGTCGACCTCTTTGTACACAATCCCGGGGTTGAGCCTCGCCAGCCCCGTCAGCTCAGGGTTGTGGGAGATTACCACTGGCTTGATAATCTCGTCGAAATGCTCCAGCTCTTCAGTGCTTATCATGTCGCTCCTTTGCTCACGCCCGCGCCGCATCATCGTGGTCAGGCAGTTCAATTTCAGCACAATTTCGCCGTTTCTTGCAGCATTTCTTGAGATTATCAGCCCGCATCATCACTTTCGAAACTTTATATTTTCACGTGAAACATAACAAGGACGACGCGCACCACATGAAACATAATCTGAATGACGCTCACCACATGAAACATGTTTCACGAAAAACATCGGTTGGGGGATAAAGCGTTGGGGGATAAAGCGGATAAAGCGCAGTGATAATCTCACGCCGTCAATTTAAACGAGAAGCGGAACAAGCCTACCCACCTGCTCGTCGCGCTCACCAACAGGAGCGACATTGCCTGCGTCTTTCTCCTGCTGCCAGGTCGTAATGCCACAAGCCAGGCGAAGCCACGTCCAATAATCCATCTCCAACACATCAGGAGGAGTGAGATTATGCGGATCAGAGTCGGGGCCAGGGAAAAGCTTAACCGCGGCGAAAGGCGGCACGCGAAGCTCAGTCGAGGGGCCAGGAACCGCGCGCTCCAGCACATTCAAGCTGTAACGAACCGCCATCGCAAGCACCGGGCGAGGCAGAAAATCAGGGTCAGCAGGGTCAGCAGGCCCCGTCAAGCCGGTGAGTGCAGAATTATCCGAGGTGCGCAAGGCCAAGTGTTGCAAGGCTTCCTGGCAGCGCAGAAAATCGCGACGGCCACGCTCGAGGTCTTTTTCTTTGATTGCAGGCATAGTGCCAGTTTAGCCTCGCTCGCCGTTCGTTTTTTGTAAATTTTACGGGAGCTGCAGTGTATGAGTTGCTCACATCGCGAAAGCCTCCCATAATGGAAGTAAGTGTCGCGATTTCCTAATATCGCGCGGCTGGACGTAGAGGAGCACACCCGTGCTCTGAGGCAGACAAGCCTGCCGCCACGGCAAGTGACAACGAGTGTCACGAAAGTGACAACGTTTGCCACTCATGCCACGGCGAAAGGCCATCTGTCGGATGCGCTGGAAACGCATCCGCCCGGCTCAGTATCACAGAAAGAGCATATTGTGAGCGACGAAATCACTCGTGAGCAACTCAAGGACGAGATCATTGCTGCATTGCGTCATTCCCGCGGTGTGAGCCTCGCCGAGGCCAATAACGAGGATATGTATGTAGCGGTTTCTACCGTGGTGCGCAATCTTCTCGCTGACAAGTGGATTGAAACCCGCGAGGACACCCTGAAGGGCAACACCAAGGCTGTTGGTTACCTCTCTGCTGAGTACCTGCTCGGCACCCAGCTGCCAAACGCCATCCTCAATTCCGGTGTTCCTCAGAAGGTAGAAGCAGCTGTGAAGGAGCTCGGCTTCGACCTCGACGCTGTTGAAGATGTGGAAGTTGAGCCAGGCTTGGGCAACGGTGGCCTCGGCCGTCTTGCTGCCTGCTTCATCGACTCCTTGGCAACCAAGGCCGTTCCGGCAATCGGCTACGGCATTCGCTACACCTACGGCATCTTCCGCCAGGAGTTCGATAAGGACGGCAACCAGGTTGAGCGTCCAGACTACTGGCTGTACAAGGGTAGCCCATGGGAACAGGCAAACTATCGCCGCGAACAGCGCGTTGGCTTGGGCGGCGTTGTCGTCACCACCAAGGACGGCAAGCGCGAATGGCAGCCAGCATGGCAATTCCGCGCCATTCCTTACGACTACATGGTTCCAGGCTATGAATCTGGCCGCGTCGGCACCCTGCGTCTGTGGAGCGCCAAGGCAGTCGACGAATTCGACCTGCTCACCTTCAACCGTTCCCAGTATGAGGACGCAGTCAAGGGCCAGACTTGGGCAGAATCCATCACCAAGGTTCTCTACCCAGAAGATTCCACCTACGTTGGCAAGCAGCTTCGCTTGGAGCAGCAGTACTTCTTCTCTGCAGCATCCCTGGCTGACGCCATCTCCCTGTTCTACCCAGGTGAAGAACACCCGGATATGACCACCTTCCCAGACAAGATCACCTTCCAGCTCAACGACACTCACCCTGTGATTGCCATTGCTGAGCTCATGCGCCTGTTGATCGATAAGTATGGTTACGACTGGGATACCGCATTCTCCATCACTCAGCGCACCTTCAACTACACCTGCCACACCCTGCTTCCAGAAGCACTCGAGGTGTGGGATGCCAAGCTGATGGGCGAACTGCTTCCTCGCCACCTCGAGATCATCGAGCAGATCAGCGACTGGGCAGCACACGACCAGGCCAAGCACGGCGCAAGCCCAGAGGCCATCGAGCGTATGCGCATCTACTCCAACGGCCGCGTGCGTATGGCTTACCTGGCAACCATGGCTGGCTCTCACGTCAACGGCGTTGCCGAGTTGCACTCTCAGCTGCTCAAGGACATCACTCTCAAGGACTTCGCAGACCTCTACCCAAGCAAGTTCACCAACGTCACCAACGGCGTCACCCCACGTCGCTTCATGCGTTTGGCAAACCCACGCCTGTCCGAGCTGGTCACCAAGACTTTGGGCAGCGAAGAGTGGCTCAACGACCTCGAGCAGCTCAAGGGCCTCGAGAAGTATGCGGATGATCCACAGTTCTTGAAGAAGTTCGCAGAAGTCAAGCACCAGAACAAGGTGGACTTCGCTGAATGGCTCAAGCGCACTCAGGGTGTGGAAATCAATCCAAACTCCATGTTCGACACCATGATCAAGCGCCTGCACGAGTACAAGCGCCAGTCCATGAAGCTGCTGCAGGTTGTCGCTTTGTACAACCAGCTCAAGTCCGGCCAGAGGGATATCAACACCTTCCAGGCTCGCACCGTCATCTTCGGCGCAAAGGCTGCTCCTGGTTACGCTATGGCAAAGCTCACCATCAGGCTCATCAACAATGTTGCTCGCGTGGTGAACAATGACCCAGCATTGCAGGGCAAGCTGCGCGTGGTGTTCATTGAGAACTACAACGTCACCTCCGCTCAGCGCATCATTCCTGCTACCGACCTCGACGAGCAGATCTCGCTGGCTGGTAAGGAAGCTTCGGGTACTTCCAACATGAAGTTCGCCATCAACGGCGCTGTCACCGTGGGTACCCTCGATGGTGCAAACGTGGAGATCCGTGAGCGCGTGGGCGCTGAGAACTTCTTCCTCTTCGGCATGAAGGTTGAGGACGTGGAGAAGCTCGACGGCAACTACAACCCACGTAGCTATTACGAGAACGACCCAGACCTCAAGGGTGCTATCGACGCCATTGCTTCTGGTGTGTTCTCCTATGGTGATCCAAACACCTACAAGGAGTTCACGGATAACCTCATCAACAAGGATCCATTCATGGCCCTTGCTGACTTCCGTGAGTACATGGACATTCAGGATAAGATCGAAGCAGCCTACCAGGATAAGCAGGCATGGACTCGCATGGGTGTTCTGAACACCGCGAACTCCGGCTTCTTCACTTCTGATCGCTCCATCCAGGATTACCTGGACCGCGTGTGGATGACGGGTTCTCTTCCTCAGCACAAGTGATCAGCGATAGTTGCTGAACTAGTAATCGCTTAAGATTATCAGTGCGATAAATGGCCTCCCATTGCTTGCAGTGGGAGGCCATTTGTTTATATAGGTCGAGACACACATACCTCAGGCTTGCAAGTGAGTAGTGCTTTCTTGCGTGAGAGTGCCATCCTGCAAAGAGAAAATTCTGTCGCAGTAGGGAAGAATGCGCGGGTCGTGCGTGGCAAGAATCAGCCCGTGGCGCTGAGAAGGATCGTGCGCCCAGTCACGCAGCAGGGTGATAATCTCATGCGCATTTTCATGGTCAAGCGCAGCAGTGGGTTCATCGGCGAGAATAATCGACGGCTCGTTGACCAGGCAGCGGGCAATAGCAACACGTTGCTTCTGGCCTCCAGAAAGCTGACTCACGCGTACATTCTCTTTCCCAGCGAGGTTCACTTTGGCGAGAGCTCGCGAACACAATGCCTTCGCCTTGTGCCCATAGATTGGTTTCTTGCGATACTCAAGCGGAATAGCGACGTTTTGCCACACTTTATCGTGGTCAATGACAGCGTAATCTTGGCGAATATAGCCGAACACTTGGTTTCGCAGCCTTGCTCGGCGTGACGACGATTGGTCCGGCACTTTCCCGTTCACAACAACCTTGCCGTGGTCAGGCTGGAGAATAAACCCGCAAATATTGAGTAACGTTGTTTTTCCGCCGCCAGAAGGCCCCATAATGCACACAATTTCATGGGGGAAAAGCTCAAGATTAACAGTGTCGAGAGCGGTGATGACGCTATCAGCTTGATGGTAGCGGTGAGTGATTCGTTTGAGTTCCAAGAGTGGCTGATCCATAGTATTCCCTTCGTCTGGGGTTGCAAGGCTTTGTGTTGGGCTGACAGTGGTGTCTGCACTGGATGAAGCAACAAGAGCGCTGTCTGTGGTGTGAATGGTCATGAAATGCTCCTCTTAATGGTTCGCATGCTGGTGAGCGTGCAGAGTACAAAAACGATCGCAGTGAAGATGAGAATAATGATTCCGGGTATGACAAATTTTTCTTGTGCCCAGTAGGCGAGCAGTGCTGTAGGAAGCACAGCAGGTATGACCAAGGAGAGCAGCAGGAAGGTAATGACTCGTATGCTCAGTGAGCCGAGAGTGGCTCCGAAGAGGTAGCGAATACGCAATTCTGTCATTTCCTCGCGTACCAGTGTTTTCCCTAGGGAGTAGAAGAGGAAGAAAACAAGGAAGAGAAGGGCAAGAGAGGGAACAACATAACTGATAGTGAATGCCACTACCTTCCTAAATTGTTCAGGAAGGTCAACTGACAAGTTCTGGGGTATGAAGTCCATTCCTCGGCGATGGCACGAACGAAGGAAAGCACTGAGATCATGATCACTGATGTGCGAAGGCTTGTTCATGAGGAAAATAGTGTTGAAAAGAGCAGTGTCTTTCTCTTGCTCGTCCATACGCAGGAGTGCTGAGGGTGGAAGAACGATGACGACGTAATGAGCAAAATTTTCTCCAAAACCGTGAGGGGAGAAGAAACTGGTGTTTGCTGGCAAATGCTCACGAGCTGTCAGTTTATACCCGGCAATAGGCAGATTAATTGATGTTTCTGTGAGTGCAGAGCCAAGGTAAGCTCGTGGTTTTGTTGATTGTGGATGGGGAATTCCGAAAACAGCAAGGTTCGCTTTGCTTCCCATAACAATAAATACGTGGTGGCGGTTAGCGAAATCCTTGTGTGATAGTTCAATATTTGTGGATATGTAACTGACTGCAGTACCTTTGGCAAGTTCATTAGCGAGTATATTTACGCTCGCTTGGTCTTCGGTTTTCTCTCTTGCATCATCGTAATACGCAGTGAAATACACAGGGTCATGTGCTCTGAGCTCTTGGCTTTGTGCTAGGGCAATTGCCTTATCGGTGACGATGGGGAGGTTCATGCCGATACTGAAACAAACCAAACCCATGAGCATCATGATGGTAATGACTTGGATGAAGTGATGGGCAACAAGTGCAATGCCATTACCTACTTCGTGGCCAAATTGACGCATATGACCTCCCTCCTACTTCTTTCGATTTGTTGCGAAGGTGACTTGTAATTGGCTGAAAACGATAAGGAAGAGCATCAGCTCAACGATGAGGGTGCTTGCCAGCCAACTGAGAAGGAGCAAGCTCAGAAGAAATGGGTTAAGCCGAGCAAATTGCAACATGGCATTGAGAATGAGGAGAAATGCTGAACCTGCAAGGCTTGATAGAGCAACTGTAGGGAACTGATGACGGATGTATTTTCGGGTAATACTTAGAGAGGTACCGCCGCTATAAGTGTGGATGATGAACTCAGGTATCAGGCCTTCGAGTACACCGTTTAATGCCATCACACAGGCCACAATGCTCAGTAGAGATACAAGGAGTGTGAAATCGATTTCTTTATGCATCATGAGGGTAGTATTCCAAGTCATACGGGGGAGAACTTGAGGGTGGAGGAGAGCTTGTGAGAGCAAGCTCTGAATATGCTGTACCTTTTCAGGGTTCTGTGTGGAAAGGATAGCTTGCCCGCTCGGGGATATCTTCTCATCGAGGCCGTGCACAAATTGATACCCCTTACCTTGTAACGAGGCATCAGGGTCAATGACGCCGTTGATTTTAGCGATCGATTCAATCAGCAGTGGATTATTCTGATTCTTTTTCCACAGCTCTTCGGAGTAACTACCCTTGACGACATAAGTTTGAGAAGGCTTGATGTTTCGGGCCCATGTTGTGGATAGTGGGTCATAGACGAGTACGCTGGGATTTCCTTGTCCTCCGTAAGTAGCACTGATAAAGATAATCTTCTCGTCAGCTAAGTATTTTTGTAACCTGATGAGTGCTTTTTCTTGTTCTTGTTTACGGTCGGGGCTGGGATTGGCCATTTGAGGAATTGACAGCCGGGTATATTCGCCTCCTATTCCCAATGATTGGTTGTGAATCTCATTCAACGCTTCCGATACCGAAAAGGCGAGGAAGGCGAGAATCAGGGAAAAGATAAAAGCGGATAACGCGGCTGTCAATTTCTTATGCATATATACTTCTTTTCTGAGGATTACTTATCAAAGTACTTATCGACACCCCAGTAGAAGGATGTAACCATTGTTGGAAAGTCCTTGATGGTTTCTGTGCGAGAGATAGTGTCGCAGTTGGGCGAAGAAGCAGAGCGTGTGTGAAGTCTTCCAGTGTCAAAGCCTTCTGCTTGCCTAATAAATCGCATATATCCTACGCGCGGGTGCCCGCCATTGAACAACTCACAAGGTTTGATCTGGACATAACCGACATACTTCCATCCACCATTAGTTGACCATGATTTTCCATAAGTTCCTCCTGCTGCTGCCGCTGATCCCATAGTGAGTAATGAGACGAGGAGGGCTGCAGAAGCGGCAATGAAGAGCTTTCCTTTTCGATTGCCCATTGTTTTGTCCTTACATTCGCTTCGCCATAAGCACCGTTGCTCAGGGAAGAAATCGATCTTATGAAAGAAGGACTTGAAGTTACACACCATGATACCGTATTTATACTCGGCTGATTGTGAAGATTTTTACTTCTGGTATTCTCCGTAATTATTACTGGAAAAGGTAGGAGATCTTGAGAAAATCAATAAAATTAAAGTCTTATACGTCTTACTAGCGGGGCAAAAGGATATGAAGGACGAAAACAGGTGTGCCCTCGCGAGGAGAGCACACCGGGAAGCATGATATGAGCAACGAGGCTCATCGAAGCACGAATGGCTTACGCTTAGTGATAATCTGAAGCGTCAGTCAGCATCCTCATCAAGCTCGAGAGGGTCTTCGTCTTCTTCATCCTCGTCAGCGTCGGCAGGAGAAGATGCATGAATCAGATCGATAGGAGAGGAGCTGTTCTTCCACGGCTTCTCCCAAGGATCGTACTCAGGGTTGTTCTGCTGGTGAACGTAATAGCACACCATTCCAGCCAAAGCTGCACCGAAGACGATGGCCAGGAACTTCCAAATTCCCGATGACTTCTTTTCCATAGTGGCTCCTTCGATTCAGTCGAAACGCTCAGCGTCTTGACTCCATCTTATGGCGATTAGCTGGGAAAAGCGAAAAAATCAAACAAACTACAGACAAAATGGTGGAAAAGGTCTTTTCCACAGGTGAGCCTGCACTTACCACTCTTCGTCGAGGCGTTGTGCACAACACGAATTCGTCCACATGTGGAAAGAGGAGTGTGGATAAGCACTAGATCTTGTGTTTTGTTGAGATTGAACGCACAAAGCTGTGGATAACTTCGAGAAAGGGGCGAGTGACGGTGGAAAAGTGCACAAAGTTATCCACAGGTGTGGAAAACTTCGAGCAGAAATTACGGTTTACGGGGTTAGAACATGCGTTCTATGCCCGTAATGCCTGTCATTGCAAGCCTCTGAGCGGTGGATAAGTGAGCAGTCAGTGAATGACAGCGATGTGATTTATTCACACCTGTGAATTGAACTGTGGATAACTTGCCCCTCTGGTGTGGAAAACTCTGCACAAGGTTCTCGTAAGAACGCGTTCATGACGCGCCGAATAAAAAATAAGCGGGTATTTACGAAAGGAGTGGCCGCTCGGCTGAAGCGAAGGAGAGTGCGAAAATGTACGGCGTAGCGAACTGGCGCGGCCAAAACGGAGGGGAGTATGAAAATGCGCAGCGAAGCGAACTCACGCGGCGAAGCGAAGAGCATACGAAAAAGCCAGGCCGAAGCCTGGCTTAACGCCCGCGTATGAGTTGGCGCAGTGACAATCTTGAGAAATACCAGAGAGAAGGACGAGCTCAGTTCCACCACATGGTCATCAAGAAGCCAATGAGCATGATGACGAAACCAACCAGCAAATTCCAGTTACCGATAGCTGGAATCGGGTAGCCGACGCCGCCGGTGCGCTGAGTGTCGATGTAGTATACGACGACCCACAGCAAGCCCAAGATCATGAGGAAGCAGAAGAGCGGCACGAACCAGGAAGGATTCGTCTTCGCGCCCTTAATGGACTCCTCCACGCGCTTGTTATTTTCCTTTTCACGGGCGATCAGGCGCTGCATATTCTTCGGCAGATCCTTCTCATTGCCCTTTGCATTCAAAAGCTTATCGACTTCGTTGAGATCAATCTCACCAGGCTCGCCCTGCTTGCCCTTACCCTGCTGGGCATCGCTGGTAGATTCCTCAGAAGCTGCTACGGCAGTTGCCTTCTCGGCCTCTTCGGTGCTCTCCAAGTCCTTCTTCTCAGCCATAGAGGCTCCTCCTTGTCCACTAACTCTCCCACTTTATCGACTAGAGTGGATTGCGTCGAGGTTTTCTCCGCAAATTAAGGAGAAGTATGGAGCAACGAGGAAAGCATAGGCCACAAAAGCGCCGTCTGACCGCCCGAAGTGTGCAATCAGGCATCGCCCTCGCCCTCGTCTGTGCGGTGGTCGGCTGGCTTTTCGAAGTCAACGTGCAAGCCAATGGCTCCTCTCGCGTATCCGAGGACACTGCTGGCCTGTTGCGCGGGCGAGAAAGCGAAGTCGCTCACCTGCAAAAAGACGTCGATACATTATCCACCGAGATTGACACGCTGCGAAAATCACTCGGTGATACCAGCTCGAAGCAAGTGAAAAGCGAAGAAGACCAACGAAGCGTGCTCCCTGCCTTGAGCGGGCCTGCCATCACAGTGACACTTTCTGACTCGCCACTGTGGAAAAACGCACAATCGGGCGACGACACGATTGGCGACCAAAACGTCAACGATTACGTCGTCCACCAGCAAGACCTCGAAGCCGTCATCAACGCCCTATGGGCAGGCGGCGCAGAAGCCATGACCATTCAAGGAGTGCGCGTCCAACAATCCACCGCCGTACGCTGCGTGGGCAACGTCCTGCTCCTGCAAGGAAAACAGTACGCTCCACCCTATGTGATTCGCGCCATCGGGCCACAAGCGCAGATGCAAGCAGCACTGTATAACTCAACCGCAGTGAAAATCTATTTGGAATATGTGGCTTCCATCGGCCTGGGCTGGAAAGTGAGCTTGGACGAGCAGCTGAACTTCCCCAAGACTTCTGCCGCCACGCAAGAGCTGAAATATGCGAGCGTTCTGCCGCAAAAAGATGCGGTGGAGAGCATATCAGGCGCGAATGTGGGTTCGGAAAAGAATATGGCTGGCGGTCAGGCTGATAACCATTCATCGAGTAACGAAAAGAATTAAGCTGTACGCCGTAAGCTTTCAGGTTCAGAGGTTACTCTGTGCCTATAAGTAACGGTGCCCAGAACGTGCCTATACGGGTGTACCTATGAGGGATGTGTCTATGAGAGATGTACCTATGCGAGATGATGCCTCGCAGGCCGGTGGCTCGCAAGCTGACGGCGAACTTCCGTCGTTCAGCCCCGCGGGTCAAGATTGGCAGACGAGCACGCTGCCACCTATGCCAACAGCTCCGCAGGCTCAGAGCATGGCCGCCGCGATGCCACCAAGCCATCGCGCGCGAAAGAAGGGACGCAACTGGTTCCTGGAAGGCCTGGGCTTTGTGGGAGAAATCTGCCTGACCATTGGCCTGCTCCTGGTAATCTATGTGGTTTGGCAGTTGTGGTGGACCGGCGTAGTGTCCGCACAAAGCCAAGCCCAGCAAGTCAAATCCTTGAGCTGGACGGCGCCTGCCGTTACCACCGGCGGAAACTTCAAGATCGCCCAGCCACAAAAGGGTGACGTCCCCGTCGACCCGCAGCCAGCCTACGGCGATGTGATAGGGCAAATGTACGTGCCTCGCTTTGGTTCAACCTACCGATCTCTCGTCGTGCAAGGCGTCGGCCTCGACCAGCTCGCCCGCCACGGAGTCGGCCATTACACCGAAACCGTCATGCCAGGAGGAATGGGCAATTTCGCCGTCGCAGGCCACCGTTCCGGCTATGGTGAGCCGCTTGCTGACGTCGACAAGTTCCACAAGGGCGACCCGATCGTCTTCCGCACGAAAGACCACTGGTACGTCTACGAAATGGATAGCCACGAGATCGTCGACCCGAGCGAAGTCTCCGTCATCTACCCCGTGCCACACCAGGCGGGTGCTGAGCCGAAAGAGCGCCTCCTGACGCTCACCACGTGTACTCCGCGCTACACGCCGGGCTACCAGCGTTGGATCGTCTACGCGAAGTTCAAGTACTGGGCTAATGTTTCCGACGGCATCCCTCAAGAGCTCGCCTCGAAGAGCTCGACTGGCCAAGTTTCCTTCACTCAAAGCTCGCCAACGACTGCTGCTCAAATTCCTTCCACTGGTGCGTTGCTGCTCTACCTGATTTTGGCTCTGATCAGCGTCATCCTTGCCGCTGCCTTCACCTGGGGTTGGCCAGCTTTGCGTCGCGACCGTGAGATCCGCGCGAACGGTGGCAAGCCAAACCACGCGCTCTCCTTCTACGGCCTGCTGTGGCGAGTGCTGCCCGGTATCCGTTCGGTGCGCCTGCTTCAGCTGGTTTTGATGCTTCTGATCGTGGTGGCCGTGATGTTCCAGTATGTGTGCCCGTGGCTGGTGCAGAACGTGCCTTACCTGCAGCTGATGAGCAACTACTCCAACATCTCGGGTGGAGCGATGTAGTCGCTGGGGCGGAAACCGCATTTCTTGAGATTATCAGCGTTAGTAGCGAACGAAAGAGGGGCTGGCATCGTCTGATGCCAAGCCCCTCTTCTAGCTCTGAGCGCCGTAACCCTTACTCGCCGGAGTGCGAACCCGACTTGTCTGCGGAATTATTATTGCCCGTCTGCGGCTGGCCGTTATCCACAACTGGCTTCGAACCGAAGACGGTAATGGTCGAACCCTTATCCACCGTGCCACCGTTGGTGATGTCCTTGCCGTTCGCGTCCGTTACCTTCACGTGCACATAATCGGACTGTGTACCGTTCGCCAGCGTCACCGTCACACCACGGTTCGCGAGCATATTCATCGCATCAGCAACCGTGGAAGCGGAGGCCACGGATGGCAAGCTCACCTGGTCAGGGCCAGAGGAAATCACCAGAGTGATCATCGACTTCTGGTCCACCGTGTTACCCGCAGCAGGGTCCGTGCTAATCGCAGAATCCTTCGCAATATCCGAGCTGGACTGGGTTTGAATGGTCAGCGAGAAGCCCATATCAGTCAGAATCTTCTGAGCTTCATCCTTCGGCTTACCCGACACATCCGGAACCGTCGTCCTACCCGTAGAAATGTAGAGAATGATCGACGAGCCCTTCGGCTGCACAGAACCGATCTTCGGGTCAGTTCTGGTAATCATATCCTTCTCAATAGTCGGGCTATCCTCCGAAGTGGTCGAACCCACCACGAAACCAGCCTTCTTCAAGGCGGCCGTAGCTTCCGCTTGGCTCATGCCCTGAACGTCAGGAACAGCAGACTGTGCCGGCCCAGCAGAGAACCAGACCTTCACTGTCGAACCCTTCTTCAGCTTGGTGCCACCCTGCGGCGACTGCCTGGTGAACATGCCCTTCGCCTTCGAAGAATCAGTATCCTGCTCCGCCTTAAACACGAAGCCGGCCTTCTCGACGAGCTGCTTGGCTCGTGCTTCGGTCATATCCTCCGTGATGGTTGGCACTGTGCCAATCTGAGCTTCTGAATGGTGAATGAGCTGGATAATGCCGAAAGTGAGGGCGAGAAGAGCAATCAAGCCCGCAACAACAGACCAAATGATAATCTTCTTTTTCTTAGCCTGCTTGGCGCGAGCTTCAGCGCGGCCTGGCTCAGCGTTACCCACCGGCTGGGCGCCAATACCCGTCGTATCAGTAAACGGGTTAAACTGCTGGGTTGCCGGGCCCGCGTCAGCCAAAGCGGCCTGCGTATTCGGGTCGAGAACGGCAGTGCGATCGCCCAAAGGCTGGTTGCTCATCACGCGCAGAATGTCGTTCTTAAACTCAGCGGCTGTTGCGTAACGGTTCTGACGCTCCTTAGCCATCGCGTTCGCAACAATCTGGTCCCACACGCGAGGCAGGCCAGGAACGAGCTGGCTTGGCGGGGTGGCCGTCTCCGAAACATGCTGGTAAGCAATAGCCACCGGAGAGTCGCCGACGAATGGCGGGCGGCCGACGAGCATTTCATACAGCACGCAGCCGGCAGAGTAGAGGTCGGAACGCATATCGACCTCTTCGCCACGAGCCTGCTCAGGGGAGAGGTACTGAGCCGTGCCCACCACACCTTGCGACTTGGTCATCGTGGTAGCGGAATCGTCCATAGCGCGCGCGATACCGAAATCCATGACCTTGACCACACCCTGGTCGGAGATCATGATGTTACCCGGCTTGATGTCGCGGTGTACAATTCCCATGCGATGCGAATACTCGAGGGCGTTAAGCACGCCGAGCATAATCTGCTCCGTGTCGTGAACGGAGAGCGCGCCGTTTTCCTTGAGAATATCGCGAAGAGTCTGGCCCTTCACATACTCCATGACGATGTACGGCACGTTATGCGTCTCGCCGTCGGCATCCTCAACCAGTTCCTCACCCGTATCGTAAATAGAGACGATGTTGGGGTTGTTGAGCATAGCGACAGAGTGCGCTTCACGGCGGAAGCGAGAGAGGAAGGTCTTATCCTCAGCAAAGTCCGCGCGCATGATCTTGATAGCAACCTGGCGGCCCAGACGGGTATCCGTTCCCAGGTGCACTTCTGCCATGCCACCGTGACCGATTGCAGCACCGACGGTATAGCGACCTTGTGCGAGCTCGGTCGGGATCTCTTGATTCATCTCTGACCTCCAGTTTCGCCTATTCTCTCTTTAGAGTAGCCTGCCCTCTCTCCAGCCTGTTGGGAAGGCTCCACACTACTCAAACGCTTGCTATTACTTGAATCTTGCTGATTTTGCGGGGGTATAACCTGCGCATTTTCCTCGCCAGGCGGTCCAACTATCACATTTTTTGACCATGTTGGCTTGCTGGTAATCACACGCCGGTGAGGTTGACGAGTTTCTTGAGATTTCCACTGCGCCACATCACCGTCGTTCCTGCTCTCCCGTGCGACAGAAACCTGAGGAACCGGCGGAACGAAAGGCGTTCTCGACACCGCTTGAGAGCGCACGCCACTGAGCGAGCCACTCGGCGGGGCCGGAGCCAGGGAACGCGAATCGGGGCTCGACACAAACGGGTTGGAAACCAGCGGGTTAGCCACAAAGGGCGCAGAAACATAAGGGCTCTGCCCACGCTCCAAATTTGTGCGCTGGGAGGCTTCCTGCTCGTCAGAAGCGTTGGGCATATTGTCAAAACTGTCACCCAAAGAGTTGACGAAGGGGTTGACCAAGCTCAGCCGTCCAGCAGAAGCAAAGGTGGACTTCCACGACGAAGCGGAGGAGGAAGAAGGCGCAGAGGTGCGTGCATGCGCTGCTGGTGACACAGAATAATCCTCTTCACCATTTTCCTGGCGGATCAGACGATTTTCGATCTGTGATAATCTCGTGGCAACCGAGACAGCTGTGGCAGGGCGCTTATGAGGGTCCTTCTCCAACATCTGCATCACATACTGCACGAGTTCCGGGTCAAGGTCGTGAGGAAGCGGGGGAACAGGGTCATTCACCTGGGCAGCAGCAATATCCACCGGCGTCGCACCTGTGAAAGGACGATGGCCAGCCAAGCCCTCATACAGCACCACTCCCAGCGAATAAATATCTGACTGCGGGGTAGCATGCTCGCCCTGCGCCTGCTCCGGGGAAATGTACTGGGCCGTGCCCACCACCATGCCGTCCTGGGTGATCTGTGCCTGGTTGGTCGAATAGCTCACGCCAAAATCGGTGATTTTCACCAAACCCTGGTCGCTGACCATAATATTCCCCGGCTTCACATCGCGGTGAATGACGCCATGCGCATGAGCCAAGTGAAGCCCGCGAGCCACCTGCTCAATAATCGGCAGCAGCTCGAGAGTAGGGATGCGCTTGCGCTCCTTGTAAATGTCGGCCAAAGAGCGCGCGTGCAAGAATTCCATGACGAGGAAGCCGAAGTTATCGTGCTCGTAGTACTCGAAAAGCGCGGCAATATTAGGATGCGCCAGATTAGCAGAATTATGCGCCTCAGTACGCAGACGTTCGAGGCGTGAAGAATCGTTAATCAGGTCGGAGCGCAGCGCCTTCACCGCCACCTCATGGTTGAGGACCATGTCGGTGGCGCGCCACACTTCACCCATACCGCCCTTGGCAATGCGCTCGTCGAGGCGGTAGCGTCCGTGGATAATCTGGCCTTCAACCAGCTTCATTTGAGATAGGCCTCCATCAGACTTTTCATAATCGGACCAGACGTGTCACCTGCCAGGGATGGGATATCCTGCAACCACACGCACACGGCAATCTTAGGGTTATCAGCCGGAGCAAATCCAGTAATCCAACCGCTGACGAACTGATTTCTCGTTCCCGACTGCGCAGTACCCGTTTTCGCAGCAACCTTCACCCCAGGAATCTGCAGGCCACGCCACGCGGTGGTAATCACGCCTTGCATCATCTCATTGAGCTTGCTTGCAGTATCTGAGCTGAACGGGTGGCTCAAAATCGACGGCGACGTCTGCGAAATCACCGACAAATCAGAGCTTCTCACCGTATCGACCAAAGTAGGACGCATCAGCGTTCCGGAATTCGCCACAGCAGCCGAAACCATGGCCATTTGCAAAGGAGTAGCGACCGTATCGCCCTGACCAATGCTCTGCAACGCCAACTTGTCATCGCTGGCCGGCTTCGGGAATAGCGACTTCACCGACTGGTACGCATTCGAACCCGGGCCGCGGTCGACGCTGATTTGCGTGCCGAAGCCTAACTTGGTGGCAATCTCATTGACCTTGTTATAGCCTAACTTGACGCCCAACTGTGCAAACGCGGTGTTGGACGACCAAGCGAAGGCTTCGCGCATCGGCATCTGCCCATCAGCGCGGTACATCCACGTTTCGGCGTTCGTCAGCTTGTAGTTCGTGCCTGGAAGCGTCCACTCCAAAGGCGCAGGAATGACGCTGTCGGGGTTGTATTCGCCCGATTCGAATGCGGCCGCGGACACGATGATCTTGAACATCGAGCCAGGAGCACCCACCTGCAGCATCGCATTATTATTGAGCGGGCTGGGTTGCACTCCGGCGAGGTTCGAATAGTTTTCAGCAGCAGCCTTCGTGTCGTGCGTGGCGAGGTCATTGGGGTTGTAGCTGGGCGTGCTGGCCATGGCCAGAATACGCCCGGTAGATGGTTCCAGGGCCACGACGGCACCGGTTTTGCCTTGCAACGACTGGTAAGCGAGGTTTTGCAGCTTGGTGTTAATACTCGTTTCGATAGTCGCGCCCTGGTTGGCCTGGCCGGTGAAGGCAGACTTCAACTTTTGCAGCCACAGCGAATCCGTTTCACCCGTCAGCACAGAGTTTTCCGAGCTTTCAATACCCTTGCCTGCGCGCGAGACGACGGAGAAGTAGCCGGTGATTGGCGCATACAGTTCCGGCTGCGGGTACTGACGCTGGTATTGGAAAGCATCCTTGGAAGGTACAGATTGCGCCAAAATTGTGCCGTCAGAGGCAGTGATGGCTCCGCGAGGGACGGCAAACTCGTGGTAGAGAGCTCGCGTATTGCGTGCGTCGGCGTTGAGCTCGTCGGCGCGGAAAACCATGAAGCTGGAGGTTGACACGACCAGAACGAGGAAGAGGGCGACAACGGCGATAAATAACTGATGAAGCGAACGATTCATGCCTTTTCCTCCCCTCCCAGATTATCAGTGCGCTGTGCGCCAGCCGCAGGGGCGCCGCCCGCTGCAGCCTCAGACGCAGCGTGAGCGGAGTTGGCGTTCGCCACATGTGTGGCGGAGGAGCCCGCGTCCGAGCCAGCTGGGCTGGCGGCGGGAGTGGCCAAAGCAGCAGAAACCGCGGGCTGGTGTTCGCGCGCCGCCCGCTCCTCGCGGGCCGCGCGAGCCGCTAACTGTTCCTGCAACTTTTGCGCTAGCATCGTGTCCGGATCATAGATCTGAGAATCTCGAGGCGTATTAGCGTGAGACGAGATGGCCACCAAAAGCGAGGCCAACAAAATGTTTGCCATCAGTGACGAGCCACCAGCAGCAAGGTACGGCAAAGTCAAGCCAGTCAGAGGAATGACCAACGTAATTCCGCCGACGACGGTGAAAACCTGGAAAGCCATCGAAAAAGCGAGGCCTGCCGCCAAAAGCTTGCCAAACCCATCGCTTTGAGCCATGCCAGCAGTAAAACCACCAGCAATAATCACCAAGTAGAGCACCAAAATGAGCAGCAAACCCAGCAAACCCAACTCTTCACCCAGCGAGGTGTAAATGAAATCAGAGTTCGCAAACGGAGTGATAGCAGGGTGGCCGGTGCCCAAACCGGTACCCAGAATGCCGCCCGAGGCTAAGCCAAACAAGCCCTGAACCACCTGATAGGTGCCACCATACTGACGCTGATACAAAGCAGGGTCAAACGGATGCAACCAAATATTGACGCGGTTAGCAAAGTTCGAGAACACGCGAGCAGCCACAACGACGCCCGCCATGAAGGCGACGAAACCAATCACCAGCCACGACTTACGCCTCGTCGCCACGAAAAGCATGCCCACAAACATGGCGAAGAACATCAACGAAGTACCCAGATCATGCTGCAGCACCAAAATGCCTAAGCTGACCACCCACACCACAGCAATCGGGCCGAGATCGCGCACACGCGGCCAGCGCACACCTAACACCTTCTTACCACCGACAGCCAGTTGGTCAGAACGGTCAAACAAGTACGTGGCAAAGAAAACCGCCAGGAACAGCTTGGCAAACTCGGCAGGCTGCAGCGAGAACGGGCCAAAATGAATCCAAATACGAGCACCGTTGATCTCGCGGCCTACCACTGGCAGCTCCGGAGCGAGCAGCAAAACCAGGCCGATAGCCATGCACACGTAGGAAATACGACGCAACACACGGTAATCACGCAGGAAGAACAGCACCACAATCGACACGGCCGTAGCAACGGCGAGCCACATCATCTGCCTCTGCCCAGAATTCGACGAATAGCCCATCGTGCGTTGCGAATAGTCGATGCGTGTAATCTCGGTGATGCCAATCAGCGCGAGCAAACTCATCGCAGGAATAATCGTGCTCGACGCATACACATGACGAACCTGGATTACCACCTCGAGTACCACCAACAGTGCAATATCAATGCCCAGCGGCAGCCAGTACTGACGCGGAACTGTGCCCGTCACGCGCAAGGACATCTGCACGAAGGCGAGCAGACCGATGGCGATGGCCGCGAGCAGCAGCAGAATATGGCGGGTGCGCAGACCGGCCAGTGAAGTGACCTTGTTGACCGGCTTGGCGCTGGCTTTCGAAGCGACTCGTGCGCTGGCTTTGGCGCTGGTGTGAACGCTGGCTCGCCGAGCGGCAGCATCAGCGGCGTGTGATCGACGGCTCATGCTGCACCTCCGTTTTTCGAGGTGTTCGCTTGGCTTTCGAGGTTATCCTTCGGGTTTGCACTGCTGGCCGACGTCTTCGAATCTGAGCTGTTCGAGTCGCTGGAGTCCTTGGAGCTATCCGCCTTCGCCGCGTCCTTCGCAGCATTCTTGGCCTCCTGATCCTCCTGCTTCTTCTTTTTCTCCTGCTCCTTGGCCTGCTGGCTGATCTTGAGCGCGCGAGCCACAGCATCCGCTTTGTTGTCCGCCTTCACGCCCTTACTCAACTGGGTCTGCCAATCTCGAGGCAAACTCGACACCTTCGTGTCCGTTTCTTCTTCGAGACGGTTCAAATTCAAGCCGAAAACTTGGGTAGGGACGCCCTGGTAAATCGCAATTTTGCCGTTGCTCATGCCCACGTACCACTGCGACATCGCCCATTGAGTGAGCAAGGTTGCGCCACTGGCCAGTGCAGCTAGCACCATACAGATTGCCACGACCCAAGCGATAATACGACGCTGCTTCTTCTTCGCAGCGGCCGCTTCCTGTGCAACCTCCTGGGCCTTGCGCTCGCGGGCAGCACGCTTGACGGCTGGGTCAGAGGGGTCGGCGGTAATCGTGCCATTCTTCTTCTGCACGATCGGAATTTCGCCGGTATCCGTCATCTGCTCGTCGGCGGCATCATCACTGTGCGTCGGCTCGACAAGAATTTGGTCGTCGCTCAGCTGGCTTTCGCTCACGGGCTCGTCACTCACTTCGTGTGGCGCAAGATTATCACCGCGTTCACTCGCAACCGCATCAGCGTGAGGCGCAGCCGCCTCATCAGCAGGCGAAGATGCGGGTGCAGGCGAAGAGGCGGACTGATAATCTGGAACGTCACCTTGAGCCAAAAGAGCAGCCTTTTCTGCCGGCGAGGACTGCGACTTGAGCTTCGGAGCAGTGGCAACCGGGCGGCGAACCACGTCGGCAATGGAATGGATGCCAGCCTCAGCAGCACCAGCCACCAGAGGAACCTGCAGGCCTGCGTTGGGGTTGAGCAAGCTCCAGTTCTCGCGCGGGGCGTACTGGGCGTCAGCAACCACGGCAGTGACGTTATCGGTAGAGCCAGCCTTCAAAGCGGCGTTGACGAGCAGCTGCGCGCACTCTTCACGGTCAGGGGTGGAGAGCATGATTTCGCGAATTGTCTCATCTCCCAACGGGCCGCACAAGCCGTCGGAGCACAGCAGCCAGCGGTCGCCAGCCTGGGCACGACGAATGGAAATATCAGGGTGAGGGTCGATGTCAAAATCGCCCAGAACGCGCACCACCACGTTCTTTTGCGGGTGATTGCGGGCCTCCTGCTCGCTGATGCGGCCGGTGTCGACCAAATGCTGAACGTAAGAGTGGTCTTTCGTGACGCGGATGAGCTTATTCGCTCGCAAAAGGTAGGCGCGAGAGTCGCCAATATGAGCGAGCACCCACCAGCCGCGAGTCAGCGCAACCGTGTCAACAGTGGTTCCCATGCCAGCGAGCTGATGTTCCTTTTTCGCGCGGCCCACAATGGCGTCATGCGCGGCGAGGATCGACTTTTCTAGCGTTTGCGCCATGGAGAGCACGGTTCCGCGATGTTCGCTGCGTTCGATGTGAGCAAGCGTGCGGATGGCGATGGTCGATGCGGTGTCGCCGCCAGCATGGCCGCCCATGCCGTCAGCCATGGCGATGATGCGAGAGCCGGCGAAACCAGAATCTTGGTTGTTGGCGCGCACGTAGCCGACGTCGGAGAGGACGGTGGAAAGAAGCCTGAGTTTTCGTTCTGCCATGCGCTTACCTCAATTCGAAGGTGGTAGCGCCGATGCGAACCGGCACGCGGGGCCTGAGAACTGCGCGCCCCGGCATTCGAGATTCATTGATGTACGTGCCGTTGGTCGAACCGAGGTCCTCGACAACCCATTGGCCTGATTGAGGGTCTTGGTAGACGCGGGCGTGATGGCCGGAAACGTATTCGTCGTCGAGCACGATGGTGTTGTGTGTGCTGCGTCCCAGCGTGATGTTGCCTTGGTCAAGCGGGAAGGTTGCGCCTGCGTGAGGCCCGTCGATGATGACGAGCATGGTCGCGGCTTGGCTAGGCATGGCGGAGCGCGCGGTCTCCTTGGTAGTGGTGGCGCTCACGAGATGAGCAAGAGAGTTGATGTCGCCAGCGGCACTGGAAGCTGCGGCTTGTGCGGAAGCTGGGCTGCCTGCTGCAGGTGATGGAGTAGTTGGGCTGCCTGTGCCTGCTTCGTTGCTTGCGCTTGCTGGAGCGGGAGCAGGAGGCATCGGTGTGCGGCCAAATGGCTGTGGAATAGCGTGGTGAAGAGCAGGGGAATCCGGCGAATCAGCAGGATCAGCGCCTGGGTTAGCGCCTGGGTTAGCAGCCGGGTTGATTGCGCTGGCTGGATTTGTTGCACCGGTTTGACTGGTTGCACCGGCTGGATTGGTTGCACCGGCAGAAGGAGTCAGCGGGAACTGAGAAGTTGCTGCAGGTTCCGATTCACCAGACTGATAATCTTGCGCCACAGGCTGAGAAACAGGCTCGTTGCCGGGCTGAGAAGCGAGCGGGGAAGGCTGTTGAGCAGCGCTTTTGCCTACGGAAAGCTCGGAAAGTTCTGGGTTTGCCGAGTAGGAGTCGCCCAACAGCGGCTCGGGCGTCCCAGGGGTGAGAGGCCCACCGCCAGCCAGCGGTGCCACAGGCTCGTTGGCCAGAGATGAACCGGCTACAGGAGCACTGGCCACAGGCTCTCCCGCCACGGGAGCTGCCGCCGCATTCATCGCGTCGAGGGGGCTTGCGGGAGTAGGGCGCAGAGGCGCTTGAGCAGGCATCATGGGGACTGCTCGACGACGACTGTGCTGCTTGCGCTCCAAACCCTCTGTCACGTCACGATGCAGTGAGCGCACAGCGAGCCATACAAAAATCCACAAGGCGATCAAAAAACCGTACTTGAGGATGGCGAAAGTCAGTTCAGTCATGCAGGTATCTTCTCAGTAAAATCAGGGCTTTTGCGCCACAAGCTTTCAGTTACGAGGTTCTGAGCCTGCCCAGAAGAGCATGCGAGTACGGCCGATCGTGATGGTATTGCCATCGATCAGGCTTGCAGCAGGAACGAGGTGACCCTCCACATAGGTGCCGTTGGTCGAGCCCATATCGCGAGCCACCACATGCTGAGGGGTAATTTCAATCTCAACATGGTGACGGGAGACGCCCGGGTCATCGATGACGATGTCGCAATCAGAACCGCGGCCAATCACAGTCTTTGCGGCGGTCAGCAGGTATTGACGGCCCGAGATTTCCAGTACAGGGAAGTCGCGCGGGCTGGACTTATCGTCCGTCACGGGTGCGATCTTACCCTGAACAACCTGCGAGCTGACCTGCGGGCGGCCTTGTGGAATATCGGTGTTCTCTTCGAAAATCACCACGACAGGCCCGGAGAAGGAGTAGTGCTGCTGCTCGGCGTAGTTGGTCAGCTTGTCGGAAAGCTCGTTGGCAAGGGCTTCCGCACCCCACTTGATGACTTGGTCGAAGTCAGGAGTGCTCATGGAAAGGCGATACTCGTTCGGAGCCATCGTCTTTTCTTGATCAATTTGCGTGGCCTTGTCGTTAATCTCGCGCTCGAGCAAGCGCATCAGATCAACAGGCTGAATGTTCTTTGAGCCGAAGCGGGAGAAAACGGAATCAACAGTCTTCTCAATCTTGCTCTCGAACCCATCAAGAAATCCCATGATGCCTCCGATGCTGAAATTCAGGTGGTGCGCCTGAATGCGTCACGTTCACTACCTGGTTCACTACCTACTGGTTTTAGAATACCGTTTTTATCAGCCAAAGCACGAGATTTTCAGGCTGTGAGAGGCTCTTGTGTACATTTTGACCACTTTGTTACGCACTTGTTCCGTGCTTCGCAGTGTGCTGGCCGGCCCGCCGCCTCGCGCGGGCTTCCTGTTTCGCTCTTGTGACGAAGTAGCCGGCGGGCAAGAGTTTTTGATAATCTAGAGAGGTATGTCAGGCGGCGCCGATCAGCGTCGCTACGAATGATGACCGCGCAACGAAAATGGTGCGAGGTTCTCAGCCGTAACGCTGAGGAATACCTATGATCATGTGCCTTTTCGTTGACTACTCCGCGGCAAACCAGAGGGAAATTGATGACCTCCGAATCTGATGTGACCTATAAGCAGACAGGTGAGCTGGATCGCGACCCTTCGCTTATGGCCTTTGACGATGTTCAGACGGCTCTTCACACCTCCACAACGAAGGGTTTGAGCAGTGAGGAAGCCGCCCGTCGTTTGGAAAAGTTTGGCCCGAACAAGCTCAAGGGCAAGCCTCCTGTTCCCAAGTGGAAGAAGTTCTTGCAGCAGTTCCAGGACCCTATGGTCTACTTGCTGATCGCTGCAACGATCATCTCCTTCATCGCCTGGATCGTGCAAAATAACATGGCCAGCGGGGAGAAAGAAGCCGTCCCGATTGACGCTCTCGTCATCATCTTGGTGTTGATCGTCAACGCCGTGCTGGGCTACCTTCAGGAAGCAAAGGCTGAACAGGCCGTGGATGCGCTGGCTCAAATGACCCAGCCAACCTGTGCCGTGCTGCGTGACGGCCAGATTCAGCGCATTGATACGTCTGAACTGGTCCCGGGAGATATTCTCGTTCTCTCCGAAGGTGACACCATCCCTGCCGATGGCCGCCTCTTCCAAGTGGCGAGCTTGCGCGTTGCTGAGGCAAGCTTGACCGGCGAATCTGTGCCGATCGCTAAGGCTCCGGCAACCTTGGAGAAGGCTGCCAGCTTGGGCGACCGCAAGAACATGATCTTCAACGGCACGTCCGTCACCCAGGGTACGGGCCGCGCCATCGTGACCAGCACCGGCATGTTCACTCAGGTGGGCAAAATTGCCGACATGCTCAACCAGGACGAAAGCGGCGAAACTCCTTTGCAAAAGGAAATGGCTCGCGTTTCCAAGCTCTTGGGTATCGCCGTCATCATCATCGCCGTGTTGGTGATCGCCGTTCTCTTCTTCTCGCAGGGCTTCCACTCCTTCGAAGATGGCATTAACTCGCTGCTTCTGGCCGTGTCCCTGGCTGTTGCTGCTGTGCCGGAAGGCATGGCAACCATTCTCACCATCGTTCTGGCTTTGGGCGTGCAGCGTATGGCCCAGCATCAGGCCATTGTGCGCAAGCTCAGCTCGGTGGAAACCTTGGGTTCCGCCTCAGTGATTTGCTCCGATAAGACGGGCACTTTGACGCGTAATGAGATGACGGTGGAGACGATTATTTCTCCGTCCGGACGTACTCATCTCACTGGTACCGGTTACGCTCCTGTTGGTCAGCTCACTGACGCCCAAGGCCAAGAGATTAGCAGTGATGATGTTTTGCGCCACGAAGCTCGAGTCGTGCTCGGTGTTGGCTCTCTGGCCAACGACGGCCACTTGGTCAAGAGCACCGATGACAAGGGCAAGGACGAGTGGAAGAGTGAGGGCGATCCAACCGAGGTTTCCGTCATCGTCGGTGCTCGTAAGATCGGCGCTTACCGTGCTGAACGCTTCCACCGTGTTGCGGAAATTCCATTCACTTCCGAGCGTAAGCGCCAGTCTGTGGTGATGGCTGACGAGGCGGATGATGGCCGTTTGCGCGTCTTCTCTAAGGGTGCTCCGGATGTTCTGCTCGACTACTGCACGCGCATTGCCGTGGGTGGCCAGGTTCGCCCGATGACGGAAGGCGACCGTCAGGATATCATTGCCGCCGTCGAGTCCCTCTCTTCTGAGGCGTACCGCACCTTGGGTATGGCGTACCGCCCGCTGGGTGAGGCTCGCTCCTTGGGCGAGATTGAAGGCGCTCATATCAACGCTGCTGGTGATGCTGCTGAGCTTTCCGAGCATCCAGAGATTATCGAGAAGGATATGATCTGGGCCGGTATGGTCGGCATCATCGATCCACCGCGCACTGAGGTTCGCGCATCCGTTGCTCAGGCTCATCATGCTGGTATTCATACCGTCATGATCACCGGCGATCACCCTCTCACCGCCGCTCGTATTGCAACCGACTTGGGTATTGCCAAGCCTGGTGAGCAGGCTGTGACGGGTGCTGAGCTCGATGAGTTGGAGGGTGCCGCTCTCGACGCGAAGACGGCTCAAGCTCACGTTTACGCTCGTGTTGCTCCCGAACACAAGCTCAAGATTGTCAAGAGTTTGCAACGCCAGAATAATATCGTTGCCATGACTGGCGATGGTGTGAATGACGCTCCTGCTGTGAAGTCCGCCGATATCGGCGTTGCCATGGGCATCACCGGTACTGAGGTGACCAAGCAGAGCTCGACCATGGTGTTGGCTGACGATAACTTCTCCACCATCGTTGAGGCGGTGAAGGAAGGCCGCGGAATTTTCGATAACATCAAGAAGTTCCTGCGCTTCCTGCTCTCCTCCAACATGGGCGAAGTGTTCACCGTGTTCGCTGGCGTGCTGTTGGCCGGTTGGATTGGTTTGCGTGAAGAATCCGCATCGGGCATTGTTGTTCCCCTTCTCGCGGTTCAACTGTTGTGGATTAACCTTCTGACTGATGCTGCACCTGCTTTGGCTATGGGCATGGATGTGGAAGGCGATGAGGTTCTCAACCGTCCACCACGTAACGTCAAGGAACATGTGATTGATGGTGAGATGTGGGGTGACATCATCTTCGTGGGCATCATCATGGCTGCTGTCACTTTGCTCGGTATGGACTTGTACCTGCCAGGCGGCCTGATTAACGATTACGCTTTCAACCCAGCTGCTAAGGCGTATGACTTGGAGCTGGCTCGAACGATGGGCTTCACCATCCTCGTGTTCACCGAGCTGTTCAACGCTTTGGCATCGCGCTCGGGTGAAGAGTCGGCGTTTAAGCGCATGTTCACGAATAAGTGGCTGTGGATGGCTTTGGGCCTCTCGCTCGTGTTGCAGATGGCCGTCATCTACATTCCATGGCTCAACGCTGCCTTTGGCACTGTTCCGCTGCCATGGCATTCGTGGTTCGAAGCCTTCGCACTCTCCTCGGTCACTTTGTGGCTGACCGAGCTGCGCAAGGTGTTCCTGCGTGCTCGTACGCGCAGGCGTGCCGCCAAGGCCGCTGCTGCGAAGTGATGTAGTTACTCGCTGAGCTGATGAGGACCGGAAGCAATTGCCTTCCGGTCCTTTTTGTTTATGCTGAGCAAACGGAGTGATAATCTGCCTGCAAGAGGCTGAGCCCAGCCAGTTTCCCTCGCCACTACGAGAGTGGGAGAGCGAGAAGCCGGGTGAGAGAGCCGGGCGAGAAGCTGGGCGATAGCCGGGTGAGAGAGCCGGGTGAGAGAGCCGGGCGAGAGGAGAGACGATGGTCAGTGCACGCGGTTCGTACAAGCAACCCGATGGCAAGCTCATTTCAGCGACGATTGCCGCGGAAAGCCTGGCAACGCCCGTCATCAGCGAGGTGAGTTTCGACGGCGACTTCTTTGCCGACGACGATCTCGGCGGTGACGCCAGCCTCGCCCCTGTGGAGCACGCACTTTCCGGCTCGCCCCTCACATGGAGCCTCCAAGATTATCAGGAACGCATTGCAGCAGCCATCCCTGCCAATCTGCATCTGGAAGGCACGGATGCGAGAGCTTTGGCACTGGCTGTGCGCCGAGCAGCGGGAAAGCTTGTGGGTGAACAGGCTCAAGAGAGTGTGGCGAGTGCTGGTGTGGCGAGTGCTGGTGTGGCGAGTGAAGCAGGCGCAGGAAAGAAGCCTGGCTTGCCTCAGGATGCTTTCGATACTGGTAATCTCACATCGTCAAACTTGAGCTGGGACGAGCTGAAGAGGCGCTGGAATTCCCTCGATTTAGCCATTGTTGAGCCGCAGACTTCTGCCCAGCAGCCTTTTGAGCCCGCGATGCAGATGGCCGTCGACGAAGTGATTGCCGAGCGGACCAGGAAGGGCGAGATGCCGGCGCTGATTCGCTTCTGGGAGTGGGCAAGCCCGGCGGTGATTATTGGGCTTTTCCAGTCGCTGAGCGCAGAAGTCAACATGCAAGCGGCTCGTGAGCGCGGAATCACAGTGGTTCGGCGCATTACCGGCGGCGGGGCAATGTTCGTCGAGCCAGGCAACACGATCACCTATTCGCTGACTGTTCCCCGTGACTTTATTGAAGGTTTGAACTCTGAAGATGCGTACCGCCTGTGCGAGGCGTGGGCGATTGGAGCGTTGCGAAGCGTAGGAATTAAGGCCGCGCACGCACCTTTGAACGATGTGGTGAGCCCGGCTGGCAAGATCGGCGGCGCTGCGCAGAGAAGGTACCCCAAGAGTGAAGCGGGAGCTGCGCTGGCCCGCGGGGTTGCGGCTGGCACTGGAGCTTCGGGGACTGAGCTTCCGGGAGCGGTGCTGCCGGGAACTGAGCTTCCGGGAGCGGTGCTGCATCACACGACCATGGCTTACGACATCGACGCGGTTGCCATGACGCAAGTTTTGCGACCACACCAGGAAAAGCTCGCCGCGCACGCGGTGAAGTCTGCCGCGAAGCGCGTCGACCCGATGAAAAGCCAATCAGGTATGAGCAGGCGCGAAATTATGGAAGCGATGGCCCGTTACGCGCATGAGTTCGTTCCGGATTTGCGCTCGTACCAGCTGCCCGAAGATGTGTTGAAAGAGGCTCGCGAACTCGCGCAGAGCAAGTACAGTAATCCTCAGTGGACCGGCCGAATCGCGTGAGCGTTCGCTCAGCGTGTCGCGCGGGCGGTTGCTGCGTGAAGGTGGTTGCGGAAGTTTGATGACCAGCGAGGAGTAGGTGTGAGTGAAATGAGTGAGCAGGTGAGCAGCCCTATCGTCGGGCGCTTCGCACCCAGCCCCACAGGGCGCTTGCACCTCGGTAACATCGCAGCCATGCTGCTGGCGTGGCTGGCCGCCCGAGCAGCTGGCGGATCTATCGTTTTGCGTATTGAGGACATCGACTACGAGCGTATGATGCCCGACGCAGACCGCTGGATTATGGATGATCTTTCCTGGCTGGGATTGGATTGGGATGGTGAACCAATCTGGCAGTCGCAGCGCACGGAGCTGTACCGCGAGGCGATGAAACAGCTCATAGAGTTTGATGTGAAACAATTGCCTGCATTGGGCTCGGATCGCTTGATTTACCCGTGCTTCTGCTCGAGGGCGGATATTCGCGCGGCCAGCGCGCCTCAACGCGGGGATGGTTTCGTGATTTACCCAGGGATCTGTCGACATTACTCCCACGAGAGCGGCGGAAGGCTCACACCTGACGGCGAGCTCGTGGCAGACCCGCGGCCTGCAGCTCGCCCGCGCACAGCGCGAGAAATCCGCAAGGGCATCGCTGGCGAGCTGCGGCAACACAGCCTGCGCATTGCTGTGCCGACCTCGAGCACATGCCCGGAAAGCGTGGTGAGGTTCACCGATGTTTTGTGCGGGGCACAAAAGTGGAACCTCACCACGGATGTGGGGGACACGATTGTCAAACGCGCAGACGGACATTACGCCTACCAGTTTGTCGTTGTGTACGACGACCTCGCCCAAGGGGTGAATCAAATTGTGCGCGGGCGCGATCTTGATCGCTCTACCGCGGTGCAAATCTGGATTCGTCAAGCTCTTCTCGCCAGCAATGCTGTTGATGTGCCGCATTCGAGTTCGGGGAACGGTGAGAGTGATATTCGCGCAGAAAGCGAGCGTGGTGAGGGCTTAGCGCGCGTTGAGAGTGGTGCGAACGGTGAGAGTGATGTGCGCGAACAGGCAAACCCTACGGCGCAAAACCCGCAATATTGGCATATTCCGCTGCTGACGGATGCGGCGGGAAAGCGGTTGGCCAAGCGTGATAAGGACCTCGAACTGGCCACTTTGCGAGCCAAAGGGGTTAAGCCCGAAGCGGTGTTGGGCTACATTGCCGGGATTTTGGGCATCGGGGATGGCCAAGATATCAGTGCAGATGATCTCGTGAAACAATACCGATCCTTCCAGGCTGAAAATCTGGCGAAAGCGTTGCGTCAAGCGGGAGAGCAGGACCGCACCGTCGACCCAGCCGACCTTGAAGTGCGCTTTTCCATCAGTTTGTGAGTAACACGATGTGAAGGGTGCGAGCCATCGTGGTGACACGGGCTGTGTCGGACCGTCGTGTGGATGAAGGCGAGTTTGGACCGTCGTGGCGAACAAGGTGGTGTAGCGGTAAAGGGCTGCAGATGATGGAGACGGTTACGCGCGCTAGGCCTCATTTCGCCGGCGCTGCCACTCATCCGGCGCGAAAAGTAGGCTAGAGGCCTGAGGAGGAGCGATGGTCGCATATTTGGAGCACAAGGATCTGACGAACGAGGTCATTACACCACAGCGCGAGCAGGAAATCCGCGATGGTGTGGCGCGCGTGCGCGACGAGGTTGCACGGGCGTGTGCAGCGAGCGGTCGAGATGAATCCGAAGTGACAATCTTGGCGGCTACGAAAACTCGCGATGTCGGCGAAATTCGAGTGGCTCTCCACGCGGGAATTCGCGCGATCGGCGAGAACCGGCCGCAGGAAATCCAGATCAAAGCGCCCCTCCTGGCCAACGACATCGAGCAGCTGGGCGTCGACTACCACCTCATTGGCCAGCTGCAGAAAAACAAGATTAACAAGGTTTTAGGCATCGTCTCGACCATCGAATCTGTCGATAGCGCTCAGCAGGCGGCTCAGATCGGCCAGCGTTTTGTTTCACGTGGAATTGCCGGTGCAGCGCAGAAAGTGTTTCTCGAAGTCAACGAGTCGGGCGAAATGTCAAAGTCGGGGTGCGATCCCGCTCAAGCCTACGAGCAAGCCCTCGCCATTGCGGCGACGGAAGGCGTGGAACTTGCTGGTTTGATGACGGTGGGAGCTCACGTTTCTGACGAGTCGCGCGTGAGGGCTGGCTTTGCCGCTCTTCGCGACTTACGCGACAAGATTGTCACTTCCGAGCAGCCAGGAACGCAACACTGCACGGAGCTTTCCATGGGAATGACTCACGACATCGCTTGGGCCATTGCTGAAGGCTCGACCCAGCTGCGCATTGGCACGGGTATTTTCGGGGCGCGCGCGTTTATTTAATGCTTATGCTTCGGCTTTGCTGCGATTGGGGAGGGGAACAAGCTTGTAAAACGGAAAAACTAACTCCTTGAGAGGCGTTCTTGCTGTTCTCTTGATACTTGAGCTCATGGCGCTCGTCATAGTAGGACGCATGTCATTCTATCCGCAAGTTGCTGCAGCGCAAAGATTAGCACAGACTCAACAGCAGCAACTCGGTGTGGTATACCTTCCTCAGCAGTCGATAATCGCAATGTTTTCCCGAAGACGGATTCGAATAACGGTATTTCGCTATCGGGGACGAATTTACGTCAACGCAAACAGTATGGATGACTACAAGAGAGTCATTCAGCAATCTGTACCCGATAATGTTCCACTCGACCCACATTCCATTTTCGTGAAGTGGGATATGCCTGAAGTAGATCGCATATTCGGGATTCCGGTAAACCCAGAGACAGCCTACGTCTCCTTCGGAGGAACGCGTCCATTGGTCTTCCATCTAGCACAAGCCCATATGTGATGTGCATATCCAAGGTTCGCAGTTAGCCAAGCGCTCCAACTAGAATGTGAACTATGAGAATTGCACGCTTTGTTAAGACTGGTGAGAAGGCGGATAGCCAACCGCGCTACGCCTTTGTCAACACTGATAAAACCGACGGAAAAGATTACCTGATCGAGCTCAATGGCTACCCACTCTCTGCTCAACAGGTTAGCTTGACAGGTAAGCGCTACCCAGTAGATGGCGAGGGAATCCGCTTGCTCGCTCCGCTGCTGCCATCCAAGGTATACGGAGTGATGAAAAACTACCGCAAACCGAGCAGCGAACAAGCTGGTGGCCAGGATCCAGCCGATAGTGAGCAGCCAGCCGCGCAAGCCTCACCTGCTGAAGAGCCTGCCGAGCAGATGCTGCTCTTCACCAAGCCGTCCACCGCAATCTGCGGGCCAGATGACCCGATCGTTTTCCCCGAGTGGGCCGGCAGCATTCATTACGAAGCAGAAGTGTGCGCTGTGATGGGCCGCATGGCTCGTAACGTCAGCGAAAAGGACGCTTTGAAGTACGTTCTGGGCTACACCTGCGTCAACGACGTCACCGCTTACGACGTGAAAGGTGACGACCCCTTCCTCGTGCGTTCGAAAGGTTTCGACACCGCCTGCCCTATCGGCCCGTGGATCGAAACTGACCTTGACCCTACCAACGCTGAAATCTCCTTCAGCCTCAATGGTGAAGATCAGCCTACAGCTCACGGCACTACTGCTCATCTTCTCCATTCCATCGCCCAGCAGGTAAGCTTCATCTCCCAGTTCGCCACCCTGCTTCCTGGTGACATGATCCTCACCGGTTGCGCAGATCCTACTGGCGAGCTCCACCCTGGTGATGAGGCCGTCGTGACGGTCGCTGGCATTGGCTCTCTTCGCAATGTCGTCGTTGCTCAGCATGGCGACGACGATGATGAGGACGACTTCTGATTATCACCGCGCTGAACCCCGCCTGCTACTGAGCGCATCCGCTGATTACTCTGCGTGCCACAGCACGCATATGCGCGTGAAAGGAGCTGAGCTGTGCACTGTTTACAACCTCACGAACCGCTGGCCACTTCTCGGCTCCTTCTGCGCCCGATCACCCCTGCTGATGGCCTGACGCTCTTTGAGTACATGAAAACAGACTGGTATGGTCTCGCTCTCACCGGCGTTCCTGTCACCATTACTGAGCATGGCGTTGAGCTTCCCTGGGCTGAAGAAGAAATAGAACGCGCTTATGCGCAGTTCAGTGCGGACGAGCAGCGGGCAATGTTCGCTGTGGTGCTGTCTGCGTTGCCTGAGCACAGCTCGGCAAGTGCCCGCGCGAACCAGAACCCCATTGGCGAGAAAGCTGCAGGAACTGTGATCGGCGAGGTGGTTCTCAACGAATATGACGACGAGCACCACAGTTGCAATCTGCGCGCCTACATTGCGCCGAAGTGGCGAGCTCGCGGCTACGGGCGAGAAGCTCTCGAAGCTTTGATCTCTTACGGTTTTGAGCGCGGGCTTTCGGCTATCACTCTCGAGGTGTACGACCATAACTCCACCGCGCGCCAGCTGTATGACAAGCTTGGCTTCCTGCCAGTTGGTTACGAGAGTCACGCTGTTGAGATTGCTGGGATTTCCTACGGCGCAACAACCATGCAGCTCACGCGCGAAGATTACTATGCTGGCGCACGAGCGCTCGAGGAAGAGCAGGTGAGCTGTGGAAATCTTGAGTTGTGCTGCCACCTTGCGCACAGTTATGCCCAAGCGCCCACCGAGCAGATTCACCTCATGCTGCGCGAGTTTAACCGCCAACATTTTGAAACCCTCGACGGCCAGGAGCTTGCCGTGTGGCTCACCGACCAGGGCAAGCTGGTGGGCGGGGTGTACGGCGAGGTGTTTGGCCATTGGCTTGAGGTCGAGTATTTGGTTGTTGCGCCGGGCTACCGCAAGAAGGGTTTGGGTTCGCTCTTGCTGGCGCGCATTGAGCAGGCTGGCCTGAAAGCTGGGGCGAAACAGGTTCTGCTCAACACTTTTGACTTCCAGGGCAAGCTTTTCTATCCTCGCTTTGGATACCATGAGATTGGCAGAATTGAGAATTACCCGCTCACTGGTTCACAACACTGGTTTGTTAAACGGTTGAACTAAACAAGGTTGATGCAACTGTACCAATTAGCTGTGCATGTGGTTATTCTTCGTAAGCTTCGGGTTAGGCTCAAGCACATGAATATCCATTCCTGGCAATCTGGCGAAAGAATAAACGACCACAACGACGGCGAAAAGCGGTACAGAGACGCCAAAAGCGAGAGCTAAACCAGGCCATTTTGCGTAACTGAACAGTACCAAAAGCAGCGCAATAATGAGCATGAGCGAACAGAGCGGCCGAACGATGACCAAAGTCAGCGTTTGCTTGAGAATCCAGAAGAAATCCTCATCGAAATTCGCGCGAACAACCCACACGAGCGTTGCGAATAGCAAGTACACCACGTTGAGCAGCAGCAAGATTCCCGACACGGCATACGTCGGTGCGCCCAGGTAATTATTGTTGGCCAGCATGTAGTCGACGAAGAGGAAAACGGCGATCAAAGTGAGTGGATACCCCACGATATTCGCCCACACCAGGTCGTCTTTCCAAAAACGGAAGAAGAGTTTCCAGGTTTGCTTGACACTCCAGCGCCGATCTTTCACGTCCCTCACCCAGGCTCGATACGTTGCGATAGTGGCGGAAAAGGCTGGGAAAACGCCCAAGATTACCAGCCCGGCGAGGGAAAAGACGAGAAATGCAATGTGCACGACGAGTGCGATCAGGATGACGCGGCAAGCGAATTCATACATTTGTGCAACACGGCTCATAACTCACCTCAGTGTGTGTTCGTTCGTGTGTTTGGAGCTGAGATTCCTGCAAAGTACGCCAGAGCAACGCGAGGAAGTTCCTTGCCTTTTTGAACGTTGGCGAAGATGAACACGGCATCCTTTGGACCGTTGATCTGCTTCCACACATCAGTACGGTCCAGAGCGATTGCGACTGCTTTGTTTGCGCCCTTAGTGCCGAGCTCATGAGTGGTCGTGCCGTCAGAGGCAAGGAGCAGGTTCTTATCGGAAAGCTCCTGCATCTGCTGTTTTGTCACCACTTCGGCGATCGGCGTGAGAAGCTTATTGCCGCTAGCGACGGCAAGGTTGCTTGATGGAGTGAGAAAAGCGTTGATTGACCCCGAGGCGACCATGGCAAAGAGTTTCTCCGATTGAGCAACATCTTGCGTTGACTGCGGGGTTGCGCCTGTGGTCAAGGTGAGCTCGGAGTGGACTTCTGCCTGCACCTGAGGGACTGTTGGCGTGCTGGTAATCTTACGGTTTAAGCCTCGAGAAAGAGTGGCGACTTGCTTGCTATTCAGTGGCAAATCGAGGGTTTCAACGCCCAGCGACGGCTTGTGGTAGTTGATGACGAGGGTCGCGATAATGGCTGTGGCAACCACGACGAGCGTTGCCAGGAAGCTGATCGCCACGAGAATCTGATGGCTTTTCACCCACTTTTTCCACGCAGGTTGGCGGGGCGGTGTGGCGGTAGCAAACGTGTGGACGAGCGCTTCGACGGCTTCGTCAGGGTCACTCGCTTTGTTAACAGGATCAGAATCAACCATTTACGCTCACTTCTCTGTGTTTGAGTAGAGGTTGTTGGCACGGCTCGCCTTACTGCGCTCATTTTTGCTGGACCGCGGGACGTCATGGTTGGGTAATTTCTGCTCATGCGGAATAATAGACACCATCACTGATACGTTTCAGTTGGCTAGAGCTCTGCTGATAATCTCAAGGATGCGAGAAGGATTAGCTTTCCGCCGCCTCACCCAAGGCAAGGGCAGTGCGGTGAACAGCATCGCCAGCTTCAGGGCTGACAAACTCGCGAATGATAATCTCAGCAATTTCAGGAGAATGAGCTTCCAGCGCAAAATGGCCGCCGTCAATAGGGAAGATCTGAGCGTTTTTATCGTCTTTGGCAAGGGCGTAAGCTCCTGGCATCGTGTACGCAGGGTCATTCTTACCAAAGATTGCCAGAACGCGAGGTTGGTAGTGACGAACATAATCTTGCATGCGCTGATAATTCATCAGGTTTGAACGGAAGTCGAAAATGAGATCGTTCTGAGCGCGAGCAAAATTGCGGTGGTGCAGAGAATAGAACTCGTCCAAAGCCCACCCATCGGGGCTAATGGAACCTGGCTTTTCACCGATTTCGTAGTAATGGCGAATAATGCTATCGGAATAGGCGTTTTCGTAGCGTTGCCTCTTCGCAGGAGTAGGGTTAGCCCAATAATCTTTGAGCTCAGTGAACAGTTCGCCTAAACCTTCGACGTAAATCGTACCGTTTTGCACGACGATGCCGTCCACAGCATCAGGGTGGCTCGTGGCGAACTCAAAGCCGATCGGCACGGAATAGTCGAAAACGTAGAGGTAGAAGTGCTTCAGGCCAAGCTCTTCGGTGAAAGCTTCGGTGAAGTTCACGAGGTTATCAAAGGAGTAGATAAAACTGTCCGGCTCGATAGTCTGGCCAAAACCAGGAAGGTCTGGAGCAATGACGTGGAAATGCTTAGCCAGAATGGGCATGAGCTTTCTAAAGTAGTGGCTAGTGCTCGGAAAACCGTGCAGCAGCAAGAATGCCGGTTTGTTCGGGTCGCCAGCTTCGCGGTAGAACGTGGTAAAACCGTTCTTCTCTACAACGTTGTAGCGCATAATTCACCTTCCAATAAAGGTTTCTCTCTTTCTGCGGGCAGAATTGATGGAAGGGCACCGCAGAACCCTTATCCCACAACATTGTAAAACAGGCAAAGAAAAAGCTCCCTCACCTTTCCCTTTGGGGTAAACCGAAGAGAAAGAAGGGAGCTAAACGCGCGACGCTGTGAGCTCACGTGCGCAGGCGAGTGAAAGCTGTGAGGCTTACTCAGCCTTTGATCTTCTTCACGTCCTGAGCAGAGAGCGGGTCGTCAGGCATGGAAACCAGCGTGAGCTTATCCTCGTCAGCTGTGTGGTCCACAAACACGGTGTCGCCATCGTGGATCTGGCCAGACAGAAGCATAGTTGCCAACTGATTGCCAATCTGAACTTGTACCAAGCGACGCAGAGGACGAGCGCCGTAAGCAGGGTCGTAACCCATCATCGCAAGCCACTGCTTTGCAGCCTTGCTCACCGACAGCTTGATGCGACGATCCTTCAAATGGCTGGCAACTTGAGCAACCTGCAAGTCGACAATAGCCGACAAGTTTTCCTGCGTCAGAGGCTTGAACACGATCATCTCATCCAAGCGGTTCAAGAATTCAGGCTTGAAGTGAGCGTGAACAGTGTCCATAACAGCCTTATGCTTGGCCTCTTCATCCATATCGTCACGAACCAGGTACTCAGCACCCAAATTGGACGTCATGATGAGAATAGTGTTCGTGAAGTCAACCGTGCGACCCTGGCCATCCGTCAAACGGCCATCATCCAACACTTGCAACAGAAGGTTGAACACTTCCGGGTTGGCCTTCTCCACCTCATCAAAGAGCACAACAGAGTACGGACGACGACGAACAGCCTCGGTGAGCTGACCGCCTTCCTCATAGCCGATGTAACCAGGAGTTGCACCGATCAAGCGAGAAACAGAAGCCTTCTCCATGTACTCAGACATATCGATGCGAACCATGGCCTTCTCATCATTGAACAAGAAGCCAGCCAAAGCCTTCGCCAATTCCGTCTTGCCTACACCTGTAGGGCCAAGGAAGAGGAACGAGCCAGTTGGACGGTGCGGGTCGGAAACTCCAGCACGAGCACGACGCACTGCATTAGCCACCGCCTCAATTGCTTCTTGCTGACCGACAACATGCTTAGCCAGCTCAGCATCCATATGAAGAAGTTTTTCATCCTCGCTCTGGTTGAGCCTTCCTACAGGAATGCCTGTCCAATCAGAAACGATTTCTGCTACCGATTGCGCATCTACATGGTCAGGAACCATTGGCTCTTCTTGAGGTGCACCTTGAGATGCGCCGTTGGAAGCGTGTTCGCTGGAATCAGTGCCGTTGCCAGTGCTGGAATCAGTGCCAGAGGTTTGCTCTTGGGCTTGCTGCAACTGCTTCTGAATCTCAGGAATTTCACCATAGAGAATGCGCGAAGCAGTGCTCAAATCACCCTCACGAGTAGCCTTATCGGCCTGAACACGAGCAGCGTCCAAGCGGGCACGCAAATCGCCTACCTTTTCGCGTTCGCCCTTCTCCTTTGCCCAGCGAGCATTCAAACCAGCGAGCTTCTCCTTGGTGTCGGCAAGCTCTTGCTCGAGCTTTTCCAAACGCTCTTGAGAAGCAGGGTCAGTTGCCTTCTTCAACTGCATTTGCTCCATTTGCAAGCGCGTGACAGTGCGAGAAAGCTCATCAATCTCTTCTGGCTGGCTATCCAGCTCCATGCGCAGGTGGGCAGCAGCTTCATCGACAAGGTCGATGGCCTTATCAGGAAGCTGACGGCCGGTGATGTAGCGGTTCGACAATGTAGCTGCAGCAACAAGAGCATCGTCGCCGATAGTCACCTTGTGGTGAGCCTCATAACGACGCTTCAAACCGCGCAGAATGGCGATAGTGTCCTCAACGCTAGGCTCGCCGACGAAAACTTGCTGGAAGCGGCGCTCCAAAGCGGGGTCCTTCTCAATGTTTTCGCGGTATTCGTCCAGCGTGGTAGCGCCGATCATGCGGATCTCGCCACGAGCGAGCATCGGCTTGAGCATGTTGCCGGCGTCCATCGAGCCTTCGGCAGCGCCCGCGCCAACAATGGTGTGAATCTCATCAATGAAGGCGATGACGTTACCATCCGACTGGCGGATTTCGTTGAGAACAGCCTTGAAGCGTTCCTCAAACTCGCCACGGTACTTGCTGCCTGCCACCATCGAGCCCAAGTCGAGAGCGACCAGGCGCTTATTCTTCAAGCCGGTCGGAACGTCACCGGAGACGATACGCTCGGCAAGGCCTTCCACAACGGCGGTCTTACCAACGCCTGCTTCGCCGATGAGAACAGGGTTGTTCTTCGTGCGGCGCTCGAGAATTTGCATGACGCGGCGAATTTCACGGTCGCGGCCGATCACTGGGTCGAGCTTGCCTTCACGTGCCTGCTTGGTCAGGTCGGTGGAGTATTTTTCCAAAGCTTTGTAGGTGCCTTCAGCGTCCGGGCTCGTCACATGAGCGCCTCCGCGAATAGTTGGCACGGCTTGGCGCAACTTGTCAGGGCTCACGCCTGCGCGCGAGAGAATATCAGCGGCGTCAGAAGGGCCGATGGCAATGCCGATGAGCAGGTGTTCGGTGGAAACGTATTCGTCGCCAAGCTTGCTCATTTCCTTTTGCGCGTTGACGAGCGCGACGGTGAGCTGGCGGCTGGCGTCAGGCTGAGTGGTGCTCGAGCCGGAAGCTGCTGGCAGTTGGGTGAGTGCGTGGCGTACTTGGGCGCCGATTTCTTGAACGTTGGCGCCGGTTGCTTGCACAAGCCCTTTAACGACGCCGCCATCTTGGCGCAGCAAAGAATCGAGCAGATGCAGCGGTTCGACGGTGGGGTTGCCTGCTGCAGAAGCTGTTTGAATGGCATCCCCGATGGCCTGCTGTGCCATTGTTGTGTACTTTTCGTCTTGATTGGCCATCACGAACTCCTTTCCTGTTGTCTCTCCAGCTCGGCTGGAGGCTGGGCTGGTTTGCATCTAGAAGGAGTAACAGATTATCAGCGCAGATATTCCCAAAACTTGATAGAAGTTGGCTCAAGTTTTATCGTTTACATTTGTAGTTCACCAACAGCAAGATTGCCACGACGCACAAACCCAGAACGTACACTGAAAACATGAGCGATACGAATGCAGAAGTTTCCCTGATCTCCCCCTCCGAGTGGGAGCTGATGAGAGTGGTGTGGACCGAAGGGCCCAGCAAAGCCAAAACTCTCGTGGAAAACATGTCCAAGAAAAGGCAGTGGTCCGAGTCGACCACCAAAACTCTGCTTCGCCGCCTCGTCAGCAAGGGAATTCTCACAACGAAAAGCGTTGAAGGCCAGCGCGGCTTCCTCTACACACCAACCGTGGCAGAGAAAGAAGCCATGCGCGACCAAGCTGTACAGCTGTTCAACTCCATGTGCGCTATGAAGCGCGGCTCAGTGCTCATTGAACTCATTGAGCGTATGCAGATGACCAAAGGTGACCTTGATAATCTCACAAAAGTAATAGAGAACAAGCGCGAAACAGCGCCAGAAACTATTGACTGCGACTGCCTGCCTGGCGAGTGCGACGAGCACGAGGGTGCGGCGCACTGATAATCGCACTGATAATCTCAAGAAATTCGAACTGTACCATTCGAACCTACTCGGCAAAAGGAGCCTTATAGAAGTTCTGGTACGAGCGGGAAGGTGTCGGGCCGCGCTGGCCTTGGTAATGCGAGCCCAAAGCCTGCGAACCATAAGGGTGCTCGGCCGGGGAAGAGAGCTCAAAGAAGCAGATTTGGCCAATCTTCATGCCAGGCCAGAGCTTGACGGGAAGCGGGCTGACGTTCGACAGCTCCAAAGTGATGTAGCCGTTGAAACCAGGGTCAATAAAGCCGGCCGTCGAATGGGTGAGGATGCCCAAACGGCCCAGCGAGCTCTTGCCTTCCAAACGGGCGGCAATCTGGCTGGAAATGTGGACGCGCTCGAGGGTAGAGCCCAAAACGAACTCGCCCGGGTGCAAAATCCAAGGCTCGCCTTGCGCAACGCTAAACTGCTCGGTCAGCTCGCCTTGGTCCTCGGCAGGGTCGACGTAGGTGTACTGGCGATCGTTGAAAACGCGGAAGAAGCGGTCGAGGCGCACGTCGATGGAAGCTGGCTGGATCATCTCAGGCGTGAAGGGGTCGAGCTCAATCTCGCCAATGTCCACGCGGGCGCGAATATCACGATCGCTGAGAAGCATAATTCCTCATTTCTCCAAGCTTCCTTACTTGCTCTCATACTAGAGGCGAACCTGCCCAGAGCGCGAGGGCGGCGGGCGCCTGGGTGGTGCGCCGGCTTGCGGTGGGGGAACGCGTCCGGCTTGCGGTGGGGTAGTGCGCCGGCTTGCGGTGGGGAGGGCGTCCGGCCAGGAGCTTGGCTGACGAGGCTGGCCGGTAACCCTGCAAACCGGCGAATTGTCAGGCGTGTGAGCCAGCTGTGAACAGGGAGGACCTCCTGTGGCAGAATAAGAGGTGTGATTTACTTAATTCTTGGCTGGATTGGCGCGATTATCGCACTGCTTCTGCTCGTGCTCGCCTTGGCAAAGATGGAGTCGGTGAACAACGGGCTCTCCTCGCGCGTGCCGGACACTTTTGAATGGCTGCAGCGTAAGGCGATGAAGCAGCAGAAGAATAGGCGCAACGGACGCGTGATTGCCACTCAGATGGCCCTCGCCCCGAGTAAAGACGTCCGTCATGGCGCTACTGCGCAGGATCGCTCTGTTGTGCAGACCTCCGGTTCGGTGGTTGAGCTGCACGCCTTCTCTCGTCAGACGGCTGAGGAGAAGGTGGCCAATGGTGAGCTTGCTAATCTCGTGTCGCACACCTCTCACCCTCAGGCTTAAGCCCCGAATTTCTCCAGATTATCAGCGCTGCTTGTCGCTCGCGCGAGTGAACTTCACGAAAGGTTGAACATGGATCTGACTACTACCCTCTTGATAATCCTGGGGGTTATTGTTGTTGTCGCCATTATTGGTGTCGTCATCGCGAAGAGCGCGCATAAGGGGGCTCAGACCGGCGAAAAGCCTGCCGTTGAAGCAAGTGAAGCGACTGCTGCGGCTGAAGGTGAGCCTCAGGACGCTGAGCACAAACACGAGGCTGAGGCACAGGCTCAGGCTGTGGCAACAACTGAGAACAAACCAAAGGCAGAGCCACAGCAAACGGCTGAGCCACAGCCAGAAGCTGAACCAGCAGCTCAGCCAGAAGCAGCCAAGCCAGAAGCTGCAGCTCAGCCCGAGACTGCTGCTCAGCCAGAGCCAGTTGTCAACCCAGAGCCAGCAGCCAAGCCAGAAATCGTCAAGCCAGAGAATTCACAGAGCCGCCTCGTTCGCCTGCGCTCCAAGCTCGCGCATTCTGCTAATCCTTTTGGAAAAGCATTGTTCTCCATCCTCTCGCGCGACCACTTGAGCGAGGAAGATTGGGAAGATGTTGAGGATACCTTGCTCCTGGCCGATGTGGGTGCGGAAGCTTCCGAAAAAATCGTCGATGAACTGCGCCAAGATTCTCGCGCGCAAGGTACTCGCTCTGCAGAGGAAGTGCGCGACATGCTGCGCGAACGACTGCTGGACGCCGTGGGCCGCGACACTGATCGCAGCCTCGAAGCACTGAGCAACAACAAGCCAGAAGCTGTCGCGAAGACGCAAAAAAACGGTGAAGCGAAGCCAAAAGCAGCCGCTGAGCAAGCAGCCGCTGAACAAACCGCTCCTGCTGAGCAAGCCCACCCGCTGCACGTCATCATCATGGTCGGCGTCAACGGTACCGGCAAGACCACAACCGCAGGCAAGCTCGGCCGCCTCTTCGTCGCTGAAGGCCGCCACGTCGTTCTCGCCGCCGCCGACACCTTCCGAGCAGCAGCAGCCGACCAGCTCGCCACCTGGGCCGCACAGTCTGGCATCGAAGTGGTGCGCTCCGACAAGGATGGCGCAGACCCAGCATCTGTTGCCTACGACGCCGCTCAAAAAGCGCTCAACGACAAGGCTGACGTGCTCATCGTCGACACCGCCGGCCGCCTGCAAAACAAGCGCAACCTCATGGATGAGCTCGGCAAAATCCGCCGCGTCATCGAAAAGCTCACTCCTGTTCAGGAAGTCCTGCTTGTGCTGGACGCCACCACTGGCCAAAACGGCATGACTCAGGCCGAAGTGTTCGCTGAGGCGATTGGAATTACGGGCGTTGTGCTCACCAAGCTGGATGGCTCTGCCAAGGGTGGCATCGTCATTTCCATTCAAAACAAGCTGGGCGTTCCGGTCAAGCTCGTCGGCTTGGGCGAGGGCCCGGACGACCTCGCTGTGTTCGACCCTGCTGGTTTCGTCGACGGCATTTTAGGCTAAGCAGCACTAGGGGAGGATTATGAATATCACAACTGTATGGCTGCTCGTAGCAAGCGTGCTTTCCATGCTTACGACGGTGGGCGTAGGCCTGTATTACATGGGTTTGGCTCGCGTTAAGTCGGTGCTGAACATGGGAATGCTCATGCTGGGCGGCATCGTCACCACGTGCCTGGTGTGGGTGTTCTGGGCGTGGTCGCTCGCTTTTGGCGGCTCAGATGTTGTGGGAGTGGTGGGCGACCCTGCTTCCGGCTTCTTGCTGCGTGACAGCATTGCCTTGAAAAATGGGGCTTTCCTCTCGGTGATGCCGACGGGTGCGAGCTACCCGCGTTTGGCTGATGTGCTTTTTGAGATGACGGTCGCCTGCCTTGCAGTGGTGTTGATTTCTGGCGCTTTGGCGGAGCGTATTAAGTTCAGCGCGTGGGCTATTTTCGTCGTCTTTTGGGTGAGCATTGTTTACGCTCCTGTGGCTCATATGCTCTGGTCGCGCTCGGGCTTGCTTTCCGCGACGGGCCCGCTGTCCCAGGCTTTGGGTTCTGGTGCGCATGATCTCGCTGGTTCTGGTGTGGTCTGGCTTTCGGCTGCTGTGTCCGCGCTGGCAATCGTGTTGATTATTGGCCGTCGTCGCAACTTCCACGTCACCCCGCTCAAGCCGCATAGTTTGACGTTGTCCTTCTTTGGTGTGGCCCTGGCTTTCGTTGGTTTTATGGGCTTTGTGGCTGGTCACGTTCACTCGGGTAATGGCACGGCTGTTTACACGGTTCTCTCGATGCTCTTGGCCTGCTCTGCCTCGTGTTGGGGATGGCTCATGATTGACAGGCTGCGTAACCGTCATTTCACTGCTTTGGGTGCGATTTCGGGAATTCTGAGTGGCATGGCAGCGGTTTGTGCTGCCGCTGATTCTTTGAACCCTCTGTGGACTGTTCTGATCGGCTTCATCGCGGGTGTTGCCTGCTCTTCCGCGGTTTCGTGGAAGTACCGTTTGAACTATGACGATTCCTTCGACGTCGTTGCCATTGCTGGTGTGGGTGCGGTTATTGGCCTGCTCGCCAACGGCTTGTTTGCTCAGAAGGGTGGCCTGCTCACTGGTGGTGGTGTAGGCTTGCTGGTGGCTGAGCTCGTCGAAATTGTGGTGGTGTTCCTCTGGGCTGGCGTGTGGACGGCAGTGATCGCCTTCGTTTTGGAGAAGACGGTTGGCTGGCGTATTGCTGACCGTGATGAGGTTTTGGGCGTCGATATTGCCGACCAGGGCGAGAAGGGTTACGACTTTGAAACCTTCTCGAACTCGGTGTTTAAGGAGGCTCAGTAAATGAAGATTGTCACTGCAGTTATTAAGCCCGAATGCTTGGATGCGTGCAAAACTGCGCTTGCTCAGGCTGGCGTTCGTGGTATGACGCTCACCTCCGTCTCCGGTTTTGGCCAGGAAGTGGGCCATTCTGAGGTGTACCGCGGGGCTCGCTACAATTCTGATCTCATTTCTCGCGTGCGCATTGATGTGGTGAGTGCCGATGAGGATGCGGATACTGTGGTCAACGTGCTGGTTGAGGCGGCAAAAACCGGGAATGATGGCGATGGTTTCATTTGGGTGGCTCCGCTGGACCGTGTCGTCAGGATTAACACTGGCGATGAGAATGAGGCTGCGCTGTAGGCTACGGTGAGCGCTGATAATCTTGAGGCATGTGAGGGGAGAGAAGGAGAAATATGGCTACCGATGTGAGCATGAAGGTTCCTCCGCACGATTCTGACGCCGAAAAGGCGGTGCTGGGCTCAATGCTGCAGACGCAGGACGCCATCACCGAGGCGACGGCCGTGCTGACCGAGCAGGATTTTTACGAGCCGAAGAACCAGATTATTTTCTCCACCATCATTCGCCTCTTCTCCGCCGGTGAACCTGCCGATGTGATTACCGTGGCCAACCAGCTGGAAAAGGAAGATAAGCTCACCCAAGCAGGTGGCAGCATTTATATTGCCGACCTCGTGCCCTCCTCGCCACAAGCGGCTTCGGTGAACAGCTATGCTTCCATCGTGCGCGATAAGGCTTTGCTCAGGCGCGTTATCGAATCGGGCCGAGCCATCATCGAAATGGGCGAAAAAGCGGGCGGCGCACCAGCAGAACAAGTCGTCAACATGGCCCAGCAGAAGGCAATGTCCCTATCGGATAACCGCCTGCGCACCGACTATGTGGATATTTACAACACGGCGTACGAGACGCTCTCCAATATTTCTGCTATTCAAAGCGGCCAAGTCAAGCAAGGCGTAGACACTGGTTTCGTCGCTCTCGACGGGCTGATGCACGGTTTGCAGCCAGGCCAGCTTGTTATTGTGGCAGGCCGCCCGGCTATGGGTAAGTCCACTTTTGCTATGGATATTGCCCGTTACGCAGCTTTCCGCCAGAACATCACCACCATCGTGTTCTCCCTGGAGATGAGCCGCGACGAAATCGCTCAGCGTATTATTTCCGCGGAAACCTCCATTCCTTTGGAAACTTTGCGTGCCGCTCAGCTGGATGACCGCCAGTGGGACCGCTTGAACAAGGAAATGGGCGAGATGCAAAACGTCCCGCTCCTCCTTGACGATTCGCCGAATATGTCACTGATGGAAATTCGCTCGAAGTGCCGTACTTTGAAGCAGGGGCAGGCCTCGATGAAGCCGTTGGGCTTGGTGGTGATCGACTACTTGCAGCTGATGAGCTCGACCGGAGCCGTGGAATCGCGCCAGCAAGAGGTGTCGGAGTTCTCCCGCTCGCTCAAGCTGCTGGCCAAGGAGCTCAACGTTCCCGTGATCGCACTGTCCCAGCTCAACCGTGGCCCGGAAATGCGCCAGGATAAGAAGCCAATGCTCTCTGACCTTCGTGAATCGGGTTCTATTGAGCAGGATGCTGATGAAGTGTTACTCGTTCACCGCCCTGATTTCTACAACAAGGAAGATCGCCCGGGTGAGGCTGACATTATTGTGGCGAAGAACCGTAATGGCCAGACGGGAACGGTGGGGCTTTCCTTCGATGGCGCGAATTCGCGCTTCTTGAACTTGAGCCAGGACGTCGAGCAAGGAATTTAAGGGATTCTCGGTTGAAGAAACTGAGGACTCGAGGAATTCGGGACCCTCAGACTCTCGGGACCCTCAGACTCTCGGGACTCTCGGACTCTCGGGACTCTCGGAATTTAGGGGAATTTAAGGGAATTTAAGGAGCATAATGGCACAGCAATCAATGTCTGCTTTCACCTCCAGCGTGGCAGACGACGATGCTCAGCGCGCTCGCGTGCAAGCACACATTCACAGCTGGAAGAAGCCTTTCACTCCTGCCATCGGCAAATGCGTTTACGGCCTCGCTCACGTGCGCGGTGGCGGCTCGGCATTCCCTGGTGAAGTGGTGGAAAAGCTGGACCCTGGCTTCCTTGCTCGCACCTTGAGCGAACTTCCTTTGGGAACTGTGGTGGTCAGCGGCACTAACGGCAAAACCACGTCGACTCGCATGGTGGTCAGCCTTTTGGAAAGCTTGGGATTGAAGGTTTTCACGAACCCGACTGGCTCGAATTTTGTGCGTGGCGTCATCTCCTCGTTGCTTCCTCAAATCTCGCTTTCTGGCAAGCTGGATGCCGATATCGCGGTGCTCGAGCTGGACGAAGCCTACTCGGTGAAGTTTGTTCAGCAGGTTCAGCCTCGCTATACCTTGCTTCTCAACGTGATGCGCGACCAGCTGGACCGATTTGGTGAGATTGACACCACGGCTCGTCTGCTGGCGCACGCAGCTCATGCCACATCAGGAACGCTGATTCTCAACCGAGAAGACCCTCTGATTTCCAGCCTGGCGAAGCAAGCGCGGCACGGCACGAAGGTTAGCTATTACGGTTTGGGTTCTGATAATCTCAGGAAACTCTTCCCCAACGACGCACAACTGCACTCCTCAACCTTGCACGCCATCGAGCAGCTGACGGGAAACGCAATGCCCGTTGACCATGAAGCGGAAAAGAGCAGCGAAGCAGAATGGCAACGCGCCTCAAGCCTGCCCGCAGACGTGCTGCTCACTGGCGTGGAAACCGGGTTTGCGAGCTTGAGTATGGATGGGCTGGAAAAGCGCACCAGCATGCGAGTTTCCGGCGTCTACAACATGTTCAACGCAGCAGGTGCTCTCGCAGTTGCCCGCGCAGTAGTCGCAGACGCCAGCAAGAGTGCCAATCTGGAGAATATAAGACCAGCCCAACGCCAACGCCTAGAGAAAGCTTCTCACGTCACCACCGAGCAGCTGATTGACGCTGTCAGCACAGTGACTCCAGCATTTGGCCGCGGCGAGACGGTGATGGTCAATAACGTGCCAGTTGAGCTCGTGCTGGTCAAGAACCCGGGTGGCTTCCGCTTGGCTTTGCACTCCTTCCCCGCTCAGGGTACGAGCACCATGATTGCCATTAACGATGAGTACGCCGATGGACGCGATATGAGTTGGCTGTGGGATGTCGATTTCGCATCACTGGCTTCAACAGGAGTTTCTGAAGTGACCGGCGTGCGAGCGTGGGATATGGCCACCAGGCTTGCTTACGACGGGGTGAATGTAGAACAGACGCAGACCAACTTGCATGAGGCGTTGATGGCGTTTTTGCAGCGAGAACCTGAAATGCCGAAGAGAATCTATTGCACGTATACGGCTATGCTGGCTCTTCGCCAGGAGCTTTCCCAGATTGCCACGATCGAGAATGTGGGGGTTCGCGCATGAGTGAGCTTGAGGATCGCATCAACGCGATTGACGATAGGGTTCGTCCGGCTGTCGATATTGTGTCACTGTATCCGCGCGATATGAACATTTACGGGGATACGGGAAATGTTCTGGTGGTGACGAAGCGTTTGTGGCTGTATGGCTACCAGCCAGTTGTGCACTATGTGAACCAAGGGGATGCCTGGCCTGAGCATGTGGATATCATTCTGGGCGGTGGTGGCCAGGATTCTGGCCAGAAGAAGATTCAGGATGATCTCATGGCTCGCGCTCCTCAGCTGCGTCAGATGGCAGATGAGGGAGTTCCGATGCTGGTAATCTGTGGCTTGTATCAGCTTTTTGGCAACTTTTTCCGCACTATTGATGGCGATGAAATTCCTGGGATTGGCATTTTTGACGCTGAAACGCTGGGGAAAACTGCTCGCTTGATTGGCAACCTTGTAGCAAACTCAGATTACGGAACGTTGGTGGGCTACGAAAACCATTCTGGCCAGACGTTCTTGCATGGGCAGACGAAAGCGTTGGGCCATGTTACCTCAGGCGAGGGGAACAACGCTGAGGATGAGACGGAGGGTGCACAGAAGAACAACGTGATTGGCACGTATATGCATGGTTCCGTCCTGCCCAAGAACCCGAAGCTTGCTGATTTTCTCGTGATGAAAGCGGTGGAGCATCGCTACGGCAGCTTCACTAATCTGGCGGATCAGGCGATGCAGGAGGAGCTGAACAGGCTGGATGAGTGCGCTCTGAAGGCTTCGCAGGTGGCACAGCATCGCCCGCGGTAAGGTGTGGCGCGCTGAAGAGGCGTGCGAGCTCGCCATTTTCAGTTTTCTTTCAGCAAACAGGAAGAGTTTTTGATGCACATTTGAGGATTGAACCAAGAATCATGAGGTTATATATAACCATCAGCTCAACAGCTGAGACCTTTTAGGAAATCTTAGAGGCCATAATTCAATTTTTCTTCTTCCTCTCCTCATTGAACGGAAGCGCCCTGGAATGCAGACCAGGGCGCTTTTGTTTTTCCTGAGGGCCTCTTTCCAGCTATAAATTCATCGCCTCGGCTGCAAGAGGGAATCATAGATGTTCATCACATAGTTTCACGTGGTGAATTTTGTGAACGTGTTATCAGCCTCATTCTGAGATTTTTCCTGAAAACAAGCGCGTGTGACCTCCCGTTAACAAATCAGCGCCCCCGTGCGTGTAAGGTATATACCCGGCTTGTGCGCGAGAGGCGTGTGCAGCGGTGAGGCATAAGGAGCCAGCACATATGGCAGGAATTATTGTTGTTGGAGCTCAATGGGGAGACGAAGGCAAGGGTAAAGCAACGGACTTGTTGGGTACCCGCGTCGATTACGTGGCTCGCTACAACGGCGGTGCCAATGCTGGCCATACCGTTGTCGTTGGTGACAAGAGCTACGCCCTGCATTTGCTGCCTAGTGGCGTGGTGAATAAGAACATCACTCCGGTTATTGGCTCTGGCGTTGTCGTCGACCCTCAGGTGCTCGTCGACGAGATGAACACGCTGGAGGGCGAGGGTGTCGATTGCTCCAAGCTTCTGGTCTCCTTGGGCGCTCACATCACCGCTCCTTACGACCGTTACATGGATAAGCTCAACGAAAGCTCTCGCGGCTCCTCCAAGATTGGCACGACAGGTAGGGGCATCGGCCCAACTTATGCCGACAAGGTGAATCGCATCGGAATCCGAGTGGCCGATCTGTTTAATGAAGAGCATTTGAGGGCTAAGGTTGAGGCAAACCTCGAGCTGAAGAACGAGCTGATTGAAAAGATCTATGGCGCTAAGCCGATGAGCTTGGCAGAAAACCTTGACGAGCTGCTGGAAAACGGCGAGAAGATTCGTTCTCACGCCACCGACGTGTCTCTCGTGTTGAACAAGGCTTTGGATGAGGGTAAGAATGTTCTGTTCGAAGGCGGCCAGGCCACCATGCTCGACATCGACCATGGCACTTACCCATTTGTCACCTCTTCGAACCCAACTGCAGGTGGCGCTTGCACGGGCACTGGTGTTGGTCCAACCAAGATCAACCGCGTGCTGGGTGTGACGAAGGCTTACACCACTCGCGTTGGCGCTGGCGCATTCCCAACCGAGCTCACCGATGAGCAGGGTGATTGGCTGCGCGCTCAAGGCCATGAGTATGGTGTGGTCACTGGTCGTCCTCGCCGTTGTGGTTGGTTCGATGCTGTTGTTGTTCGCTATGCTGTGCGTATCAACGGCCTGACTGACCTCGTGCTCACTAAGCTCGACACTTTGACTGGTTTGAAGAGCCTGCCAATCTGCGTGGCTTACGATGTGACTACTTTGCAAGGCGAGCATAAGCGCGTCAGCGAAATGCCTATCGACCAGTTCGAGTTCGCTTCTGCCAAGCCAGTGTATGAGGAAATGCCTGGCTGGAGCGAGAACATCACGGGCGTGAAGAACTTCGATGAACTGCCGGCCGCCGCTCGTAACTATGTGTTGCGTTTGGAGGAGCTCTCTGGCTGCCAGATCTCGCTGATTGGTAACGGCCCTGCTCGCGACCACATCATCGTTCGCCACGAGATTTTGGACTGAGTGACAATCTGGCGGATTGCTCATCTGACTGATTGCTCATCTGACTGATGGAAACTTACCGGCGAGCTAGTCTTCTGGCTCGCCGGTTTGTTGTCGGGGCTTGTTGGCGAGCAGCCAGCCGCCTTTTGCTCGAGCGTGCGGTTTAGAGTAGTGCTTCGTGAATATGGAACAGAACAAGCGCACTGCAAAGCCGCATGCTGAGGGCAAAGTTGCCGCCGCCTCGCCCGCTTCTCGCGTCGAGAAAGCTGCTGAGGGCAAGCCGTTGCCTCTCGTCGCTCAGATTTTCTGCGTTTTTGCAGGAGGCCTTCTGGGCACAGCCGCCCGAGCAGGCCTGAGCCTTATGCAACCAGCTGCGCACACTGCAGTGCAACTTCAAGCTTGGCCGTGGGCAACTTTCACGGTGAACATGCTCGGCGCTCTGTTGCTGGGCTTCATTCTCGAGTTGTGGCAGCACTTGGGCCCCGATACTGGCACGCGTCAAGCGACGCGATTGCTTTTGGGAACGGGCATTATGGGCGCGTTCACCACATATGGCACCTTCATTTGGGAGACGATCCTTCGCTTCGGCTCTTCCTCTGCTCGTGCTGGTGTGATTGGCCTGTTCTACGCGCTGGCCAGTTTGGTGGGTGGCCTGTTGGTAGCAGGAATTGGCATTGTGATTGCCCGCTTGGTGTCTGGCCTTCCCGTCACTCAAGCTCAACTGCTCGCCGCTCAAGCACAAGCGGCGTCTGGAGATGCTCAAGTTGGAGATGCTCAAGCCGCTGGCTCCCAAGCCTCTTGCGAAACCCAAGCTTCTCACATGTCGAGCCCGCGCGCAGAAAAGCTGCACGCTCACGGCATCCTCGACCGCGAGGGTTGCTCGGCAAATCTGATTGGTTACGCGCACGCAGATGATGATTTCCGTGGTGTGTGCGGCGATGTTGACCCGGAGCTCGAGGCGATTTTGAAGGAGCATGAGAAGGGAGATTCGCAATGACTTTTTCGCTGTTTCTTGTGGTCATGCTCTGCGGTGGCTTGGGCGCGATCTGTCGTTTCCTCGTTGATTCTGCGGTGAAGAAGGCTGCTTCTCGCAGTAAGCGCTGGTCTGAGCGATGGTCGAGCTTCCCTGCGGGCACTTTTGTGGTGAACTTGACTGCTTGCTTGCTGGTTGGTTTTGTGGCTGGTTTGGCGTCGTCCTCGCTCTTGCCAGCTGCTGTTGCAACCGTGGTGAGCACTGGCTTTTTGGGCGGTTACTCCACTTTTTCCACGGCAAGCGTCGAGGGTTATCGCTTGATCATTTCTGGCAAGGATAACCTCGCGTTCCTCTATTGCGCTGGTATGTTGCTTGTCTCGCAGCTCTTGGCCGCTGCCGGCTACTTCCTCGCCTCGCTTTTCTAAGTATTTCTTGAGATTATCAGCGCTGGTAATCTCAAGAAATTTCATTGCAGCATTGTTGTCGATACGCTTCTCCTCATGCTGCGCCTCTTTACTCGGCGGCGGCGATGGTGGCGTGCACGAGCTTGGGCAGCGCGTTTTGAATCGGCTCGTGGATGAGGCGCTGGGCGAGCGAATCATACATCGTGGAGCCTAGGTTCATGATGGTGATCGGAATGCCCGACTGGTGGGCATACGGCACGAGCAGCGCGGCTGGGGTAACTTCCAGTGTTGAGCCGATCACCCACAGTTCATCGGACTGCAACGTGAGGTTGAGCGCCTTCTCGAAAGCGCCCTCTGGCAGGGCCTCACCAAAGTAAGTGACGTCGGTTTTGATGATGCCATGGCATTGCCGGTTGGTAATCTCACCGTCGTCAGGCAGTGGCTTGTGGCAGCGCGGGTCTGGCTCTTCGTCCAAGCGGGCCATGATGTCGGCAGTCTGGTATTCCTTGCCGCAGCGCATGCAATGGCTGGTGGCAATCGTACCGTGCAAGTTGACGACGAGGTCCTCGCTGTTACCCGCTTTCTCATGCAAACCATCAAAATTTTGCGTAGCCAGAACGCTGAGCATTCCCGCCTTTTCCAGCTCCACCAGCGCCTTGTGTGCGACGCCCGGCTGGGCATTCCACACGGGAGATTCCTTCTGCCAGCGCCAGGAATACTCACGGTCAGCGGTGGAGGAGAGGAAGGAGTCGATGTCGTACACCTTCATCTGGTCAGGATGCTTCGTCCACACGCCTTGAGGGCCTCGAAAATCAGGGATTCCCGCGCTGGTAGAAATGCCGGCACCGGTCAAAATGGCGATCTTGCGTTTCATAATTTCCTGCCAATCTGGTGAAGTGACACTACTGTAACTTTACCTCTCTTGGCACTGGTTACAGTGTGGCGCAAGATTATCAGCGCGTGACAATCTCAAGCCATCATTTAGCGCAAGCGGGAGGAAAGTTGAGCGGCTAGGCGCGCGGAAAGGCGAGAGTCGAACAGCAGGGCGAGCAGGAAGCCGGCCATACCCCACGCGAACATGTGCCATACCGGCAAGGTTGCGCCACTCATCAGGCTGGAGAGCAGCGGGATGAGCGAGCCGAGGGCGAAGCTTGCTTGCGGGCCGAGCAGCAGAGCGGCGAAGAGAACGAAGACTCCGGTGAAGCTCATGCCGGAGGAGACAGCGAAAATCTCACTGGCAACGCCAGCGACGAGGAGTGCCGCCATGAGGAAGAGCGAGCGAGGAAGGCTGCGCGGAGGCTCTGCCAGCCACAACACCAGGGCGACAGCGCTTGGCAGAAGGGCGAGAGACAGCACGCTTGCCTGGCCGGCATGGCCTGCTTGAAGGGCGAGGAGGCCGAGGCTTGAGATTGTCACCGTGACGAAAAGAAGGATCTCGCTCATGCGGTGCACGGAAGAAACGTTGTGCGCAGACAGCGCGATGCCGTTGGTGCTGGCGTTGTTCGAAGTGGCGCTAGCTGGCAGTGTGCTCGCGGTACGTGTACTAGCCGGCAGTGTGCTGAGGGCATCGATGGTGGTGGCCGCGCTGGTGGTTGCGGTTGCTGGGCGGCTCAGGGAAGAAACGGTCATTTCTTCACTCCTTCCTTTTCCTCTTCGCTCATGCGGGTTCGCCGCCTCGTGGGGAAGCGGGAACCCATACACTTCTCGGAGGAAAGGACCTTCGAGAAGACTCAGGAGTGAGACTCCTGATGTGGTAACTGTTTACAGTGATGACTGTGAATGCCAGTGGTGGGATTACTGGCTGCCTCACAGGAGGCACTACATATAGTAGCGAATGAAAGTAACGACACAAGATGTTGTGGTTATTCACCGCGTGTTGTGAGGAATCACGCCATTTTATGGGCGTGTTGCACCACGTTATCCACCGCCCAGATGACACAAATGTGAAGCTTTCCACACCTTTACGCCTTGTATTTTCCATCTTCTCGTAACGTAAACGCATACTGAAGGAAGCGAGAAAAATTCTTATAAGCTGAGGGTGAAGCGAGGAAGGCGGTCACACATGGCTCACGACGCAGCACACCATGCACTGGAAAACTATGAGGCAAACGAGGAACACAGTGCAGAGCAGGAAGGCGTTCAGCACTTTTCTCGCGACCCGCGAGCAGTGAAAGAAGCTGCTGGTGAAGTCAGCTACGCCAATGAGATCGCAGCGTCGAACGGGCAAGATGGTGGCGAAAAGCGTGGAATGGTAATCTTGGCGGCTACCCCTATCGGCAACGTTGGAGATGCATCCGCTCGCCTGCGCTATAACCTCGCTCACGCCGACATTGTGGCAGCTGAGGACACCAGACGGCTCTATGATCTCGCTAATCGCCTTGGAATTCACGTTTCTGGACGCGTTGTGGCCTACCATGACCACAATGAGGATGCCAAAGCAGACAGCCTGCTCGATGAAGTAGAAAAAGGCGCAACAATCCTCGTCGTCTCCGACGCGGGAATGCCCACAGTTAACGACCCTGGCCATGCCATCGTCGGACGAGCAATCGCACGCAATATCCCCCTCACCTGTGCACCAGGGCCTTCCGCAGTACTCGACGCCATCGCATTAGCAGGCCTTCCTACCGACCGCTTCTGCTATGAAGGTTTCATGCCTCGCAAGCACTCTGAAAAACTCACGCGCTTGCGCTCCCTGCTCACTGAGCAGCGAACCATCGTCTTCTTCGAAACAGCGCAACGAATTAGCGAAACCATGCACGCTTTCGAAGAGGTGTTCCCAGCTGATAGGCCGATGGCTTTAGCTCGAGAGCTGACTAAAGAGCATGAAGAAATCAGGCGTTCTACCGTCGCAGGAATTGCGCGCGGTGTCGAGCAGGACCCTCCACGAGGAGAAATCGTTCTCGTCATCCAAGGGGCGAGTAGCGAAGAAGTGCGCGAAAACGCTGCTGCAACCATCATGAGCGTTGAGAATATGGCTCGTGAAGCGCTCAGCCTTTCTCAGCAGCAGAATATTCGCGTCAAGGATGCTATTAGCCAGGTGGTGGAAGCCCATCCTCTTCCTGACGGCAGTTTCGTTCGCCGAAAGCAGGTGTATCAGGCAGTTTTGGAGCTTCAAGAGAACTGAGAAGAGCAGACACTGCCTTATCTACTGGGCGAGAACCCTGTTGCGCAATCCAATCAATCAATACTGGGCTCGCATGGCTATTCGCCACAATCCACGGGCGCAAATGGGGCTTGTTGCGCGCCCATGCCCACAACTGCTCTTCGCTCGCCTGAGGGTTGAGCGCGTCTAAAGGTGTAATTGGCTTTGGCGGAGGAGTATGCCTCAGCACAGAAGCGGTTGCGCGAGCAGGTGCTCCAACTGGTGTGCGAGTTGGCGGGCAACCGCGTGCGCAATCTGGGTCGCGGGCTGCTGTGGTCGCGCGAGGGGGCAGAGAGTTCTGCGCCGACGCAGAGGTGCGCTGAAGGGAATGCAACCACGCCAGATGAGAATTCAGCGGGGGTTCAACTGTGGTCGGTGAGGTGGAATGGGCGTGACGGCCTCGCTGTGGTTTATCGAAGAACATGATCATCCTGACAATCTGAAGGTGTGCTCAGGTAAAGGGAAGAAGTAAGGGTAGGCCTTGCGGCAGAAGGGAGAGCAGGGCGGCTGAAACTGCGAAAATGCAAGGCTTCCAGCGCATCGAGGTTATGCCGGCCTCGACGGGTGGCGATCAGGCGAGGGTTCGACTCCAGCTCTTCTCTCAGCTGCGGCAAAGAAAGAGTGCGGCACAACGTGGCCAACTGCTCCACCGTGCCCATCGAGTGAAGGGCTGGACTGTGAAGGGCTGGACTGTGAAGGGCAGGATTGTGAAGGGTTGGACTGTGAAGAGCGGGACTGTAATGGCCGGAACGCTCTGAATATTGCGGCTGGACGAGCTGATTGGTGAGGTAGCGCGAGCAGAGAACATCGCCAGCAGTCCTCAACGGTGAGGTGATGAGAAGCGTCGAGCCGGGAATGTTTCGCACTTCTTGGGCAGTGATCGCGCGACGACGAGGAAGAACTGGGTGGCCGAAAAGCTGATTGCGCGTGCGCGTGGGGCTGAGTACCTCGGGGTAATCGGGAGGAGTGCCGCCCACCCACACCCATAAAGCCAAAGTGGAGAAGGCAACGCAGGGGTGAGCAAGGTGGTGAGCTACATAGTTCGCGCGCTGTTCGACGCTGGTGAGCAGAACAACGACGTCTGCTTCTCGAGTGCGTTCGAGCGTCCACCAAGCTTGCTGAGGGTTTTGGTCAGTCAGCAAGCTCAGTGAGGTGAGCATGCGGGCGGGATCCTGCTCGTGAAGCCGGCGTGTGCACAGCCGCCCCGGAAAAACTGAGGTCAGCGAGCTGACAGGCGAGCTTTCGGGCGGCGCGGCACTAGGACTGGCGGCGTGGCTGGTGACATGGCCTTCGTGGCAAGTGACGGCGCGGCTTTCGCAGCGGGTGGTGGGGCGAGCAGCTGAGCTGCCCCGAATTGCGTTCATTACTGATGTGTTCTCGTACATAGTACAAGGCTAGAAGTTCGCGCAAGTGAGCGGATGCTCACAGTGCAAACTGTGGAAGTGATAATCTCAAGGGCTTGAATTCAGCCTCCAAGCTGTGGATAACGGCAGCGCGCAACACTAACAACCCGCCAAAGCTCGCGAAAAACCAGAAAAAAAGAACCGCCAGTCGCTCGACACACACTCGACACGCGCTTGCTTGGCGCGTTCGCGAATAGGATAGAGAAACATTAGGCGAAAAAAGAACGGGAACGGTTCGACAATTTGCTCTGAGCTGACAGCGCGAGGTGGAAAAAGAGGTGGAGCACCACGCTCCACTTGTGCACTGACGCACGCCTGTTCTCTGACCAAGGAGTGATATATGGCAGAGGCGCAACAAGCAAGCATGCTGCCACAAGGCAGGTGCATGAGATGATCAAATACATCATCAAACGCATCGTGAACTACATCGTGATGCTCTTTGTCGCAGTCTCGATGACCTACTTCCTGGCGAGCGCGTTCATGAGCCCGCGATCCATGTACATGATGCGACACCCTGTTCCACCAGAGGCGTCCATCGACAGCCAGCTCACGGCCGCTAACATTAACGACAAAACCCCTGTCATTCAGCGCTACTTCACCTGGCTGAAGAACATTTTCACCCAGTGGAATTGGGGTTTGGCGCCGGACCAGTCACCAGTCGGCCCGCAGATCGCCTCCCGCGCCGCCAGCTCCGTCCAGCTAGTCACGCTCGCCACTATTTTGGGCATTCTTTTGGGCGTTTCCATCGGCGTGTACACGGCAATCCGCCAGTACCAGTGGCAGGACCGCGTTCTCAACTCGGTGGCAACCTTCCTTCTCGTCATCCCAGCCGCAGTGATGGCACTTCTCGTCGTGCTCGCGGCCATCCAGATTAACACTGCTTCTGGTTCTCGCATCTTCTACGTGACCGGCCTGCACAGCTACCAGGGCTCGAACCCGTGGCTGTACTTTGTGGACACGTTACAACACTTGATTTTGCCGACGATTTCCATGACGATCCCTGGTGCCGTGGGCTACCATCTGACCCAGCGCACTTACCTGCTCGACACGATCAACGCTGATTACGTGCGTACTGCTCGCGCGAAGGGCTTGACTTTAAACAAGGCCATTCGCCGCCACGCTTTGCGCACCTCCCTCATTCCAACTGCTCAGTCGGTGGCCTTCTCCATCGCATCCGTTTTCACTGGCGCCGTGATTTCCGAATCCATTTACGCGGTGAACGGCTTGGGTAAGTACTTCGTCACTGCCATCACGATGAACGACATCAACGGTTCGGTGGCCATTGCAGCCTTCTCTGGCGTGTGCACGCTGGTCGGCGCTCTCTTGGCTGATCTCTTCTCGGTTTGGCTTGACCCTCGCATCAAGCTCAGCTGAAAGGTGGAATGATGGTTTCTCAAGATTTTCAGGGCACTGATATGACCGACGAAGAACAAGCAACATCCGCTGAACAGGGCGGCGCGCAAGCCGCGCCTGCTGCCGCAGCTGTTGATAGCGCAGCCGCAGCGCACGAAGCTGCTGAGAACGCAGGTATCGCAAACATGGCGACCGAGCAGGATAAGCAGCTCAAGCGTACCGGCCGCATGACGCTGTACGTACACCGCTATATGCGCAACCCGGGCGCCGTTTTTGGCCTCGTGTTGCTCATCGTGCTCACCTTCTTCTCTATTTTTGGTAAGTACCTGACGCACTGGGGTTACGCCGACCTCGACTACATGGCTTTGGGTGCCCCGCCGAGTGCTCAGCACTTCTTGGGCACCACCCCAGGCGGCTCTGACCTCTATGCCATGATCTGCCGCGGTTTGGGCCGCTCGCTGTCCATCGGCATCATCTCTTCCATTGGCAACACCATCATCGCAGCCATCGTGGGTACGGCAATCGCCTACTTCCGCGGATGGTTTGAAAAGGTGGGCATGTGGCTGCTGGATATGCTGCTCGTCGTTCCCAGCTTCCTGTTGATCGCCATGATGGTTCGTGGCGCTTCCGGCACGTCGTCGTGGCTGTGGCTGGTGTTCGGCCTGACGGTGTTCGGCTGGATTGGTTACGCCCGCGTTCTGCGTACACTCACCCTCTCTTTGCGTGAGCTCGAGTATGTGCGCGCCGCTCAGTTTATGGGTGTGGGTTCCTTCCGCATCATCATTCGCCACTTGATCCCGAACCTCGGTTCCGTTTTGATTATCAACACGGTTTTGGGTGTCGTCTCCGCAGTCAACTCCGAGACGTCGTTGTCCTTCTTGGGCTTGGGCATCAAGGCTCCTGACACTTCCCTGGGAACGCTGCTGACTGATGGCCAGTCGGTTATTTTGACTCAGCCATGGGTTCTCGTGTTCCCAGCAATCGTGTTGATTTTATTGACGTTCTCCATGCAGCTCATTGGTGACGGCATGCGTGACGCCATCGATCCATACTCCCGTTCCGGCGGAAAGGCAGAGTGACATGTCTCAATTCCGTAAAACCCTGTTCGACCCACAGATGGCAGCGATGATGGCTGCCGCGGCCGCGCACACTCAACAGCTCATGGCATCTGCCGTTGCTGACAATTTCGGCAATGATGGTCGCGACGTACCAGCCGAGCAAGCTTTCCGCGAGAAGGACCCTTCCCTCTCGGCAGCAGAAGCTTCCCAGTTGGCTGAGGAAGAGCCAGTCGTACTGTCCGTGCGCGACCTGACCGTCAACTTCGCCTCGGAGGCCGGTACTGTTCACGCTGTTCGCGGGATGAATTTTGATTTGCACCGCGGCGAAACCATGGGCATCGTTGGCGAATCAGGCTCTGGTAAATCCGTCACCTCGACCACCATCATGGGCCTGCTGGACCGTAATGCGAAGGTCACCGGCTCTATCAAGTACAAGGGTGACGAGCTTCTGACCAAGACCGACCAGGAAATGGCGGAAATTCGCGGTAAGAATATCGCCATGGTGTTCCAGGACCCGCTTTCTGCTTTGACGCCGGTCTACTCGATTGGCGACCAGCTCAAGGAAGCTCTCGTCATTCACAACCCGAAGATGACTGCTGAGCAGATTCACGACCGCTCGATCGAACTGCTCAACCTGGTGGGAATCCCCAACGCTGAAGAGCGCTTGAAGGCTTACCCTCACCAGTTCTCCGGCGGTATGCGCCAGCGCGTGGTCATTGCTATGGCCATCGCCAACAACCCCGACGTCATCATTGCCGACGAGCCAACCACCGCACTGGATGTGACCATTCAGGCCCAGGTTCTCGACGTGCTGCGTAAGGCGCAGAAGGAGACGGGTGCAGCCCTCATCTTCATCACCCACGATCTGGGTGTGATCGCCGGTATTGCCGACAAGATTCTCGTTATGTACGCCGGCCGCCCGGTGGAAACCGCTCCGGTGGATGACATTTTCTACCGCCCAGCCATGCCGTACACCATGGGCTTGCTGGGTGCAGTTCCGCGTTCTGACCAGCGTAAGTCTCGCCGTTTGGTGCCAATCCCGGGCGCACCAATGAACTTGGTGAATATGCCGAAGGGCTGCCCATTCTCCCCACGCTGCCCTATGGCAACGGATATTTGCCGTGAGAAGGAGCCTGAGCTTGCCGACATCCCTGGCCGTCCACACCAGAAGACCGCTTGCTGGCACACCGATGAGATTGTCAGCAAGAATCTGACGTACATGGACGTGTACCACGTGGGGGAGGGCACGAAGTCCATCTTCGCAGGCATCCCGCGCGAGCAGCGTAAGTCGGTGCTCGAGGTCAAAGGCTTGAAGAAGTACTTCCCGCTGACTAAGGGCGGCTTCCTGCGTCGTAAGGCCGGCTATGTGCGCGCTGTGGATGGCGTGGATTTGGATGTTCGCGAGGGTGAAACCGTTGCACTCGTGGGCGAATCCGGTTCGGGTAAGTCCACCACACTGCTTGAGATTATGAACCTCGTCAAGCCGCAGGCTGGCACTATTCGCCTGTTTGGCCAGGATGTTGCTGATAAGCTCACCGCCGCTCAGAAGCGTGAGTTGCGCAGCCAAATTCAGTACGTGTTCCAGGATCCGATGAGCTCGCTCGACCCGCGCCTGCCAATTTACGATATTCTGGCAGAGCCGATGAAGGCTGTTCATATGAGCAAGCAGGAGATTAACACTCGCATTGCTGAGCTCATGCGTTTGGTCGAGTTGAACCCTGACCAGGTGGATCGCTTCCCGGCGCAGTTCTCTGGCGGCCAGCGTCAGCGTATTGCTATTGCTCGCGCGCTGTCGGTGAATCCGAAGCTGATTTTGCTCGATGAGCCTGTGAGCTCTTTGGATGTGTCCATTCAGGCTGGCGTGCTCAACCTGTTGGAAGATTTGCAGAACAAGCTGGGCGTTGCCTACTTGCTCGTGGCGCATAACCTTTCGGTGATCCGCCATATTTCGAGCCGCGTGGCCGTGATGTACTTGGGCCACATCATGGAGGCAGGCGCTACGGATGAGGTGTTTGATAACCCTGCTCACCCGTACACGCAGGCACTGATTTCTGCCGTGCCTGTTCCTGACCCAGAGTACGAGCGCAAGCACAACCGCATTGTATTGCAAGGTGAGCTTCCAAGCCCTGCGGAGAAGATTGAAGGCTGCCCGTTTAGGATGCGCTGCCAGCTCTACTCCACGCTGCCGGATGACAAGAAGCTTATCTGCCAGACGCAAGCTCCAGTGCTGCGCCCAGTGGAGGGTGACCATGAGGCTGCCTGCCACTTTGTGGATGAGGCGATTGCGCTCAACAACGCGCAGTGAGCAAGCTGCGGCACGCATGAACCGCCCGTAGTTATTGATTTTTCTGATAACGGGTAATAAGGCCGCGAGGGGTGTGATGCTATGCATAGCTCTCGCGGCCCTTTGCATGCTGCATGAGCTTCTTTGAATGCGAAAGTTACGAATCAGTGACATTTTTGACAAGAAAATCGCGGGGAAGCAAAACGCAGCCTGATAATCTCAAGGAATGCGAAAAGGCTGAAAAATAGCCTAAAACAGGCTGTAAGGGGCAGCAAGAGCCTCAAACCCAGCCAAGGTGAAGCGTTTCAGAAGTAGGCAACACCAGGCCAGAAAAGAAAGAAATGAGCACGAAAAAGTGCAGGCCAGCGTATAGGGTTACAACAAACTTCTCTCACACGGCGACGCAACAGAATCATTGCGCCTCACCGGCTCAGGAACGGAGAACCGCGTCAGTGAGTGTGCGAGGGGTGCTGATGAAGGAGAGTTTCTCAATGAAGAACAGCATGATGAAGCGTTTTGCTGCCAGCGTGGCAGTAGTCGCCAGCCTTGCCATGGTCGCTGCAGGCTGTGGCAACAGCTCGACGAACACCAATGCCGGCCCAGCTCAAACCGAGCCAAAGGATGGCTACCCAACTTCGTACACCGGCAAGTATGCCATGCCAAGCAAGGACGGCGTGTACAACAACACCCAGGACCGCGACAACCTCAAGGACGGCGGTACCTACACCTACGATTCCACCTACTCGCCAAACTGGAATTACTTCAACGTCGACGGCACCACCGCCTACATGTCTGACTTGTGGTACTGGTACATGCCAACTCTGGCATTGCAGGACACCAAGGGCAACCTCAAGTGGAACCCTGACTTCGTGAAGTCCGTCACCATGAAGAGCGCGAACCCACTGGTTGTGGAAATGACCCTCGCCGACAAGGCAAAGTGGAACGACGGCTCCGACATGAACTGGGAGGACGTCAAGGCCACCTGGACCGTGATGAACGGCAAGAATGAGGCTTACACCCCGGCTTCCACCGACGGCTTCAAGGACATCAAGTCCGTCGAGCGCGGTGACTCCGACAAGCAGGCCATCATCACCTTCGCTAAGCCATTCTTCCCATGGCAGTCCATCCTGACCGGTCTGTACCCACGTATGGCGCTTGACCCGAAGGTCTTCTCCAACGGCTGGGTGGATAACCCTCACAACGAGTGGGCTGCTGGTCCATTCGTCGTCGCCTCTCACGATAAGGATCAGGTCGTCTTCGAGCGCAATCCAAAGTGGTGGGGCAAGCCAGCAAAGCTCGACAAGGTTGTTGTCAAGTTCATGGAAGCTCAGGCAGCACTGAACGCCTTCCAGAACGGCGAGACCGATAAGACGGAGTTCACCTCTGGTCCATCCCTCAAGCAGGTCAAGGGCCGCAAGGATGCTCAGATCCGCTACGGCTACTCCAAGACGACCAACGTCTTCACCCTCAACGGCACCGACAAGTACCTCAAGGACATCAACGTTCGCAAGGCCTTCGTCCAGGCAATGGATACCAAGACCTTGACCAAGATTCACTACCAGGGCACCGATTGGACTGCTGCAGCCCCAGGCTCTGAGCTGTTCCCAGTGTTCCAGGAAGGCTACGAGGACAACCGTCCGAAGGATAGCCTCTACACTGGCGCTGACAAGCCAAAGAAGACCATGGAAGCCGCTGGCTACAAGATGGGCAAGGACGGCTACTTCAAGGACAAGGAAGGCAAGACCGTTACCTTCTCCTACGTCTACTTCGGCTCTACTGCTCTGGCCAATTCCATGGCTCGCGCAATCCAGCAGATGGGTAAGGCTGCTGGCCTGAAGATCGAACTCGACAACCGCGATAGCTCCAAGTTCGTCGACACCATGACCAAGCACGAGTACGGCGTGATCGGCATGGGATGGTCGGCATCTTCGCCATACGGCCAGGTCAACGTCAACCAGCTCTACGGCTCCAAGTCCGAGTCCAACTACACCTTCGTGGGTAGCAAGGAAGTCGATAAGCTCGCCGACATCCCAGGCACCATTTCTGACCAGCTCAAGGCCGTCAAGGCTGCTAACAAGGCTGAGAAGGCTGCTCTGGCTCTCTACGGCACCATGCCAACGGATGTTCCACCGGCTTACTTCGCTGTGAAGAAGGGCTTGGCTAACGTTGGCCCTGCTGGCTTCCTGATCGTTCCTCCGGAGAACATCGGCTGGCAGAAGTGAGCTCGCACTGAGCTAACCTGACATCTCATTTCTTGAGATTATCAGTACGATGAAGAGCCGCCCTTCGGGGCGGCTTTTTCATGCCCTTATTCACTTGCGTCCGTTCAGCCCAGTTGAGCGCTAGTGCCATAATCGAACTATGACGAACATCTTGGTATCCGTAGCTTGGCCGTATGCAAACGGCCCCCGCCACGTCGGCCACATCGCTGGCTTTGGCGTGCCATCCGACGTTTTCGCCCGCTATGAGCGCATGGCGGGCAACCGCGTGCTCATGGTCTCCGGCACTGATGAGCACGGAACACCAATCTTGGTGCAAGCCGACAAAGAAGGAATGAGCGCTCAGGAACTGGCGAATAAGTACAACCGCATCATCGCCACCGACCTGACCAACCTCGGCTTAAGCTATGACATTTTCACCCGCACCACTACGAAGAACCATGAGAAAGTGGTGCAGGAACTGTTCACCCAATGCTTGAAGAACGGCTACATTTACAAGGGCACTCAGCAGGTGGCTATCAGCCCTTCCACCGGCCGTACTCTTCCTGACCGCTACATCGAAGGCACCTGCCCGATCTGCGGTTATGAAGGCGCTCGCGGCGACCAGTGCGATAACTGCGGTAACGAGCTCGATCCGGATGAGCTGAAGAACCCCCGTTCCAAGATCAACGGTGAAACCCCTATTTTCACCACGTCTGAGCACTACTTCCTCGACCTTCCTGCCCTCGCCGAAGCCAACCTGAAGTGGCTGGATAGCCGCGAAGGCTGGAGGACGGGCGTGATGAACTTCTCGAAGGGTCTCTTCGCCGAAGTTCGCCCGCGTGCTATCACCCGCGATATTGACTGGGGTATCCCTGTTCCTGTGGATGGCTGGATTGATAATCCTAATAAGCGCCTTTATGTGTGGTTTGACGCGGTGATCGGCTACTTGAGCGCCTCCATTGAATGGGCTCGCCGCGCAGGAAAGCCAGAAGCTTGGAAGGAATTCTGGACCGGCTCCCAAGCTCAGGATTACTGCTTCCTGGGCAAGGACAACATCACCTTCCACTCTCAGATTTGGCCATCGGAGATCCTCGCCTACGACGGCGAAGGCAATAAGGGCGGCGAACCAGGCAAGCTCGGCCGTCTCGACCTGCCAACCATGGTGGTCGCCTCGGCATATATGACGATGGAAGGCCGCAAGTTCAGCTCTTCTCGCGGAATCGTGATCTACGTTCGCGATATTCTCGAGCGCTACTCGGCTGACGCTTTGCGCTACTACATCGCCTTGGCTGGCCCAGAAAACCAGGATGCCGACTTCACGTGGTCGGAATTCGTGCGTCACAACAACGAAGAGCTCGTCGCCGGCTGGGGTAACCTCGTCAACCGTGTGGCAACCCTGCTGCACAAGAACTTCGGCGAAATCCCAGCCGTGGCAGATGCTGACCTCACTGAGCGTGACCGCGAATTGCTCGCCGAAGTGAAAAAGGGCTTCGACACAGTCGGCGCGGATATCAGCGAACAGCGCCAGCATGCTGCCGTCACCGAGATCATGCGCTTGGTGGGTGAAACCAACAAGTACATCTCCGAAATGGAGCCATGGAAGCTCGAGGACCGCACTCGCCTCGCCGCTGTTTTGCACACAGCAGCTCAGGCTGTGGTCGACATCGACGTGATGTTCGCCCCCTTCATTCCTGCCGGCTCGCAGCGCGTGTGGGAAGCTATGGGTGGCACCGGCACTATTGCTCCACTGCCACAGATGAAGGACGTTACCGACCTCGACGACCCGAACTTCACCTATCCGATTATCACGGGCGACTATGAGCTCGGCCGCACGGTTGCCCCGTGGAAGCACACTCCCGTGGTGGACGGCACGCCTATCGCCAAGCCACACCCCCTCTTCGCCAAGATTCCTCGCGAAGCAGTGCAAGAAGAGCTGGACCGCTTCAAGCAGGCGATGAAGGCTCGTAAGGAAGCTGATAAGAAGCAGCTGGCCGAGGCGAAGAAGGAACTCGCCGCCAAGAAGGCGCAGCAGTGAGCCAGACTCATCATCATCGTTCTCGGGCGTGGGCACCTTTCAGCTCGCGCCCGAGCCATGTTCTCACCGTCGACGACCACACCCACCTGCACTCCACCATCGCCTTTTCGAAGGAAATGGCCGAGCAGGCGAGCGAACTTCACCAGCCGGTGCAGCAAACCTACAGCGCCGAGCAGCTGTTGGATTTCGCCCAGTACGCGGGTGTGGGTCAGATTATTGACGTGGGTTGCGAGCTTCCTGATTGGCCAATCGCCCTTGACCTCGCTCGTCGTTTCCCCGATCGTGTTCACACGGCTCTCGCTATTCACCCGGTGGAGGCCGTGCGTCACGGGCACCGCGCAGTGGCTGGCCCTGATGGCCTCGAGGTCCATTACGACCCTTGGCATGACGTAAGCTATGCCGACGCTTTTGCTCAACTTTCCCAGATTGCCAAGCAAGGTAAAGACGAAGGCCTTGTCGTTGCCATTGGAGAGACGGGCCTGGATTTCTTCCGCGTGGGGCAAGCTGCTCACAGCCTGCAAATCTCAGCATTTCGCGACCATATTGCCTTGGCCAAAGAACTCAACCTTCCCATGCAAATTCATGACCGCGATGCAGACCAAGCATGCATGGATACGCTTTTAGCAGATGGTTCACCTGAGGTGACAATCTTCCATTCCTTTGCGGGAAATGGTGAAATGGCGAAGGTTGCCAGGGAAAATGGCTGGTATTTGAGCTTCTCGGGAACAGTGACTTTCCGTACGAATCAAGCTATTCGAGACGGACTGCGAGAAATTGATAAAGAGCATATCCTAGTAGAAACAGATGCTCCTTATTTGACGCCGATGCCCTGGCGAGGCAGGACGAACGCGAGCTACCTCGTGCCTTACACAATGGCGGTGATGGCCGATGTGCTTGATATGAGCGTGGACGAGGTCGCGCAGTTGACGCATGACAACGCTTGCCGAGCTTACGGATTGCCACAGTAAGCAACCATGAGCAACCGTAAGCAACTGTAAGCAAGCCATAAGTGGACTGGCCTTCACAGCGGGCAATTGTGAAGGTCATTTCCTACTGGGCAACTAGAATGGTGGCTTCGTGAGTATTACGAGGTGGAGGTAGAGATGACGCAATCACGCGGTTCGGCGAATGCGACGAGTTCGCGTACGTCTGCTCGCAACGATGACGAAAAGCCATTGAAACGAGTGGCTGCTCAGCCTATGTCTGACCCTGCGCTGGCAGCAATGGTTCAGTCCAATGCCGACATGGCCCAGCAAGAGGAAAGTGCTGAAGCTCGGCGCCAATCTCTCGCCACAGCTGAGGCGACGATGAGGATTGACCGTATTCAGGATACGGGCTCCATCATCGTGCCGAAGGGCGTGATTAACACAGCTAAAATCAACCGTTCTGCCATTTCCAAGGAAGAGCGTGAGGCCAAGGAGCGTGCTAAGAGGGAAGCTGAACAAGCTGCCCGCCGTGCCGCCCACCAGCCGCGCACCCGCCTGGGCAAGTGGTGGAATAACTTGCAGTCGGGCCCTGACCGCATCAAGCTCGCCATGTGTATTGTGGCTATGGGCGTGGTGTATGGCGATATCGGTACGTCGCCTCTGTACACGGCTCAAAGCTTCATCGCTGGTAACGGTGGCTCCGTCAAGTACGTGGATCGCTTCGCCGTTTTGGGCTTGCTCTCCCTGCTGTTCTGGACCATTACCCTGATTACCACTGTCAAATACGTTCTTATTGCTATGCGCATCGACAACAAGGGTGAGGGTGGCATCTTCGCGCTCTACTCTCTGGTGCGTCGCTATGGCAAGTGGCTGGCAATCCCCGCAATGGTGGGTGGTGCAGCCTTCTTGGCTGATTCTGTGCTCACCCCGGCTGTCTCGATTTCCTCCGCAGTGGAAGGTTTGCGCACTATTCCGCGCCTTCATGACACTTTCTCCGACACGACTGTCACGCTGGTGATCACGGCCATCATCATTCTCGTGCTCTTCGCCGTCCAATCGCGCGGAACGGAGAAAATCGGCATGGTCTTCGGCTCGATAGTCGTGGTGTGGTTCCTCTTCATCGCCGTCATCGGTGGCCTAAACCTCGCCAATGACTGGTCGGTGTTCGAAGCTCTGAACCCAGTGTGGGGTATTCGCTACCTGCTCTCGGGGGAGAACAGGGCTGGATTGGCACTGATGGGTACCGTCTTCCTGTCGACGACAGGTGCTGAGGCTCTGTACTCCGATATGGGCCATGTGGGCCGTGGCTCTATTTACGCCACTTGGCCATTCATCAATATCGCTCTGGTTTTCTGCTACTTTGGCCAAGGCGCTTGGATGCTCTCCAACGCCGATAATCCTGAGATTATCAAGCAGGGTGCAGTCAACCCGTTCTTCCAAATGATGCCGAACACCACCATCCGCACTATCGCCGTCATCCTCTCGGTGACAGCAGGCGTGATCGCTTCCCAGGCTTTAATTACCGGCGCTTTCACGATGGTTTCTGAGGCAACCTCGCTCAACTGGATGCCTCACCTGCAGGTGCGCTACCCAGCTCACACCCGTGGCCAGCTCTATATTCCGGCCATCAACTGGGTTTTGTGCGTGGCAACTTTGGGCGTGCTCTTCCTGTTTAAGGATTCTGAGCATATTTCCGCCGCTTACGGCCTGGCACTGACCATCACCATGATTACCACTGCCATTCTGCTGGCCGCCTACATGTGGGCCGCGCAGAAGAGGCGCGTGTTTGCTGTGGTGTTCTTGATCGTGTTCCTGATTATTCAGGTTCTCTTCTTGATCGCATCGCTGTCCAAGTTCTTCCACGGCGGTTGGTTTACCACACTGCTCACCCTCGCTATTTTGATGGTGATGTACGTGTGGGATGAGGGTACCCGAGTAGAGCGCAGCCAGAGAAGGCATTTGAACCCTCGCGAGTTCCTGCCAGCACTCGATATGCTGCACCGCGACCCGCGCCAGGCTTTCTACTCTGATAATCTGGTGTACCTCACCTCCGACTCGGAAATGAGGCGACTGGACACCGACATCTTCTACTCCATCTTTAATGGCCACCCGAAGAGAGCCAAGGCCTGGTGGGCGGTGTCGGTGGAAGTGACCGATGACCCGTTTACTCGCGAGTACTCGGTGGAGAACTTCGGTACCGACTTCCTCTTCCGCGTGCGCATTCGTATTGGCTTCAAGGTCAGCCAGAATGTGGCTACGTACCTGCACCAGATCATGCATGATCTCATCGATTCGGGCGAGCTGCCCGAGCAGCGCACTATTTACCCGAAGATCGATGAGGACCAGCAGATTGGCACTATCGATTACGTGCTGATCCATAAGGATTTGGTGCCAGAGTCGAAGATCGACGTGACCGGCGCCTTCGCTTTGCGTATGAAGTACGCTATTCGTCACGTGTGCGGTAACCCAGTGAAGTGGTTCGGCCTGTCGGCATACAACCCGGTGACGGAGTCCCAGCCGCTCTTCGTCGCTGTTCAGCCTGTGGCGCCGCTCAAGCGCACGCAGCTGAGGAAGGTGAAGCATCCGGTCACCTTGCAGTCTGTGCTCGCTAAGCAGGAGAAGGAGCGCGTTCAGCGTGAACGCCAGATCAGCGAGGAGGAGGCTTTGGAGGCTGCGCGCGTGGTGGCACATAAGGTGCATGAAGCGCGTAAGGCTGCTGAAGAGGCGTCTAGCACGGCGAAAGCTGCTGCCGCTAAGCCGGCTGCTGCAAAGCCGGCCACTACCGCTAAGGCTCCTTCCAAGCCTGCCGCAGCTAAGCCGACCGCTGTGAAGCCAGTCGCTAAGGCCGCAGCAAAGGCTTCTGGCCAGGAAAAGGCTTCTGATAAGTAACGTCGAGCAGCCGCTCGAGAGCCGCTGATAAGTAGCTTCTGAGCCGCTTGTATCGCTCTCCAGGCGCGTGATGTGTTGCCAAACATGGCAGCAGGTCACGCGCCTTTGTGCTTTGGCTGAGAGCAAAGACAGGCAACTCGCGCCAGGTTACGGACGGGCTCGCAATAGGATTAACAGTGGACTTTAATTCAATGGAAAGGCTTCGTATGACCGAGGAAAAGGCAAATATTGGTGTTGTCGGCCTTGCTGCTATGGGTGCTGCACTGTCGCGTAACCTGGCCCGCAATGGCAACACTGTCGCCGTTTTCAACCGTTCGAGTTGGCGTACCGACGAACTGATCAAGGAACACGGTGAGGAAGGCAAGTTCATCCCTGCCCACACCTTGGAAGAGTTCGTCAACAGCTTGGAAAAGCCACGCACCGCCATCATCATGGTCAAGGCAGGCGCTCCAACCGAAGCGTTCATCCAAAAGCTCGCTGACCTCTTCGAACCTGGTGACATCATCATCGACGGTGGTAACACCTACTTCAAGGACACCATGCGTCGCGAAAAGCAGATGGCTGAGCGTGGTATTCACTTCGTCGGCTGCGGCATTTCCGGCGGTGAGCAAGGCGCCCTTCTCGGCCCATCCATGATGCCAGGCGGCCCAGAAGAGAGCTGGAAGAAGCTCGGGCCTATCTTCGAATCCATCGCAGCTAAGGCAGAAGATGGAAGCCCTTGCGTCACCCACATCGGTGAGAATGGTGCTGGTCACTTCGTCAAGATGGTTCACAACGGTATCGAATATGCTGATATGCAGCTCATCGCCGAAAGCTATGACTTGCTTCGTCGTGGTCTTGGTCTGAGCCCATCTGAAATTGCCGACATTTTCGACGAGTGGAATAAGACGGAGCTCAACTCCTACCTCATCGAAATCACTGCTGAGGTTTTGCATCATGTCGATGAGAAGACGGGTAAGCCGTTCATTGACATCATCAAGGATCAGGCTCAAATGAAGGGTACAGGCACCTGGACTGTTCAGACTGCTCTCGACCTTCCTGTTCCTGTTTCCGCTATCGCTGAGGCTGTGTTCTCCCGTGGTCTTTCTGAGCGCGTGGAGCAGCGTGAAGAGGCTCAGAAGAACGTTCTGGCTGGTCCAACTCCTCATATTGAGCTCAGTGAAGAGGAGAAGAAGGCGTTCATTGAGGATGTTCGTCACGCCCTCTACGCCTCCAAGATCATTGCTTATGCTCAGGGCTTTGACGAGATCTCCGAGGGTGCTCGCCAATATGACTGGACTATTGATCTAGGCGCTGTGGCTCGTATTTGGCGTGCTGGCTGCATTATTCGCGCTCAGTTCCTCAACCGCATTTCTGATGCTTACGATTCTGGTGAGATTACCAGTTCTCTGGTGTTCAACCCTTACTTCAAGGCTTCCCTGGAGAAGGCTCAGAATTCGTGGAGGAACGTCGTGGCCAAGGCTGCACTGGGCGGCATTCCTGTTCCAGCCTTCTCTTCCTGCTTGAGCTACTACGATGCTCTGCGTTCCGACCGTCTTCCTGCTGCTCTGATCCAGAGCCAGCGCGACCTGTTTGGTGCTCACACCTATGGTCGTGTTGATCAGCCTGGCGTCTTCCACACTTTGTGGGCAGAAGAAGGCCAGCATGAGGTTGAGGAAACTCGCTGACAGCATTGCTTGAGATTATCAGCGCCTTGTTAAGCTCGGCTCACTACGCACGCACAGCGAGCTGATGAGCAACACCGCCACTCGTGCTGCAAACACCGGCGAAAGTAAACCACTGTGAGCCTAGCTGAGCGGTTAACCACGTGAGCGGTGAACATTGTTGAGCGGTTAGCACTGTTGAGCGCTGAAACAGCTGTGGGGGATAGAGCGAATGCTCTATCCCCCACAATGCGTTTTTCACACAAAGATGTGGCGAACTGACAATCTTAGTATGTCAAGATTTGAGAGCCGAAGGGCCAGAAGGCAAGCTTTGCCATTTTCATGACTTGCAGGCCAATGGGGATTCCCACGATGGTGCAGCACCATGCTAACCCAATGATGAGGTAGCCCAAAGCCATATACCAGCCCACAAAAATCACCCACACAATGTTGAGCACAGAAGAGGGTGAAGGCGTCCAGTCGACATGTAAACCGAAAGGTGCGAGAGAAAGCTGAGCCATTTTAAAAGCTTGCAGTCCCAGTGGGATTCCCACGATGGTGCAGCACAAAACCAGGCCAATGATTCCCCACGCGAGGAAAAGCTCAAGGCCTCCGAAAATGATCCAGAAGAAATTGCCGACGGTTCTCATAACTCAATTGTAGCCGATGTCAGGCTGGACGTGAGCTGTTACGCCCGAGGATCTGCAGCGACATCGACCATCCAAATAGTGGACTTACGCCCAGCGGCAAACGTGATCGGAGCTGCAGGGTCATCAAAGTTGCCTAAAGCCTTGCTCACAGCATCGCGCTTCTTCTCGCCAGAAGCGATCACCCAGGTTTCCAAACTGCGCTGGATCATTGGAACGGTCATGGAAACACGCAGAGGAGGCATGTTAGGCGAGTTTGGGACTCCGCAGGTGAGCTGAGAAGGGTCGGAAATGTTAATCTGAGGCAAACCTGGCATCAGAGAAGCAAAGTGAGCATCAGGGCCAACACCCCACCAAGCGATATCCATGCGAGGCTCGCCGTTCATGTTACCCAACTCTTGCAACAGCATCTGCTGGAACTTCACAGCAGCTTCGTTGACGGCGCGAGCATCATCTTCAGCGCTGGCCTGGTTACGTTCAGTAGCAGAACGTGGATCGGCTGGAATCTCATGAATATTGGATTCTGGCAAGCCCTTTTGCGACACCAACATGTTGAGCAGAGCATGGCGAGCTTGCAAAGCATTGCGATCAGGGTCGTTGGCAGGCACAAATCGTTCATCACCCCACCACATGTGCACGCGAGACCAGTCGACGGAATCAACCAGAGGGTTTAAACCTACCAAGCGCAGCATTTCAATGCCGTCGCTGCCGCCGGTGATAGCGATGTCAATACGCTTGCGGCCTTCAGCTTCGAGTTCGATCAAACGGGTGAGCAGGCGATTGGCTGCCATATGCAGCACACCGTTTTGGTCGGCCAAACGCACAACGATGCGAGGAGCAAGGCCGCGCTGTAACTGTTCATTCTGATCTGGCATAAAACTCTTCTTCTCTTTGGTCCTCATCGCTACAGGAAAGCAGCGAGCTCACAACTCTCACCGATTAACTTGCAGCGATAAGAAGTTGTCAGGCTACACTGCACAACCGTGTAACGAAACATAATGGTTCCATCGTACTCACAATGCGCTCAACCGGGAAAATGATCACGGCAAGGTGTGAGCAACAATACGAGCTCAGTCGTGAATAACAGTAAAGCTCGAACGCAGCACACGCGAGTACAGAGGGTCTGGGTACAAGCGTCCTAACTCTTCACTCAAGCAATCAGCAGTGGAGCGATGCGGCAAAGAGATCATCTGAGGAGCCTTCGACGTTGGCGTCGTCACCCACGCACCATCATGAAGCGCAGGAGATTGCCACGACGGGTCAACCTCAACACCAGCATCCTGCAAAGCTCTCTTCGCCATGGAAATACCACGCGAAAGCGTATACACACCGCCATCATCCATGGTCAACTTCACACCACGAATAATGCCCTCCGGCACTGGCCCACCTTCGCACTCTTCATTAGCCTGCTGAGGGCGAATGCTCGCCTGAGCACCAGCCACAGTGGCCAGCCAGGCAGCCATCAAGCGCACGGAAATATTTTCTGGCGAACCCGTCACCTCGGCACTGATAATCTTGTGCCCTTGAGCTTGGTCAAGAACGGAAGCCAGAGACGCGCGCCACAAGGTCAAATGAGTCCATGAAAGGTCAACGTCCTCCAAAGTGGCCACACGAGTGAGCTTTTCCAACGTTTCCAGCGGCTCAGAGGAACGAGCAGCATCCGTAATGCGTGACACTGCCATACGCCCAATAGGGTCCTGAGCGGGGTTGTCAGGAGCCTGAGTCGGCCACCACGCCACCACCGGCGTATCAGCAACCATCAGAGGAATAACGAGCGTATCCAAATGCTGAGCCAGCTCACCGTGAGGGAAGAGAACAATAACATCAGAAGCGCCGGCATCCGCACCAAAACGAATCTCCGCCTCCAAATCCGTCTCATTACCTTGCAAAACGCCTTCTCGCGCCGCATCAGGATTGACGTCACGGGTATCCTGAGCAAGCACCGCCTTAGGGTTCACCGACGTGCCGCCGGGAACAAGTGCAATCACACGGCAAGGATGTTCGCCAGAAATCTCGTTGGCAATGCGCAAGCTATCTTCCAACTCACGCTGAGCGCACGAGATTATCAGCGTCAAAACGCGGCCTTGAGCCGCTTCACCGCGCTGAACATGCAAAGTTTCCAGCTTCTGAGAGATAGCCTTTGTGGTGGTGTTCTTCATCGTAACGATCATGGCAACCTCCAAGCACGCCCATCACGGGCCATCATTTCATCAGCAGAGCGAGGCCCCCACGTGCCCGCCGTATAAGGATCAGGCCGGCCCTGGCTAGCCCAGAACTTTTCGATAGGATCAAGAATCTTCCAAGAAAGGTTCACTTCTTCTGTGGTAGGGAAGAGCGGTGGCTCACCGAGCAGCACATCCAAAATCAAACGCTCATAGGCTTCAGGGCTCGACTTGGTGAACGACGAACCATAGCTGAAGTCCATGTTCACATCGCGCACTTCCATCGTCGAACCAGGAACCTTCGAGCCAAAACGCAGAGTAATGCCTTCGTTAGGCTGGATGCGGAAGACGATTTCATTCGCACCGAGCTCTTGAGTGGAGCTCGAGTCGAAAGGAAGGTGAGGAGCACGCTTAAACACCACAGCAAGCTCCGTGACGCGCTTTCCTAACCTCTTGCCTGTTCGCAAGTAGAAGGGCACACCAGCCCAGCGCCTCGTGTCAATCCACAGCTTGATAGCGGCGTACGTTTCCGTCGTCGAATCAGGGTTAATACCCTGCTCTTCCAAGTAGCCGCGCACCTTCTCTTCACCCTGCCAACCGGCAGTGTATTGGCCTCGCGATGTCGAGGTAGCGAGATCTTCAGGCAAGCGCACTGCGGAGAGGATCTTCGTTTTCTCATAGTGCACATTGCGCGCAGAGAAGTCGACTGGCTCATCCATCGCCGTCAAAGCCATGAGCTGGATCAAATGGTTTTGAATAACATCGCGAGCAGCGCCGATGCCGTCGTAATAGCCTGCGCGCGAGCCGATGCCGATATCTTCAGCCATCGTGATTTGAACGTGGTCGACATAGTGATTGTTCCACAGCGGTTCGAAGAGCATGTTGGAAAAGCGCATGGCCATGAGGTTCTGCACGGTTTCCTTGCCCAAGTAGTGGTCGATGCGGAAAATCGAATTCTGGTCGAACACGGAGGCGATGGTATTTCCCAATGCTTCGGCAGATTCGAGGTCGTGGCCAAACGGCTTTTCGATGATCACGCGCCTCCACGCGCCCTCGCGGCTGCGTGACAAGCCTGATTCGGCGAGCTGACGGGCCACAACAGGGAAAGCAGATGGCGGCACAGACAGGTAAAAGGCATGGTTTCCTTCTGTTCCGCGCACACGGTCAAGCTCCTCAACAGTTGCGGAAAGGCGGCGGAAAGCTTCCGGATCATCAAAAGTGCCGGTTACGAAGCGAATCCCACCGGCGAGCTGGTTCCATGTTGATTCGCGGAATGGTGTGCGGCAGTAGCGTTGCACATGCTCTTTCACCCAGTTGGCGAAGTATTCGTTGCTCCACTCACGCCTGCCAAAGCCGGTCAAGCCAAAACTGGGCGGCAACAGGCCTCTGTTAGCGAGGTCGTAGATGGCTGGCAAAAGCTTTTTGCGCGCTAAATCGCCCGTCACGCCAAAAATCACGACAGAGCACGGCCCTGCAATGCGCGGCAAGCGCAGATCCTGTGGGTCTCGAAGTGGGTTGCTCCACTGAGGTTCATTGCTCATATAATTCCTCAAGCTCCTGATACGTCTTGCTGACGCGCCGCTCGAGGCGACGGTAGCTACTTCCTTTAGTTTAGGAGGCTGGAAGAGGTGTTGCTTCTGGCAGCGTAATCCTCGCTGGTAGCGCAATTCGCGTTTCTCCAGATTGCCACTGCGCTTCATCGCTCGAGATATTCACTTAGCAGTGGATTATTCGTCGTATCCGCGATTGGCTGGGCTTCTAACCCAGTAAGCGCGAGCACGCCGGTTGGCTACGCTCGCTGTTTCCTCCTCGTCGTTTCGCCTAAGATTGACACTATGAGTTATGCATCACTACCAGGGGAAACACAGCACACAAGTGCCGAGGAAACCGCCCAGCTGGTGTATTCCAGCGCGGGCACTGTGAATAAGCAACGAAGCGTGGTGATGCGTCACATTTTTGAAGCTGCTCAACGCTTAGACGCTTCCGCGCAAAAGTCTGTGGCCAGTGCGGCCAATGAAGCTGCTTCCGTCTCGCAACCTTTGGCGCAACCTGTTGCAAAACCGCTAGTCCCTCAAGCCGCTACCGAGCAAGCCGCTGCTGGCAGCCCGGCTCCAACAGCAGAGGGAGAGCAGGAAACTATTGAGATTATCAGCGCTGATAATCTCAAGAAAGGCATTGACTCAAGCCAAGAGGGAATTTTCGAGAGGGTGCGCGACAGCAGGGGAGTGCCCGTCAGTTTTGCCCAACTCGGCGAGCTGCACCACGAGGAGGCGCCCAGCGAGTTTGCCTACGAGAAAATTTGGACTCACTGCCAGATTGTGGCCAGAATCGCCGTGAGCCTCGCCGCCAACTATCGCGAGCGTGTGCGGAAACTCGCCCAAGCAGGCCCACTGCCTCAGCCATGGAATGGCGCGCTTCCTGACCTCGAAATGTGCGCAGTCGGAGGCCTCGTTCACGATATCGGCGTTCAGCACGTCTTCCTGCGCCACGGTGAGGATGCCGGCCGCCTGTTCGACCGCCATCGCTACATTTTCCATGGGCTTGAAGGCTATTTGATCCTGCTGGAGAACCGCTACGGCCTGGCCATCGCCCAGTTCGCGCGCAACCATACGGGTGTGGGAATCACGCGCTCGGAGGTGGTCGCGCAAGGCTTGCCGCTGCCTCCCGACGACTATATGCCCAAGACTATCGAGCAAGAGATCGTCATGTACGCGGATAAATTCCACACCAAGTCCGACCCTATGCAGTTTGTGTCGCTTAAGGCGGCTCGCGCTTCGGCTGCACGCTTCGGGCTGAGCAATGCGACGCGCTTTGATAATCTCGTTGCGCGTTATGGGGTGCCGGACCTCGAAAGCTTGTCGCGCGAATACGGCATGAGTATCCGCTGAGCTCTCGCCGCTGAGCTTACGTCTCTGGGCTCCTGCCACTGGGTTCTCGTCCCTGAGCTCTCGCCGCTGAGCCGCCGCGCGTATGCAAAAGCCCCGCTCGTGAAGAACGCTTCGCGAACGGGGCTTTAGTGTGCCTTACTTCTGAGCCAGTCGACTTTACTTCTTATCGATCAGCGCGGTCAATGCCCAGGAAATAGAGATCACATCGATCACTTCCTGCAACACTGCTCCGATCACCACAGGGATGAAGTTGAAAGCGGCGAGCAGCATCATCACAATGGCAATCAGGATGCCACCAGAGCTCGCCTGAAGCATGGTGCGCTTCGTCTGGCGAGAGATGATGATGGCACGGGGAACCATGGCGATGTTGTCGTTCATGATGACCACTTGTGCCGACTCAGAGGCAGCTGTTGATGAGCCGTCCGTCATAGCGACGCCAATGTCAGCAGAGGCCAGAGTTGGAGCGTCGTTCACGCCGTCGCCCACCATCATGGTCACTGGCTGCACTTCTGGCTCACGGTTGATGCGCCTGAGCATGCGCACAGGCCAGCTTTCTGGGATGCCCTGCTCGCTATGAGCTGCGGCAACGGCGGCCACCTTCTCTTCTGGCAGCAGGCTTGCCTTGACGTCACTAATGCCCACTTCTGTGGCAATAACCTCAGCAGAACCTGGCTTGTCGCCCGTCACCATGGAGAGGCGAGTGATGCCGAGTTTCTTAAGATTATCAAGGCTTTCGCGAGCATTTTCGCGTGCGAAATCCTTCAGGATGATGCGAGCAGTGACTTCACCATCGATGGAAACGTAAGTGGCCATCTCGTTAGCAGCCAAAGGCTCAGTGAAGTACTGGGAGATGAGTTCGGCTTCCTTCTCCTGAACCTGAGCTGGGTGAGTGGCAGAAGCTTCATCCTGCTGTTGGCCGGTGACGAAGGTGAAACGACCAATCTTGACTTCATGGCCATTAACCATTCCCATTTCGCCTTGACCAGCAATCTCTTGCGGGTTGGTCACGCGAGGACGTTCGATATTGTGCTCGGCCAATACCTTGTCACCAGCAGAGCGAATGCCCTTGGCCAGAATGTGCACGGAGTAGGCCTCGAGTGGGCCTGCGATGGCGAGAATGTGGTTGGCATTGAAGCGAGATTGTGCTGCTGGAGCAATATCCACGCGAGACACTGCTGGACGCTTATGCGTGAGCGTACCCGTCTTATCGAAGAAGATGTGGGACACGCGGCCCAGGTTTTCCAACACATCCTGGCTCTTAATAATGATTCCGGCATGTGCCAAGCGGCCAGTACCACCCATGAAGGCCACCGGAGCCGCGATGAGCAGTGGGCACGGGGTTGCGAGAACGAGCACCTGGGTGAAGCGCAGAGCGCCCATACCAAAGCCTTCGCTCATAGCGGTGGCAACCCACGCCGAAATGGCAATCACGAGGGAAATGACGGTGAACGGCATAGCGAGAAGGTCGGCCGTCTTGACCACCGAGGCTCGAGATTCCTGAGCAGAACGCACCAAGTCGAGGATGCGCTGGTACTGGGAGTTGCCCGAGGTTGCAGTAGCGCGCATGAGCAGGGCGCTTGCACCGTTCACAGCGCCAGAGCTCAGCTGGTCGCCGCGGAACACGTCAGCAGGAACAGGCTCGCCGTTGATCATCGACAGGTCGACAGTTGCAGTGCGCGAAACGAGGGTTCCGTTGACAGGAATGGTTTCGCCGGGGCGAACCATGAGCAAATCGCCCACCTTCACCTGCTCAACAGGAACGGTTTTCCACTCGCTGGCCATTTCCTCGGCAGGCACGTTCTTGCCCGTGGCGAAGAATGGGTGGTTCGGATCGATACTTTCGGAAGCCTCACTTGCAGCGGTAGTCTCACTGGTCGCTGCGCCAGCCAGAGCCTCGGCAGCAGCGTTAGTCTCAGGAGCAGCCTTGCCAGCCTTCTGGTCCAGCTTTTCCGCCTCCGCAGCGAGAGTTTGCGTCGAGGTGACGATATGAGCGATTTGAGGAGCAGCGTCGATGAGGGCCGTCAAATTTCTCTTAGCACGCAGCTGAGCGTAGGTTTCAATGGCCTCGCCGGAGTAGACCATCACGTCCACAATCCAGGCGGCCCAGAACTCGCGCACGCAAAGGGTTGAAATCAGTGCGATGACGGCGAGGAAGTCGGCGCCCACTTCTCCGTGGATCAGGCCGGTGATAATGCCGTCAAGGGTGAAGCCGAAGAGCTCATCGAGTGCCGTAAAGATTGTCAGTACGGTGAAGAGTGCCGCTGCTGCCGTTTGAGCCGGGGCTTGCGTCCAGCAGGCTGCGCTGAACAGGTCGAGTTGATGTGGGTATGACTTGCCAGAGAACCACAGAATCGTAGAAACAATACCGACGATAACGGTAACGAAAAGCATGGGAGCATTCGCTACAAAACGGCGAACTAACTCACCAAACGAACGATGCGGACGAGTTGGCATTCCTTCTCCTTTGCCGCACCCGTGACTAAGGCCAACGGTTGTGCCACCTGTCAAACGGGCGCTGAGCGTAACGTATGACGTGCTGGTGTCGTGCGTAGCTCAGCTCGCTCGTCTGTACGATGCTTGTTCATACATGTTGAGTTCACTGATGCTGGTGCACTGTCACCAGGCTTGGTGGAGGAGAAGCTTGCAGATCTGCCATTGAGACCCTGCTGTTGCCGTGCAAACCCGTCGTAACCTCCAATGGCGAGCGACGGTCGCGCTGCTTCTGCTCGCCCTCTAGTATAGCGAAAAGCCGTGATTTAGCAAGGCAAGAGATATTCAGTGGGCTTATTGACGAGCGCCAAACCACTGCTCCCACAGGCGGGCAAAGTTCAAGTTGCCAAAGCTGGAACAACTATCCGGCTTGCCGGTGAGAGCAGCCCGGTTGGGCTGATACGGCGTGTAAATATAGAGCAAAGCCGTCGCCGTATTCTCGATATACACTTTGCTTGAACCGCAGGCAGCATTGGGATTAAACCGAATTGAATTCACATGCTGCGCGGAAAACTGGTACTGGCCAGGGTTGGCGCGATAGTACTGAAAACGCCTGGCCGCGCCAAATACTTGATTGAAAAATCCCGCATATTTCTTATCGCAAGCCGCATTATCCGGGCAGTTGAGTCCCATAGCAAAGCGATAATTCTTCTCCTGCGGGTTCCTCATCGTCACCACGCCCGACTCTTTTTGCAGTAAAACGAGCAGCGCGCGCGGGTTGATATGGCAGCTGCGTGCGGCTGCCATGATCACTTGCGCACCCGTTGCAACGGGCGAAGCGGCTTTGCGATTTTCCGTACTGGTAATCTCGGGCGGAGTGTAGGCGGAACACAGCTCGTCCTTCTCCTCAGCGTGCACCTCGAAACGGTGGCTTTTCACGCACCACTCGCCCTGGCAATCTTGGCCTTGAGTGTTGAGGAAAGTTTGAACCTGCTCCTCGTCCATCGCCTTGTCGTTGAAGAAAAGATTGTCAGAAATGATGTAGCCGGGGTTGAAAGAGTAGAGCCTGGCATCGCTATTTTGCTGGGCAACCAGCGACTTGACCTGCTGGATATTGCTGAAAACGAAGACGCCGACCATCGCCAAAACGAGGATCAGGCTGACCAGAAGCCCGGTGCGCACGCCTGGGGAAAGCCTTGAGGTTGCCACAGAAGCGTTGGCATTGCGCGAGAGTGAGCTGGTGCGAGTGCCCCTCGAGTTGCGCGGCGAACGAGGCTTGCGAGGAGCTCGAGAATTATGCGGTACGCGGGAATTACGGGGGCCGTTGGAATTACGGGGTGCGCGAGGCTTACGCGAAGGAGTCGACCTGCGCGAGGAGCGAGGTTTGGCCTGAGTACGACCCGCGCCCGTCCTGCGTGAAGTATGTGCTTGCTGCGACTTCTTCGATACCATGGCCCCATTATCCCACAAAAGAAATCCCCGACTCTCATCCTGCGCATTGGGTCACAGTATGAAAGCCGGGGAAGAGCTATAGGAGATTATCAGTGCGCGCAAACTCTCAGCTGAGAGGAATAAACAGCGCTGATAATCTTGAGAAACTCATCAGTCGTTGATGACGGATGGGGTTTCACGCTTCTCGTCGACGACCAAGTAAACGGTCAACAACAGGGAAACGAGAGTGAAGGCCAAGCCGACGCCAGCGAATGGCAAGTAAGAAGAAGTGCCCTTCTCCAGCGAGTTACCCACCTGGGTGCCCACAAAGTTACCAGCGTTGAGCGTCAAGTTGAACAGAACGCCACCAGCAAGGCCGCGAGCAGTCAGATCGTTCGCCACCATCAAGCCTGGAGTACCGGACACATAGAACAGGGACGCGGTAATCAGGAAGGTGAGAACGTAAGTGAAAACGGCCGAATGAGGGGCGATGAGCCACAAGAGAGCCAAAGCAACGCTCTGCCAAGTCAAACCAATGAGCAAGGAGCGAGCTGGGGAGAACTGGTCAACGAACTTACCAGCCAAGATCGAGCCGACGAACATGCCCAGGCCGGCGACGACCATGAGCCAGATCGTGGACTTCACGCCACCAGCAAAGCCAGTGGAGAAGCCAGCGTCCTTCTGAGCCCAAGCGGAAACGAAGTTGTAGAAGGTGAAGAAGCCCAAGCCACCCAGGAAGGTTGCCACAGCATAAGCCCAGAACGGGACGCGCTTCATAGCGGCGATCAGAGAACCCTTCTTACCAGCTTCGCCCGTCATCGCTGGGATTGCTGGAATGGTGAAGACGCCGAGCAGCAAAGCCAGAACGTTGAGAATGGTGATGATGAGGAAGACGGGAGCCCAACCAATGGTGGAAGCCAAATAAACGCCGAGTGGGATGCCGATGACGTCAGCAACGGTTTGACCGGTGACGACGATAGCGGTTGCAGCGCCTTCCTTGCCTTTGGGGGCAAGCTGAGCGGCGATCAGGGATGCAACACCGAAGAAGGTGCCGTGAGGAACGCCGGCGATGAAGCGGGCGACGAGGAGTGGGGCGAAGGCGGAGGTGCCCACCAGGCCCAACATCCAGGTGAGAAGGTTGCCGACGAGCATGAATACGGCGAGCAGGGTGATGAACCACTTTGCGTTCATCTTGCGGGCGAGAGGCAGGAGAACCAGACCGATGCAGATGCCGATGGTGTAGGCGGCGGTGAGCTGGTTTGCCTGGCCTGCGTTGCCGCCGGTCAAAGCTTGTGCGACGCTGGGCAGCATGCCGACGATGATGAACTGCGACATGCCCAAGCAGAAGGACATAATGCCCAAGCTCATCAGTGGGGTGAGCTGCTCAGAGGTGAAGCTCGAGCGCTCAGCAGAGCTTGCGGAGGTAGTTGAGGTCATGGGTTCCTCTCTGTCTATAGCGAGCGGGCGCCCTCAGTGTGCGAAGGCGCCTGCGTGTAGCTATATCACGTGAAACATTGCCCTGATGGAGGGGCATGCTGCTTCTGCTTTGTATGCCTTGTGTTGGTCCAGTCTTGTCCTCTTCATCTTTTCGCCGTGCTCAAGGCATGCGAAGATACAGTCCCCACAAGGGATGTATCGACGGTGATAAAAGACTGGCGTGCTAGGTGGAAACAGTGGCTGAGACTGTTGACTACCTGTTTTGTGCACAGGGCATCAAGAAAGCAAAAAGCCCACTCTGGCCGCACTGATCTCTGCCGGGTTGCTGGAGCGATGTCTGGGTAGTGCATGAGCGCTACTGGGCATAAAACACAGCATCAGAACGGCGAGAAGCACGGAGAGTGGTGTTTCACATGTAACTGTTCTTGATAGTTCGAGAATAAACGACACCTAAATTTGTGGCTAATTGAGTATTTAGTACAAGAAAGAAAATAAAAAAATTGAGCTGTGGAGTTCATTTTTCGTGGGGTTATTGTTGAAATTACTTCTTTCTTTGCAAACGGTGGTATTTCTTTTCGTGCATTAATTTGTTTTCTCAGCAGGTGAAAAAAATAAGTAAAGTGCGTAAACAAAAAGAAAATTTCCGTTTTTACTTCACTACAACTGAAATATTCGGCGTTTTTACTTTCGGAAAGTCACTTTTTCAGCCTGCTCTGGCCTGTGGTGCTGGTGTAGGGGTGATGCGTCTTCACGTTCTTTTCACCTTTGGGCATAAGGCAGCCACGATGTCACCATGCTGATGCCATTTCCTGAGCTCCCGCCAGCTCGCAAGCTCTTTCCTCGCCCGCAGACTCCCGCCACGCCACAGCCTTGTTCGGCGGGCTCTCGTCGTTAAATGGAAAGCGTGCGCGACGAGCGCAGGAGCGAGACAATAAAGGCGAAGGTACAGATGGCACAGGCGACATCGACACAACAGACGAAGGATCAGCAGAGTGTAAACCCAGAGAGCTCCACCGATCTGGAGACTTTAGCGAACACTGAAAGTCGTGCCGCTCACAACACCGCCGACGAAGAATCCGCCATCATCCCCGGCCGCTTCTGGACCCTACCCGTCATCTGCCTGGTGACGACGAGCTTCGTTCTGGGAGCGAACGAGTTCATCATGATGGGCATTCTGCCCGACATAGCCCAAGGCTTGCATATTTCCCAAGTGCTCGTCGGCAACCTGGTGTCGATTTTCGCCGCAGTGTACGCCGTCGCCTGCCCTCTCGTCGCCGCCTTTTCCGCTAGATTCCAACGAAAACGCATCTACCTGGCCATGGTAAGCGTCTTCCTCATCGGCAACGCGCTCTCTGGTTTCGCGCCCAATTACGCCGTTCTTGCTCTCTCTCGCATGATCGTCGCCCTCGTCGCAGGTGGCTTGGTTGCCGTGGGCATGACCTTCGCCCCTCAAGTCGCTGAAAGCAGCAAGCGCACTCGCTTCATGGCTTGGGTTTTCTCCGGCTTCTCGCTGGCATCGGTGTTTGGCGTCCCCGCAGGCACGTGGCTCGCCCAAAATTTCGGTTGGCGTTGGGCTTTCCACTCCATTACGCTTCTGACCATCACCCTTCTGCTTGTGGACATTGCCGTTCTGCCTGCCAGTAAGCGCACGTCGGCGGTGGGTATTCTTCGTCAATTCCTACTGTTTAGCGACCTTCGCATCCTTTTGAGCTGCGCTTGCGTCATCTTCGGCGCGGCTGCGACCTACGTTTTCTATACGTACATCACCCCGGTATTGACCCAGTTCGCGGGGGTCGCGAAGGCTCGCGTCTCTGTGGTGCTCATTCTTTTCGGCGTGATGGCGCTGTTCTCGAACCTCTACTCGGGCGTGCTCGCTCGTCGAGGGACTATCGAGCAGCCTTTGGGACGCATGTGGAGCTTCTACGCGGTTCAGATGCTCACGCTGGTGCTGTTGAGTGCGGCCTGCTGGTGGGCTCTTCGCAGCTCGTCTGTACTCGCGCATGGAAGCGTTTTCGTGTTGGTGATGGCTTTAGGCTTCCTGATTTACCTGCAAAACTCACCGTCCCAGATCTGCTACGTCGACTCTGCCCTCCAAACTCACCCTGGCTCGCTCAACCTGTCGAACTCGCTCAATTCGATGAGTTTCAACACGGGCATTGCGCTGGGTGCTGCAGTTTCTGGCGTGGTGTACGACCATGTTGGTTTGACTGCTTTGGGAGCTTTTGGCGCAATCTTCGCTTTCCTGGCTGCTCTCTCTTCTCTCGCCCTTCTCCAGATTGGCAGGTCGATGAGAGCTTCGCGTTGATCGCAGATTCGCATATACGAATAAAACGTTGCCATCGCAGTTGTTGATTAACCTATAAATAATTTCATCGAAAATTAAAATCTTCGAATAGCCGAAGAAAACAGCAACATCACTTGAGATCATCACGGTACCTCATCATCCCGAGCCAGTTGGTGTTCTCCAGCGCTGATTATTAGTTATATTGATGGCTGATTGACAACGGTTTCACTGAGAAAGTGTGTGACCGCTCACAATTTCTCCTCGACACGCCGTTGGTATAACAACTTTCCGTATTTCGGAAATCGTGTTTTACGGAAAGAAAAGCTACTCTCGTCTCAAATCTGTTGACTACGTTTGCAAGAATAAATAATTCGATCGTAAACTCTCCCTTGATCCGCATTGCGGGGGTGGGGTATTCTCAATGACGTAGGCAGAGTTTTTCTTCTTGTGGCAGTGATGCCATAGGGGCTATTCCCTGCGAAATCAGTGTATTCCTTGCCCAGGGAAGAGTGTATTCAAAGGAGATGGGGTGCGTATGCATCACAGTAGTACCCCTCGCAACTTCTTGAATGCATCCGTTTGCAAGACCCTTCGTGAGAAAGGTCATTCCCTTCTGGCTGCTCTCTCGGTTATTGCACTTTCCTGCGCTACTTTCGTCAACTATGCCAATGCCGATACCGTTCTTGGAGCCCTGTGCGATTCCAGCGAAGAGCTGCATATGAACATCGATACCGGCGGCACCCTCGACTCCAAAGATCAACATGTTGCAACTTATGTGGGTAAAGACATGGTGATCGGAAATCTCGAGAATACGAACTGGGAGTCTGCAACCGTTCCGAATGGCTCATACGCGGCGGAAGCAGAGGGAACGACACTGGTGTCTGGTGATCTGATCGCCAACCCGCTCAAAGGCTTCTTCACTTTTGGCATCGTTGCCTTCGGTTCACAGTCCTTGCCAGACGATGGTTCTACCATCCTCGCAGTCGGCGGAAGGACGAACACACTTTCGCGCAATGCACAAGCCTCTGATGGCCCTGTCACCCATGTGCAAGCATGGAACGCTGGTATGGGCATCAAAACTGGTGATTCTCAGGGAAACAACAATCACTTGTTTAATGCTCTCGTAGCCGGTCCGAGTACCGATGTGTGGGGCAAGAAAGGCACCCCATCTCTGCGCCAGTACACCGCCCAGAATGGCCCGTTGACCTTCAACGATGCCAATCCGCTCTCCCATGTGGTGCTCGCTGGAAAAACACAAGACCTGACGAATGCTGACGATGAGGTCATTACGCTATCGACTTCCCTCAAAGATCTCACCGCGAACGGCTTCGCCACCACCGGAATCGCTCCTGCTGAAGATGTGACGTACTACAAGTACAACTACAGCTCAGCAGACGGAGTTAAAGAGCCCAAAATCTCGTATGCTCTGCACTTCGACGGCCCACAAAACCCAGCAAACGCAGAAAAAGTACTCTACCTCACTGGAGATGGTGCTTCGAAACTGCAAGTGTTCTCTCTCACTGCCGATCAGCTCAACTCTGACGGTTACCGCGGTTTGGACCTGAGCTTCTCCAACATCCCTGAAAACGCCTCCGTTGTTCTCAATGTCAAGGGAAAGAACATCTCCTGGCATAACGGCTGGCGTGTGTGGTGGGATGGCACGCAAATCGGCAACGGTTACTCCGACTCCGTGCCATCCGCCATCCAAGACCTGTACGCACAGGTCGGCCAAAAACTGCTGTGGAACTTCGTCGACGCTGATAATCTCACGATATACGGCGGAAAAACCACCAACGCGAGCGCGAACAACGGCTTGACCAGCAGCGACGACCCAGCGGCGGCCCTCCTGGGCTCGGTGATCGTTCCTCACGGCAACTTTGACGACCACGTCACCACCAACGGGCGTGTGTGGGTGACGGGCAACTACCTGATGAACACGCCTACCCCAGCCTCACAAAAGGTCGGGGGAGTGGTCAGCGCTTCCGTGCTCGACATGGATGAGGAACGCCATGTTCTGCCATGGTCGGGCGCAGTGACTAACACCTGCTCTTCTATCGAATGGCGCAAGACGGACGACAGTGGCATCCAGCTTCTGCCTGGCTCCTCGTGGAATATTTACACCACCCGTGAATCTGCTGAAAGCAACGGCACCGCGCTTCTTTCCGTCACTGATAACGGTGAAAACGACTGGAGCTCCGAGCAAGGCCACCTGCTCGTGCAAGGCCTGCGCCCTAACGCTACTTACTTCGTGAAGGAAACCACAGCCCCTGAAGGCTATTTGGTGAACACGAATATTTACGAAGTGACCACCACTCTCACCGGTAACGACGTCAACGAAGTGCCTGGCGACGCAGTGAGTGCTGACGGCTTCCACTACATCGCCGACCAGGAGAACCATGTGTCCTGGTACAAGGCCGATGCTGATAATCATGCGAAACTCTTGGCCGGGGCGACCTGGAAGGTGACCAACACTACGACGGGCGAAGAGTGGACCGTCACCGACTCGACCCGCACCATCTCTTCAGTCAGCGCAACTATCGACGATAAGCAAGGCAAAGTGGGAGCAACAACCCATGCGCATGCCAGCGTCGAAGGGCAAAACCACGAGCTCCTCCCCGATGAGCCCATTAGTTGGGTGAGCTCCGACACCAATGTCGCCGTAGTCGAGCCCGATGGCACTGTTCACGCTATTGCCCCCGGTATGGCAACTCTGACCGCCCGTGCCGGCGATAAGAAGGCTGTCGTTATGTACAACGTGTTGGGTGACGGGCCAGTCAAGGTCGACCCCGACGTGATGTGCATCGACGGCTCGAAATTCATGCTTCCGGGTACCACCCAGCAGATGCTTTTGCACTGGGCTGACGGCTACGCCGACCCTTCCGTGGCCAAGTGGAGCAGCTCCGACCCTCAGATTGCCAGCGTCAACCAGAACGGTGAAGTGACGGCGATCAGCGAAGGTATGGTGATTATCACCGCCGAATACAACAACTGCACCACTCAGCTCGCCATCCAGGTCGGCAACCCTGCTCAGGCCAGCCAGCCGGAAAACCAAGTGACGCTGTACTACCAAAAGTCGCGCACCAACTGGCCAAGCTATTACATCCACTACACCACTGACGGCACTACGTGGACGACGCAGGCTCAGCCGATGCAGGAAGCGTGCGCTGGTTGGGTTTCCTACACTATTGAAAAACCTGCCAGCATTGGGTATGCGGTGTTCACTGATACCCCGGGGCTCAAGGACGGGCACTGGGACAATAACGGTAGCTCGAAAGGCAGTTACACCATCGACCCGACCTGGCCAGTAACTGTTCTCTCCCAAGGCAGTAACACTATTACACATACGAACCCCTGCTCTGCGGCAGTCGAATCCATCGAGATTACCAGTGACAAGCTAGTCAACGGCGAAATCGGCCTGTACTCCGGTCAAGTCATCTCCCTAGGCCGCAAGGTCAGTCCAGATTCCATGTCCAACATTCAGGTGACGTGGAAATCTTCCGACCCTACTGTGGCAACCGTCAACTACGCAGGCAATGTGGTGGCTAAAACCCCTGGTCAAACCACCATCAGCGCAACTGCGGGCAAGAAGAGCGCCAGCATTCTCGTCACCGTTCAGGACCCTCCCAGCAAGGGCATTCGCATCACCGGTTCGACCATGATGTTCGTGGGCCAAAACCAGATGATGGCAGCTGTGAAGAATGGCAGCCCGCTGCAAGGAGCGTCGTGGACGAGTTCTGATACTGCTGTGGCTACTGTTGACCCACAGACCGGCGCAGTGCATGCTGTTGCTCCGGGCGTCACCACCATTACTGTGACTGCTGCTAACGGCACGCAGGGAACGATTCTGTGCGTGATCTCTGGGCTTCCGGTGCTCGCAGATATGAACGCTCAGCCGGGTCATGTCAGCGTCGCTGGTTTGCAAGATGGCGATTACGTCGTCGAAGAAACCCTCGCTCCGAATGGTTACGCGCTGAGCAGCACCCCTCGCCGCTTCAGCATTATCAACGGCCAGTTGAGTGTGACCGATGCTGGTGACACCTCTGGCGCTGATAGTTCGGTGCTGGCAGATAACAACAACTCTCCGATCGCCTTCCTCGATACTCCTACTTCGGTGTCGTGGAACAAAGTAAGCGGCACGGATAACTCGCTTCTGGCAGGCTCTACCTGGTCGATTACCAAGTACACCGATTCCAGCTACACCACAGTGGATAGCAAATCCGGTTTTGGTAATCAAGGGGTGTTGAGCGTTACGGAAAGTAGTGGCGAACCGGGCAACTTTAGGGTTACCGGCTTGCTCAACGGCTTCTACCGCTTGAGCGAAACCCAAGCCCCAACCGGCTATGAGCTCGCGGCCAAGCCAACCGACTTTGAGATTAACAATGCTCAAGAGAAGTTGACGAATATCGTTCTGGGTAATCTGAAGAACTCCGAGAAGCCAGGCAGCGCAACGTGGAAGAAGAGCGATGACAAGGGAACTCTTCTGCCAGGTTCGCACTGGAAGCTCACTATGAAGCGTAGCTATACCGACGCTGCTACCGGCGTGACGCACCATGAACTGTTGGTGTGGAACGTCGTGGACGCAACGGGGAGGGGTTCTGAGCCGGGTTCGCAGTCAGGCTCTGCTTCTGCTCACGCGTGCGAGGCTGTTGCTCCAGAAACGAGCAGCGACAAGCACGACGGCGAAGTGAGCGTGACCACCAGCAAAGAAGGCGTTCTGTGCGACGAGGACGAGCGGGACGGGATCTTCTCGGTCACCGGCCTGCCATGGGGCAGCTACACGCTCGAAGAGACACAAGCCCCTGAAGGCTATTTGGCCACCTCGGAAACCTTCTCTCTCGACGTCACCACTCACACCAGCGCTCATATTGGAGTGAGCGCCGCCCTGGCAGCAGATGCCACGACAAGCGCGGCTGGCTCAACCACCGACAAGGCGAGCGCCGACAGCTCTGACAAGGCTGCTACCGAGACGAGCAGCTATAGCGCGCACATCGATTTTGGAAGCATTACCAACACGAAGAAGTGGTACGTGCTTCCGCAAACAGGCTCGCTTCCGGGCCAAGCAATAGCAGTTGTGGTTGCAGTGATCTTGTTGATCCTGGGAGCGTGGCTGTATTCAGATTTGTCCTCAAAGATGGGGAAAGGGAGGAATTAACTATGAAAGCTACGGTGTGGAAGAAAGCCGTGACCATGATGGTCGCTGGCATTGCCACTCTCGCCATGGCTGGCACCGGCGCTCTGAGCGCACAGGCCGCTGAACAGCCCAGCCTGACGCTGACCAGCACGACGGACCTCACAGGCCGCACCTTCGAGGCATGGGAGCCAATCCTCATCGACAACACTGCTACTTCGGACTCTGCTGATTCCTACCAGCTGAGCATCAACACTGGCTATGAAGAGGCTGTCAAAGCAGCGGCAATCGACGCCAAGCTCACCATCGACGGTAGCAAGGCCATCACCGCAGAATCGTCCTCTGCTGACGTTTTGCAGGCAATCTCCTACCTGGGCGGCGCAGAAAAGGAAAGCGATGTCGACGCCAACAACGTCTACCGCACCTTCGCCGACTCCCTGCTCAAGCAGATCGAGGCTAAGGGCATCGAATCCACCGTCAAGTCGGATGCCTTCGTCCTCTCTGACGACAAGCTTTCTGTAAAGGCAAGCCTTCCTTCCAACGGCTTCTACCTGGTGAAGGAAACCACTGCCGCTGACCCAGCAGCCCCATCTACCAAGGAAAACAATTCTCCAGTCTCTCTCGTGATTACCACTCCTGTTTCCAAGGATGTGAGCGTGGAACTGAAGAGCTCCACTCCAGAAAGCCACAAGAACATCGTGGACGTTGCTGAGAACGGTACGATCTCTCACCAGCACAAGGCAGACACTGCCCTTGAGAACACGGCCGTGCACTACGAGCTGACCTTCTACATTCCTTCGTCCTGGGCTTCTCAGTACACCTACAAGGGCTTCTGGTTCACGATGAGCGATACTATCTCCAAAGGTTTGACCTTCGACAAGGTTGATTCTGTCAAGGTGGGTGACGACTTCGCTCCTTCTGCTTCTGATGCCGACTTCTCTACCTACACCACGCCTGAAATGCAGGTTTCTGGCCAGTCTCTGAGCATGAACTTCGGTGACCCAACGGCTGCTGATACGACAAATAACATGAAGAACCTCGAGCTCGCTGGCAAGTGGGTGAAGGTTTACTACACTGCTCACCTCAACGACAAGGCCATCATCGCTTCCACTGGTAACGACAACGATTACGACGTCACCTACCAGCACGACCCTCAGTCTGCTACTGGCGGTGAGAAAACTCCAAAGGAGCACGCTTACCTCTACAGCTTCCAGATTGTGATGAACAAGGTTGACGGCAATTCCAACGACAAGCTCGCCAACGCAACCTTCTCCGTTCTCACCAAGCAGGGTGACACCTCTTCGGCTCTCAAGTTCAACGCTGACCCAGCGGCCAAGAACCACTACGATTACAACCCAGAAGGCACCCTCACCGAGGTGAGCACTGATGCCGAAGGCAACCTGGTGTTCGAAGGCCTGAAGGAAGGCACTTACTACCTGCACGAGGTCAACGCTCCTCAAGGCTACAACCGCTTGGGTGCTGACGTTCAGGTTGAGGTGAAGGCCACCAACAAGGATCAGAAGGATAAGCTCGCCCGTCAGGACATGCCAACTCCTTACGAAATTCACTACACCGTTAACAACGTCGATGCTGGTTCCGTCACCGTCAAGAACTACAAGGGCTTCCTGCCTCGTACCGGTGGCTTCGGCATTGCTGTTCTCGTCGTCGCTGGTATCGCTCTGGTCGCTGGTGGCGTCATGATGCTTGCTCGCAAGCGCGCTTAAGATGAGCACTGCAAGTGAGCTCCGGACGATGACTCTGCCACGTCCGGATCGTTCTTCAGAGCCAGGCGCGGGGCCTGAGCTCTGGTGAACACGAAACGAGGAGGTGTGTTATGACTGATCGCACTCAGCCACACGCATCTCCTCGTTTTTCTCTGCGCACCCTCATTGCCATTCTCATCATGCTGGCAGGCTTAAGCTTGCTGCTCTACCCGATTGTTTCCCAGTCGATTTCAGCATTGGATGAGGCCTCAGCCGTCGCCCATTATGATGATGCGGCCGCGAAGCTTGGCCACGAGCAGCGAGAAAAAGTGTTGCAAGCAGCTCGAGACTATAACTACCGCTTAAGCGTGGGTAAAACTCCTATTCCGAGCTTGTACGATGAGCATTACCAAAACGACCGAGAGTATATGTCTCAGTTGAGCGTGAAAGGTTCTGCTGACGCGCTCTCCGTTATCGCCACACTCGAGATTCCTAAAATTTCTGTTAATCTGGCGATTCGCCGCGGAACTACCGTACAAACCCTCTCTTCTGGCGCTGGCCACCTGTACGGAACCAGCCTGCCGGTGGGAGGAAAAGGCTCCAACAGCGTGATTGCTGGCCACCGCGGCCTGCCGAACGCCTTGATTTTCACGCGCCTCGATGAGCTGAAGAAAGGCGATTACCTTTTCATTCACGTGCTGGGGGAGAAGCTCTCCTACCGCGTTGACAAAATGTGGGTGGTCGGCCCGCAGGACACCACTCATTTGGGCATTACTCCGGGCAAGGATTACGTCACTCTTCTCACCTGCACGCCTTATGGTGTCAACTCGCATCGTCTGCTCGTGCGCGCCGAGCGGGTGAGTGATTCGGCTGCGAGGGTGCAAAGCGATGACGGCATTTACCCGAGCTGGGTGTATACCGGGCTCGTTGCTGCAGCGGTGATGATTGTGGGCTGTGGTATCGCGGCTCGTCGCAGCAGGGTTCGCTATTCTCGTCGCAGCGCAGCGGCGCATAGTGCGCAGTGATAATCTCAAGCCGCTGAGAAATTCCAACCCAAGCCAGCCGCCAGAAATCGGCTGCCACAAGCCAGCCATCGGTAAGACGGCGGGAGCTGCACCTACACTAGAAGTATGCGAAAGATTGGCATTATTGGAATGGGAAATGTGGGCGCCGCTGTTGCCCACCAACTGATCGCCAGCCAGATGGTGGACGATCTCGCGCTGTACGACATCAATGAGGCGAAGGTTAACGCCGACGCTCTCGACTTCCAAGACGCGCTGGCAAACCTCGAAAACCATGTGAACATCACGGTGAACGACTGGTCTCAGCTGCGCGATGCACAGATCATCATCTCCACGCTGGGCAAGATCAGCCTGACGATGGAATCCAAGTCGGACCGTTTCGCTGAGTTGCGCTACACGCGCAAGGCTCTCGGCGACATCACTGCGAATATTCGCAATTCGGGCTTTAACGGCGTGCTCGTCGTGGTGAGCAACCCGGTGGACGTGATCACCGCCCTCTACCAGGAGCTCACTGGCCTGCCGACCTCCCACGTTCTGGGCACGGGCACCCTGCTTGATTCCGCGCGTATGCAGCGCATCGTGGGCGAGCAGCTTGGTGTTGACCCTCGTTCCGTGTCGGGCTACAACCTGGGTGAGCATGGCAATTCGCAGTTCACCGCGTGGTCGACGGTTCGCGTGCTCAATCAGCCAATTACTGAGCTCGCCAAGAAGAATGGTTGGGATTTGGAGCATTTTGCTCAGCTTGCTCGTGAGGGTGGTTTCGCCGTCGCTTCGGGCAAGCATTACACGAATTATGGTGTGGCTGCCGCTGCATGCCGCATCGTTTCGTGCGTTTTCCAAGATTCTCACACCGTTTTGCCGGTCTCTCATTACCGTGAAGATTACGGCGTTTACTTGAGCTACCCGGCTATTGTTGGTCGCACTGGCATTGTGGCGACGACTGAGCTTGCGCTTACTGCCGAGGAAAAGGCGAAGATGGAGAGCTCGGCCGAATTCATTAAGGAACGAGTCGCTGGCTCGAGGGACTAGAGTTTCTCAAGATTATCACTGCTCTTCATCGCTCGTGTGAGCGTATTCGGCAGTGTGTTACTGCTGCGCAAGCCTTTCGGTTTGCGCAGCTTTTGTTTTCTGCGGTTTGGTTGCCGTAGCGCGGGCTCGATGTGGCCTCAGACTTGCGTGGGAACTCGTGGAGGGTGCTGGTTTCAGAGGTGTTGTGCTAGCTCAATCGAACCGGTGAGATACTGAACGTATTGTCAGTGGGGTACTTCAATTGCCTATCAGGGTATCTGGTAAGAAGGGTATGAATACGGACGGTTTGAGACGTATTGGCTGAGAGATGGTGAAATAAAGGCGGAAATAGGCGATGAACACTTTGACAAGTAGGGCGATAAAAGCCGTATGATTTTGTACGAACTGTCAAAGACACGCAATAAAAAGGCGTAATTACAAGGCTAGTTACAGACTAATGAACATTTCATCGATAAACGCCAACAAACACTTGACCATTTTATGTTGAATTTGGTTCAATACTGAAAGGCAAAGGAGCAATGAAGCTCCTAGTTTTCAGAACGTATTTCTTCGTTCTGCTCGAGCGCGGGCTGCTGGGCAGAAGAGAGGCGAAGAAGGATGCTGAAAACATAATTGAAGATGGAGGGAAACTCAAAACTGAAGACGAAAAACTGAAGAGAAGAAGAAAATTCAACTGCCGAAAATTGAAGAACACCGCACGGTGAAAAAACTGAAGAACACTGATAACTGAAGAACACTGATAACTCAAGAAACAGATAACTGAAGAACACTGAACTTTCGTAAGAGAAGAAGAAAGTGAAGTTGCGCAGAGAAAACTGCTCGTGGCTTGAGAACCCACACATGCAGTGCGTAACACACAGAGGATCATTCAGATGAAACGGGAACCGAAAGGTTCCCGTTTTGCGTTCTACACCAGTGCCTTGCGGGAAATGGGCAGATACAAAAAAGGCGGCTGCGTATGCAGCCGCCCTCATCAGCCTGATAATCTCAAGCCATATAGCTCGACTTGGCCAAACTCAAGCCAGCAAACTGAACTGTTTTAAGCGCAACGTGGCGAAACCCAACTTAGTCAAGCTCAAACTTGCCCGTGTACAGCTGGTAATACTCACCACGCTGAGCGATCAGCTCCTCATGAGTACCGCGCTCCAAAATGCGACCATGCTCCAACACCATGATGAGGTCCGAATTACGAACCGTAGACAGGCGGTGAGCAATAACGAACACCGTGCGGTTCTTCATCAGAGCATCCATACCCGACTGAACAATCTCCTCTGTACGAGTATCGATCGAAGAAGTAGCCTCATCCAAGATCATCGCCGGCGGATCGGCGACAGCAGCGCGAGCAATAGAAATCAACTGACGCTGGCCTTGAGAAAGGTCATCACCAGAGCCAGAAAGCCACGTGTTATAACCCTGTGGAAGCATGCGAATGAAGCCATCAGCATTTGCCAAGTTTGCAGCAGCGATGCACTCTTCATCCGTTGCATCCGGCTTACCGTAGCGAATGTTATCCATCACCGTTCCTGTAAACAGGTTGACGTCCTGAAGAACCAAGCCCAAAGAGCGCCGCAGATCAGGCTTAGCAATGGAGCGAATATCGATGCCATCGTAGAGAATCTGGCCAGAGTCGAGGTCATAGAAGCGGTTAATCAGGTTGGTAATCGTCGTCTTACCAGCACCTGTCGAACCCACCAACGCGACCTTCTGGCCTGGTTTCGCCTCCAAAGTGATGTCATGAAGAATCTGCTCACCAGGAACGTACGAGAAGTTCACATCCTTAAAGGTGATGTGGCCTTGCAAAGGAGCATAAGCCATACCAGGCTGAGCATGCTTATTCGCCTTTGTCACAAAGGAAAGATCAGCAGCATTCTGATCCACCTTCACACCCTGAGGAACCTTCCATGCCCACGTATCCGTGTGGCGGCTGGTTTCACGAATTGAACCATCCTCTTCAACAACAGAGTTGACGAGAGTGACACTGCCATTATCCTTCTCAATCGGCTCATCCATCAGCTCGAAAATGCGGGAAGCACCAGCCATCGCCATCATGATGGAAGCAACCTGCTGGAAAATCTGGCCAATCGGGTTGATGAAGCCGCGCGACAGCTGCAAGAAGCCAATCACCGTGCCGATCGTCATCGGAGCAATACCCGTCAGCGTGAGGTTCCAGCCTCCGCCCATAGCCATCGAACCAGCGACGACAGCCAAAATAACGTAGAGCAAGTAACCCATGTTGTTGACGAAAGGCATCATGGAGTTGCCAATAGAATTGGCGTGAACAGCGGAACGGTACAGCTTCTCATTATGCTCGTCAAACTGAGCGAGGGTAGCGTCCTCATGGGTAAACACCTTGACGACTTTCTCGCCCTTAATAGTCTCCTCCACAAAAGAGTTGACCTGGCCTAAATCATTCTGCTGGTCAACAAAGAAGCCAGAAGCAAGCTTCATAGCTCCCTTGGAAACCCACATTACAATGGCCACAAAGACTACCGAAATGATAGCCAGTGGAACCGAGAGGATGAGCATGGCAACAAAACTGGCAACAAACTGCAGTGCCGAGTTCAATACATTCGGGAAACTCTGCGAAATGGCCTGACGCAAAGTATCTGAATCATTGGTATAGCGCGACATAATATTGCCGTGACCAGTGGAATCAAAGTAACCGATCGGCAACTGTTGCATGTGGTCAAACATGTCGTCGCGAATCGTCTTCAGTGTTCCCTGCTCAACCTGAATAATCACCAGGCGAGAAATGAGCTTTGCTGCGGCGCAGACGAACAAAATCGCACCAATACTGAGCAAGAAACGACCCAGCGGTGCAAAATCAGGATGCTGCTCTTTCAAAAGCGGCATAATGTACTGATCAATCAAGTTCTTCGATACGATCGACACCAGAGCAGAAGCGCCTGCATCCATCGCCAAAGTCACGACGAAGATGACGATGCGCAGCTTGTCCTTGAGAATGTAGCTCATCAAACGCTTGAAAGAACCAGCGTGCACGCGCGAGTTTGCAGCAGCACGGTCGCGGCCACGAGGACCTTTGAAATCAGGGGCGCCACTTTCTGCGTCAATTGCAGGGTTACGACGCTTATTGACCAACTTTCCATGGCGATTCATCGTAGCTTCAGTCATTCTCACCCTCCTTTGCTGCAATCTCGTTACCGTTCTCATCGATAATTCCCTCTTCGATACCCGCCTGCTTGGCCTCATTTTGCGACAGCCACGTGCTGCGGTAATCCGCAGAGCTTTCCATCAACTCCTCGTGCGTTCCATGAGCAGCAATCATGCCATTCTTCACATAGAAGATCTGGTCAGCACTTTCCACAGAACTCAAACGCTGAGCAATGATAATCTTGGTGGTATTCGGCAGTTCAGTCGCGAAAGCTTGACGAATATCAGCATCCGTCTTCGTATCCACAGCAGACGTCGAATCGTCGAGAATCAACACCTTCGGCTGACGCAAAATAGCGCGCGCAATCGTCAAACGCTGTTTCTGACCACCCGAAACATTCGTGCCGCCCTCTTCGATCATTGTGCCGTACTTCTTCGGCATTTCCTGAACGAAGTCATCAGCATGAGCGAGCTGGGCAGCATGACGCAACTGCTCATCAGTGGCATCAGGGTTGCCCCACCTCAAATTCTCAGCAATAGTACCCGTGAACAGAGTGTTCTTCTGCAAAACCATAGAAACAGCGTGACGCAAAACGTCCATATCGTACTCGCGCACGTCATGGCCGCCCACCTTGACAGAGCCTTCCTGCACATCATAAAGGCGAGGAATGAGCTGTACCAGAGAGGACTTTGCCGAACCGGTCTCACCAATAATGCCTACGGTAGAGCCGGAAGGAATATGCATGCTCACATGGTCCACCACAGGAGTACCCGTACCCTTGGCGTCATAACGGAACACCACATCATCAAAGTCCACCGAACCATCAGGAACATCCATTAGGGGGTGCTCAGGGTTTTGCATATCGCTCTTCTCCAGCAAAATAGCTGCCATACGCGAAGCGGACGCACGCGAAATGATAATCATGACGAAAACGCCCATCAACATCATCATCGACATCAAAATGGCAATAGCATACGAGAACAGGGACGTGAGATCACCCGTCGTCATACCCAAAGCCTCATTGTTACCCGAAGCGACAATCTCCTGAGCAGCAACCCACGACGTCATCATAATGATGAAAGCAATACTGATATTCGCAGCTGGATCAATCCAACTCATACGGAACTCAGCCTTGCAAAACAGCTCATAAATACGCTGAGAAATATGCCTGAAAATAGTGGACTGATGAGCCTCACGGTTGAAGCCCTTCACCACTCGAATGCCGTTAATATCCTCTTCCACCGACGAGTTCAACACGTCATAGGTGTGGAACACGCGAACGAAAATAGGATGCACAGAGCCAGCAAGGCTGAGCAACACCACACCCAGAACAATCATCACCGCGATGTAGATTAGCGACAGCTTCGCATTGAGCCTCAAGCACAGAATAATCGAAACGATCATCATCACAGGAGCACGGAAAGCAATGATGAAAATCATCTGAAGAGAATTCTGAACATTCGTCACATCCGTCGTCAAACGGGTGATAATCGAGCCGGTCGAGAAGTGCTCAATGTTGGCGAAGGAGAAAGCCTGAACCTTCTCAAACAGGTCGCGCCTCAAATTCTTCGCAAAACCAGCACCTGAGCGAGCAGCAGTGAAAGCAGCCCCCACACCTGCGCCAATGGAGAGAAGAGCGAGAAGGATGAGAATCAATCCCCAATGCCACACTTCGGCCATGTTGCGAGGAGTGATTCCATAGTCAATCAGGCGAGCCATATAGGTTGGAATCATCAACTCGAAAATAGCTTCGATGATGATGAGAACAGAGGTTATGGCAGCATACTTGCCATACTCACGGAAGCTGGGGAAAAGATAGCGGAAATCCTTAGCGGAACCCTTATCGCGAGTAAACTCTGCTTCCTCGCGGGCAAGAAGCTCCTGAGCAGTTTGAGTAGAACTGCGAGCTGTAAGCTCTTCTTGCTCGTCCTGAATTTGAGAAGCTAAGGCCTTTGTTGCGCTGCTCACTGTTCCTCCTCTCTCATATTCGTCATAGTGTCTCGTTTCTCTGAACTTTCAGCTTTGTCATCGCCTTCAGCGGCCTCAAGCGCTCGAGCCACATTCCGTTTCATGGCCAACAGCGTTTTCGCTGAAGTGGAAATATCCTCGGGGCTAATACCGTCCAACATGGTTTTCCATGTTTGGGTGGCATTCTCACTCATCTGCCGCTCTGTTGTGCAGCCCTTCTGAGTGAGTGTGACGAGGTTAACTCGCGAGTCTGTAGGGTCCTCATGTCTCTCCACCATTCCCAACTCTTCGAGATGGTCGATCACTCGGGAAATAGAGGATCGCGACGACGCTCTATCTGTGGCAATCTGGGTTTGGCTTGCCGTCATCCCAGGCCTGTGACGCAAGTAATACAGCAAGAAAACGCTGCTGGAACCTACCAGGCGGCCATCTTCTGGCATCCGAGCGTCGAGCAGCCTCTTCACGAGCGAGTGAAGAACGTGCATTTGCTTGACGAAGTAGGAGACTGACGGGGAGGTCAAGTCTTCGAAGGCTTCTGGCTCGAGGAATGGTTGGTTGTGAGACTCGGAGGGTTGTGCTGCACTGCTCACGTGCTGCCTCCTTGTACTATTACCTCTCATTTTTTTGTTGCATGTGCAACAATAACTACATTTTGTTGCATGTGCAACATTCTTTCTGAGCGAAACGCGGAGAGAAGTAAAGGAATATTCACACAAAAAGCCCGCACCTGCAGTGACAAGGAAACTCACTTACAGGTACGGGCTTCATGAGAGGAGATTATCAGCGCGGGGTCATCATGCACAGGGGTCATCATGCACAGGGGTCATCACGCACAGGGATCATCATGCACGCAGATTATCAGCGCTGATAATCTCAGTGTTTAACCGAGCATATTGAGATTGCGCTCAATCTCCTCATTCTTCTTGACGTCAGGATGGAACACTGGCAGGCCCTGAGCAACAACCAATTCCACATCGCCCAAGGTGGAGAGGTTTTCCAGCGGGTTCTCATCAGTGATGACGATATCAGCGCTATAACCTTCACGCAGCGTGCCAATCTCGCTGCCCAAGCCAAGAACTCCAGCGTTGACATGAGTTGCCGTGTACAGTGCCTCTGCGGCGGTGTAGCCTGCGTACTTCATGAGCACCTCAAGCTCTCGCCACGTGCCATACTGAGTGACCAACGGCATAGCAGAATCGGTACCCATGCTGACAACGATGCCAGCCTCTTTCGCCTGCTTGAGGCCTGCGAGCATGCCATTTGTGATGTCAGTACCGTTGGCAAGTGGAATGTCATCAAGCTGGGTGACGCTCTGCGGCAGATCGCGCATGGCAACACCTGCCAAAACAGTGGCGTCAAAGCTGGAGAAACCGTGCAAGGCCTTCGGGTTGTTCTTAAACAAGGCGATTGCTTCGTCGTCCAGCTCGCTGCCATGCTCAATAGTGTCAACGCCGGCGCGCAAAGCGTTCTTCACACCGTCCAAACTTTGAGCGTGAGCTGCGACGAGGAGACCATGCTCGTGAGCAATCTCGCAGATAATGGCCATCTGACCTTCGCTCAGCTGAACAGCTCCTGCTTCTCCGCGCTGAGTGGAATCAGTCACGCCGCCGGTAGAAGCGACTTTAATTGCGCTTGCACCCATGGCGATATTGTGATCGACGGCGACGGCAGCATCAGCTTCATCAGCGCACTCGGTAGAAATGAGAGGTGCTCCGTGGCCGCCCACAGCAGCAATAATCGGGCCAGAGGCGAGAACGCGCGGGCCTGTAATGCAGCCTTCCTCTACGAGCTTTCCTACGCGAATAGCGTCATCGCCCAAATCTCCCAGCGTGCGCAGAGTAGTGACGCCGGAGCGCAGCATCGTTTCCAGGTTCTTGAGGCTGAGTGCGAAAGCTGCTTCTCGGCCTGGCTTCGTGTCAAAGAATCGGCGCATTTTCAGCGTCTGATCCTTACTCGTCATTTTTTGCAGCGGCTTGCCGTTGGAGAAGGTGTGCACGTGCAAATTGATCAGGCCTGGGATGGCGAACTTTCCTGTAGCGTCGAGGCGACGATAGCCTTGTGGCAGGGCCGGCTCGATGCTTGCGCTATCGCCAATTTCCTCGATGTTGCCATCAGCGCCGACGACGATCGTCTGGTCAGGGTAGACGCGCACTTTGTTGCGGCGCATGTCCAGCTCGTCTGGCTTGCTTTCCAGGTCATCGACAATGCTCACGTGAGTGATGGCGAAAGGTACGTGCTCTGGCTTTGTGAGGAGCCTCGTCAAGTCGTTGAGTTTCTGCGTCTGGTTGGCGAGCTCAGTGTTGGCATGGCTCAAGGCCAGCTTGGCTTGTTCGCTTGCTTGGCTGAGCTGAGGTTTTGCTTGAGATTGCCAGAACTCGACGGCTTGGTCTCGCAAGCTCGTCAGGAAATCGCTAGCATCTTTACCCAGATCGCTCAAGCTGACATCGGCAAGGTCGTCGTCCATGCTTTCGCCAAACTCCTCGGCAAAGGTGGTGTCGGGCAGGGTTGTGTCAGCAGTATCAGCAGAAGAATTCTTCACGCCATTGTTGGAATTCTGCGCGGTGTTGTCGAGCATAGGCAGCATCCTTCCTTGAAAGTTTTCTTTTTCTCAAGGTTAGTCGCCGTCTGTTACACAAACAACACATTTTGCTGGGTGTGGGCTGGGCGTTGGGTGTGCTGCTGAGTTTACCGCGTTGCCAGGTAGTCCTCCAAAGTCTGTGGTTTGTTGCCGGTGAGCTTCTCGTAGTCGGAGGTGATTTCACCGAGCAAGCCCATGCTTCCGGCTTTATACAAGCTTGCTGACAGTTCAGCATGGTCTGCGGTAACGGCAGATTGCTTCAAACGGGCAATATACTGTTCTGGTTTTGCTGGGTGGTATTCCACAGGTTGGCCCACAACGCCGCTGAGCAACTGGGCAAGCTCGCTCGGTGTATAGGAACGCTCTTGGGTGAGCGTATAAGTTTGACGGTTGTCCTCTTCGCGAGGGTGCAGGGCGAGCTCGGTTATGGCATGGGCTACATCTTTAACGGTGATGAAGCTTAACGGAGCCTGAGAATCTTTACCCATCGGCAAGTCAAGGATGCCAGATTGGCTGACGAAAGGAAGGTCATCGGCAAGCTTGTATGCGTACAGGCCAGTGCGAACAATAGTCCAATCGAAATCTGTTTCTTCAGCAAGGCGACGAGGAAGGTAGCCAAAGTAAGCCGAGCGGAAGAACGGGTTATTGAGCTGGTCGGCAATGAAGCCCACAGAAATAATGCGCGAGACGCTGGCGCGCTTTGCTGCATAGATAAGGTGTTCCAGGTCGTGAACGGCATGGAAAGAATCGGGGTCGTTGGCAGGAATAAAGATGACGGTGTCGCAGCCCCAGAAGGCTGCAGTCAGCATGTTCTTATCAGAATAGTCGACGTGGCCTAGTTGCAAGCCGCGGCCAACGAACTGGGAATCCTTGCTGATGTCGTGAATTCCGAGGTGAATGTCAGAGGCAGGGACTCGGGTGGACATTTCATCGACGAGGGCACTTCCCAAATGTCCTGTCGCTCCTGTGATGAAGTACTTCATAGTCCGTCCTTAATGCTCTGAGCCTGCGTCGTCTTGGGCTTGCGTTGCCTTGAGCTCATGTTGCTTGAGCTAGTGTTGCCTCAGGCTTGTCGCTCTGGGTTACGTTGCTCTGAGCCTGATTCCCTGCTTGTCACGTGCCTTTGTGAGATTACCAGCACGATGACATTTCTGTGGTTCTCTTCTGCTGTGAGTGCCATGTCTCTGTGTTGCTGCAACACGCGAGATGGCTCGGTAGCATTGTGCTTCGCTTTTGTAACGCGAGATTATCGTTCATGTTACATAAGAGGAAAACCGTTTACATTTGGCAGGGCGAGTGAGAGGGTGTCGCCTTGCGCCGACGATTTCTGTAACGTTACACTGATAGAGAAGGAAAGAAGGCGAGCATCAACAAACTGCAGGAGAAAGCAAAGAGAAACTTTCGAAATAGCCTTCTTGCCAGCAACATTGTGACCGTTCACATACACTAGAACCGGTACACATCGCTTCAAACTCATTCAAGGAAGAGTGACTGTAATGACAGATGAGAAGCAAGCAGCCCATTTGATCGTCGATGACGATTTCACAGTAGCTGACGTTGACCCTCGTGTGTTCGGCACCCTCGTCGAACACCTCGGCCGCTGCGTTTACGGCGGAATTTACGACCCTGAGAGCGAATACGCCGACGAAGACGGCTTCCGTAAGGATGTTCTCGACCTCGTGCGCGAATTGGGAGTCACCACTGTACGCTACCCAGGCGGCAACTTCGTCTCCGGCTACCGCTGGGAAGATGGCGTTGGCCCACGTGACCAGCGACCTCACCGCCTTGACCTGGCCTGGCACTCCACAGAGACCAACGCAGTCGGCCTGCATGAAATGGAGAACTGGCTGCATAAAGCTGGCGAAAAGAATGCAGAAGGCCAAGGAATCGGCCGTCCGCTGGAAATGATGGAGGCTGTCAACCTCGGCACGCGCGGCTTGGAAGATGCGTTAAACCTCGTCGAATACGCCAACATCCCCGGTGGAACAGAGCGCTCCGAGCAGCGTCGTGCCAATGGTGCAGATGAACCATTTGGCATTAAGTTGTGGTGCTTGGGCAACGAGATGGATGGTCCATGGCAACTCGGTCATTCCAGTGCAGAAGAATACGCTTCCAAGGTTCAGCAGGTTGCTGCTGGTATGCGCCAGATTGATCCTTCAGTTGAGCTCGTCGTCTGCGGCTCCTCTGGCCATGGAATGCCTGAGTTCTCCCGCTGGGAGGGAACTGTTCTCGACCGCGCCTATAACAACGTCGATTTCGTCTCGTGCCATGCCTACTACCACATGGTCAACGATGATCTGGCGAGCTTCCTGGCATCCGGCGTTGATATGGATGGCTTCATCGCTGATGTGAGCGCCAGCATTGATGCCGCTAAGGCTCGTGCGAAGAGCAACCATCAGGTCAACATTTCCTTCGACGAGTGGAATGTGTGGTATATGGATTCTGAGCCCAGCAAGGTTCCTTCTGGTATCGACAACTGGCCAGTCGCTCCACACTTGTTGGAGGATGTGTACTCCACGGCTGATGCTGTTGTGGTGGGCGACTTGCTCATTACCCTGCTCAAGCATGCTGACCGTGTTCGCGCTGCTTCTATTGCTCAGCTCGTCAACGTGATCGCTCCGATTATGGTTCCTGCCCAGGGCAAGGCTTACCGTCAGACGAGCTTCTTCCCCTTCGCTCAGACTGCTCAAGCAGCGCAAGGTGCTACTGTTTTGCGCCCTCGTTTGAGCACCTCTCACGTGTCGACGGATAAGTACGGCGAGGTGGACGCTCTTGATACTGTCGCTCTACGTTGCTCTGACGGTTCGCTGGCTGTTCTGGCTGTGAATCGCAACACGGAAAAGTCTCTCGATTTTACCGTGAGCGTGCCCGGTGCAGTTCAGTCCGCGTCTGCTCTCACGCTGCATGAGGACGATTGGTCGTTGGCTAACACGGACGAGCAGCCAGAGCGCGTTGGCTTGAAGGAGAACTCTTCTGTCAGCGTTGAGGCTGGTGAGAAGAGCTCGGAGGTGAGCGTGAGCTTGCCTGCTGTTTCGTGGACCATTCTTCGTGTTCGTTAAGGTTTATTTCTCCAGATTGTCAGTCTGATGAAACAAAAGGGAGCTCACAGCACTTCTGCTGTGAGCTCCCTTTTTCAGGTTCAGATGTGCGATGAGAGACTTCTCCTTCACAGGAGCACACATCTGTACCTGGGAGGCCGGGTGGGAAGAAGGAAAGAACCCAGCTCTCGAGTCTGCGAGTGAAATTACTGGTGTTCGTGATTAACCGCTTATTCCTAGTATGATGATGCTGGCATATCATGCTTACGCATCATGCTGGCACATCATGCTTGTGCTAGGAATGTGGCATGTAATTTCTCTCTGATTCTTAGTAAAATAAAGAGTTATTTTCTTGGCATATAGCAGTGAAACAGTTCGAAAAGTAACTATATAATTCGATGAATATACGGCAATGGCAATCTGGGAAGTGCTGAAAAGAATTCTTTCCTTACCATTTTTCTCAGGCAACATGATTGCTTTCCTCAGTAAAATATGAGAACGTACATACGAGAGAGAACGTTCCTTTCAGGCTTATGAACAAGTGATTGCACACTTTCACAGTCGTGAGGAGCGCTGAAGAAAGAGAAAATGAAGCACAAAGGGAGAAGTGTCCCTTCTTTTCACTGCGCTCAAGGAGCAGATGATGAATCTGAACACAGTGTGGAAGCGTACAACTGCACTCATAGCTGCATTTGTCGCAGTCATTACGCTGATGACTTTCGCTATGCATACCTCTTTCCGTGCCTTCGCTGCTGATAATAATAGTTCTTCAGTGAAAGCAATTCCTTGTGGGGCCCTCCTTGATAGCGCTGATGCGAGTGCTTCCGCCGCAGATAACGAAGTGAAGATTGCTTATAACCAATCCTCTCCGAACTATGATCTGGGCTTGAATCAGTTCGACTACACAATGAACTTCTCTGTCTCCACCTCTCAGATTCGCAAGAATGCTTCCGTCTGCTTCACTATTGATGGCAAGAATGCCAAATATGTGGACGGTTTTAGCGTTCGAAGCCTCGAAGGAGCCACAGTAGCCTGGCCGAGCGATGTGAGCCAAGGCTACGATGAGCAAACAGACACGTACTATTACCGTGTTTCTTTCCCCAACGACCTCGCTCAAGGCACGTCGATTGAAGGAAACATCAATATCAGCTTCAAGGACGGCTACCCGACAATTTGGAGTGAGGCGCCGCTGCACGCCTACTTTGCTGACGCGACGACCAATGGTGCGTTTATTGAACAGAAAGGCTCTCCACTCAAGCATCGCTTCCGCTATGGTGATTACGCAGCTTCTCACTTTTCCAAGTTTGTGAATGCCGCATATGGCAGCTCTCAAGCTACCAATACGCAAGAAATTCAGGTAATCGGCGGTAATGGCGAGGCTTCAACTAAGCCTCGTACGGGCATTCATTACATTCCTGCGAGCTCTGCGCGCCCGGTGAAGTACACGTTCACTGGCCGCTCCATTTACTATGCCATCGACAAGATTGTCATTACTGATAATCTTCCAACATATACCGATAAGGATGGCAAGCTTCGTCATGCAATTTTGCAATGCCCGACAGCGGAGGATACTTCTGGCACCAACATGGCGGGTTCGACTCCCAGTGACTGCATCAACGACAAATGGGTTGTCGATGAGAAAAAAGGGACAGCGACACTGACGTTGAGCGCTGACGATGCCACACTTGCAGCTCAAGGCAAGAATGTTCTTTTCGAGAAGCTCAAATCCTCTTCTCTTTATCTTGCTTTCCCTGACATCCGGCTTGATAAAACTTTCGACGATGAGTATAACCCAGGAATCAAGCGCTACTATATGGAAATCTCGAACCATGCGCAAGCCCAGTACGAGCATGCTGGCGACAAGGGGATTGATACGTTCAACGCCAATGAAGCGACAGGTGAAATGGACCCTCTGGTTTCTTATCTCGTTCCCGAGGCGACCTATGGGCAAGCGGGAAACCTCACGGAGCTCGTGCGAGATGCCGCCAACCATACGCCCACGACGGATGACAATGACTACACCTCGTCGGCAACTCTCATGGATTACATCAAGAATAAGAACACGAATTATCCGTGGTATGTGGGCTTTTATAACGATACCTTGGTGAGTAAAAACAAGGTGTCGCTCACCTTTACCGCTGCTCCCGGGCTGAAGATTGCCAGGATTGACCATCTCATCGAGCCAGTGAACTGGGTAGGAGATAGCCAACGCGGCTGGAAGATCGCGTGGACATTCACGCAATGGGTCAATCAGACGCAGTACTCTTTGCAAAAGAATATTCAATCCATCACTGTCTGCTTTGACCAGGAGAAGAAAGATTGTCAACAGCTTGCAGAAGACCCTGCTAACTGGAGTTTTGCCAATGTTGGTTATGGCCTTGATTTTAGCTTCGACAAACCTGTGCAATCCGTAACTGTGACGCTGAACCCTGATTTTGTGGTGAAGCCAGGTTCTGGTATTTGGATGCAACCCTACACTCAGTTTGTAGATCCACAGGGTACGAATTATAACCCTGACGATTTGGATAAGAATAACTATGTGAGCCCTGCATCGGCAACGTCAGCGAATGTTGGTTCCGACCTGTTGCTTTCCTCCCACCGTATTGCTACCCTCAGCTTGATTGCACCGAGCGAAGGGCAGGTGGAGATTCATGCTCAGAATTCTGGCTATAAGCAGGGTAATAGTGACTTTTCGAGTTCTACAACAGATGGGCAGACACTTTCTCCAGTGAAAGGTGATCGCGCAGTATTCGCTACGCGTATGAATAATGAAAACTATGGTGGCGTTGAGTATAAAACGGAGCTCAATGCTGATGCGCCGTATAAAAACTTGCGCTTGGTGTTCTACGCTCCTCATGGTTTGGACTTGAGCAAAGCAGAATACAAGGGTTTGAATGGCTCAGATAACATGATCACTCGAACCGAGGTTATCGATAACTATGAGGGCTCTGGTCAACAAGCTTTCGTCATGTACCTTGACCGTCACCAATACGAAACTAATCTGAAAAATGCTATTCAACAGACTGCAATTGGTGTTCGCGTACCATTGGGTAACAATATTCTCCCAGGTCGTCATGATGGTTATTTCCAAGTGGAATGGGATGAAGGCACGTATGGAACGAAAACCCAGAAAGCTGGGACCTCTGTGCAGAAGGTGGAAGAGCATTTCTACGTCGACTCCACGGCTGTGCGCACCTTTGAAAAGGGTGTGGTGACCACACTCGATGCTGCACACGAATTTGACATCATGCCAAAATCCTCAGCAGTGACAGCTGGTTCCACTTTCTACTACACCTTGTCCGAAAACTTCTTCGGCCAGGCAGATATGCCCACCTCTGTGGTTGTCGATGCGCTTCCGCGGGCGAACACGACAGTTGACCCGAAAACAGGTACGGACACAACAGGGCCTGATTATGGCAATACGAAGCTCAAACGCGATCTGGACGTGTACTTAACAGGCCCGGTGCAAGGAATCGTCGTCAAACAAGATCCTCTTGACGGGTACAAAGTGAGTGTTACGGATGCATCTGATAACTTTGATGCTCTCTACACGACGAGCCCTGCTGTCCAGACGAAGTCAATGAAGGATGTGCTAGCCGATTCTTCTATCCAATGGATTCCTGCTTCGCAGGTGAGCGATTGGAAGAGTGTGACCGGCGTGAAAGTCGACTTCACCAAGATGGCTCGCAACGCTATTACTCGCGTTCTCCTGCCTGTGGAGACAGATCACGCTTCAGTCGCGTACGATTCTGCTCAGGCGAAAATCCCGTTTGAATCAGATAACGTAGCTGGTCACTTGTTCAGTGACCGCGATGACGTATCTGAACATAAGGTGACGGTGAGTATGATGCCGCGCCTTCACGTTGTCGCGAGGAGTTTGCCTCGCGCTGGTGGCCACGGCAATACGGTATGGCTCTGGATTATCAGTGTTGCTGGAGCAGGAGTTCTCCTTGCTCTTCTCGCCCTCAGGCTACGAACTCGCCACAGCTGAGAGAGCTGGAAAGCCGGACTGTGAACAGTGTGCGGAAGCTAAGGTTACGACGAGCGCAGATAACTACGCGGGAAGGCGTATTTTACTGGCAACGCGATTTTCGAATATCATGCGATGCTCACCATCCTGCCGCAAACCTACACGCCTCTGACAACTCTGCCTTCAGCTGGAGGTCAGGGCGCCTCTTCGCTTCCGCTCTGGATTATCAGTGCGGCAGCAGCAGGTCTTGCTCTGCTCGTGTGCGCGGGCGTGGTGAGTGTCAGGCGGCGGAATGCTATCGAGTTGGATACAGGTATCGTCTTTGACCTGTAAGAAAAATAAAACCCGCTGTTTCCGAAAAATAGCGGGTAAATGGCGGAGGATGCGAGATTCGAACTCGCGAGGGCGTTAACCCAACACGCTTTCCAAGCGAGCGCCATAGACCACTAGGCGAATCCTCCATTGAGCAACTTGGTAACTCTAACACAACTCACTGAGAAAGCCAAGCGGAGAAGATGCGGTGTGTCGAATTTTTTGGGAAAGTTGTCGTTCGCTACTTTTGCAAACTACAGAAGCAAACTACAGAAGCAGCGAACGTTTAAAGTTCTCTATTTACTCAATGCAGTCCATCCTTCCTGGGCAAGGTAGTTATTACCCACGGTCATGTCATATTGAATAAGCCTGTAATCCTTCAGGATTTCTTTCTGCTCATCTGTCATCTTCTGAGGATCAATCGAGTTCCCTTCAGAATCCAAATACGTATTTGGTTGAACATCAGTATTCTTCGACCAATCCGAAGATGTTTGCAAAGTCGGTTCAATAGCTGGAATCTGGGCATGAGCTTGAGTAAGGAACGCAAGGTAAGGAGAAACCTTAGCATTCATATGTTCTGCCGCTTGTGCCATGAAGTAGTTAGGAGAGGTATAAGCCGCATTACCAATTGGTTGGTTGCCTGAGCCAAGAGCTCGAGCTGCGCTATTAGACCAGATAAAGTAATCTGTTTCATGCAAAATGAGGCCATTCTCTGCGTTGGTAATCTGGTCGGGATAGTTTCCTGGAAGGTGGTCACCATACCAAATCACAGTTACTGGCCTCTTCAACTGGTCAAGCTTTTCAAGCCATTGTTGTGTTGCCTGGTCGGTGTATTGAACACCACGAGCAAAAGTATTCAAAGCAGTAGCGTCATCTTGTTGCAGATCTCCAGACACGCTCAAGCTGCGAGAAGGATACCAATCTCCATAAGGCAAATGGTTTTGCATGGTGCTCAGCTGAACGAAAACCGGCTGATTTCCCTTCTCGCGATCAAGCTGATGCAAAGTTTCTGTATATGCAGAAGCATCAGAGATATGTGGATCGTTCTCGATACGAGATTCTTGAGAAATGTAATTCGGTCCATCCTGGGTATAGAAGAATCGGAACAAGAACTTATCAGAGAAAATCTTGGAACGAGAATAAGTGCTGGAAGTGTAGGGGTGGATAGCGAAAGATCCGCGGTTAATGAGCGTGTTGTTCTTCACAGCTGGATCAGAAAGGGCATGCTGTACCGATTTATCCGCCTTATTCCACATTTGGTTAAAACTAAATGCCGTTTCTTGGTGGGACGTGACCTGAAGGTATGGCGTGATAACAGAAGGAGAGAAAATGGCAGTGCTCATGCCTGTGAGTGCTTGATATTCGAGATTAGCAGTTCCTCCGCCGTAGCCAGAAGAGAGCATAAGCCCAGATGTCGTTTGTGTCTTCAGGGAGCGAATGAAGGGCATTGGATCTTCGCTGTACGACAAGCCTGGAACGCGCGTGGGGTCAGCAAAGGACTCCGAGAGTACCATAATGACAGTCTGATCAGTAAGAGAAGTTTTCCGCGACTGATTCATTTCCTTAGCTACCGTGGCGTAGCGTTGGGCAATTTTCCTCATGGTGCTTTGTGAATAATTACTCGGTTTCTTCATCACGGTTGTGTTGATAAAACGAGTGAAGGACACAGCTGCACCATTTTGTTGTGCATCGAGCAAAGTGCTCCACATTGCTGGATCATCATCCATGGAAAGAGCAAACTTATAAGCCCACGTTCCACTCGTTCCCAGGTTCAGAGCAAAATTTGCAACGAATAAGATGGTGGAGAAAGTTGTAATGATGCGTAAAGGAATTTGAATCAAACGGTTCTTAAACCACAGCAATCGCGCCTTGCCAAAGAGAAGGCGGAAAATGAGCGAAAGCAAGATAACAGAGACAACAAGCCATACGGTAGTAGAGATAAGAGCTTTACTCTCCTTATTGAGGAATGACGTGAGATTGCCACCGCCCAGAGAAAGTGCTGCCTGAACATCTTGAAGAGTAACTGTTGCATTCCTCAAAGCAACCATTAAGCGGTTTGACACCATCCACACGATGATGAGAGACGAATAGAGTGCAGTGGCGAGCCAGAAACGATTGGTAATGATGACAAGGGCAAGGTAAAAAGCGAAGAGAATGAGGTAGTTGAGGGCAAGACGATGCTCGGTAGTGAAAAGTGATTCCGTGTAAGCATGAGCGAAGAAGTCGGAGAAACTGGTAAGGGAAGCTCCCTTAATGAGGTTGTTTGCATTAACTCCCCACTGTAAAGCAAAAATGCTAAGCCCCGGCAACAGGAGCAGAAAGAGAGGATAGATGAACCATTGATGGCGGAACCAGTACAGCCACGCTGGTTTATGGGTTGCGTTGACCTCATCATACAGTGGCCAGTTATGCGCGATCCACTCTCTCGTTGCTTTATATTTGTTGGAGCACAGAGCGAAGAAAGATTGGATCGCACCAGGAAGGTTCATTACTTTTACCTCAATTTTGCCCATATTTACGAATATATGGGGCTCATCATAACCGATAGCATCGCCGCGAAAGTAACCAACACTCATCGGAGAAGTCTTTCACTCGCAATCACTACAGATTCATTTCATTGAGGGCATTCACAGGAATATCGAGGCTTATTACAAGAAAGCCGCATTCAGCTTTTCTCCAGTAATCAGAGGAAATAGAGAGGAGCTGTTGCTTTCTCTATACTATAAGGAGAAAGAAGTGTGAGGAGGAATTTATGGTACGAGGCAAGCATGCAAAGCCATCGCAAACCGTTGAAAAGGTGAAGAAGACGAGCACTGTACTTGCTGCTACCTTTGCTACAGGTGTTATGGCTGTATCGGGAACGCAATTGGCGACTGCCGCTCTCGCAGCACCTGAGCAGGATAACCATGTTCGTACAGTTGACGTACAACAAGAAAGTGTTGCGCAGCAACAATCTGCAGGTGTTCCTGATGTCGATTCCACGTTAAACCCGCCTGCTCCTTCTTCTACTAACCGTACTGAACAGGCACCTGTTACCTCTCTACAACAGCAAGATGCTTCACAAAGCCAAAGCGCACAGGCTAACCACAACATGTATGAGGAGAACCCTACCGTTCCTCTTCCTGAAAAGATTGCAGCATCTATCCCTGATGATGCTGACGTGGTAGGCCCCGATTATGCGAGAAGTGCAGATAACGCCACATTATGGAAGCTTGACACAGGCGAAGTTGTCACTGACCCAGCTCTCGTAGGAACTCCTGATAACCCACCAGACCCGCTAGCTGTGAGCAATGGTCGTCGCTTCTTGCGCGTCCCCGTCTCTCGCGTTCGTGAAGAAATGGCACAGGCAGGCCGCAGTTCGCAAGCTCGCGTCCAGACTCAGGTTCAGCACAACCAGGACGGCAACTCAACTGATCAAGCTGGCCAAGCGGCTGGTCAGTCTAGCCAATCGCAACAAGCCGAAAACTCTTCTGCGGCCTCACCTCAAGATTTGGTGAATACAAGTGCCGCACATGAGGCAGACCAGAAGAGCAGCGATGGCGCGGTTCATGGCACTTTTGCTCGCGCTCACATCTCTGGCGCAACCTTGTCAACCAGTGCGGGCAAATTCGCTGGTTCCACTCAAGCCACAACCCTCCAAGGCAATCAGTTTGGTGCGCACTGGGGTTCTGATACTGGCGGCGCAGCTTTCAAAGACTACCGGGGCAGAACCATGGTCTACCAAGCCCGACTCTTCGCTGATATTTCTCAATGGCAAGGCTACCCTGACTGGAATCAAGTGAAGAATTCCGGTATTCAAGGTGTCATCATCCGCATTGGCTGGGGCACCTCAGGTGTAGACACATCTGCGAAATACAATATCGAACAAGCCAAGAAACAGGGCATTCCCTTTGGCGTCTACCTTTTCTCCTACGCGGAGAACGGATCAGAGGCACACCAAGAAGGTATGAACACTGTTAATCTGTTGCGCCGTTATGGCGTAAGCCCCAGCGACCTATCCTTGCCAGTGTATTACGACCTCGAAAAGTATCGTTTGTCGAGCAGCATTTATGATTCCATCGCCAACAACTGGTGGTCGGCATTGCAAGCGTACGGCTACAAGAACCTCGCGCTGTACGCAAACACCAGCTGGTACAACACGTATTTGAATACGCCGAACTTGCATGCGAAGGCTGGCTGGGTTGCCCAATATGGTGCTTTGCTGCAATATCGCAACTTCACCTCGCCATCCAAGTTCTTCGGCTGGCAGTACTCTTCTGAAGGCCGAGTTGCGGGCATAGACGGTAATGTTGACCTCAATGCCTTCGGCTACACCGAGCCAGTATCTAACCCGTGGCAAGGCCAGCAGGGAAGTGATCAAGCAGGAGTTGATATTACTAGATATCCGCAAGTGAACATTCCTCAAGGTGAGTATTACATTAACTCCGCGGTGAATTCTGGCCAGGTGGCACTTGACGTTCCTCGAGCAAGCGCCACTAATAATCTTGGGCTGCAGGTGTGGAATGGTAACCAACTGAAAAACCAGAAGTATCGGTTCACGCGCAATAGTGATGGAACATACACCATTGTTAACGTGGGATCCGGTAAAGCGCTGGAAGTTTCTGCCGCACAGTTGGTAAAAGGAAAGAACCTTCAGCAATACACGCCTAACGGAACGCGAGCACAACGATGGATTCTGCGTTCTGCAGGCAATGGCCAAGTGTATATCCAATCAGTGCTGGGCAATATGGTGATTGACCTTGCAGGTGGAAGCACTGCCAATGGTAATCGCGTGCAGTTGTGGTCTCCTAACCTCAATGTTGCTCAGAAATGGATACTCTCTTCATCCACTGTTTCTATTCCTTCAGGAATGGCGAAAATTCAGGCTTCTTCTGCAAGTAACCAGGTGTGGGATATACCATCCGCGCAGAAGGGCAATTCTGTTCGCGCCCAAATGTATAGATGGAATAGAACGCAAGCCCAAGTGTATAAGTTCACCTCAGTGGGCAATGGACTGTATACCATCGCAAATCTCCATTCAGGTAAATTGCTTGAGGTTCGTTATGGTTCAGATGCAAATGGTGCCTCAGTTCAGCAGTACCAGGCTAATGGAACTCAAGCACAGAAATGGGTAGTCAGAGATGGAGGGAATGGAACAGTTATGTTCCAAAACCTCAACTCGGGTCTCTTCATTGATATTCCTTCCGCGAATACCTCAAATGGTTCACAGCTGCAACAATGGGAAGGCAATGGCTCCTCAGCTCAGAAGTTCAGAGTAGTGGGATTACAAGCATCTGATTTGGCACCCCAAAAGCAGACGCAGCGGCAGAAACTCGATGAACTAGCTCAATCACATCGCAATGATGTGAAGGATGGCACATACAGGTTTGCTGCAGCGTCCAATAGCCAATTTGTTCTCGATATTGATTCAGCTTCCACCACAGATCACGCCAATGCTCGCCTATGGAGTCAAAACGGAACATCTGCGCAAGAGTGGAATCTCACGCACGATTCTTACGGGTATGTTCAGCTGACCAACGTGGGAACCGGAAAAGTGCTTACCGTTTCCTCTGGGAAAGCGGGACAAGCAGTGAATGTTGACCAGTTGGGTCGATTGAACACAACTGATGAAAGTCAATACCGTCAAAAATGGATTGCACAGAAGACATCACGCGGAATTGTTCTTCTCTCCGCTCTCGATTCCTCGTATGCACTCGATATTGACAGCAACTTCATGCATGATGCAACGAACGTCCGCTTGTGGAAGACGGATGGAACACCTGCGCAAGCATGGAATCTACAAAGCCCTCTCGTGGGAACTGCTCGAGCAGATGCAATGGCAAAAGCCTTCCGCTATCAGCTTTCAGACGGAGCTCATCGGTTTGCCTCAGCAGCCAACCAAGATTATGTCATTGACCTGCATGGAGGCTTCCGAAACGATCAGACGAATATCTGGCTGTGGAAACAGAATGGAACATCCGCACAGTTATGGATTGTTTCCCATGATTCCCAAGGTTTCGTCACGCTGACTAATGCTTCTACAGGTAAAGCACTCGATGTTCAGTGGGCTCGTTCTACTCGAGGAGAAAACATCTGGCAGTACACCAAGAACAATTCGCGTGCACAAAAATGGATAGCTGTACGAGTTGGGAACGCATTCGTTTTCCACTCGGCAATGGACCCCAGCTATGTCATTGATCTTGATTCTGCGCGAGTAGCAAATGGAACGAATATTCGTCTGTGGACTGATAACGGTACTGCAGCGCAACGCTGGATAGGCTAAGTGCTGGCCAGTCAGGCTCAATAGCTCAAGATTATCACTACGAAAATGCGGCAGGGTGTTTGCCCTGCCGCATTGCTTTTCGCATGCTGATAATCTCAAGAAATATTAGATGCGGTGAGAAGAAGCCATATCATGATGCTGCTTCTTGAGAGCGGCCATCACATGGCGCAAATAGACGATATGGTTCATCTGCTGAGTGAAACGCTTGCGAGCAGCACGAGCCTGAGCATCGAGAATCAGGCCTGCAATAAAGAAGAGCACACCCAGGATGATCATGAAGACAGCGCAGAAGAGGGTAGGGAAGCGCTGCACCATGTGTGTTTGCCAGAACTCCCAGAAAATAGAAGCGACGAAGGCTGCACCGATGAGGGCGATGATGCCACCGATCCAGCTGAAGAAGGGGAGAGGCTTGTTCTCACGAATCATGCGGCCAATCGTGCTCATCACCTTAATACCATCGCCAACAGTGTCGAGCTTGGAAACTGAGCCTTCCGGCCTGTCGCGATACTGAACAGGCATAGCCGTGATCTTCACATTGTGGTTGAGAGCGTGAATCGTCATCTCCGTTTCCAACTCGAAACCACGAGAAATAGCAGGGTACGTTTTCACAAAACCAAAGCTCATAGCGCGGTAGCCAGTCATCACATCAGTGACGTTGGAGTGGAACATGTGGTTAATCGAACCGCGGACGAGAACATTACCCATGTTGTGGAAAGGACGTTTGTTCTCTTCAAAGTAGGTGGAGGAAAGCCGGTCGCCGATCACCATGTCATAGCCTTCGAGAATTTTCTGCACCATTGCGGGAGCATCCTCAGCAGGGTAGGTGTCATCGCCATCGACCATTACGTAAGCATCAGCGTCAATATCCTCGAACATGGAGCGGATGACATTTCCCTTGCCTTGGCGAGGCTCATGACGAACTACTGCACCAGCTTGTTGAGCCAGCTGAGCAGTGTCGTCAGTGGAATTATTGTCATACACGTAGATAGTGGCGTTGGGAAGAACTCGCCTAAAATCAGTCACCACCTTGGTAATAGTAACTGCTTCGTTATAGCAAGGAATGAGCACAGCAACTTCTGCGGCATCAACCTTACTCTGATCAATCGGCTCTGGCTGAGCAGGAAGGATAGGAGTTGCCTCATTTGCCTTAGCCAATGTCTGCTCCTTTGACTGCTGATTATTCACAGTCTCAATACTAGCGAAAAGCACGAAATAATACGGTTCAATCTTTTCCATCAAGGGTGGCAGTGAGTGTAAGTGGAGAATGTTTGCGTGAGTTTGAGGGTTGCCCTGCTGTTGATAGGATAGTCCAGAGTAACAAGGAAGGTGAAATATGGCTGGCTGGCTGATGTTTGTGCTTGCGGGAATAGTGGGAACGCTCCTGCTGTATGTACCAGGAACTCTGCTTCTCCATTTATTCCGAGTGCCCTGGAATATCAGTCTTATCGCATCAGCTCCTGTAACCGTGGGAATTGCACAAGTTCTTTTCCTTGCCTATACTCATGCTCATATTCCCGTAACTCTTCTTACTTTTGTGTTGCCTCTTGCCATCATTCTTGCAGTTGCTGAAGCTGCTCACGTGGCGATGAACAAAAGGATGTTGAGTAGCTTCGAGACGAGAACGGAGCACAGTACACAGCACGGTGTACGGCCCAGTGCACAGAGAAGTCAGAGAAGTAAAGAGGCTGGAAAGAGCGCGTGGAGCACTCTTCGCACAGTGCTTGAGCTTCCTCGCTCCCGAGGATATCTTGCACTGGCAGGAGCGTCTCTCGTTCTTCTCCTCTTCCAAACAATTTTCTTTGTGGTCAGTCGTTTTGATGGACCAGATTCCTTCGTACAAAATTACGATGTTCCGTGGCACTACTCCATCATTAAGTGGTTCATGGATAAGGGTGACTTCTCTGCTACGCGTTCGGGCGCTGTTGTCCCTACAGAAGGCGGAACGTTTTACCCTACAGGTTGGCATGCCCTTGTTGCGCTCACAGCCATGATGACCAGAGCATCTATTCCGCTGGCGGCTAATGCAATGAACACTATCGTGATTTGCGTAGTGTGGCCTCTGAGCCTTTACGCTCTTATCCGTTGGGTGATGAGAAAGCCTCCGCTGCAGGCAGTGTGGCCGTTGGCTTTCCTCCTCAGTGGTGCATTTGCTGCGTTCCCGTGGCGCTTTATGTCATTCGGACCGCTCTATTCGAATATGTTCTCGAATGCGATGCTTCCCGTGTTGCTGCTCTTCGGATTGGTCATCTTCTCTCCTGAGAGCTCTTGGTCCACTCGCTTCCATGTTCTTCCGCTCTTTGTACTTGCTGCAGTTGGTAGTGCTATGGCACAGCCAAACGTCATCTTTACTACCGCAGTGATTCTCGCAATTTACATTGTTTTTCGAATTCCTGCATACTGTTCTATTGCTTTAGCGCCCAAGCCTATGGGTGTTCGTGTAGCAACGAGTGTGGCTATTGAAGTGCTTTTCCTCACTGTTGTTGCCGTGGTGTGGAAATTCCTCTATGGTCTGGAGTTTTTGCAACGAACAGTGACGTTTACATGGCCACACTTCTTGCGTATTCGTTACGCGGTGTTAAATATGTTCGCAGTATCGGCAGCAGGCGGAGCAGTTCCATGGGCTCCTCAGTACATTCTGATGGTTCTTGTCACTGTGGGTGCGATCTGGACATTGTGGCATCGTCGGTATTTATGGCTTACTGCCTCGTACGCCGTTTTTGCAGGTTTCTGGGTGCTATCTGCATCACAAGATAATGATCTGAAGCATTTGCTCACTGGCTTCTGGTACACAGATCACTACCGTCTCGCTGCAGCTACTGTTTTCTCCGGAATTTTCCTTGCGGCTTTTGGCCTCTATGCTCTCCTTCTTGGACTTGCCAAGATTGTCATGAAAAACCAGCAAGCTTGTTCTGATAACACTGCCTCCACACGCGCTGCTAACAATGATGCTGAGAACACGAGGGCCAAGAATAATAAGGCTGAGAACAATGAGCTGGTAATGCTGATCAGCGCTGGAACCTCGCGTTCTCATGTCGCTGCTGTTTGTGTTTCTCTGTTCACTGCCTTGTGCTTGTTCATCAATATGATTCCTTCCTTCACTCTTGCTGGTGATCATCATCAACTAGGTTTTGAGGATGTTATCGAACACTTGGAAGAGGGAAATAAAGCTACAGGGAAAGTGCGCAGCTACGCGCAAGAAGAACGCCAGTTCGTGAAGAAAGTGAAGGCTATCGTTGGCAATTCAGTGGTGCTCAACCAACCCTATGACGGTTCAGCATTCACGTATGCCTTAGATAATGTCAATATTTTCTTCAAAGCATTTGACGCGAACTGGATGGGTCACCCGAGTAATGATATGTGGCCAATCATGCAACGGCTTTACGATTATTCAACCGATGCACAGGTACGCGCGGCTGTGAAGAAATCAGGAGCTCGCTATGTCCTGCTCATGGATCGTCATGAATATCGATTTGATAAGAATGATGGATACTGGCATGGCTATACAAACAGCTACATGGCTTCAATGTGGACAGGTTTTGACAAGCTCAAGCCATCAACTCCTGGTTTTACGCTGGTCTTAGAAGAAGGGAATAACAGGCTGTATCGCATTGACGAGTAAGTGTGTCTCTGTTTTGCTATTCCTGCTGGTAACATGACGAATAGTTTCATGTTTGGAGGGGTTATGCCAACAATTCGCTTCGCAAATGTTCTTCTCGAAGAGAATCCTCGAGCACTCGAATGCCCAGGGTTATATGTGCATGCTACTGGGCGATTCCAACCGCTCGATGTTGCCGACAATAACCCAGCACATTCGGTGTGGAGTTTTGCCGCTCACTCAAGCTTTAACTTCATGACCTATTTCAACGCGCTTTCTGTAGGAAAGCTCCGCGAATATGCTTCGGCACAAAAGTTCACTCTCACGGTTACGCATAAGGGTGGCCAAGCTCATCTCCAGCCGATCATCGCGTCTGTGTACTCACATACTCCTCAGCCTCAGGGCGCGCCTGTCCTTCTTCCCGCATCTCAAGATTGGCACAGTGTTGACATCGAGCTTCCTTGCAACGCTGACACTGTCCTGGCCTCTTTCGTTCTCACCACTGAGGATGAGCCTGTTGAACTGACACACTCCTACTACTCAGTCAGTGTGGAGCAGCAACTGCGCGATGTTAATCTCGTGCTTTCGACGACGACTTTTAAGAAGGAAAGCTATGTTCGCGACAACATTGCCAAGGTAGAAGCGCAGCTGTGCCAGCCTGGCGATGAGCTTGCTGATCATTTCCATATGTATGTGATCGATAATGGTCGAACTTTGCCCGTTGATGAGCTTTCTGATGAGCATGTCACCATCCGTCCTAATAAGAATGTTGGCGGTGCTGGTGGTTTTGCACGCGGCATGATCGAAGCCATGGAGCAGGAGAAACCTGCCACACACATTATTTTGATGGACGACGATGTGTCTATCGCTCCTGAATCCATTCGACGCACCTATAATTTGTTGCGAATCGTCAACGACGAGTACAAGGAAGCTCTCGTTTCCGGCTCGATGCTCAACTTCATCGTTCCTAACCTGAGCATGGAAGACACCGGCTGGGTCACTCCACAAGGCCCCTTCGCTCCACTCAAGCCACAATTGGACGCGAACAACCTAGACGATCTCATCTATAATGAGACTTTCGAAGCTCCGAAGGACATTCAGCGTCGTCAGCGATATGCTGGATGGTGGTATTGCTGCATCCCGATCAGCGTCATTAAGCGCGTAGGCCTTCCGTTGCCATTCTTTATTCGCAGTGATGATACAGAATATGGCACGAGGACGATGGTTCCTCTGATGAGCATGAACGGAATCGGAATTTGGCACATGCCGTTCTATATTCGCTACTCTGCTGCTGTGGAACGCTACCAGACTATCCGCAACACTCTGACTGCACAGTTCACCACTGGCTTTGCTCCCGATTCTAACTTCATCTACCAAGTCCATAACTTTGTGCGACTGGAACTCAAGAAGTTTGGCTACGCGAACGCACGTCTCGTGTTGGACGCCTTTGAAGACTTCTTGAAAGGCCCAGAATTCTACTCAGCAAAGGGCATGGCCGAGAAGACGTTCTTAGCAGCGAATAAGAACCAGGAAAAGCTTGTTGACTATGCTCAGTTGCAGAAGCAAACAGCAGCATTAGGCCTCGATTTTGATCCTTCTCACTATACTCATCAGCTGGTTGATTCCGACCGTCCGCGCAGCTACGCACAGCGTATTGCCGATTATGTGACAGACAATGGCCAACGATTCCTGCATTCTCAGGGCGAAGGCTATGTGGTCATTCCTACTGATGGATGGTCATACCCTGCTGGTGTGATTCGTGGCAAAAAGTACATCATCGTGGTGGATTGGTATTCACAAAAGGGCGCTGTACGGCAAAAAGATATCAAGCAGTTCAAAGAAATTCAGGCTCGCTACCGTCGTGATATGAGGTACTTCAAGGCTCATGAGAAGCAGTTACGTGCTCGCTACGAGGCTTCCCGCTCTCAGGTCACTTCGCTTGAGTTCTGGAAGAACTATTTGGATATGAAGTAACCAAGATTGTCAGCCCGACTGACACGTGCCGAGAAGAATAATGAGGGGCGTTCCTCCTTGCAGGAACGCCCCTTACTTTGCGATACGCACGGTTATACGCAAGAGTGAACCGCCGCTAGTTCATATACTTGCTTACTTATCTTTTGCTTCCTGGTCTGCTTGAGAGAAGATCTTCTCCCACATGTTCCTACTTGCAAAACCGGAAGAGAGATAACGATGACGCAAAGAACCCCAGTTCTTGATAATCTTGCGGGTTAAACGGAACCCTTCCCATATGCCTTTGCGCATCACAAAGTCATCGCGACGATTCAGAGAAATGCTATTACCATCAGAAGACGCAACCAGAGCAGAGGTGACAGGCTCGAGAGTTTGCCAATTAGCCTCTTGAGCAGGAAGCGAAAGTTGCGGCGCCTGCTCAGGTGTAGCACGACGAGGAGTGAGCAATGCGCGAACTGTCGCCTTCATACCTTGACGAACAGCTTCACTTTCGCTTAAGTATAAAGCATTCTTGTCATAAAAGCTCTGCGTAGGAAGAGGAAGGCGAGCTTGCTCCTCATCGTTCAGAATGTGAGCATCGTCAAACTGAGAGCGATATTTATTCACATCTGCGATGGCATGAGGATAGTGGGAAACAATGGTTTCAGGCCCAGAGAGGATCTCTTTCATCGCGAGATTATCCATAGAAATACCAGAGTAGAGGAAGCACAAACCTAACGATGCTTCATGGGCGAGCATGACCTTGGTCAGGGATTTCAATGGGCGCTCATATGTCAATAAAGCGAAGAGAATGCGATTACGCGCTGCGAAGTATTCCTGCCAGCTTCGAGAAGAATCCTTACCATGCCAGGCTTGATGCCACACAGCGACCCCTGGCAAGCTGATAGTAGGGAAGCCGTTGGCACGAGCACGATAACCATACTCCACATCATCATATTTGATGAAAACAGGCATGGCATAGCCAATTTTCTTCATCACGTCAACAGGGATAAGGCACATCCACCAGGCGTTATATTCACTATCCATACGTCGATGCAGCTCGGGAGAATTGGCAAGGCTGTGCACAGCAAAATCATGGTTTTTGACATACTGCTCAAACCGAAGAGTCCTCGCATTTACTCGTTCACCCTGCGTATAGAGCATGGAGCGGTTATCTAGATGTAACATGCCTGCGCCCACTAGCGATGGTTTATACGTATAGTCGGCGAACTGAACAGCGCGCAGAAGCGCTTCTGGCTCGTTAATAGCATCATCATCAAGCAGAACAACACTGGAGGAGGTTCCCGCCTTCTCCGTTTCGTACATTCCTCGGGAAAAACCACCCGAGCCACCCAGGTTAGCTTGGCGAATATAAGTCAGCTGATCACCTAACTCACGCTTAACGCGGTCAAAGTCTTTGAGTGCATTCAGAGGGTGAGTGCCTTGATCGATGCAGTAGACGGTATCCAAGCGCTCACGAAGAAGAGGATCATCAGCAATACTCTTCAACTGACGAAGAGCAAAAGCCTCTCGATTAAAAGTAGTGATCGCGATGGAGAAGCGAGAGAGTTCGTCTGCATGACGTTTTGCTGCTGCGTCGACTTGCCAGGAAGCTTCATGCAGTTCAAAATCATCCCCATTCGTTTTGATATCAAACCAGATGAAGCCGCCGTCAATAGTCCCTGTCAGAGGAATAGTAATAGTGAGAATCTCAGAATTATCCTTGTGAGAAGAGAACGTGAGAGTACCGACGGGAGTGCTCAGCCCCAGAGAATCTGATTTGAAAAGCTGTACAGTTGCGCTCCCGCGAGCCTGCATGGAGAAGCGAACAGCGCGCACGCCAGTCCAATACCGCCAATAAGAGGCTGGGAAAGCGTTGAAATACGTGCAGAAAGTGATGTGCGTATCAGAGTACAGTGTGGCGCTATAGCGAGATCGAACATGCACGGAACCAGAAGCGAGAGTGTCCGCAGCAGACTCTTGAGGATGAACAGGCTTATGGCGAATAGCCTGTTGGAAATCAAAAGCTTCAGGAGGGATATGCGAGGGGCGCCACAGTTGAGCATAGAGAGGGAAAATGAGTTCCTGATCACTGGTGGGGAAGACAATGCGGTGGACGCTTTCCCACATCGTCGCTGCTTCAGGCTTCGCAATATTAGTCATAGTTTCATTGTAGAGAAGAGTGGCAACCTGCGTGCAAGCTTGAGAGTGCTGTGTATTTTTCATTGAATTATGTGGGAGAAGGACAGTCAGTGAGCACGCAACAGTAAACTAAAGGGCGTGAATACATTGGTTGCTCAGTTACAAAAGCGCTATGCCTACGCATGGACGGTACTTAAAGGATTGGTGAAAACCGACTTTAAGCTCCGCTACCAGGGCTCTTTCCTCGGTGTGGCATGGTCAGTGGTCAAGCCGCTGCTCATGTTCTGCGTGATGTACCTCGTCTTTGCACGCTTCTTGCGTATGTCCGACGGAACTCCGACATACCCTGTGGTGCTGTTGCTGGGAATTAGCTCGTGGCAGTTCGTCACTGATACAACCAATGTGGGTTTGCGTGCGCTCGTCGACCGTGGCGACTTGTTGCGCAAAATCCATTTCCCCAACTACATCGTCGTTGTGTCTGCCTCGATGGGCGCTCTGATCAGCTATGGAATTAACCTGCTGGTGGTATTGCTCTTCGCTGTGGTCAACCGTGTTCAATTCACCTGGCGTGTGGTGTTGTTGCCGCTGAATTTTGTGGAATTGTATTGTATCACCATTGGTTGGACGCTCATCATGGCCACCATGTATGTGTACTTCCGCGATATTGCCCATATTTGGGATGTGTTCTCTCAGCTTTTGTTCTATGCGACGCCAATTATTTACCCACTGAGCTATGTGTTCCAGCGAGGTGGCATTTACGCGCGCTTGGGAAGCTTGGAACTGCTCAACCCGTGGGCGCAGACTATTCAAGATATTCGCCACAACTTTATTGCACAGACGCAGCCTACTATTTGGACGCAGTTTAGCAACTGGGGAATTCGCTTGATTCCTTTGATTATCACTGCCTTTATTCTGTGGCTGGGTATTTTTGTATTCCGCAAGTATGAGAAGCATTTCGCCGAGGTGATGTGATGAGTGAGGAAAAGATGAAGAATTCCATGAACTTCACTTCTGCATCTGCATCTTTATCTGCATCTGCTCAAGCGGACAGCGTGAGCGTGGAGAGCGGCGAATATAGGAGTAACGGTGAGCGTTTCCCTGGTATGGATGCTCCTGTCGTCCTCGATGTTCACGACGTGTATAAGGACTTCAAGCTGCCAACCGAGCAGGCTACAGGCTTAAAGCAGGCAGTGATTAACTGGACGAAGGGAATTCGTGGTTACCGCTGGCAGCATGTTCTGCGCGGTATCAGTTTTCAGGTGCATCAGGGTGAATTCTTCGGCATTGTGGGCCGCAATGGTGGCGGTAAGTCCACCTTGCTCAAGATCATTTCCCAGATTTACTACCCCAATAAAGGCTCTGTGTCCGTTTCAGGCAAGCTCGTGCCTTTCATCGAGCTTGGTGTGGGCTTTAACCCAGAGCTCACTGGCCGTGAGAATGTGTACCTCAATTGCGCCTTGCTTGGTTTCGATCATGAGCAAACAGATGCCATGTATGATGACATCGTTGAGTTCGCAGAGCTTGGTGACTTCATGGATCAGAAGCTGAAAAACTACTCTTCTGGCATGCAAGTGCGCCTTGCTTTTTCTGTAGCCATTAAAGCTCAGGGTGACATTCTTGTGCTCGATGAGGTTTTGGCTGTTGGCGATGAGGCATTCCAGCGCAAGTGTGATGACTTCTTTACTCAGATTCGCAAGGATCCCACCAAAACAGTTATTCTTGTCACGCATGATATGGGTGCAGTGAAACGCTATTGCACTCGAGCGATGATGATCGAAGACGGCAAGATCGTCGCCTATGGCGATAAAGAGACCGTGGCTGATCGCTACACGCTGTCTAATCTGGAGATTGAACGCAAGAAGGGTGAGAAACAAGCGCGTAAAGCTGCTCAAGCCTTGGCACAGAAGGGTGAACAAGGTAAGGCAGATGCACCGGTGTTCCCCAATGGTTTGAACGCTCGCGTCCCGATTTTGCGTACATACCCTATCGGTTCACCGTTAATTGATGGCACTCAGCCCTTCCGCTTCGGTGTGGAATATCAATTTGACGAGCCAGGTGACTTCTATATTGCTGTCGCCCTGCATGATATGTCGCGTGGTGGCATCACCTATGACTCTGGTTCAAAGACGTTCAGGATTACCAAGAAGGGACATCATCGCCTAGAATTTGAGCTGCCAGTTGACCAGTTCAACGACGGCGAATTCTCCCTCTTCACCTCTTTGCGAGTGCCGAACGCTTCTGACCCTGGAGCAACCGATTTGGTAGCGGTAGCTATTGACGCCAATAGTTGCAGCTTTGTGGTGCGAAACCCTCGTAACAGGCAGTATGCACTTCTCTCTGATAGAGCACTCCAGTTTGTTCCCGTTACTTCCGAAGAGGAAGGCGGACTTCAAGCTCAAGATGTCATCGTCAACAAGCCTGCAGAGTGGAAGAACCCACAGTCGCAGCAGCGTATTGAAGAAGCACAGCGCCAGAATGCGTTGGGCTCGCTCAAGCAGATTACTTACGATGAGCAATAAGCGAATGACGGTAGTTCATTCACTTCAGCGAATTGAGCAAACTCAGTAAATTCCGCTGCTACCTCAGTGAGGAGAGAGTCCGCTCAACTCCCTCCTCCACCGAGATCGTAGGAGACCATCCCAACTCCCTCAACAGCGAATCATCTAATGCGGTGGCACGCTGAAGGCTCGTCTGCTCATCCCAATCAGGAGCCGGATCACCATGGGTGAAAGCCACTCCCGCAATACGAGCGATCAGAGCAGAGAACTGCGCAACGGTAGTCAAATTGTTGGAATTGGTGACGTTATAAGCAACACCCGCCTTACCTACGGTAAGCAAACTCAGAATAGCTGAAACGCAATCACCCACATAGATCATCGTGCGATGATCCAGTCCCGCACTTCTCAATTCGATTGGCTCGCCAGCTGACGCCCGCTTAAAGAAATCAGCTGAAATACGATTATCAGAGGCTAAAAAGCCGGGACCGAACACATGAGAGAGCCTGGCAATCACTACAGGAATGCCGTATTCACTGATAGCACTGATTCCCAAGGTCTCACTTGCGCGTTTTGCCTGCGGATAACAAGAGCGAGGAGAGAGCACATCCAATTCTCCCAGCTCCTTCTCCTTCATCAGATGCCAACCATGCATATAACCGTAGACTTCTCCGGAAGAGATATACACAAAACGAGAAACCTCATGATGACGAGCAAGAGTGAGAAGGTTGATCAAACCCTGAATATTACTTTGCATCGTCTCTACCGGGGAATGAGAAAAGAGCGCAGGATTAGCAGGGCTTGCTGCATGAATAACGTGAGTCAGAGGGTTCTGCTGCATACTCGCTGTGAGCTCACTGACGGCAGTTGTATCAGAGACATCGAGGGAAACAATCTCAACGTCAGGAAAATCAGCAAAAAGCTCGCGCATATGTTCCGTGTGACGAGCAGCAGCAACAATGCTCACACCTAAGTGCAAGCATTGGTTCAACTCATGCAGTGTGGAGACAATCAGTGAGCCAATCAATCCGCTTGCTCCTGCGACGAGAATATGAGCACCACGAAGGAGCTCGGGTTGTACAGTTGCGCGGGCGGCAAGTGCTGCATCTGGAATAGTCATAGAAACTCGATTGTGTGCTTCGTCTCGTTTACTCTTGGGGATTATTGGAAGATTGTTTGAGCCAAGGGCTTCGTTGAGCGTGAAGCAAAGCTCGGAAAATATCAATATCCTCGAGGGTAGTGAGCTTAATATTTTTCTCACTTCCACGGCTCAGATGCATCGTTTTGCCGCATAGTACCACCATTTCGCACGGTGCTTTCGGTTGGATTCCTCGCTGGTCCACTTTAGCTTGCATCTGTTGGAGGTCAGAAAGGATGAAACCTTGAGGCGTTTGAGTTCTTTTCGCAGTAGAGCGTTCAATAACATGAGAAGATGTTGAGCCATCTTCTGATTCGAGAAGTACCTCAGCAGTAGGGATGACAGGAACTGAGTTGCCGTACTGAGTGGCTACTCTGACGCTATCCTCAATAACAAACTGGGGAAGGTTAGGGCGAGCTGCGTCGTGCACCAGAACGAGAGTATCAGGTGGGAATCTCTGTGCGGCAAGACGGGTGCCATTCTCAATGCTCTCATGGTTTGTTGCTCCGCCTTCGCAAATGCCAACAAGCTTCGTGATGCCAAATTGGTTGGCATAGGCTTGAACAACGGTTTCCCAGCCGGCGATACATACGACGATGATTGCATCAACGAGAGGGCTCTTTTGCAAGGATTCCATAGTGTAGGCAATAGCAGGTTTGTCTTCAATGGGGAGGAATTGCTTGGGAAGGTCTTGGCCCATGCGGTTTCCTCTACCGCCGGCGGTGATGATAGCTACAGTAGGCATGTGAACTCCTTAATCTAAGGATCGAGCAGAATCAATCAAGCGGGTGAGTGATTCTCGTGTTTCTTGGCTCTCAGTAATAGAAGCGAAATGACGGTGATTTTGCATCTCAAACATGTCGCGCGGTAAGGAAAGCCAATCACCATACGTGCGTTCGAGGAAGGTTTTTGTCACATCCAGAGAAGGTGCGGACAAAGTAAAGTCCCTAAATTTAATTGGGTGAATATCCACCCAATCTTCCTTAGGGTAAGGATGTGCAGGATGCGGTTCAGGAATATTTTCAATTCCTCGAACAAAACCGGAAGCCTCCTGCTCTGAATCAACAAAAGTCACGGACTGACCAAGCTCTTTCTGCGCTGCTGCGAGGAATTCGCGCAAACGTTGAGCCAGAGGAGAATCATCATCGGGGATGAGATGATCATCATAGTTGCTCGAGGTTGCCCAAGAGGTAGAAGCAAAGGTGTCCCACAGTTTCTCTTGGAAATCTAAACGGGCTTGAACGGCTTTGTCCCCTGAAGTTTGAGGGTTGGAGGAGACCCAGTACACCGGGAAAATATCGACGAATACCGGGCAGTTCGGGTCAGAAGTCATGAAGCGAATCTGTCGGCATGCAGCAATCCAATCCCACATCACGCGAATGCGGAACTGTGGCTCCTGCTCGGTGATAATCTTCTCTAATTTGAGAAGCTGATCCGAGGGCATGTATACGTCGATGTCGTCGTCCCAGGGGACAAAATTGCCATGACGAACAGCTCCGAGGAGAGTTCCGCCATTAGCCCAGTACAGAAGGTTGTTGCGCTTGCAAATATCGGCGAAATGGTGGAGGAGTGCGGCTCCAGCATCTTGCATGAGCATGAGATTATCACCATGAGGAGTGAGAGAGTGGAAGAAGCGAATTTTAGCGGCTTCTTCGCTCTCGCCTTCGTGGCGGTAGAGCTGCCAGAACAAGTATTGGAAGCGCTCAAGGCGGTAATTTGCTTCGCCATCCTGCCAGATAACGCGATTGCGGATGTCATCTTGCGATTCGTGGAGGCCTGCAATCTGGTTGCTGATTTCATCGAGACGGTGCAGAAGCTTCTGTTGGTTTGCTTCGCTGACATCTTCATGGCGATGGAAAGATCGAGAAGAAACGGGAAGTAGTTTTTTCATTTGTGATAGGAACCCCATGCTGCCTCGTTGCTCCTCGCCATACCTGTGCCGGTCAAACTTACTCTTTTTACATTGTAATTGCTGGGAGGGGAATAGAGAAAAAGTGCGTGCTGTTTTGTGGATTACTGGCAAGGAATGGATGAATTCTGAGTGGCAGTCAGCATAACCGCTCTGCGCTTTCAGCCACATACACAAAAAGCTGGTAACAAGGGCAACTTGTTACCAGCTTTTCTTATATGTGAAGCGGCGAAGGAAACGCAGCCTGATAATCTCAAGAAATTTACTTGAGCAGAGGCTTGACCTGCTTCTCCCAAGCGATGAGAGCAGAGTTAATGGTTTGGTGCATGTCGAAGTAAGCGTAACCACCCAGGCGGCCGCCAAACACAACATTTGGCTCGTTCGCCTCCATTGCCTTGTACTGGGCGAAACGCTCGCGGTCCTCAGCGGTGTTGATTGGGTAGTAAGGCTCGTCGTCCTTGCCGGCGAAGCGCGAGTACTCGTCCCACACAATCGTGCGCTTCTGCTCGGCCACTTCGGTGCGCTCCGGGTTGAAGTTCTTGAACTCGATGGAGCGGGTGAATGGCACATCGGCGTCCACGTAGTTCATCACTGGGGTGCCCAAGTGGTTGACCTCGTCGTAGCGGTGCTCCTTGAAGTCGACGGTGCGCCAGTGCAGGTCGCCCAGCTGCGAGCCGAAGTAGCGGTCGATTGGACCGGTGTAGACGATCGGTACGGAGCCGCGCAGGTTGTGCTTGGACAGCTCTTGCGAAGCGTCGAAGAAGTCGGTGGAGAGCGTCACTTCGATGTTCGGATTATCAATCATACGTTCGAACCAGCGAGTGTAGCCGTCGGTTGGCAGGCCCTCGTAAGTGTCGCGGAAGTAGCGATTGTTGTACGTGAAACGCACGGGCAGGCGGCGGATGATGCTGGCAGGGAGCTTCTCAGGGTCAGTCTGCCACTGCTTGGCGGTGTAGTTCTTGATGAAAGCTTCGTACAGAGGCTTGCCGATCAGCTTGATGCCCTGATCGTTGAGGTTCTGAGGCTCAACATTGGCGTACTCGCCGGCCTGCTCGTTAATAAGCGCTTCAGCTTGCGCTGGGGTATAAGCCGCGTGGAAGAACTGGTTGATGGTGCCCAGGTTGATTGGCATAGGGTACACTTCGCCGTCGTGAGTCGCATAGACGCGATGCACGTAGTTGGTAAAGCTGGTGAAGCGGTTCACATAGTCCCACACGCGCTGGTTGGAAGTGTGGAAGAGGTGAGCACCGTACTTGTGTACCTCGATGCCCGTCTCCTTATCAAAATAGGAGTACGCATTACCGCCGATATGCTCACGAACGTCGATGATGTGAACATGGTAGCCATTCTCAGCAGCTTGCTGGGCGACAGTCAGGCCAAACAGGCCGGCGCCGACGATGATCAGGTCGGTATGCTCTTCGGTAGCCATAGTTTTCCTTTCGCTGGCATGAGCCGGGCTGGTAATCTTGAGAATTTCTTGAGATTATCAGTACGCACAAGGCCGCGTGAAGCGTTACCAATTGCGTGCTCATGTTCTCTCGCTTCCTTAGTGAGTGTAGCGCGTACGAGGGTATGAGGAACGCTCGGCGCTTGAGATTTCGGCATTTCCCACACTTTAGCCACGTAATGGCAACAATTATGCGCTAGCGTTGAGGTAAAGATGCTGGCGTTAACAGAGAGCGGCTGCGGGGTTGCAGGTGTGCTTCGGCAGCCCGCGAAAGAGAGACGGAAAGGGAAAGGAGGAGCGCGATGGACATGGATAATGGCGATTTTAACGACATGAATAATGACATGAACGACGACTTCATGAATGACATGAACAATAATGGCATTCCTGACGAGGTGGAGTTTGATGACATGCAGCCTGCTCCCACTCCGGTTCCTTTCCCGCGTAACGATGAGGGGATTTTAGGCCCAAACGAGGTTGGCAGCCCTGGTCGAGGTAATGGCCGCGGAGGTGGCGGTGGTGCTGGTAAAGCCGGGGGTGCTGGGAATGCAGACGGCTCAGGCAGGAAGCGGCCACCCGAGTGGGCCAAAGTGCTCATCTTCGTGATCGTCGTGGTGCTGATGTTTGGCTCTATTGCAGGCACTTTCTTCTATCTGAGCCACAAGATTGACAATTTTAGTTTAGGTGACTCATTCCATGACCTCTCCGACACGTTAAGCGGTAAGAATGCGCCTCAAGATCCTGCTAATCAGGAAGAAAACAAGAAGGACATTGAAAAGCTGCAAGAGTACTACGACCAAGAAAACGACAACGACAAGAATTCTGACAACAGTTCGGAGGCAGGCGTGGACCAGCAAGGTTTAGTAGGAGCGAGCCCACAAGAACGAGCAGTTGCGAGGAAGTTGATGAGAATCTATTCAACATGTTCTCTTCTCAAAAAGATAGCTGCAGATAATTCTGGTGATGAGCAAGTAACACTCAACCAAACAGGAACTGCGCTCACGCTCGTTTCTGGGCCACACTCTTCGATGAAAGTTTTCGAATGCGTGGTCGGCAGGCTTAACATCCCCGATGCGAGTGTCAACCAGATGCGTGCGCGCAAGGAAACGAGCGAAACGCAGAAGCTCGAATGGGACAAGTACGCCGCCGAATGGAGCTACCAGAAGGATGTAGGATTAACACTCTTCGTTTACCCCGGTTCCAGCGCGAGCAGCAGCTCCTCGGACCCGGTGCTGAAGTAAAGCGGCCGGTTGCCGGCGTGTGGATGTGCGGTGCTCGGGTATGCGGCCGGTGATAGGTGTGCGGTTAGGTGGCTAGTGCGTGCGGCTCGTGCGTGCGGTGACTTGGGAGTGCGAGTCGTTCGGCGTGCGATTTCCATGACGCGCGAAAGGTGTGGCGTTGACGAAGTCGTGAGTGCTGATACAATAAGGATTGCTCTCATGCGGCGATATGACGCAAAACTCCCCCAGGGCAGGAATGCAGCAAGGGTATGCGGCCTCTATCGGGTGCGTGAGAGTTTTTCTTTTTCTGCACGAGTACGTCATCTCATTTTCAGTTTGACCCAGTAAAGTACCTCACTATAGCGGCCGGTAACACCACAATGGTCAACAAAGCTGAGCTGGCCGTGATGGTTGCTTGGCAAACAGCAGGGGCGCATGTCGATAGTCCGATACTGTGGTACAACAAGGCTCTGTGACAGCGTGCGACGAAGGTAGGGGAGAAATGGCTGAGAATACTCATCAATCCGAGGGTCTACAGCAATCTGAGACTATCGCCGCGCAGCAAGCCGGCGCCGAACCCTCTTCCTCTGACTCCTTGAACCGGGGACAAGGCCTCGACGCTTCTTCCGCCCATGATGACGGCATAGCAGGCGCTTGTCAGGGTGCTGCAGCTAGTGGCGCGCAACAAGCTCCTCGCGAAAGCTTCGCCGAAATGATCGGCCTTGTAGGTACCTCTTCGCATAAGCCCGCGGCTGCTGCTACTGGCACGCGCGCTGATATGGACACAGGCTCTGACCAGCTGTCTGAACAGCTATCAGGTGAAGCAACTAATGAAGTGGCTCATGAAGCTGAGAATACAGGCACTGATCGCACTTCAAGTAAATCCAGCCGATCTGGCAAAGCCCGCGCCTCGCGCACTTCCAGCACTTCCAGCACTTCCGGCACTTCCAGCACTTCCAGCAAATCTCGCTCCTCGCGCGCGCGGCGCGCAGGGCACGCGGCCGCGCCGATGAGCGAAAGCCTCAACGACCCGCTGCTCAGCTCGCCTCGCTGGTCAGCACGAATCCTGTGCCTGCTACTGGCTGTGGGCTTCCTCGCGGCGGCAGGCGCAGTTTGGCTCGCCTTCGTGCGCACCATTACAGGCCAGCAATACGACGAAATTGTGTGGTCTTCCTTCTCTCGCTTCATCCCGCAAGCTTTGCGCCAGGTCACCCTCTTCTTCGTGAGCAACTATGTGACTATTGCTTTCGTCGTGCTCATCTGCCTGGCTTCTTTTATTACCGCACTGGTGCGCAAGCGTTGGGAGTTGTTCGCCCAACTCGTGGTGTTCGGGCTGGTGTGTTTGGTTGGTGGCTGGGGGTTGAAGCGCGTGCTGCCGCGCCCGCATCTGGCCCGTCAAATGGCGGCTCCGGCGAACTCTTCCCCGTCAGGGCATTCGGTGGCGGCAATGGCTGCTGCCCTGATGCTCGTCATGGCGGTGGGCTTGGCGTGGCGTTGGGTGGCAAGCCTGATTGGCTGGGCTTTCGCTCTTCTCGTGGGCTGCTCGGTGGTGTATGGCAAGTGGCACAGGCCTTCTGACGTTCTGGTCGCTTTTCTGTTCGTCACGGGCATTGCACTGCTTACGCTCTCGGTGACGCGCAACTCGGGGATGGATCGCCTCGGTGCTCGCCGTTCGTCGCCGACGCTTCAGGTTGTTGACACGGTTTTGTTGGTGTTGGGCTTGCTGGCCAGTTGCTACGGCTTGTACTTGCTGTGGCAGGTTCGCTCAGGATTACCACTGGCGGAAGGTTGGCGTGCAGGCTCTCCCGACTTCTGGGTACTTACTCCTGCCGCGGCTTCCAGTGCGCTGCTGATCGGTGGCGTTGCGGCGGTGTGTGTGGCGACGGTCACGATTATGCGGCAAGTGACGGCGTCCCCGCTCTCCGCTGTGGGCTTGGTGGGTGCACCGCCGAAACCGCAGAAGAGGAATCAGATTACTTTCTAATCATTGTGCTGGTAATCTTGAGCGATGTTTTGCACATTTTACGCGGAAAGCTTGCACAATGGGGGCGATTGCGGGCAAAGTAGAAGCAGCTGCGTTCATGAGTACGGCCTGAGGTGCAGCTTGCTGGTCAGTGAGGATTTGGTGGTGTTCGTCAGGGCTACCCGCTAGGAATAGTCGGAAGAAGAACCGGAGTCGTTGGGAGGAAATATGGCACACGGCAATAAGCTCGTCATTGTGGAGTCTCCGACCAAAGCGAAGAAGATCCAAGGCTATTTGGGCCCGGATTATACGGTTCTCGCCTCGGTTGGCCACATTCGCGACCTCGCCCAGCCTTCGCAGGTGCCGGCGAGTAAGAAAGAGAAGTTTGGTCGCTTCGGTGTCGACATCAACGACGGTTTTGAGCCCTATTACATCGTTTCGCCGGAGAAGAAGCGTACGGTGGCGGAGCTCAAGTCCGCTTTGAGTAAGGCTGACGAGCTTTTCCTCGCTACTGATGAGGACCGCGAGGGTGAGGCTATTGCTTGGCACTTGGTGCAAACGCTCAAGCCGAAGGTTCCCGTTCACCGCATGGTGTTTCACGAGATTACCAAGAAGGCCATTGTGGAAGCTATCGCTTCCACTCGTGACGTTGACCAAAATATGGTGAATGCGCAGGAGACCAGGCGCATTCTCGACCGTTTGTATGGTTATGAGCTCTCCCCGGTGCTGTGGAGGAAGGTTGGGCCGAAACTCTCGGCTGGCCGCGTTCAGTCGGTGGCAACGCGCCTGATTGTGGAACGCGAGAAGGAGCGCATGGCTTTCGTGCCGGCTACGTACCGCGATATTACTGCGGTGGTGGCGCCGGTAGAGAATGAGGCTGGCGCTGACGCAACGACCGGCGCTGCTGAGGATCTCTCCTTTGAAGCGCGTATGACGGGCTTGAACAACACCCGCCTCGCCCGATCCAGCGACTTTACCGACAAAGGTGAGCTCACCGATAAAGCGCGCAGTGATAATCCTGTGCAACTCAGTGGCGCTGAGGCCGACGAGCTCGCCCAGCAGCTGCAAAACGCCGACTTCAGAGTGACGAGCATCGAAAAGAAGCCGTACACTCGCCGATCTGCCGCGCCTTTCACCACCTCGACTTTGCAACAGGCTGCCGGCAACCGTTTGGGCTTCAGCTCGCGCGTGACCATGCGTGCCGCACAAACACTGTATGAAAACGGTTACATCACCTATATGCGAACCGATTCCATCATCCTGTCCAACGAGGCGATCCAGGCGGCTCGTGAACAAGTGGCCGAGCGTTTCGGCAACGAATATTTGACGGAAAAGCCGCACCATTTCGCCAACCATGGTGAGGGAGTGCAGGAGGCCCATGAGGCAATCCGCCCAGCAGGCTCGCACTTCCGCGCTCCTGAAGAGATTGCAGCGGCAGTCTCGCCCACCGAGTTGCGCTTGTACACGCTGATCTGGCAGCGCACCCTCTCCACCCAGATGGCACCGGCCACCGGCTCCACCCAAACCGTCAAGCTCGTCGCGCCTACCAGCAAGGGGGACGCAGAATTCCAAGCTTCTGGCACGGTCATCACCTTCCCCGGTTTCCTGCGCGTCTACGGCGACGGCGAAAAGGCTCAGGAAAAAGAAACCCGCTTGCCACAAATGCAAGAAGGCGAGATTACCAGGGCTGTTGCACCCGTGGAAGCCGTGGAACACCAAACCCAGCCGCCGGCCCGCTACACGGAGGCCAGCCTGGTGAAAACTTTGGAAGCCAAGGAAATCGGCCGCCCATCCACCTACGCGAGCATCATTTCCACCATCATCGACCGTGGATACGTGTATGAGAAGGGCCGCGCGCTCATCCCCAGCTGGCTCGCCTTCTCCGTAACCCGCCTGCTCGAAGGCTATTTCCCCACGCTCGTCGACTACGAGTTCACCGCGCAAATGGAGAAGGGCCTCGACCAGATCGCCTCCGGTAAGGAAACGAGCCTCGACTGGCTGACGGCCTTCTACTTTGGCCACACGTCTGGCTCGGTGAGCAACCCGCAGGAGGCGAACGAAGGCTTGCAAGCCCAGCTCGCCCAACTTCCGGACATCGATGCGCATGAGATTAACACTGTGCCTCTTGGTGAAGGCATCAATGTGCGCGTCGGCCGCTTCGGCCCCTATGTTGAAGACACTGCCGACCTCGATTCTGAAGGCAACCCGCGTCGCGCTTCTGTTCCGGCCGACTTGGCGCCAGACGAGTTGACGGTGGCGAAGGCGCGCGAACTGCTGTCGGCAAATGCTGGCGGTGCTCGCGTGTTGGGTACAGATGCGCAGGGTAACACGATTGAAGTGCGCACGGGTCGCTTTGGCCCGTACGTGGCTCAAGTGAGCCCTGATAATCTGGAGGGTTCAGACGACAAGAAGAGCAAGAAAGCCCAGCCTAAGCCCAAGATGGCCTCGCTTTTCAAGAGCATGACCCCCGAAAGCGTGACGTTGGAGCAGGCGATCCAGCTGCTCTCCCTGCCGCGAGTGGTGGGCGCCTACGAAAAAGCCGATGAAAAGACAGGCGAGCTCATCGAGTACACCGTGGAAGCCAACAACGGCCGCTACGGCCCGTACCTGACGCAGACGAGCAGCGAGGGCAAGAAGGAAACTCGTCCTCTCGACTCTGAAGATGCGATTTTCACAGAGACTCTCGAGCAGGCACAAGCTGCCTTTGCCCAGCCGCGCTACCGGCGAGGAAGGGGAACAGCTAAGCCGCCGCTTAAGGAGTTTGGCAATGACCCGACCACCGGCAAGCCAGTCGTCGTTAAGGACGGTTTCTACGGCGCATACATCACCGACGGCACGACGAATAGGACTGTTCCGCGACAGTTCACCGTCGAGTCGCTGACTGCTGAGGATGCGTTCCGCCTGCTTGCCGAGAAGCGTGAGGCTGGCCCGGCTACCAAGCGTCGGACGAGCAGGAAGAGTGCTGCAAGGGGTGCTGCGGCGAAGGGCTCAGCTTCTCAGTCGAGCGCGGCGAGGAAGGCTTCGACCACGAAGAAGACTTCTACTGCCAAGAAGTCGAGTACCAAGTCGAGCACTGCCAAGAAGGCTTCAACGCGCACCACTTCAACTCGCACAAAGTCGACGAGTGCGACCAAGGCATCTACTGGTGAGTGAGCATGACTGAACAGAAGAGCATGAGCGCACCAGCCCCATACCCCGGCCTTTTCCTCACTTTCGAAGGAATTGACGGAGTAGGCAAAACCACACAAGTGCAGCTATTGGCGAAGTGGATTCGCGAAGAGCTCGGCCGCGAAGCAATCACCACCTTCGAGCCGGGAGATACTTTGCTGGGCCACTCCATCCGCACACTACTGCTCAACCCGGAGCGCACAGCCGCTCCGGTTTCTGCGCGCGCGGAAGCACTGCTCTACGCTGCCGACAGGGCCCAACACGTACACGAGGTCATCCTGCCCGGCCTGAAAAGGGGGGCAGTGGTAATCTCGGATCGTTATATTGACTCGTCACTGGCGTACCAAGCCGGCGGGCGCGAGCTCAGCAGCGAGCAAATTCTCGACATGTCGAGGCTGGCGACGGGTGATGTGTGGCCAGTGCGAACTTACTTGTTGGATATGAGCGTTGAACAGTCGCACAGGCGTGTGACTCAAGTGCGTGGCGAACATCCAGACCGTTTGGAAGAGGAATCGGCGAGTTTTCACGAGCGTACCCGTCGGGCTTTCCTCAAGCTTGCGCAGAAAAACCCTGAGCGTTACCTCGTCATCGACGCGACCCAGAGCATCGAGCAGATTCAAGCCCAGTTACGTGACGATGTGAGGAAACTCGTGGAGCAGTAACTGGCTGGCAATGCCGGGCGTGCGTCAGCCGTTGAAAGTAACAGTTGAGTGAGCCGTCAGCTAACACCTCGGGAAGGCAGAGGACATGAGCGTTTGGGATAACATCGTCGGCCAGCAGCCTGTCGTTGCGCGCTTACAAAAGATCATTGAGCAGCCGCAAACTCTCGCACAATCCTGGCTTTTTGTCGGGCCTCCTGGCTCGGGCCGCTCGGTGCTGGCCCGCGACTTCGCCCAAGCTCTCGAATGCCCCAACGGCGGTGACGGAACCTGTGACATATGCCACCAGATTGAGCTCGGCAGTTTCCCTGACGTGCGCGTTCTCACTACTCAAGGCGTGACCATTGGTATTGACGATGTGCGCGCGTTGGTCGCCGAGTCGGAGCAGATGCCTGCGGTTGGCCAGTGGAAAATCTTCATCATTGAGGATGTTGACCGCATGAGTGAGCGCACGACGAATGTGCTGCTTAAGTCGGTGGAGGAGCCTGCCGAGCATACGATCTGGCTGTTGTGCGCGCCTTCTGCCCAGGATGTTTTGCCGACCATTCGCTCTCGCTGCCGGCTGGTGACGCTGGCTGTTCCTCAAGCTCAAGATATCGCCACTTTCTTGGCTCGCCGCTACCCTGATCTCACTTCTTCTCAAACCGCCCAGATTGCCAGAATCTCACAAGGCCATATTGGAATTGCGAGCTTGTATGCCACGCATCACGACATGTTGACAGCCAGGGCAAACATGATTTCTGGCGTGATCAGCATGACGCGTTCCTCAGATGCAGTGTTGCTGGCTCGCCAGATTGATGAGGATGCAAAAGCACAGGCGCAGCAAACCGTCGACGAACGCGTTGAGAAGCAACAGCTCGACTTTAAACGCAAGAATGGCTTAGAGGAGAAGAAGCCTGTCCCTGCTGCACTTCGCCCTCAATACAACAAGATTGGCAAAGCGGATGAGAAAAAGCGCGAAGTAACGCGCAGCTATCGCGACATCATTGACCGCATTCTCACGGATATTTCCTCGGTATACCGCGATATCTGTGTCATCCACAATGATGCACTCGAGTCCGTGGGAATAGTGAACTTAGAGAATAATGCTCAGCTTCAGCAGCTAGCCGTCAAGCTCACTCGCTCTGAGGCTACACAGAGGCTCGAGGCTGTGGAAGTGGCACGTCGTCGCATTCAAGGCAACGGCGCACCACTTCTCGACCTCGAAGCCATGCTGTGTACGCTCATCCCGCCGTTTAAGCGCTAGATGAGCTCACTCGTGTATGAGCCAGTTGAGAATGCTGCACAGTGCTGGATAGGTATCGTGTGAGTGATCATATGCGAGGATAGAGGAGCTGCTCTGGTTCAAAGCGTTGTCGATGTTCGCATAGTCACCGTTGTGTGTGACGATTTCTCGAACTCCATCGCGATCCTGTTCGATGTGGAATTGCAGACCTACTGCGCGAGCCTTCGAGCTTGTAATAGTCTCCTGGGATATGAGCGGTGAGCGGAGAATGACATTGACTTTTCCTTTCTCGCAGGCAAAGCCTTGATTCTTTACTAACTGAGAGGAAAAGAGGAGCTCAGCACCAGAAGGAATATGGAACATCTGCTCATGCCAATGTAATGCCATCAGCTGTGATGGGACGCCTGGAATTATCGAGCTAGTGCGTTCAATGGGCGCCCAACCTACCTCTTTGTAAGGTGCGGGAAGTACTGCTGCCCCGAGGGTTGTAGCAAGCTGTTGAGCGCCTAAACAAATTCCGAGAACAGCAACCCCATGGGCAAGGCAATCGTTGATCAGTGTGCGTTCTTGCTTCAGCCACTTGAGATTATCAGTGGTGTTCATTGGCCCACCGAGAACAATAAGAAGGCTGCGCTGTTCAGACAGTTTTCGCCAATCCGGAAGAAGAGAGTCGTCAGCAGGGTGATAAAGATCATAAGAGGCGTTCTGTTCTTTGGCCCATCTCAGGATGAGGCCTGGGCCTTCATGGTCAACATGCTGAATAATTGCAATCTGTATAGGCTCTCCGTGCTTCATGGTTTCATAGTATATTTTTCTTTTGTTGTAATGCTAGGGCTGAGAGATAATAAGAATATGCGCGTTACAACTGATTTTTCTGTCATTCCTGACCAATACAGCAAACATGCTCCTGCACCATTGCAGGCAGATGGTATGGCGATCATGTCATTCCCCTTCTATGTTGACCAGCTCAAGCCTGGAACGCAGTACTTGCACTGGGCATTGGTGGATGATGATGCTATCCCAGTGTGTGGATTCCAGTGGATTCACTGGGCAGTAGCAAATGTTCCCGTTGATGCGCTGATGTTTGACATGAACGATGCTCAAGCAGTGGAAATCCCTGAGGATTTCTCTCGCATGATGATGTCAATGGTTCCTGAGGCCTTGTGCGGTAGGAACTCAACGGCGGGAAGCATGATCGGCTCTGATAATCCTCAGGTGTATATGCATTATGTTGGGCCTCAGCCACCAGATGCTGACCATTACTACAAGCTCATGGTGTGGGAGAGCGAGCAGCCGCTTGAGTTGAACCAAGGCTTCTGGCTTAATCAGATGTATCACGAGCTTAACAAGGCGCAGATTAACGATCCGGCCTGGCTGTACCTTGTCGGTCGGCAGTGAAACACATTCACTTTGTAGTTTTCCAATTTTTCTTCGATATTTACGAGAAAAGATTGGAATGTGAGCCTGTGGCGATCAACTCGAGGGTATCTCCATTGACTCGATATACAAGTAGCCAATCAGGCTCGATATGGCACTCTCGCACTTCATGGTAAAGTCTGGAGTTTTTGAGAGCGTGATCTTTATTCTTGGGAGGTAAGGAGCGCCCCTCGACTAACAGGGTAAGAATGTCTTTAAGAAGCGACATATTCTTACCTTGTTTCTGCATAAGCTTGAGGCTTTTCTTAAATTCGCTATGGTAGCGCAGTTTAAGCAAGGAGGTCCTCCATCGCATCGTCGACTGAGGTAAACGTGCGAGACATATTCTTGCCTTGCACGCTTTCCTCGATTGCTCGTTCAAGCTCTGAGTTTGGTTTTTCGATGCTCGGGACAAAAGGCAATTTCCCATCGCGAAGCATTTGCTTGACGGTGAGGGAAACGAGTGTTGAAAGGGACAACCCTAACTCTCCCAGCATCTCGTCTGCTTCATGCTTTACTTCTTGATCCATTCGAATTGTCACATTTACAGAACTCATATTCATTCTTCCTCACATTATGTGTTATGCACATTATCTCACATAGGAATATCATGAAACGACATGATTTTGCTCTGGGCTTGAGCGGGGGATGAGAAATGTTCGAAGTGAAGGAAACACGTGTGATTGCGGACTCTACGAGTAAGGTGAAACGACCAGCCAAGCTATTAGGCTGGAAGAGGTAAGAAATTTTGCAAGATTACCAGTACGAAGGCAAATGCAGCGCGCTGATAATCTCAAGAAACAGAATGAAGGAAGAAAGAATATGGCGTGCACCACTATTCTTGTCGGTAAAGCTGCCAGCTATGACGGCGCACCGATCATCGCCCGTAATGAGGACTCCGCCAACGGTGAGTTTAACCCGAAGCGTTTTGAGGTTGTTGAGCCGCAGCAACTGCCCAAGGTTTACCGTTCTGTTCTCTCTCACGTTGAAGTGCCGTTGCCAGAAGGCGCCATGCGCTTTACTCAAACGCCGAATGCCATTCTCAACGAAGGTATTTGGGGTGAAGCAGGCATCAATGCAGCCAATGTTGCCATGAGCGCCACCGAAACTCTGACCACCAATGAGCGTGTGCGCGGAGCTGATCCTTTCGTTGAGCTCCAGCCAGCTCAGGGCAAAGAGGGCGAGCCAGGTTATGTTGCTGAACAGGCTGGCGGTATCGGTGAGGAAGATTTCGTCACTCTCGTTCTGCCTTTCATCCATTCGGCTCGCGAAGGTGTGCAGCGTCTGGGCTCTCTGCTCGAACAATACGGCACCTACGAAATGAACGGCGTCGCCTTCTCCGATGAAAACGACATTTGGTGGTTGGAAACCGTCGGTGGCCACCACTGGATCGCTCGTCGCGTTCCTGACGACTGCTACGTGACCATGCCAAACCAGTTAGGCATCGATGACCTCGACCTCGACGACGCTTTTGGCGACCAGGTGGAGAACATGTGTTCTGCTGATCTGCGCGAATTCATCGAGGAAAATCATCTCGACCTCTCCGTTGACGGTGACACTGGCCACATTAACCCACGCGACGCATTCGGCTCGCACTCTGACACTGACCACGTTTACAACACTCCACGCGCCTGGTTCATGCAGCGCTTCTTGAACCCTTACGACGAGGATTGGGACACTGCGGAAGCTCTGCACTCCCCAGAGAGCAATGACATCCCATGGGCACGCCAGCCAGAGCGCAAGATCACCATTGAAGACGTCAAGTACGTGTTGAGCTCCCACTATCAGGGCACTCCATACGACCCTTATGACAACCGTGGTACCGCTCAAACTCGCGGTATGTACCGCCCGATCGGCATCAACCGCCAGTCGCAGTTGTCCGTCATGGAAGTGCGTGCCGACAAGCCAGCTGCCTTCCGCGCCGTGCAGTGGATCGCCATGGGCTCCAACCCATTCAACACGATCATGCCTTACTACACGAACGTTCTGAGCACCCCAGACTACCTGGAGAACACCACCGCTCGCGTGACCACCGAAAACTACTACTGGGCAAACCGCGTGATCGCCGCTCTCGCCGACGCTCACTTCAAGGACAACCTGGCTCACTTGGAGCGCTACCAGGAGAAGACCTTGGCCTTCGGTCACCAGGTTCTCTCGGCAACTGATAAGGCTGCAGCTCAGCTCGTTGACGAAAACGACTTTGATAATCTTGAGCTTCCTGAAGTTCAAAAGCTTCTCCAAGCAGCCAACAACAAGATTGCCACTCAGCTGAAGAAGGACACGGAAGCTCTGCTCGACTCTGTGCTCTACACGACGTCGATGCACATGCGCAACGGCTTCTTCCTCTCCGACAACTGAGCCAAGCAGTGCCGTCAGGGCGAGCAGCTAACCGGTTCGGCTAAGCTCGGCTTGGCGAGAACTGAGAGCGTACTAGCCCTCGTTTTCATGCTCAGCGCTTGATTTGCCACTGCATTATGTGGTGGCGCTCAAGCGTTGGGCATTTTTGTTACGCTTCTATAACTTTTCACGCGCTGCTCTTTTGGCAGTGGTAATCTCACCAAGGGCAGGCTGCGGTGAGAGCACAGCTGAAAAATCCACAGTGCACAACACTGCGGTCGAGAAAGGAACTATCCCAAACACAGTGAACGCTATGCCAGTGAATTCAGCATTTCCCAACGCACAATCAGCCGCACAGCCAGCCGCGCAAACTGCCTCCCAGCAGGCTCAAGCTTTGCACGAACTGCACCAAGCAGACGCGCAAGCTCGCCGCGACTACCTCAACGCCGTTCTCACCAGGATCGTGGGAAAGCGCGAAATTGCTGAAAACCTCGCTGACTTTACCCAACCTTATGGTCTCAACTTCAAAATCGACGCCTACGGCTGGCTCGCCGCCCTCGCCAACAAACAAGTGAGCGGCAAACACGGCCAGATCGTGCTCGTTACCTCGGATACGCCTCTCAAGGCAAGCCGCGGAGAAGGCAAAACCACCGCAGTGATCGCACTGACCGACGCCTTGCGCGCCCGCGGAATCGATGCGGCAGCGGTGCTTCGCCAGCCTTCCATGGGCATCACCGCAGCGGGGTCCAAAGGCGGCGCTTCTGGTGGCGGCGTCTCGAGCCTCGAGCAAGTCAACCTCACGGACTGGGGTTTGTTCGGAGAAATGGCCAAAATCGAGACCGCACAAAACCTCATCGTCTCGCGTGCAGAAAAAATGCATGACGAGGAGCCGGAGCGCCTCGCCACCATTCTCATGCCTCGCGTTTCCGAGCTGCCGAGCCGCTCGCTTCGCCGAATTGTTGTTGACCACCAAGTCAACAAGGAAACAGGCGAGCGTGGTGACCTCGAAGAGAAGACAGTCATCACTCCGGCGAGTGAGCTCATGCAGATCGTCGTGCTCTCCACCTCGCGTGAAGAAATGGCTGAGCGTATCGCACACATGATCGTCGGCCAGTCGAGCACTGGTGCAGCAGTTCTGGCCAGCGAAGTGGTGGATGTTGAGCGCATTATGACGGTGTTGGGCGATTCGCTCGACCCAGTGGTGACGCGCTCTCGCCAGGGCTCGCCGGTTTATGTTCACGCCGGCCCGTTTGGTAACGTGTCTCTGGGCTTGCCGTCCATCGCGGTGATGAAGCTCGCGCAAAGCTTGCATGACGTCGTCATTATTGAAGCCGGCTACGGTGCTGACGCTGGCGCTGAAAAGTGGATTGATTTGGCAACCCCGTTCTATGGGGCTCCGTGGCCAGTGTGCTCGGTCGTCGTTTCGCGCGCTTCCACGTGGAACAATGAGGAGCTGGGATGGCGTTATGACTTCAACATTGGGCGCATGGAAAAGGTTGGTTTGCCAGCCTTCCCGCTGCTTAACCTGTGGACGGGCGAGGATGACGAGGTGGCCAAGCTCAAAGCCCGCGCTCAGCAGCGCGGTTTGCGCGAGCCTCTGGTCGGCAATCTGTTCCGCGATGGGGGAGCAGCTCTTGCCCCGCAGCTCGACGGTTTGCTGGACTACCTGAGCAAGGCCAAGGCACAAGCTCAAGCCTGTGGTGAGGGAAACGAGGAGGAAAACAGCGAGGGAAACGGCGAAAAAAATGGCGAGGTTGCTGGCGTTGCTGAAGCTCCTGGCGCGAGTAAGGTGCCGACGATGGATACTCATCGCAGCGTTGAAGAGCGCTTGTACACCATCATCGAGCAGGCGTTTGGTGTCCCTGCTTCTCGTGTTATCAAGCGGGAAGATTATCAGCCCAGTTTGGACGCTGCACGAAAACTGGTGGAATCTGCGGGTATGAATTTCGACGAGTTCGCCATCTGCCCGATTAAATCGCCATCGGTGATTACCGATAATGATGAAGCACCAGCTGATGAGCGTACCGTCACCCTGAAGATGACGTCGGTTCATGCGGGCGCGAAGATCTTGCAGATGCATGTGACGACGAGTTTGACGACGAGCATGCCCAAGATCGTGTGATTGCGAACAGCTTTGCGCTAGCTCGCAGGGCGACAAATGAAGAATTGCGCTCGACCGTGCTGAAACGCGAGCGCGGTGATTTGAGAGGCCTCTTGGTGGCAGTTTAGTGACTGTTATCAAGAGGCTTTCGTATGTGAACAGGCTTCGCGAAAGGGTGGGCGCGCGAGCGCGATGAAACAGCTGGGCGACAGCTCTGGAACGTTGCAATGATAGGGATTACTGATAATCTTGAGAAATTCAAAAAGTTTAGTCAAACGTTTGACCTGATACAGTGAAGCTATCACGAGCAGGCAGGGACGCCGCACAGCACACCTACCACAACTCATGAGGGGTTCTCATTCGCAAGAGCGAATCAGGAAGAGAAAGAGAAAGCAATGTCACAAGGACGTGCATGGAAGATTCTGGCGGCATCCGTTGCGCTTGCCACCATCGTTCCACTCGCAGCATGCGGAAATTCAAAGCCAACTACCGACTCCCAGGGTCGACCAATCGTCAACATCCTGGTTCGCCGTAACGTCACTGATAATCCTATGCAAAAGACGGGCTTCACCAAGGAGCTTGAGGCAGCCTGCAAGTGCGCCATCAAGTGGAGTGAGGTTTCCGACAACGCATGGGGCCAGCAGAAGAGCGCTAAAATGGCTGCTTCTGAGTTCCCTGACATCGGCCTGAGCCTCTTCGACCGCAACGATGCCGCCAAGTACAAGGATTACTTCGCCGACTTCGGCCCACACCTCAAGGACATGCCAAACGTCAAGGCATTCTTTGACGCACACCCAGGCGCACTCAAGTACGTGCAAACAGGCAAGAAGATCCCGCTGCTGCCATCTGACCGTGGCAAGGGCTACGAAGTGTCCGCAACCCACATGTTCATCAACAAAACCTGGCTCGACAAGCTGGGCTTGAAGATGCCAACCACATGGGACGAGCTCAAGCAGGTTCTCGAAGCCTTCAAGAAGGATGATCCGAATGGCAATGGCAAGGCTGACGAAGTGCCAATGAACATTCGCGGTCTCGGCTTCGGCTTGTGGAGCCCACTGACCTTGATGAACTCTGAAGGCGTTGTCACCTCCTTCATGGGCGGTGGCGCTTCTGAACAGGGCTACTACGTTGAGAATGGCAAGGTGAAGACCTACTGGACTTCCCAAGCTTTGAAGGACACCATCTCTTACCTGCACGAGCTGCTTGCGGAAGGCTTGATTCCTAAGGACGTGCTCACCCGCGACGCTTCTCAGTACCAGGCTCAAACCATTTCCGATGGTAAGGTTGCGAAGTCTGGCGTCACTTTCGGCTGGTCAAACTATTCCGAATTCGGCAACGATCTTGCTGGGCAGTACGTAACCCTCCCGCCTCTGAAGAAGGACGCTTCTACTCCAGATTCCCAGGTTAAATGGGACTACTCTCAAGATGCTGCACGCTGGGCCTACACTGCTTCTGGCGTGACTGTGAACCCGAACGCTGCCAACTTGAAGGCTGTGTGGAAGGTCATCAACGCCATGTACTCGGAGAAGCTGTCTGTGGAAGGCTTCTACGGTTCTATTCCGGACATCGTCAAGGATGATGGTAACCATCAGTACACCGTCGACACGAAGAAAGCTTATGCTGAGTACCCTGATACTCGCGCCGTCGCTTTGCAAGATCGCTTCGGCGGCTGGATTCGCGACGATGTGAAGATGGTTGGCGATACGAACGCTGAACAGGTGACTGCTTCCGACCTCGCTGTGCGTGATGCTCGCAAGCACGTGGACGGCGAGAAGGACGTCATCCCGATCTACGTTCTGCCAAGCATCGATGACACCAACACCTTGCAAAACAACAACACCGCTATTGCCAACTACGGCAATAACCAGCTGGCAAAGTGGCTGCAAAAGGGCGGAATTGACCAGGAATGGAACGATTACGTCAAGAAGATTTCTGAGCCAAGCCTCGGGCTCGACCAGAATATCAAGATCTGGCAAAAGTACTACGACAAGGTCGTGAAGTAAGCCGGAGCTTGATGGCGTGATCGCCAAGCTGAGTGCTTAATAACTGATCACTATCTCTGCTTTCGGCGCCGCGCACAGTTCGTGCCCAATAACGAGCGGTGCACGGCGCCGATTTTTTCTGTGAGCTGGCTGAGAACCAGCGCTGATAATCTTGAGAAATTTTAGGGAAAGGAAGCTCCATGGCGCATTCCCAAGCACGGGCCATACAAGCGCCCACAGCAGCAAGCCGGCGTAAAACCGGGCTGCTGAACAAAATTGCTGATCATTTTTCTCGCTACTGGCAGCTGTGGATTCTCGCTTCCCCAGCTCTCTTCTTCATCGCACTTTTCGCCTACGTGCCAATGTGGGGAATTCTGCTGGCATTCCGCGAGTTTAACCCCTCCCAAGGCTTAACGGGAGGAGCCTGGGTGGGGATGAAGTACTTCACTCAGTTCTTTCACAGCCCACTCTTCGGTGAAATTATGACGAACACCATCCGCATCTCACTGTGGACACTCGTCATGGGCTTCATTTTCCCGATAATCCTGGCTTTGCTCATCAACCAAATCGGTTCGAAGAAGGTCGAGGGTTTCGTTCAGACCATCACTTACATGCCACACTTCATTTCTGTGGTGGTGATCGTCTCGATGATCAACATCTTCCTCACCCCAGGTACTGGTATTCTGGGCCGTTTCTTCGGCTCCGAGTCGCTGATGGGAAATCCCGACCAGATTACCAACGTGTATTGGATCTCCGAAGTCTGGCAGCACTGCGGATGGAATTCCATCATCTACCTGGCAGCACTCGCTGGTGTAGACACCTCACTGTATGAAGCTGCCAAGATTGATGGTGCAGGCCGACTTTCGATCATCCGCTATGTTGACTTCCCTGCAATTTTGCCAACCTGCTCCATTTTGCTCATCATGACAATGGGTTCTGTGTTGAACGTCGGTTTCGACAAGATCTTCTTGATGCAAAATGCTCTGAACCTGCCCGCAACGGAAGTTATTTCCACATACACCTACAAAATCGGTATTTTGAACGGCCAGTACTCGTACTCGACGGCTATTGGTTTGTTTAACACTCTCGTCAACTTCGTGTTCCTGATCAGCGCTAATGCGATTGCCAAGCGCGTTTCTGATCAGAGCATCTTCTAAGGCTAGGGGATGAGAAAAATGGCTTTGTTTGCGAAAACTCGTACAACACACGAAGACCCCGTCATGCTCGCCGCTCGTCGTCGTCAGCACTCTGCTGACCCCATTGAACGGTTGATGGCTAATGGCTCGCTCAAACCCAAGTCGCTGGGCGAAAACATTCCTTTCAACAAGAAGGTTCGCCCTTCGATGACTGCCGGCGACCGTACTATTAGCATCATTATCAACATCATCTTGGTGCTCGTCGTCATCGCAACACTCTACCCGTTGTGGTTCGTCGTTATCGCATCGTTCTCCAACCCGACGAGTGTTGCTGCAGGTTCTGTGACTGTGCTGCCGAAGAATGTGACGTGGGTGGGTTATGCCAAAGTGTTTGCCAACGCTCGCATTTGGCGTGGATATATGAACACGATTCTCTACTCGGTCTTGGGTACTGCTGTCAACATGGCAGTGACTATTCCGTGCGCTTTCGCGCTCTCTCGTCGAGAATTTAAGCCTCGCCGTGTCATTCTCTTCCTCTTCACTGTCACCATGTTTATTGGTGGCGGTCTGATTCCGAACTACTTGCTGTATAAGTCGCTCGGGATTAACAACACGATGTGGGTGTTCATTTTGCCAGGAGCAGTGAGCGTGTACAACGTGATTGTTGCTCGTTCCTTCTTCGAAACTTCCATTCCTGAAGAGTTGCATGATGCTGCTCAGATCGACGGTTTGAGCTACTTTGGCTACTTCTTCCGCATTGTGTTGCCATTAAGCTCGGCAATTCTCGCGGTGATTGGCCTGTATTACTTCGTTGGCCACTGGAACGACTTCATGACTGGCTTGATCTTCATTACGGATGATACGAAGCAGCCTTTGCAAGTCGTCCTCCAACAGTTGCTTCTTGTTGCACAAGGCACGGGAACAAACGTGGACGCTGCTGCACAACAGCAGGCTGCAGACCAGATTAAGTTCGGTATCATCATCGTTTCGACTGCGCCACTGCTCATCTTGTACCCGTTCTTGCAAAAGTACTTCAACAAGGGTGTCATGCTTGGCGCTGTGAAGGGCTGATTGGCTATGAATCGTGATTTAACAGCCTTCGGGGCTTTCGCTCGAGGGTATGAAAAAGTCTGCCGCGCCATCCTTCTCGTCTTCGTCATCAATGTGGCTATTGTTGCTCACACGCTGCTCGGAGTCGTGATGGCAGGCTTTTTCCCCAGCATTGCAGCAGGTTTTTCCACCTACCGCTCCTGGTTGCTGGATAGTGACCGTGAGTGGAGTGTGAAGCAAACCTGGATGTGCTTCCATCGAGTATGGAAGCAAGAGCTCATCTCGGCTAATCAGATGGGCTGGGCTCTCGCCGCAGGCTGGGCGCTCATCGGTTACTCCATGTTCCTCGTGTTGAGTAATGACATGGGGCCGCTGGGGTATGCTTCCTCGGGATTGCTGCTCTTGGCAGTGGTAATCTTAAGCCTCTTTAGCCTGATGGTGTGGGCTGTTCGCGCCAATTTCGTCGAATCAAACCGTTGGGCTGCGCATGTAGCCATGGTCATGATCATTGCTCGTCCCGCCTGCAGCCTGCTGCTCATCGCAGTGGCAATCCTGGCGGTACTCGCAACCTTCACCTGGCCTGGAATTCTGGCTGCTTTCGGCTTGTCGCTACCCATTGGCCTGACTCAAGCTTGCGTCTGGGCTGCCGCAAGATTACCAGGGATGTCACGGCACACGACTACTGTCAGCCAGCAAACCCAACCAGCCGCATTGTCGACGCGCGGGGTGGACCAGCAAGCTCATTCAGCTGCAACTTCACCAGAAAGGAGGGGAAATTGAGTTTCACCTCCACCAGCGCGTATACGTATAATGTTGTCAGCCGGCAACAAGGCAGTAGCAACAGGAGGCACAGCATGGTCTCAATGAAAGACATCGCAAACCGAGCCGGAGTTTCCATTGGTACCGTCTCCTTAGTGCTCAACGGCAAAACAGAGAATCGTGTTTCACAAAAAACAAGCGAAAAAGTGCTCCAGATTGCCAAAGAGCTCAACTACGAGCCCAACGCCGCTGCAAAAACGTTGAAAATGCGCAAGTCAAACACCATTGGCTTCCTCACCGACTCCATCGGCTCCTCACCCTACGCAGGAACCATACTTCTGGGAGCCCAAGACGCTGCACGAAAACTCGGCTACGTCCTGCTCGTGGTCAACACCAACGGCGACGAGCAGCTGGAAAAGCAGTCGTTGTCAGTGATGCGCAGTTACCAGCCAGATGGCTATATTTACGCTCTCATGTTCCACCAGAAGGTGACAGTTCCTTCGCAGTTGGAGGGAATCCCTACTGTTGTGGTCGATGGTGAGGATCAGCGTGGGGTGGTTCCTTCTTACTTTCCTGATGAGTTTTCCATTGGCTATGACGCGACAACTCGTTTGGCTCAGGCTGGTTGCCAGCGTATTGCTTATATTGGCTCGTCTCAAGGTATTGTTGCTGAGATTAACAGATACGAAGGGTACCGTCAGGCGCTCGCAGACGCGGGGCTTGAGTTTGACGATCATCTGGTAGGGCATTACGAAATTGAAGAGTTGGGCGACAATGAGGCTGCTGCTGCTCGGCATTTGATTTCTTCGGCGCAGCCCGACGGCATTTTCTGCTTTAACGACCAGCGTGCGGCGGTGGTTTACGATGCTGCGCGCGAGTTGGGTTTGGCTATTGGCAGGGATATTTCGATTGTCGGTGTTGATAATCAGACGATTATTGCTCCGCTGTTGATTCCGAGGCTGACGACGGTCGAGCTTCCTCATTATGCGATGGGTTATCAAGGTGTGTTGCGTTTGATAGCTCAGATGGATGGGGTAGAGGCTTTGCAGCCTCTTGTGGTGTCTGACCCTTACGCTGCCACGGTTTTGAAGCAGATGGATATGCAGTCTGTTTCGCTGCGCTGCGAGCTGCTGGAGAAGCAGTCGGTAGCGTAAGACTGGTGGCGAGTTACGCCGAGTGTGGCGGGTTACATCGAATGTGGCAAGTGACACCGAGTGAAAGCTTGTGACGGCTGAGAGCTGTGCATCTTCTGACGCAGTGTCGCGCTGATCGCTTCGTCCAGTGTGAGGACCGCGAGAGCGGCTTTTTGAGAAGTGAAGGTGAGGAAGGGTAGAGAACAATGTTAATCTTCCCTTCCTTTAGTTAAACGTTTAACGTATACTAGGGAAAGACCCTAGCATAATTTGGCTGAGAAGAGGAGAAAATGGAAGCAGGATACAACGCTGTTTCACGGTCCTTCCCAACAGGCGTATACCGCACTCTTGACGTGTTCCTGGAAGGCGAGGATGAAGGAGTGGGTTGCATTAGCGTAACAAGCAGGGCGAGTGCAACCGAGGCAGCAAACAGGGCGACCAACGCTTCTTCACACGATGCACATTCAACGCGCACCTACCTCATGCCTCAAGGTCAGAAACGCCATCATTTTTCCATTCCAGTTGAACAATTCAGCACCGTGAACGTCAGCGTTGAGCATGCAATGGCACGCTACGCTTATTTAAACGATGCCGATGATCTCATCAGCCTTGGCGTGCAGATGGTCAATCTCGATGCCGAGAATTTGGTTTGGCCTGTGCTGCCGAAGTCTGAAGATATGTACGACATACGCCGTTCTTCCGTACATTTTGAACCGCCCACCCGCTGGATGAACGACCCCAATGGTTTATGCTATTTCCGCGGCCATTACCACCTCTTCTTCCAATTCAACCCCTACGGCTGGGGCTGGGACAACATGCACTGGAATCATGCAGTTTCTGAAGACCTCTTACACTGGCGCCTGCTTCCCATTGCCCTGGAACCTCAAGCAGATTTCGCCACTCATCCTCAGATCAGCGGTGGCGCCTTCTCTGGCTCGGCGATCACCGTCGACGAAGAAGGAAACCCCTGTGCAGGAGCCGATGCTGATGCCATTCGCATTTATCTGACCCGCCATCAAGAAGTCAGAGGGGAAATCGGCTCTGCCGTAGAATGGCAAGCAACTGCATTGAGTACGGACGGTATCCATTTTGGTGTGGAATCAGCCGTCGTCACGCGCCCGAGCGAAGCTTATGGCATCGATTTTCGCGATCCAAAGGTAGAACTCGGCTCTCGCCTTGCTGAAGCCTCTTGCGATGCCGCTGGAGTTGATCCGCATCGCGCATACATGGTTGTCGCCTCAAACATTGCAGCAGAGCAGCTGCCACAGAGCAGCACTCCGCAAATGTGCGATAATGATTCGGCTGGAAATCATCGGGCTGGAAACCTTTCTCATGGCAATCACCAGGCTGACAATCTTCCTGGAACTCGCGTTGCAGGAGTGTACGACGGGCCAATTGGCGGCGACTTCAGCCAGTCACCTCGAGGTGAGCGTAACCTGAAAGAGAAGAACGAGCAGCAGATTCCTGCCATGGTACTGTTTTCCTCGTCTCTTCCGCTGCGTGCCAACAAGCCGTGGCGCTACGAAGGCCCAGTTCTTGCCGACCGTGCCCATAGCGTGGCGAAAACATACGAATGCCCCGACCTGTTCGCTCTGGATGGCAAAGTCGTCGCAGCAGGCGCACTCATGCACTATCGCGACCATGCAGGCCGATTCCAACCTGTGAAATGGTACGTGGGCAATCTGGTGAACAAGCGCCTTGAAGTTGAAGCTTCTGGAAACGTTGACTTTGGCAACGCCTTCTACGCGACTCAAAGCTTCTATGACGATTCTGTCCCTGGTGGGCGCCGCGTCGCGTTTGCCTGGATGGCTGACTACGCTGAGACTGCGCGTGAAGAAGTAGGCCTTGCTCATGGAACGATGTCCCTTCCGCGAGAGCTTCACGTGAAACATAACCACTTGTACTCGCACCCGATCGCTGAGGTGTACAAGGAGCTTGTGGGTGAGACTCTCTACACTGCTAATCCGGAGGAGCTCACTCAAGCTTCAGTCAATGGCGCTCTTCTCAAGGCTGCTCAGCTCAGTGGCAACGCATACTTCGCTGACCTCACTTTTACTGGCGACGATGACTTTAGCTTCCTTGTCGCCCAGTCTTCCGACGGCAGCCAGATTGTCAGAGTGGTTCAGCGTGACGGCATCGTACGGCTCGTCACGAAAGGAATGCGCAGTGACGGCATTGATTTCCATAGCACACAGCTGACACCAACCCGCCACCTCGAAATTTTCGTGGATCGAACGATGATCGAGGTGTTCGTCAACGATGGCGAGGATGCGGCGGCTCTGCAATTCCCAGTGACTCGCGGTGGAGTGTTCGAAATCGAAGAGCCAGGCTCGCTTGCCACCGTCGAACTGCACAAACTCAACTCCGTGTGGAGGTAATGGTGAGCCGAAGTTGAGTTGTCGCTAATTTCCGGTTGACGCAACGACGATATGACGCGCGTAAGTTTTCCCCTGACTTGCGCGCGTTTTTTCTCATAAGTTTCCGTATGCTTGCTCGGAATTGACGCGACTAAGCAATTTTGAGTAAAAATACGCAGATCAGTCAATGCCAGTGACAGCCAAGAATGGCTTCATTCCAACAAAAACAAGAATATGCACAGTACATTTGAATTGTGAATGAGCCGGCAGAATAGTTGCTAAGCTCGTACTAATACTTTTAATCAGAGGTGATTAAAGAGGAAGGCATGACGATGATAGTACGACGTCAACAACTGGAGAACCAAGGAAAGCCCAATACAGACGCACTCCAAAAATATGCAGTCGCACTCGATATTGGTATATGTTCTGTGGGGTGGGTTGCTATCAACCAGAATACCTACCGATTGATGAGAGCTCGAGGAAAAGAACTCATTGGAGCCCGTTTATTTGACCGGGCTGATACGGCAGCTAAACGCCGTGGTTACCGAGCAGCACGTCGTCGCTATTCTCGTCGCTCTTGGAGGCTTCGTCTACTTGATGAGCTGTTTGAACCAGCAATTCGCCAGATTGATCCTTCTTTCTTCCTCAGAAGGCAGTACTCATGGGTTCATCCTCAGGATGAGAAAACTATTGCTGATAAAGGATTAAACAGAGATTCCTTGGGCTATCTTTTCCCTACCAAAGATGAAAACCTTGCATTTGCGCATCGATATCCGACTATTTACCATCTGCGTCAAGCTTTGATAAATGACACAGAGAAACACGATATTCGCGAGATTTACGCAGCTCTCCACCACCTGGTGAAGTACCGTGGCCACTTCCTCACTGAAAGTGAAATTGACACCTCACGAGTACTCAATGATGAAGATGTTACAGCGTTGGTAGCCTTCGCTGTAAATCTCAATTCAACTGAGGAACCACGAGTTTCTCTGGATACCGATGACCTTGCTGAACAGAAAACTTTGTTAGTACCTTCTCTCGAACACGCACTTACTTCACAGGGCAGCAAATCTTCTCGAGCAGATCGAGCACTTGAGATTGCCAAGGATAATTTCAGCAAGGAAACCGCTGATACCTTGAAAATCGTTTTCCATGCGCTGACAGGTCTGCAGACTGATTTTGCCAAGCTCTTCTCCAAGGACGAGCTTGATACGGAACAAAAGAAGCTCGTCAGTGTTCGGTTTGATGCTGAAGACCTTGATGATAAACTGCAGAAAATCTATGATTCTGGCATTTTCACGGAAGAAGAGATTTCGGTTATCCGTATGATCCAGACAGTTCACAGCGAAGTAGAACTGGAAATCCTTCTGTCCGGAGAAACCAGTATTGCTGACGCGAAGGTCACGGCGTTCAATTGCCACCGCGACCATTTGCAAACTTTCATGAGCTGGGCAGATCAGGTTGATAACCAGAGCAGCGGGGGAGAAAAACTAACTTCAAAAGTCAATGAGAACTACCTCATTATGCTCAAGCGTAATAATGTGCGGCGGAGCGGTTCAAAAGCACAGAGTACAAATGAAAAGGCATTAGGTAACGCCAAAAAGTTCTTCTGCAACGTTAAAGAAAATACTATCCTTGGCAAACCAAGTGAACTGTTCACCAATGAGCAAGGTCTCGTTCCCTTCGATGGAAAAGAATTAACAATTAAGCAATTCTCAGACTTGGTATCAGACCCGGACCAACTGTTCCCGCTTCTGAGAGATAAGAACAACTCTGTCATTCCGCATCAGCTGAGTGGCAATGAGGTAAAGAAGATAATCGAGAAGCAAGCGAAATATTATCCTTTCCTTGCTGATACCTTCACTAACCGTGATGGAAAGCCTGAATATAAGATCCTTGGCTTAGTGAACTTCCGTGTACCGTACTTCGTAGGCCCTCTTGCTACCCAGCAGAGCGTTGAAAATGGTGGGTTTAATGGTGAAAACCATTGGATGCAACGACGTGCTGGTCATGAGCATGAACAGATTACTCCCTGGAATATTCATGAAGTAGTCGACTACGGAAGGTCTGCCGAGCAATTTATTGATCGTCTCACGGAAACTGACACCTATTTGTTGGGCGAGAAGACGCTGCCACAGCACTCTTTTAGTTACGAGCTATTTGAGGTGTTGAATGAGCTCAACAATATTCGTGTTATTGCGCAACAGGCGAATCGCTCGTATGAGCATATCCGCCGACTCACGGTTGATGAAAAACTCGTTCTTCTTGATTTGTTCAAACAACATAAGAGCGTTTCTCAAAAGAGAGCAGAGGAAGTTCTCAGTGATGAGTTCGTGGCAGCATATGAGTTGAAGGGTTTTGCAACTCCAGGCAAGTTCATGGCTTCGCTTGACTCATATATTGAAATGAAGAAGGTACTTTCTGCTTTCATGCCTCACAGCGAAGTCAGCAAGCTGGTTGATGATGAATCAAAGCGTGACTTCTTTGATGATATCGTTATCCGACAGACTGTGTTTGAAGATGAAAAGATGCGAGCAGATGAAATTCTTCATCTTCTTCAAAGCTCTGTGCTGGATGGAAAAGGATATGACCTTCGTGCTCTTGCCCAGAAATTCGCGAAGACTCACTACACCGGTTGGGGAAAGCTATCTCGGAAGTTCTTAACCTCGCGCGAAATTCGCTTCGGCTCAGAACGTTTCTCCGTATTGCAAATGCTGGAGAAAGATAACAAGAATCTGCAAGAGATCCTCAAAGATGACGATGAGAACACTGGCAACCATTTCTCACAGTGGATTGAACAGTGCAATACAGAGTGGTCTGAGAGGCAAGAGCATATTAGCTCTGAGCAGCAATTCATGGAAGAGCTTCAGCAGAGGCGTATGTCTGCACCTGTTCGACGCGGTGTAATCCAGGCCTTCCGCATTGTTCAAGATATCACCTCTGCTCTTGGCTATGCTCCTTCTGCTTTGTACATTGAAATGGCAGACGAAGTTCAAGCATCTGTAAGAACTTCTCGACGCGAAAGGCAGTTGCAGGACTTGTTCAAAGCAATGAAGAAAACATCAGGTTCTTCATTGACTAAGGACATCTCTGAATTAGAAAAGCAGCTCAAAGATCGTGATGTTCAAACTAATGACCGTCTCTTCCTGTACTTCCTTCAGCTAGGTAAAGATATTTACACGGGTGAGCCAATCAACATTGATGAGATCTCGAGTAAATACGATATCGATCACATTATTCCACGGAGTCTGGTGAAGGATGATTCGTTGGAAAACCGTGTTTTGACGAGCAGACCGACGAACGGTTTTAAGTCTAATCGAAGCTTCCTGTGGCATGATGGTGAGAACAAGCCTCAAGTCCGTAATTTGTGGAAGCTACTTCATCAGAATGGTTTGATGGGACAGAAGAAGTACAATAACTTGTCTCGTCTGGCAGATGATCAATTGAGTATCGTTGAGAAACAACGTTTTGTAGCGCGAGCTTTGGTGGAAACCCGTCAGATTATGAAGAATGTGGCTGATCTGTTCCGTCATCATTACGACGATCAGATTGTTGTTCGTGGTCTGCCGTCGACAGTGACCCATGATATGCGTCGTTATCTCGGCTACGCAGAAAAAGACCGTGATATCAATGATTATCACCATGCGCAAGATGCTCTCTGCATAGCTCTGGCAGCGCAGTTTGCTCAGAATCGAGGTTTCTTCGATAGCGAGAGAAATTCTGATGGCAATCTATTTAACCTCTGGCTTGAGCGTCAGAAGGATCAATATAGAAAGCAGTTAGGTAAGGATGATGGTCATAAAGCAGTGAAGCCAAGCAGTGCTTATGGCTTTATCGTTGGTAGCATGAGATCTTCTTCTGTTGAAAAGCAAACGAATGCTTTTACAGGAGAAGTTGTGTGGGACAAGTCGAATTATGATTATGCCCAACATGTGATGAACTTTAAGAAGATGCTTATCACGCGGCGTAGTGGTGATATTAAGGGTGACTTCTTCAAGCAGACGATTGTTCCGCGCACTGCTCCTGGTAAGAAGGCTCCAACAGCACAAGGTAAGGATCCAGAGTTCTATGGTGGTTTTGTAAAACCGCTGAGTTCTTATATGGTTCTGATTTCCTATGTCAAGGGAAAGAATGAGGTTACCAGCCTTCAGACTTTCACTGCACAAGAAGCTTCTCTAGTCCAGTCGGGGCAGAAGAGTGAAGAGGAGATTATTCGAGCTCGTGGTATCAACAAGTTCACAGTGTTGTTGAAGCATGTTCCTGTTGGTCAGCTCGTTGAATATCATCCAGCAAAGATGGGTAAGAAGAAGTCCCATCTTGTTCGCTTGGCTTCTGCAACTGAGTTAAAGAACGCTCAGGAACTGTGGCTAGAGCATACTGATTACCGAAAGCTTCATGTCTTCTTGACGGAGAAACCAGAGAATTTTGACCTGCTGATTTCTGGAATTAATCATACTTCAGATTCAGTTGATGTTTCCAAAGAAGCTTGTGAATTGATGCGTAAGCTGATGCACATTACTCATCGGAAATATCCAATGTTTAAGCTGCCTGGAGATGAGAATGGTCGAATTCGATATTTCTCTGATCTTCCAGTTGAAATACAGCAGGAGATTCTTCAAGACTACGTTCAAGTGTTGAAGGCACCTGGAAGTGTGCAAAAAAAACTGGACAAGTATACATATGGGTCAAATGAAGAGAAACGAACGATAGAACTTCATTTTGGCTCACGCTTTGGAAGAATACAATCTGGAAAGGGAGCTTACATTTTCCAGGATAATGATGTGTTCATCTTCCAGTCCCCGAGCGGGATATTTGAGAAGAGAATGACTGTTGCTCAGCTCAAGGAGCAAGCGCAGAAGAATGCAATGAACGATGAATAGAAGATGAAATACAAAAGGCCTCCCATTGGGAGGCCTTTTGTTTAAAGCCTTTCGGCGAAAAACAGTGAAGCTCCTAGTTTCCTAGTTGCTTTATTTCGACGCCTGTCATTCCAGAGACTAGAAAAACGTCTGGAGTTGTGACCAACAACTCTTTAACTAATTATATACCTAAGGGGACAAAATGGCATGGAGAAATGTAATTATCTCGCATCATTGCAAAATTAGTTCAAAATTGGAGTCTCTACTAGTTCAGACCATTGATAACTCGTATCAAATTCCACTGTCTGATCTTGATATGGTGCTGATTGAATCGCCGCGGGCGATGATATCTACGCATGCTCTCGCGCAACTGTGTGATAGGAATATTGCAGTTATATTCTGCGATGAGAGAATGCAACCAATGGGTCAAATTATGCCTTTTAATGGTACTGATTCTCAACGGGCGCACATTCTCAATCAGATGCAATGGCAAAAAGAACGAAAGGATATGCTATGGCAATCAGTAATAAAAGCAAAGATTCGAAACCAAGCATACGTATTAGCTCAACAAGATGTTGCGGATTACAATGATGTGGCAAAGCTAGCGGATCAGGTTGTTCCAGGCGATACGAACAATAGGGAAGCGGTTGCTGCACACATGTATTTTCCGCGTCTCTTCTCTTATGAGTTTACGAGAGGAGATGATGAAAACCCAATCAATTCCGTACTCAACTATGGCTATGCAATCATCATGTCTGAAGTAGCGCGGCAGATCAGCGTGAACGGATATCTGTGCTACTTTGGAATTCATCACGATAATGTCAACAATCAATGGAACTTTCCATGCGACCTTATGGAACCTTTCCGTCCGATTGTTGATAGATTTGTTTTTGAGAATGAATTGAAGGAAATAAACCCAGAAACGAAGCGTAAGCTTGTTGATCTTCTTCTAGCTCCTTGTCCCGAATATCATACGAGCCTGTCTCTCGCCATAGGAAAATATGTTCATGATTGCATCGCATATCTCAATGGCAATGAGAACCTTCCAACAGTGGAGATGGAACAGTGAGGTATCGAGTTATGAGAGTCATGATCTTTTTTGATCTTCCAGTTGTTACAGCAGTCCAAAGAAAGCGATATCGCCAGTTCAGGAGGTCTTTGATTAAGGAAGGCTTCTTGATGATTCAAGAATCTGTTTACGTTCGTATAGCTTCCAATGAAAGTGCAGCTCGCCTTCTCGAGCAGCGAGTCGCAAGTTTTACGCCGAGAGAAGGGATTGTTCAATCGTTGATTATTACCGAGAAACAATACACGGGAATCCGTTTTCTTGTTGGCTCTTCGTCGGAGGATGTTCGCAACTCAATTGAAAGGACGATCGTCATATGATTACTCGCATGGCTACTCCAATGATGGAACATCCAATTGAACCGCAGCTTGGCATTAATGTAATTGCCATGGAAAACCCATCCGCATACTTTGATCTTGTTCAAAGTATCTCGTCAAGTGAAGAAAAGTGGTTATTCTTCTCTGATAAGAAGCGTGTAATAGCTTCAAAAGTCTGTATTTTCCTGGGTGATCCGGCATCTGGAATTGATGTGAACAGTCTTTTCAAGAAGGCAATGATCTCTCAGTTGATCTCGTTTCTTCAAGATGAACAATATAAGGAACTTCATGAGATCACAGAGCAGCTATATCAATTTATGGTCGATCTTGTCATGAGCAACGAGATGGATATTGAGCTGGATACTGATTTTGATCCTAAACTACTTCTTGATTTGTTCCATCCGCGACTTGTACAGTCAGATGATAGTTCGGCATTTGAATTGCTGCAAGATATAATAAGAATTGCTGGAGCACTGCAGATTGAGCAGACACTCGTGTTGCTACATGTATTTGATTACTGCACGAAAGAGCAAATTGAATACTTACAGCGTGATACTTTAAGACAAGAATTACAGGTACTTTGCCTTGAGAGGTCTAACCAGCCTCTTGAGTTTGAGAAAGGACGGAACTGGTATCTTGATGCAGATTGGGCGGAACTTTGCTGAATGCCTCACCAACGTTCAGCACTTGTTCAGCGAACATCAAGGCTATCCGTTTCGGAAGCCTGTCATTCCAGAGACTTGAGAAACTAGTAGGCGTGTACTCCGCCGTGTGGTGTTGTTTCGGAAGCCTGTCATTCCAGAGACTTGAGAAACGCGACACGAGCAAATTATTCCGAAACTCATGTTTCGGAAGCCTGTCATTCCAGAGACTTGAGAAACCTACCCGTGAGACGAGCCTCGGTGCGCGTGGTTTCGGAAGCCTGTCATTCCAGAGACTTGAGAAACCTTCACGGCGGAAAGTATCCGCCGAAAGGCGTTTCGGAAGCCTGTCATTCCAGAGACTTGAGAAACAAGCCCGGCTCGTTACTTTTCCCCGCCCGCGTTTCGGAAGCCTGTCATTCCAGAGACTTGAGAAACGTGGTGCGCTTGCCGTCAGGCGTGTCAAAAGTTTCGGAAGCCTGTCATTCCAGAGACTTGAGAAACAGCACGCTGGAACTTCTTCACCCAAAGAATGTTTCGGAAGCCTGTCATTCCAGAGACTTGAGAAACTAGTGCCAGCGTCTAAAACCTTCGGCAAATGTTTCGGAAGCCTGTCATTCCAGAGACTTGAGAAACCAGAGCCAGCTCGGGCATGCGTCTGCATCGGTTTCGGAAGCCTGTCATTCCAGAGACTTGAGAAACAACGCCTGTGGCGTACCGGTGCCTGAGGCTGTTTCGGAAGCCTGTCATTCCAGAGACTTGAGAAACTCAAGGAAGTTGCAGGCTACTTCGTTGTGTGTTTCGGAAGCCTGTCATTCCAGAGACTTGAGAAACAACGATTCGCTCGCACCGGTTGACTGGAGGGTTTCGGAAGCCTGTCATTCCAGAGACTTGAGAAACAACGGATCATCGGTAAACCACATGCCGGTCGTTTCGGAAGCCTGTCATTCCAGAGACTTGAGAAACTTCCCTATTATCCTGCTCGTGGGCACATGCGTTTCGGAAGCCTGTCATTCCAGAGACTTGAGAAACAGGAGATGATGGTGCGTCAACGCGGCCAGCGTTTCGGAAGCCTGTCATTCCAGAGACTTGAGAAACACATCAGCCGTGCAATCAACGCCACTAACCGTTTCGGAAGCCTGTCATTCCAGAGACTTGAGAAACCCGTGAGAAACGCGCAGGAATGCTTGTAGGGTTTCGGAAGCCTGTCATTCCAGAGACTTGAGAAACTCGAGGAATGCGCGGCAGCTATACGTAAGCGTTTCGGAAGCCTGTCATTCCAGAGACTTGAGAAACGAAAGCAAACCCGGCGGAGAAACTCATGCTGTTTCGGAAGCCTGTCATTCCAGAGACTTGAGAAACCGCACGGAAACATGGACGTGCGGCGCATGGGTTTCGGAAGCCTGTCATTCCAGAGACTTGAGAAACGCGCGTGATTGCAGAATACACGCCTACCGTGTTTCGGAAGCCTGTCATTCCAGAGACTTGAGAAACATTTCCAGCGTTTGCGCGTCCCACAGACTTGTTTCGGAAGCCTGTCATTCCAGAGACTTGAGAAACTCGAGCAGCGGCCTAACGACCGGTGAACCTGTTTCGGAAGCCTGTCATTCCAGAGACTTGAGAAACAGCCATGAAAGCGGCGAAACTATCATCCTGGTTTCGGAAGCCTGTCATTCCAGAGACTTGAGAAACCAACGCGCCCGCTGGAGCATACGCGCAAAGGTTTCGGAAGCCTGTCATTCCAGAGACTTGAGAAACCAGGTACTCATATTGATGCTTTCCCTGCAAGTTTCGGAAGCCTGTCATTCCAGAGACTTGAGAAACTCCAGTCTGCTCGCGTGCTGGCTCGAAAGAGTTTCGGAAGCCTGTCATTCCAGAGACTTGAGAAACAGGGTGATAAGTCGTCTTCAGTCACATCTGGTTTCGGAAGCCTGTCATTCCAGAGACTTGAGAAACGGCTATGGCTTCCTGCCTGAATCGGCGCGTGTTTCGGAAGCCTGTCATTCCAGAGACTTGAGAAACCACGTAGAAAGCACTCACGTTATACCCCCGGTTTCGGAAGCCTGTCATTCCAGAGACTTGAGAAACCGGCACAACGGTATCGGGCCTCAAGCAATCGTTTCGGAAGCCTGTCATTCCAGAGACTTGAGAAACTTGGGTGATTAGCAGAGAGGGCGGCCACGGGTTTCGGAAGCCTGTCATTCCAGAGACTTGAGAAACATTCAAGGGCAATCTCCGGCTGAACTGTATGTTTCGGAAGCCTGTCATTCCAGAGACTTGAGAAACATCTTCGAGGCAGCCAAGATTGCGGATAAAGTTTCGGAAGCCTGTCATTCCAGAGACTTGAGAAACCCGATGGTTCCCAGCCAAACAGCGGGACGGGTTTCGGAAGCCTGTCATTCCAGAGACTTGAGAAACGATGGCTGGCGTTCGCGAATCAGTCGAACAGTTTCGGAAGCCTGTCATTCCAGAGACTTGAGAAACGTATGTATCGTCACAATCGACGTAACCGTAGTTTCGGAAGCCTGTCATTCCAGAGACTTGAGAAACGCGCATACTCTTGCGCAATCAGGCAGTACGGTTTCGGAAGCCTGTCATTCCAGAGACTTGAGAAACGTCAAGCAGGTTCGTATAGTCTCCTACAGCGTTTCGGAAGCCTGTCATTCCAGAGACTTGAGAAACCAATTAAACCCGGTCACGCTCATGTAATGGGTTTCGGAAGCCTGTCATTCCAGAGACTTGAGAAACAACCCGACTTTGAAACGGGAAACTGGAGCGGTTTCGGAAGCCTGTCATTCCAGAGACTTGAGAAACATGGACATCATGGCCAGTATGGTAGTTTCTGCCCGTAGTTGAGAGCGTTAGTCTGCGCAAGCTACCCGCTGTTGCTGTGTATTAGGAAGAGAGTACGGGCGCCTATTTATGTACTGGCTTCAATACATGAAAGCATGCTCAAGTGAGAGGGGTGACGTGTTCCACAGATTGTCATTGAGAAATGTATGCCAGCCTCCTATAAAAAATCTTTGACGATTCCAAGTACCGCCGGTTTAATCTTTTCAGGTACGGAGATATGGTGCTTTTGCATTGATTTATATGCACAATATGTCGCGATGAAAGATTCACCGCAATCTTCAAGATCGTGGGCTTCTTTCTCTTCTTGAGAAGACCATATCCCCTCAAGAAGAGAGAACAGAACTTTGTTGATGTCCGTCATGTTTCCTCTTTTGTATTATCCTGAAAAAATGATTTGAGTTCGTTATTTTGAAGTATAGCTCTGCATAAATATCCTTACATTTGTTTGATTATGATGTGTTCACTTGTTTTGTTGTTGCTTTAAGCGTTTTTAGAGCGAGACACTAAAACCTTTTCAGTGTAGTGTTTTGGGGAAATTCTCTTTTTCTTTTTCTCTTTCCCTGCCCTTACCCGTAGACGCGGCCTGTAGAAACTTCTTGCAGTTTTGGTGTAGCTTCCTACGGGAATGTGAAGACTCTGGTTAGTTGAAAGTTGTAAGCCCCTATCTTTTAGTTTTCCAATTGACTGTTGCGGAATGTTGAACAGTTCGAGCAGCGGCAGTTTTGCGTTTGTCGGCAAACTGTTTTTCCTCACTTAAAGATTTTCTGTAGTAGCACGGTTTCACGGTTCTTGCTATTCCAGAGAGTTGAGAAATTACTGTAAAGAGGGAAATATGGGATATTAAGGTAAGGCACAGAGGCAATTCTGGCATTCTGTTCTGCAGAACCTTGACTGGAGGTGTGGGAAACGATGAATAAAACGAATGAACTGTTGTTTTCCGCTCTGGACGGTGTATGGACAGAAGAAGAAAAAAAAGAAGAAGCCAGCCGTTTCTGTGAGGTTAATGAACCGGGAATAACTACGCTTTACGCATTTGAAGCAATTTGAAAATATCATGTTCGATTGACTCAAGACTTAAAAAATCGTTTATACGATGTTCTTTCTTTTGCTGGTCTTGAAGGAATACCGGAATATGAGGCATTAAAAGTAAAAGGGACAGAGGAATAAATGAAGTGGAATAACCTGCTGGCATATTAAACGTTCGCGTGTTTTCCTATCCCCTGAATTGTTACGTGAATAGAGACGCTCATAGGGTTTGACCTCTCTTCCATCACACACAGCATGAAGGTAACGTTCATTTGATTAACGCGCGTACTCTCGAGATTACTCAAATCTTGGAACATGAAGGATACGAGGTGCGTTACGCCTACCTCGGTTGATCTGAGGAAGCGACTAACGAGGATCTTAAACCGAGTGCAAGAAGGTATTGAGATGAGCTTCTCTTGCCGGAAACGAGATGTGACTGGGCGTGATAATCTGGGGAATGTTGTACTTCTCTTAGGATTTCAGTTCACTCCTGGTTGAGCGCCTCATAGTATGGGTCACCCTCGATATCTGCAAAGTCAAGAGCTTTATAGAGATCTCTTCCTAATGGTTGGGGTACATTTATATTTCTTTTTCTAAGCGCGTTATATGCGCAATATGTTGTAATTTCTGGCTCTCCCACATCGTAAAAGCTGCGGGCTTCTTCTTTCTCTTCTCCCGTCCATATGCCTTCAAGTAGGGCGAACAGTTTTTCGTCAATTTCATCCATTGCTGTCTCCTTGATGAATCTAGGATAGAACAAACAGTGTGGGCAATCGAATATATTCGTATGCAGCTATCTATAAGTATGTACATTCATGCACAACCATGCACAATCGTGGACAATGGTATACAAGCGTGCACAATCGTGGACAAAGGTGTACATTCGTGTACAAGCATGTACAATGGTGTACAAATAATAGCTAAGAATTATCTCTGCAGCATAACAAACGAGAGAGAAGCTTGCAATGAACCCCTTTAAGCCGACCGCAGGTAAAATGCCTCCTATTTTGATCGGCCGTGAGAATGTTCTCAACGACTTTCGTGAAGCGCTGATCAATGGTGCAGGAGCTCCGGGGCGAATCATGCTTCTCACTGGCCAGCGCGGATACGGGAAAACGGTCCTCCTTACACAGCTGAGAAAAATCGCACAAGAACAACAATGGAAAACAATCTCAGACACTGCTTCAACCGGGCTCACTGAACGCCTGCTTGCAGCACTCACGCAGCCGAGCACGCAGATTCACGCTTCATTGTCGCCGAGTGTTAATCTTGCTGGACTCGGAACAGTAAGTATAGGAGAGGCCAGTGTGAGCAAAGAGAGGGCGGCGCTGGACCTTCGCGAGGCATTACTGGCGGCGATACAAAGCAAGCACATCAAAAAAGGCAAGGGACTTCTCATCACCATCGATGAGACCCAGGCTATTAGCGAGCAGGACCTAGTCAACATTGCGACTGCTGTCCAACATGTCATCACTACTTTGGACGAGCAGAACATTGCTGACGAGGAAAAGAAGGGGATTGCGCTCGTTTTTGCCGGCCTGCCGCGCATGGTCAACGAGCTGACGAACAACCGCGTTACTACATTTTTGCGCCGAGCATTGCGTCGCGAGCTGCATTCGGTGGCTATTCCAGACGTGAAAAATGCATATATTCAGTCGGTGCGCGAATCGGGCAAGGAAATAAGCCAGAGTTGTGCTCTCCAGGCGGCTGAGCTTTCCGGTGGCTACCCTTACATGATCCAGTTGGTCGGCTATTACATGTGGCAAGCGGCGCAGACGGAAGGAAGCGCGGAAATTACTGCTCAACACCTCAAGATTGGCACTGCTGATGCGCTCCTCGCTTTCGATGATGCGGTCTGTGAACCGATCTTACACGAGCTGACTGCCAGTGAGAGGCAACTGTTGGAAGCTATTGCGCAGGTGAGCAGACCACAAGAGGCTGGCGCAACGGTGGCACGGCTGGTCGCTCAAACTGGCAGGAGCAGGAGCTGGGTGAACAAGTATCGCATGTCTTTGCTCGCTCAGAATGTGATTGAATCTCCTGAACGCGGCGTTCTGCGCATCAGCGTCCCTCACTTGAGTGACTTCTTAGTCAAGCGCTCGGGAAAGGCTGTGTGACTCGAACTGCCGTTGGCTGTTAGGGCTGTCAGGCTGAGCGAGCAACTGATTTACTCGTCAGAGGGGGTAGGGCGCGAAGCTGCAAGCGAGTCATCACCGCGCTGGATGCGCGCAGAGGTGATGGGGATCTGGTTCACTTCGGAGTCTGCATTGTTTTCAGCGTCCAATGCTGCACTGCGAGTTGCGCCCGTGTCAGTCTGCGTATCAGCATCTTTGCCGGCGTCGAGGTCGACTACCTCGAAATGGATTGCGCCATTGTTGTAGCGCAGGGAAGGAGCTCCATCTTCCTGGCCAGAGCTGAATTGAGAGAGGCGAGCAGCGAAATCTGCGAAGTCGGCATCGGCATCGTCGGCGTCATCGGCATCGTCGGCGTCATCGGCGTCTTCGCCGTCGTCGTCGTTGAAGGTGCTGTCGTTGAAGGTGCTGTCGTCGTCGAAGGTATTGTTCTCGCGCGCTAAATCCGCGAGAGCAACAGAATCGCCTTCAAAATTGACGCCATCAGGCAAGTCGTAACCGTAATAGCCCTCATCGTCGTAGAGAACCTTGCCGCCCTGTGCCTTGATAATCTGGTGAACAATGCTGTCAACCTCATCCAGCTGGTCTTGATAAGTTTCCCACGCCTCACCAAACCCAGGGTAGGGCTCGACGCCTTCCGTTTCATAAGCGATCTGCTCACGCAAAACGATGGGGTATTCGGGCACAAATTCGTAAGGCCAGAAATCTTCAGGGAAATCGACTCCCAGGGCAAGCACTTGTTCCACATACTCCTCGGTGCATGCCGTATAGGTCATGGGGTGGTCCAGCCTATCGAGGCTCGCCAGATCGATGGTAAAGATGGGGTGATCAGGGTTTTGCTGATAGACGTGCCCAGCCTTTTCCAGCGTGGCGACGTACTTTTTATACAGCGCAACAGGCAAAACCTCAGGATTGCGCTCCCACCTTTCCACAACCTCAGGCTCAACGGAGAGAAGGCATGCGGCATGCGTGAAGTCGAGGTGCACGTCCTGCCTCATTTGCGCCAGATTAATCGGTTGAATTCCTGCGTCCGCGACGCTCGTGTAGTGCAGTGGCATGGCTTTCCTCCTTGAATTGCTTTTCCCCGTACACTCCACAATACTGGAAAGTTGTGCCTGCAGCTCTGGTAATCTGGGGAAATTTCTCAAGATTATCAGTGCTCACACTCTCAGGTGTGGGCACTTTTTGTTGTGCGCCCTCTTTGCTGAACAAACTAGCCGCGTGCCGCGAGCGGCGAGTCGAGAGCCGGGATCCGAAAGGCGTGTGTTTCCTCCAGGTACGCCGATACTCGGATACTCGTGTTCGCTGATACACTGTAACTACAGCATAACTGAAACGTTTCAGAATAACTGGAGGTTATACAGACAATGATGTCGCCAGAAACGTTGAACGACCCCTACGGCTACCTGCTCGTCCACTTCATCGAGGACCCTGAGCACTACGCCGAACGAATCTACCTCGACCTCTCCGACGGTGATAATCCTGAGGTATGGAAACCCCTCAACAACGGCCAGCCGATTCTCACCTCGTCGCTGGGCACCAAAGGAGTGCGCGACCCTTACCTTGTGCGCAACCCTCACACAGGCCGCGTCTACATCCTCGCCACTGACCTGCAAGTGTTCCCCCATGGCGGCGGCTCTGACGGCGGATCTGACTGGTATGCCTTCTCCCACCACGGCAGCACGAACCTGATTATTTGGTATTCGGATGATCTCGTGCATTGGAGCGAACCGCACGCCCTCGATATGAGCATGAGACCAGACGGCACACACGCGCAGCTGGGCATGGCTTGGGCGCCGGAAGCAACCTGGGTGGAAGATTACTACCCAGAAGGTCACCCCGGCGGCCGCGGCGCTTTCGTCATCTACTGGTCGAGCACGCTGTTCGCTGATGATGACACCGAGCACAAGAACCCTGATGTGTACGACCGTGTTTTGTGGGGAGCAACCCAAGATTTCGAGCAGCAGACCTTCGAGTTCGGAGGCGTGTTCATTGACCGTGGCCACCCGACTATTGACACGACGATGCTGCAACGCCGCCTTACCGATGGCATGCTGCGCACCTACCGCGCGACGAAGGATAATGGGCCTCAGCCAGGCATCTGGTTGGATTACACAGATTCTCCTCGTTGGTGGGAGCCTGAGGCAGACTGGCATATTATTCAAGATGAGGTGGGTGCCTCGTGGGTTCCAGATGGCAACCCGGGTGGCGTCGAAGGCCCGGCGCTCTTTGCGTCGCATTCTGAGCGCAAGTGGTACTTGTACGTCGACGTCATCCCTTCGATTGGCTACCGCCCGATGGTGAGCACGAACCCAGATGGGGGTTTCGAACCACTGCATTCCCAGAGCTTTACCATGGCTCCTCACACGAAGCATGGTGGTGTGTTGAGCTTGACTCGCGCTGAATACGAGCGCCTGGCTCAAGCTGACGGCCATATTGGCTAAAGATTATCAGTGCACATAATTCGCGAATAGCGTCGCAGATGATGGTTCGCGAATGATGAACACGAATAGTACAGATACGAAAGAAGGCGATGGTCAAATGGCCATCGCCTTCTTTGAGCTGAATTTGGAAGAAGGTTAATTCAGCTATTTACTCCTCTTTCACTCTGCGCGCTTGCGGGAGAACGTCAGAGCTGCGCCAACGGCGAGTGCAAGAGCAGCAAGAACTGCAACTGCGGTGATACCTGCACCAGTGGAAGCGAGAACTGCTGGCTTAGAAGCTTCCTTCTTAGCCTCAGCCTTCTTCTCTTCCTTCTGCTCAGCTGGCTTGGATGGCTTTTCCTCATCCTTGCCTGGCTGTGGTTCCGGTTCTGGTTCCGGTTCAGGCTGTGGTTCCGGTTCAGGCTGTGGTTCCGGTTCAGGCTGTGGTTCCGGTTCAGGCTCTTCAGCTTCGTCAACCACAACGTGGAGAGTCAACATGCCGTCATAGCCTTCCACGGTGCCGACTGCATCGTACAGGCCTGGGGTGTTGATATCAACGGTGGACAGGTCGAAGGAGATAGCTACCTCAGGCAGATCCAACGGATGGCCCTGGTAGACTGCACGAACCTGGGTTGGCAGCTTGCTTTGCAAGTCAGCCATATCACCCTTCTGAACATGAATCGTCTTTTCACCTTCGTAGATGATGTTGACGATCTTAGCTGGCAGGACGGTGACGTGAACAGTTACCTGTGCGCCATACTTCTGGGTCACGCCAGTCATATCGAAGGAGCCACCCTGTGGGTTAGAGATGACGTCGATATCAGCTTCAGTCAGTGGGTTCCAAATAACTTCATCTACCTGAGGCTCATCAATGCCGTTGAGGGTAACCAGAGCCCAGCTTGGGCGATCTGGGGTTTCACCGTTCTCCACGGTCATGCTGTCGACGATGTTGCCATCGAAATCAGCTGCGTGAGCTTCGAGAACTTCGCGTGGAAGAACGACGACGGTGAGCTTGGCAGGAACGTTCTGCTTGTAGCCTTCGACCTTGCCCTTTGCTTCGTACGTACCCTCTTTATTCACGTTAACAGTGGACAGATCCCAGCTTACTGGCAGGCTAACAGTCTCGGAATTGGAGAGGGTAGCTTCAACAGAGGTTGGAACCTTGCCTTCCAGCTTGTCGCCGATGTGAACGGTAACCTTCTCCGCCTTGATGCGCTCGACCTCAGCCTTGAGAACGTGAACGGTGAGGGAGACTGGGAAGGATGGGTCGCTCTGGGTTTCACCAGTCATGGTGAAGGTGCCGCCATCCTTGTTTTGCAAGGTGTCGAGAGCTTCTTCACTCAGTGGCTCCCAGATAACAGGCACTTCGCTCTCGTCACCATTGGTGAAGACGAGGGTTGCAGTATCTGGAGTGTTTGGACGGCCTGAGTCATTGGCAACGGTAATGTCGTCGAATGGCTTGACGTGGTCTGGCTTGACTTCGGCTTCCTTCACGGTCACGGTCAAGGTTGGCTTCTGAGAAGTGCCTTCCACAGAACCGCGAACGGTGTAAACGCCAGGAGTGTTGATGTCGAGGTCGGAACCTTCGAAGTCCCACGTGACAGGAACATCGCGCTTTTCACTGTTGGTGTAGAGAGCGGAGACGGTTTGAGGAGCATTCTTCAGCTGCTCGTTCTCGCCTGCTTCGACGGTGAGGGTGTAGCTGGATGGCAAGAGGACAACAATGCTTGCAGCCTTGACCTTGACCTTGAGCTCCACGGCCACGCCGTATTGCTGGGTCTTACCCTTGACGACGAAGGTGCCGCCGTCGAAGGAGTCGACAATATCGTAATTGATGGTGGTGTGGTCCCAGATCACCTGGTCAGTGAAAGTGCCCTTTCGTGGAACGCTGACGCTGGCGATGTCAGGCAGCTTCTGGGATGGGTCTTCGTGGTTCTCCACCTCGATATACTGGAGATTGTCACTGTCGCTAGGAAGTACCCCTCCTTGATAATCAATGAGGGTTGCGCTTGGCTCGGTGATTTCATCTTCGGATGCAGGAAGCACATGAACGCGAAGGGTCACTGTGACGAAGGAGCCGTCGGCGTTCTTGTGGTTGGCCAGTTCGCCAGTCATGGTGAAGTAGCCGCCCTTTTGGTTGGAGATGGTGTCGAGAGCTTCTTCACTCAGTGGGTGCCACTGAATTTGATCAGTCTCGGTGGTGCCATCTGAAAGGGTGACCTTTGCCATGTCTGGCCTATCTGGCTGGGTCTTGTATTCCATTTCGATGGTCTGTGGGTTGCCTGGAACTGGGGTTCCATCAGCCTGGAGAACTTGGATGGAAGCAACGGTCGCTGCCTGTGCAGCAACAGCGCTCACAAGGTTTGAAGTAGGGTGAGTTTCGTCAGCCTGAGCTGCTGGAAGGCCCATGAGGCCTACGGCCAGAGCAACAGTGCTCACGGAACCGACAGTAATCTGCCCAATTCTATGCAGAGTGTTCTTTTTCATAACTTCCTCCGATTCAACGCACGGTGCGTGAATACACTGCCCATTGTATACGGGGGGGGGCGTACTAGTTGCGCCGTTCGGGAGTTTCGCTGTATGGAAAGCAACAGGTGATAAAGGCTGAAATAATAGTGTTTTGAAGCAGTTTTCTTAAATTGTTGGTGCAATGTGAATTGCGCAAAATTGCTTATTTGGGGCAAATATGACGAATATGCGTGCTGTGCTGATGTCAGAAAATTCCTTGGTCAGATAAGCTTAAATTGACAGAATTGACTGAAATGAATATTAATGAGTTACACCAGTATACTGTCTTTCGTGAGAAGACGCCGTAAGGCGTATAAAGATGCTGAATTGTGAAGGTTTTTCTCGGCGGCGTGTCATTCTGTGCAACATTCGCATATTCGGCGATTGAGGGCAGTGGCAATCTTGGGCAACAGGGAAGCGAAGAAAGAAAGGCGAGCTACTCTCAGCGTACTCCAACAAGGTTCAACAGAAGAGCTCACGAAAGCCACAGATTTGGTGATCACGCGGTATGTAACGTTTCAGAACACGCTAAAATACAAGTGAGCGAAGCAACTATCAACACCGCCGTTGAAAGGAAAACACATGACAATGTTGTCAACACTGAGCCTCACACCAGATGAGAAAGGCCTCGAATGGCGCGGAAACGGAGAATACCTGCGCATCGAAGCCTGGGGACAAGATTCCGTTCGAGTACGCTCGCGCTGGATGCAACCCATCAGTGATAATCTGCCGCAAGCCTTACTGAGCAAAGACGAAGCCTCCCAGGTACTCGCCCAAGCACAACCTCAGGTCAGCATCGAAGGCCACAACGCAACGCTGCTCAACGGCAACCTCGTCGTACGCATTGAAGAAAACTATGGACGCGGGCAAATGGACGAGCCAACATCCTCCTGCCGAATCTTCTTCGAAACAGCCGACGGCAAGCCACTCTTCGCGGAATCCAACAATGGAGGAGCACTGAGCTTGCACGCCCGCCCCTTCCGCTCGCACCTCGGTGGCGACTTTACGCTCGAAGCAAGCTTTGACACCCCAGCCGACGAACACCTCTATGGCATGGGTGAATACCAAAACCCAGTTCTCGACCTCAAAGGAAGCAGCCTCGAGCTCGCACACCGCAACTCCCAAGCTTCCGTGCCTTTTGTCGTCAGTTCGCAGGGCTACGGATTCTTGTGGAACAACCCAGCGATCGGGCGCCTCAGCTTCGCCAAAAACAACACCTTGTGGGAAGCGCAATCCACCAAGCAGCTCGATTATTGGGTAACCGCACCTCAGGCTAGTGACAATCTCAGTGTGTATGCCCAAATAGAAAGCCGCTACGCCGACGTGACTGGCCATGCGCCCCACATGCCAGAGTGGGGACTCGGCTTCTGGCAATGCAAGCTGCGCTACTACAACCAAAAGCAAGTTCTCGACGTCGCCCGCGGATTCAAGAAACGCAACATTCCCATCGACGTGATCATTATCGACTTCTTCCACTGGCCGCACATGGGAGACTTCCGCTTCGAAGAAGAATTCTTCCCAGACGTCAAAGAAATGTGCGAACAACTGCACAGCATGGGAATCAAAGTGATGGTGTCTGTGTGGCCACAAGTAGGCTGGGATAGCGAAAACTACGCCGAAATGAGAGCCAAGAACCTGCTCGTGGGCACCGAGAGGGGCGTCAACATGGGTATGGCTTTCGAAGGGCCAAGCCAGTTCTACGACGCGACCAACGCCGAAGCTCGCCAGTTTGTGTGGGATAAGTGCCGCGAAAACTATGCCGAGCTGGGCATCGACGGCTTCTGGCTGGACGAGGCGGAACCGGAATTCCAAGATTACAACTTCGACAACTACCGCTACTCCACCGGCCCGGTCGCTCAAGTGGGCAACACGTACCCGCGCGATTTTAACCGCGGCTTCTACGAAGGCCAGCTTGCCATGGGCCGCGAGGGCGAGATTGTGAACCTCACGCGTTGCGCCTGGGCGGGCTCTCAACGCTACGGTTCACTGGTGTGGTCTGGCGATGTGCGCTCGAGTTTCGAGGACTTCAAAGCTCAAATCACGTGCGCAATCCACATGGGTATGGCCGGAATTCCGTGGTTTACCACCGATATGGGCGGCTTCCACTCGGGCAACGTCGACGACCCGGCTTTTCGTGAGCTCTACTGCCGTTGGGCGCAATTCTCGTGCTTCTCGGCGGTGATGCGCAACCATGGTGACCGCGGCGGTCGAGCAGCTGATGGCTCGTGGCGCCGTATTGATGTGCGAGCTGCTGATGGCTCTCGTCGCTCGCCTTCTGGGATGGAGAACGAGCCATGGGCGATGGGTGAGACGGTGGAGAAGGTGCTGCGCAAGTTTATCGGTATCCGCGAGCTGCTCCGCCCGTATACGCGCGAGCTTTTCGATGAGGCTTCCGCTTCTGGCGCGCCTCTGGTGCGTGGCTTGTTCTACGAGTTCCCTCACGATTCTCAGGTTGCAGATATCGCTGACGAGTATCTCTATGGCCCTGATCTGCTCGTCGCTCCTATCACTACCTTGGGCGCACGATCGCGTGAGGTGTACCTGCCTGAAGGGGCTTCTTGGACTGATCTGGCCTCTGGCACGGTGTATGACGGTGGCCAAACAATCTCAGTGCCTGCTGAGATTGACACTGCGCCTCTCTTCGCCCGCGATGGCCGTGACCACGGCTTGCTCGGCAAGCTGTGAGGTGCGCTGCGAGCCACGGCTTGTACTGCGCCTCGACTTGAGCTATGCGGCGGGCTATTTGCTGTGAAGTGTGCCTCTCGGCTGAGCGGATGAATAAAGAGCTCTCGATATGTATGCGTCGGGAGCTCTTTGTTTGAGTGAGTGCGTTTTCGCGCCTCTTACTGTGCGTGCGACACGCCAGACTCGCCGAGGGCTTGCATTTCCCTGTGAAGCGCCTATAGTTATCTCTTGGCTTCAGAAAGCAAGCCCCTGTAGCTCAGTTGGCTAGAGCAGCGGACTCTTAATCCGCGTGTCCAGGGTTCGAGTCCCTGCGGGGGCACTTTTTTATGAGTGCTTTTCAGTATTCCCTTTTCATTTTGTTCTCGTTTCTTACATTGATTTTCGGCCTTGTGCGTTCAGCTCTCGGGCTGTTGCTTGAACGGTACAGGAGTATGGAGAGAAAATTGCAATTTGAGTAGTAAAAAAGTATGGGAAAAATTCCCTTTTTCTGAATCTACTTGGCCAGGTGTATTTCCTGAGAAAGCACTTGATCCCTTCTACAGCCAAAAAATCAGACCAATCAGCCTACCCAAAGACCCTACAGAACTGAAAAGATTCCTCAAAAAGAATGAAAACAGCGTCTACCAAGGCTACAACATTCACAAGAGGATCGGCGGACTAAAAATCAAACAAGAAAATTAATGAACCTTTCACCAGTAACAAAGTAGATGATATTTCATTTTCCAAAGTGATGCTCATCAAGGATGCGAAGCTTCCCAATGAGGTGACCTTAGGCCAGATTAAGAAGCTCGTGAAATGATGCACTGCTGTCGGTAGAATAGGCCATAGTTTGCAAACGAACGGAGAAACTATGGCCAGCGTCTTTGACGAAGACGACGATTACGACACCGGTGAAGACACCATGCGCATGGCGCCTATTCGCGTGCCAGCATACTCTCAGTTTGATGACTCTGCTGAGCAGACCGGTCAAATGAACCCCATCAATGAAACGATGAGCTTGGACTCTCTCTCCGACGATGAAGAGAGTATTCCCGCTGACGATGATGCTCCAGCAGGCGACCAGGATGCACCAGCAGCTGTGAGTGTGGCGAAAACACCAAACTCCAACCGCAAAAAGTATGCTGCCATCATTACCTCTTCCATTGTGGCTGGCTTGCTCGTCATCGCCGGCGTTGGCTATGGAGTATACGCATTCTGGTCCAACAAGCAGCACCAAGAAGCCATGCAAGCATGCGAAAACAGCGTGCAAAACCTCGAAGACGCTGCTAACTCGTATAAGAAAGCCCAGCAAGAAGCTCAGCAGTACATGAACTTGGCCACTACCGATGTTACCGACGGCGCTCTGATTACCAATCTGCATCACGACGCCTCCGTGAGCATCCCCCAGGCCAAAACCTGCTCCACATCCGCCAGCACGCAAGAGCTGCATAGCATTGCCGCAGCGATGAAGGGCGGAGCAGAGAGCCTGAATAATGCCAGTGATAATCTCAGTGCGGACGTCGAGGGCATCAAGAAGTCGCAAGATTCCAAGGAAATTGAGAGGGCAAAGCAAACCTTAAACGAGGAGATTGCCACTGCTCAGAAGCTGTACAGCTCTTCCGAGGGCAGTGTTGCCAATGATTCCGTGCGATATGCGCTGAACACCGCAATCTCGCAAGCTCAGCAAATGCTGGACAACTCCAACTCGTCGGTAACAGCCAAACAGTTCACTACCCAGGTTGAAGCGCTGAAGACGGCTGAAAAGGCAGTGAAAGATTCTCAGGCAGAGAAACTCGCCGCTGACCAGAAGGCTGCCGAAGAGAAGGCTCGCGAGGACGCCGAAGAGAAAGCGCGCCAAGAGGCTGAAGAACAAGCGCAACAAGGCAATGACGACGATGCTGAAGGTGGGGATAACTGGAACAGCTCCAGCAATTCGAGCAGTTCGAGCAACAATTCAGGCAACAGTAATGCTGCTAACCAGGCGGCTAGCCGCGGATCGAATAGGACCGGTAATAATAACAACACAACGCCGGTCCAGCAGCCGCGCTGAGGCGTGAGTTCATTTACGATGAGCGCCGAAGTTCAATGGACTGAAGCGCAATAAGAAAAATAACAAAGCGCCTACCCCAACAAACGGGTGGGCGCTTTATTTTTCAGCGACTGTTGTTTTCAGCTGGCGGCGCTCCGGTTTTCAGGGAAGAGTAGCGCGCTGATAATCTTAGGCAGCCTCTTGCTGCTTGCGCTGACGACGAAGCTGGTCAAGAGTGATCGTATGAATATGACCAGCACCCGCACCTTTCACACCGAAAACAGCCAGCAAGAACATCACCAAGCAGATAGATGCTGAAATAATCAGCGTCATACGCGTCGCCCAAATATTCGCACTTGCCTGGCCAAAGCCTTGAGAATGCCGCCACACAGTCAGCGACGTCAAAGTGACGATGAGAACCGGGGAGCCAATAGCGCCGGCGATCTGGCGAATCGTGTTCGTCGTGGCCGAGCCGTCCGACATGTCCTCGTGTGACAGCGAATTGAGAGCCCAGGTGGTGACAGGCATCAAAGTAGCGCCCATACCAATCTGGCGGACGAACTGCGAGATGGAAATCCACCACACGTTCGTGTTATCGGAAATGAAGCTCATCATAATCGTGCCAATCAAAAGCATGCCCGTGCCAAAGATGGCCACAGGGCGAGCTCCCAGACGGTCGAGCAAACGGCCAGAGAAGAACTGGGAAATAATCGTGCCGAAAGCGCCCGGCAGAATAATCAAGCCAGCCATCGTCGCCGAATAACCACGATCATTCTGAATGTACTGAGAAAGCATGAGGATGATCGAGCTAAACGCGAAGTAGGAGAGCGAGGCGATCACCGTGCCCGTGGTGAAAGCGCGATTCTTGAGAACGCGCAGGTTGAGCAGCGGGACAGTCTGGCGAAGCTGACGCACCACAAACCAGATGCTCGTCACCAAGCCGAGCAGCATCGGAGCCCAGCACACCGGCGAGGTGAGAGGATAAGCCTCAATATTAGTAAAGCCGTACAGCAAGCCGCCCATACCCAGGGTGGACAGGCCTGCGGAGAAGAAATCGGCGTGAATGCTGGCATTCTTCTCCATGAAGTTGCGCAACAAGAAGATGGACAGCAGCATCGTAGCCGCGCCGATGATGGCGAGAGTGAGGAAGATGGAACGCCAGCCGTTCACATCCGTTTGCCAGCCGCCGATCGTCGGGCCAATTGCCGGAGCAACGGCCATGGCGATGCCCACTGTTCCCATAGCTTGGCCGCGGTGAGTGATCGGAATGGTGGAGAATACGACGATCTGCAGCACTGGCCACATCACACCGCCGCCCATAGCTTGAAGCACGCGGCCCACAATTTCCAACGGGAAAATGGGTGAGAGCCAGCATATCAGTGAGCCTAGGGTGAACAGAGCCATACAGCTGATGACGATTTGGCGGGTGGAGAAGCGTTGGGTGAAGAATGCGGTGAGTGGGACCATCACGCCCATGACCAGCTGGAAAATAGAGGTCATCCATTGGCCTGTGACCAGCGGGATGCCGAACTCCCTATCGATGCTGGGCAGGGCGGAGGTGAGCTGCAGCTGGGTGAAGTTGGAGAGGAAGGCGGCGAAAGTGAGAATAGCGATAGAGACGAACGCAGGGTGCGTGAGGTGGCCGTCGTGGTAGGCGCGCTCGCGGGTCAGAGTGATGTGAGCTGCGTGTGACCAGGCGGGAGCGTGAGCGACACGAGAAATTTGAGCGAGAGCATGCTGGCGAGCATGGTAAAGCCGGTGGGCCCAGTCGGTGCCAGCTTTTGCAGTGTGAGGAGCGTGGATGCTGTGATCATCGTGATCATGGAAGCCTGCACTGCGGGATTTCTCATGTCGTTCAGAACGGATGATCGGTTCGGCGTTGTGGGTAGTGTGGTTAGCCTCTTGCTCGCTCTCGTCGTTCGGATTCGTCTGCTCTTCGCTCATGAACTGCCTCGCCTGGTTTGTATGTGACGAGCGGCTCTGGTGTGGCTTTCGCTCGTCGGCCGTCAATCGGTGGCTTTGTGGCGGGGCGGACGAGGGTGAACCTCTGAGCCTCGTCGGTGAAAGTCAGGATAGTGTCAGCCTACTAGCAGGCCTTCACGAATTGTTGCGTCCAGCTGACATTACTCATAAGTTGGCCGTGTCGTCGTGAGATCACGCTACCTGCGCTGCCCAAACGCACAGGTTTTTGGCCACGCCGGTGAAGCAGAAAGTTGGCTGATGGTCCTTCTCGTTGGCAACTCTCATAAACACTCCTTGGGCGGCAGTCAATATCAGCCAAACTGGCCGGAGATGTACTTCTGCGTTTCCGGACGCTGAGGGTTGCCAAACAGCTCAGCAGTAGGAGCCATTTCCACCAAGTGGCCAGGCTTGCCCACACCCTCCGTGTTGAAGAAGGCCGTGTAATCACTCACACGCTGCGCCTGCTGCATATTGTGAGTGACAATCACGATGGTGTAATCGTGCTTGAGCTCTTCGATCAGCTTTTCAATGGCCAGAGTAGAGATAGGGTCCAGAGCAGAGCAGGGCTCATCCATCAACAAAATTTGAGGGTGAACAGCAATCGCGCGAGCAATGCACAGACGCTGCTGCTGGCCGCCAGAGAGGTCCGTACCCGGCTTATCCAGCTTGTTAGACACGCCATCCCACAGGTTTGCGCCCTTCAAAGCCCACTCGACAATGTCATCCGCCTCCTGTTTGCTCACCTTCTTCTTATTGAGCGTCAAACCAGATAGCACATTCTCGCGAATCGACATCGTAGGGAAGGGGTTAGGCCTCTGGAAAACCATACCAATATGGCGACGCACATCCACAGGGTCGACAGAAGGGCCAAAAAGATTAACACCGTCCATCACAATCTCACCCGTACTGCGCGCCCCCGGAACGGTTTCGTGCATGCGGTTGATAGTGCGCAAAACGGTTGATTTACCGCAACCCGAAGGGCCAATAAAAGCAGTCACTGTGCGCGGCTTAATCACCATATTCACATCGTTCACCGCGTGGAAGCTACCGTAGTAGCAGTTCAACCCCTTAATCTCCAGGCCGGAACCGGAGCTCGGAGCATCCGGAAGAGTAGAGGTGGTAGCAGTGCGTTTCAAACCAAACATGAGCGTTCTTTCTCGAATACGTTTCTCAGCAGTGACAATCTTTAGGAATTATGGGCGTATTGCACCGAACGGGCGATGGCGCGAGCAATGATGTTGAGCAGCAACACAATGACGATCAATACCAGAGCAGCAGCCCACGCGCGCTCCATACGAATACCAGGAATGCAAGCAGGAACTTGATGGGCAGCGGCAGCAGGGCACAGAGCGGTACCTTGCTGGAACTCGTTGTACACATACACCGGCAAACTCGTCATACGCCCGTTGAAAAGGTTCCAATTCGTCGAATCAATAGCACCGGAAGTAATGAGCAGAGGAGCCGTTTCGCCAATGACGCGAGCAACAGCCAAAGTAGCGCCAGAGACGATACCCGGCAGAGCAGTCGGCAATACCACGTGGAGAATCGTTCGCGTCTTCGTCACACCCAAGGCATAACTTGCCTCGCGAAGGTCATGCGGAACGACGCGCAACATAGCCGCCGTCGAGGTGATCACCGTCGGAATCATCAACACGGAGAGGGCGCACGAGCCGACGAAACCATTCACCGTTCCCGGCCCGCCAATAATGGAGAAGAGCGAGAAGGAGAACAGGCCGGCCACAATGGAAGGAATACCAGCCATCACGCCCACCATCGTCGAGAGAGTGCGCGAAAGGAAGGAACCCTTCGAATACTCCACCAGGTAGATAGCAGCCATAATGCCGATAGGAAGGCTGATGAGCATCGCACCCAGGGTGATTTCCAGCGTGCCAATGATGGCATGGGATGCACCACCGTAAGGGGCCAGGCCGCCGACAACGCCGCGCATGGTGTGGGTCAGGAAGTCCCAGTTGAGCCTTGCGATGCCGTTACTCAACACAGTGAAGAGGACCACGGCCAAAGGAAGAACCGCGATGGCAGCGCACACGTAAATGAGCACAGTCATCAGGTTGTTGCGCGCTTGACGAGCCACATTCGAGCGATCCATCAAGTTTGGCAAAGCGTGGTGAGAAGGAGTACTCAGGCCGTGCGAGCGCGAGTTCTGCACTGCATGAGCCTGAGAAGCAGCCAAAGCAGCGAGAATACGAGGGTCTTCGTGACGCTTCTGCTGGCTCATCTCACCCGTTTCCTTGCGAGCTGCCACCGAGCCGGTGTCTGTCAGCTGAGCCTGAGGAGCCTTGCCCAGTGCGCGAGCCAGACGCCAGGAGCGAGAAGCCTTGCGATAGCTTTGCAACAAGGCAGAGAAAGCTTGTGCGGTAGCACGCCAGAACTTCTGCCAAATGGTTGCCGTCGGCTGAGAACCACTCGGGGTAGTCAAACGGCGAGCAGCCCAGTTGATGAAGAAGGTAATCACAAACAGGACCAGACCAGTGGCAATCAAAGTGGAAACGCCTTGAGCGTCAGCCTCAGGGAACTGGTTAGCAATATTGGCAGCGATAGTCTGATGCTTACTCGCCACGAGCAGGTGCCAGGTGTAGGAGGCGCCAGGAGAGAGGATCATCAAAACGGCCATCGTCTCACCCAAAGCGCGACCCAAGCCCAAAAGGCCAGCGGAAACCATGCCGTTACGGGCGAAAGGCACGACGGCAATGCGCATCATTTCCCAGCGAGTAGCACCGAGGGCGAGAGCGCCTTCAATCTGCGAGCGAGGAACCTGCGCCAAAATGTCGCGAGCCATCGACGTGATAATCGGCAGGATCATGATTGCCAGAATGATGCTCACGGTGGCGATAGTGCGAGGCGGGTTCGACTGTGGGGAGGCGAAAAGCGGGATCCAACCTAAATACTTATTCACCCACGCCCAGAACGGCTGCATCGAGGGGACGAGAACCAGAGCGCCCCACAAGCCATACACCACCGAAGGGATGGCTGCCAACAAGTCAATGAGCCAGGAGAGCGTACGGGCCAGAGGCTTCGGCGCGTACTGGGTGATGAAAAGCGCGACGCCAATGGAAATGAAGAAGCTGAGCAGGAGTGCCAAGCCTGCGGCGAGCAGCGTGCCGAAAACCAGAGGGCCGAGGTAAGCCCAGAAGTTTGATTCGACGCCACCGGTCAAACCTTGAATGGTTTTCTGCTCTACTGCAGAACCTGCGTTGAGGGCAGGCAGAGCCTTGATGAGCAGGAAGGCTGCAATGGCAGCGAGAACGGCGAGAACAATGCTGCCCGCTACGGTGGTGACCTGGCGGAAGGCGCGGTCGCCGCCGCGTTCGAAATGCTGAATTCTGTTGAAGAGCTTACGCTGGGTGTGTGCCATCAGAGCCTCCTCAAATCAGTGGTGCGAGTGGAAGCTGCGGTGTGGGGAGCGCTGGCCTGCTTGAGCGAGCTGATGGCCTGGATGCTCTTGGTTACCTTCTTGCGAACATTAGTGGGCAGTGGGGCAGAGCCGGTGATCTGTGAGGCGGATTTCTGCCCGGCGGGGCTCGTCACCCAATCCAGCCATGCTAAGGCGAAATGAGCGGTGTCATCCTTTTCGTAGGTTTGGCAGGCAATCTGGTAGCTGACCAACACCAGCGGGTAAGCGCCTTCACGGCGAATGGCGAAGTCAGTGTCGACGAGCAGAGCTCCTGCTTCGCCTGCGGTAGTGAGGCGAGAATGGGCGATCGTCTTGGTTGCTGCAGCGGTTCCTGGAGCAACAACAATTTCCTTCTCGCCCTTCTCAGCGGAAGCTTGCTGAGTGATGATGTTCACTGCTCCGAGCTCGTTGACCTGGGAGAAGTCGATGTAGCCGATCGTTCCTTCAGCTTGCTGCAAAGTGGAGGAAATACCTGCGTTGCCTTTAGCGGACTGGCCGGCGTCGAAAGGCCAGGTTTCCTGCGGAGTTCCTGGCCACTCGGAGCTTGCCGTAGCGTGGAAGAACTTTTCTACGGTCTCGGTTGTGCCCGATTTATCCGAACGCCAGACTGGGGTGATCGACAGGTGAGGAAGCTTAGTGGCAATCTCAGGGTTTTCTGCCTTAATTTCAGCGTCGTCCCAAAATTTGAGAGTGCCGTTGAAAATGCGGGTAATAGTGACCGGCGTCAACTTCACCGGGTTGCTGGTGTTGTTGAGACCAGCCGACTTCAAATTGTAAGCAAAAGCGATGGCCGAGAGGTAAGTCGGCACTTCAAAAGCCTCACCGAGAGCGCAAGCCTGCTGGCTACGAGTTCGCTGCTCATAGGAAAGGGGAACGTCGGAGGCGGCCAAGCTCACGCCTTTTTGAAGGAAGGTGGAAACTCCTGCGCCGGAACCGGAGGGGTCGTAAGAAATATGGAGATCAGGGGCGCTCGTCTCGATGCCGGCAATCCAGGTGGCCGCGGCAGGAAGTTGGGAGGAGGCGCCTGCGATAGGGTATTCGCCGTGGAGGCCGGAAACTGCGGCCTCGGGTGCTTTTTCGATCAGAGGGTTGAGGGCGTTATCGCCGCAACCTGCCAGCATTGCCATGCTGAGCACCACGAGGGCGGCGTGCCCCGCGTAAACCTTCCACCGGTGAGGGTGAGGTTCAGAAGAGTGTTTCATCGTAGTCCTTACGTGATCGACTTATTGCGTCACCGATTCTGTTTTATCAGTTTTGATGCGCTTTTCCAATGAGCTGGGGAAGGTGATCGAGAAGGCTCATTTTCAGGGCTTGCTCAGAGCATAGTTGCCCGTTATTTGAGGCGTTTCTGAGGGTGAAAAGTCGGATTTTGGTCGGGAAATCTGTAACGTTGCAGAATAGGCTGGCAGTAGTGTGCCCTCCAGATTATCACCGCCGATTTTCGCCTCGCGGTCGGAAAAGTACGATGGACACCGTGCATACATTTTTATACTTCAGTGGGTGATGATGCGAACTGATAATCTTCAGCTACGGCGTGTCGTGAGCGGGCTTGCTGCGCATAAAAAAGTGCAGAAAAGTGCAGAATAGTGCAGAAAAAAGCTGGTAGCCACCGAAGTGACTACCAGCCGAGTAAGTAACAGGAGAACTGATTGGAGAAAATCAGTGTTCAGTTATTGCCTCATCAGCGCATCGATCGGGTTAAACCCAGCTGATGCGGACTTCGTAGCTTTCGCTGATCAGGCAACAACAGCCTGAAGCACGAAGTCGAGAATGAAGAGAGCGGAGACAATCCACACGATGATGTGAACGTCCTTAGCTTCCTTCTTAGCAACCTTGACGATGCAGTAAGTGATGAAGCCTGCTGCAATGCCGTAGGAGATGGAGTAAGAGAATGCCATGAAGGCGGCTGCGAAGAATGCAGGAATGGCCTGGGTGAGGTCCTTCCAATCAATGTCAGCGAAGTCGCTCATCATCATGCAGCCCACGATGATCAACACGGAAGCGGTTGCTGCAGTTGGAATTGCGGAAACCAGTGGTGCGAACAGGGTGGACAGGGCGAAGCAGATAGCAACGACCAAAGAGGTGAGGCCGGTACGACCACCAGCAGCAATACCAGCTGCGGACTCCACATAAGTGGTGGTGTTGGAGGTACCGAAGAGAGCACCAATCGAGGTTGCGGTGGAATCGGCGAAGAGGGCCCTATCCATCTTGGAGGAGAAGCCGTGGCCGTTCTCCAGTGCGTATTCATCTTCCTGAGAGAAGATGCCGGCGCGGCGACCAGTACCAACGAAGGTGCCGATGGTGTCGAAGATGTCGGAGAGGGAGAAGGCGAGAATGGTCACCAAGATGAGTGGGAGTTTAGAAGCGTCGTTGAACAGGGATGGCAGGCCCTTGTCAGTGAAGATCACGAGGAAGGTTTGAGGAAGCTGCTGGAAAGCGTCAACGATAGAAATGGACTTGGCCATGGTGGTCACGCCCATAGGAATACCGATCAGAGAAGTGATGATGATGGACCAGAGGAATGCACCACGGTTCAAAATTTGCAGAGCGCCCTTGAATGGGAACACCTGAAGGATCATCACCAGAGCAAGGCCGATCAAGAAGAGAAGCAGAGCCTTGTTGTTGAAAATAGCGAGGCCGGGGACAGAACCAGCGCCGTTGTCGGACTTGGTGAACTTGACCAAGCCGATGTCGAGGATACCAACATAGGCGATGAACAAGCCAATGCCGCCGCCGATTGCAGCCTGCATCATTGGAGGAATGGACTTGATGAGCCACTTACGAACCTTGGTGACGGTGATCAAAATGTTGATCAAACCGCAGATGAAGACCATGGAAAGAGTCTGCTGCCAGGAGAAGCCCAGTCCCTTCACGACAGTGAAGGTGAAGAAGGCGTTGAGGCCCATGCCTGGTGCCTGTGCGTAAGGAACATTTGCAACGAGGGCCATGATCAGTGTGCCGACCACGGCCGAAATAATGGTGGCAATAAAGACTGCGCCCCAAGGCATTCCAGAAGCGCTCAAAGTGCCAGGATTGACTGCAATGATGTAGCTCATTGCAAAGAATGTAGTGAGGCCAGCAACGATCTCTGTAGAGACGTTGGTACCAGACTCTTTGAGCTTAAAAAGCTTTTCCATCTTCTACCCTTCGCTTGCAGTTGCGGCCGTGCGGGTAAGCTCGCTCGCCGTGCACCTGCGGTATTTCCGTAGGAATCTTGTTACTTCCTCGCTGCCACAAGCCCCTTGTGTTGCTGCTACCAGCAATTGGCGGGTCGCAAAAGCTCGTCGTGAGGTGAGTAGCGAATGCAGTCGCTCACTCAAACAAGACCATTGCACCGTATGGCCTGAATGTTACGAGGTTCGTTATCAGTTGTGAAGGAAGGGTGAACGGGATGGCTTGAGATTATCACCGCGCTTCCTCTTGTGCTGTGCTTTGCTTGCTATACCGCGGTTTCGTCTGGGTTTCCAGATGCGGTTTGAATGTTACGAAGCGTGATTTTCATAACAAGCACGTAACAAACAGGAAATATAAAGAGCTGAAGTATGGCGGCACAGATGGGGAGTGGTGTGAGCGATTCAGGTCACGGCGCTGGTGTGAGCGACTATCGTTGTCGCTAGTCTTGGGTCGTTGACACTCGTTTTACGCCGTGCTGCTAGTCTTTTCGCAATTCTTGAGCAATAAAAAAGGAGAGCCGAAGCCCTCCTTGATAATCTTGAAAGCTATGCCGAGTATGCGTGAGTGCTATACCGGCATGCTGAAGGATCAGTACCAACCAGTGGAGTTGGAGTGAGCCCAAGCGCCACATGGGGTGCTGTAACGGCCTTGAATGTAACCCAAGCCCCAGTTGATCTGAACCTTATAGTCGTTCTCCCAACCTGGGCCCATCTTGGAGCCGGGCAATGCCTGAGGAATGCCGTGAGCGCCGGATGGGTTGTGAGCGTTGGTACGCCAACCCGACTCGCGTTGCCACAGCTGAACCAGGCAGGTGAATTCCGATTCACTCCAGCCGCGAGCCTTCACCTGCTCATGAGCGTAAGCCTGAGCTTCGCCTACAGGAGCGGTGGTGCCGTAGTTAGCAGGAGCAGATGCGGAAGAGGAAGAAGACGAGCTTGATGGGGTGGAAACCACCTTGGTACCCACCAAAACCACCTTATTAACAGGAGCCTTCTTCACATAAGAAGCCAAAGTGTTGGTGGACACCACGCGAGAACCGGACTTTTGCACCAAATTCGTCGATTCCATCACGCCTTCTTCGCCTTCGGTCTCCACCTTGGTGGTGCCGACAGGAAGGTTGGAATCTTTCTTCTCGATGGTGTTGAAAGCGATGGAGGAGTTAACAGTCTCCACTGTGGTGTTGGCGCGAGAAATGGTGATGACAGTGCTCTCGGAAACCTTGTCATTCAATGCAGGAGTGACGTTATCTTCTGGTTCGAGGGTGATGTCGCCAGCTTCGAGGACGGACTTCACCGTGGTGAAATCGGTGCCAAAGACGAGCTGGGACTGGCCATTAATGACGACCTTCACAAAACTGGTGTTCTTATCCAGCCCACCGCGGCCATTGCGAATATCCTCACGCACGGTGGAACGAGAAACGCTACCGGTTGCGGAGTAGGCAGTGACCTGCTGAGTGGAAGCAGCCTTGAGAGAGTACTGCTGAGACGTGAGAATTCCGCCGCCAACCATGAATGCCAAAGCACTTGCGGCTGCGACGAGAAGCGTGATCTGCTTGCGGCTCATGCGCTTTTTCGTTTGAGCCTTGTGCAAACTATGATTCGCCATGTTTTTCCTGTGATAGACAACATTTTGTGGGGGCGCCTAAGCGCACACGTAGCTGAGTCGTCAAGGATGCTCGAAATGGCGAGCTAGTGCCATCCACTTCGTCAGCTTCCTTGCTGAACCAACTACCGAAGCTGTTGACACTCCATTATAAACGTGGGGGAAGTCATTGAACGTGAATTCCCCCACAAAAGTTCTGAAATTATCAGAGAAAATATCAGCTGAAATCAGCTCACAGCTCAGTCTCCTTTGTCTGAGAGCTGAGCTGCTTCTCAAGCTCTGGAGAGCTTAAGTTGCCGGTTCTCAGGCGGCCAGTGCGTCGGAGATGATCTTCTCCAAATCAGCAGCACCAACAGCACCGACGTTACGAGCAACAACCTTGCCCTTCTTCAAAACGAGCAGGGTAGGAATGGCCTGAACGCCAGCAGCTGCAGCGAGATCCTGGTTCTGGTCAACATCCACCTTGGCGAAGTAAGCCTCTGGGTGGTTCTCGCTGGCCTTCTCAAAGATCGGGCCGAATGCGCGGCATGGGCCGCACCAGGTTGCCCAGAAATCGACGAGAACGACATCGTTCTTCTCGGTGGTCTCCTTGAAAGTATCGGTGGTCACTGCATGCGTTGCCATAGTCTTTCCTTTCGTTTACATCTGTCACTCATCCAACAGAACTATGAAATACTTTATTCCGTTCTACTGGTTTTCCTTTTGCGGCTGAATTTCTGCAACTAGGGAATAAAAGGAAGAGAAGAATAAATGGAATAAATGCTCCTCTTGCTATCGACGCTCAAGAAGGCAAAAATTGAGGTATGAGCGTGATTAGTGGCGATATCCCCAACCCAGATAACTTCGACGGTGACGACGGAGGCGAGGATTCCGATGGCATGTTCCGCCACGTGAGCCCCGACGACTTCCAAATCAACGCCAACTCCGGATGGCTCAGTTCTGAGCAGCTGGAAACGGCACGGTCGCTCGTGCCTATTGTGTGCGTTGAAATCGTGCCGGTGCGCGTCGATGACCGCGGGCGCGTCACCTCGGTGGCGAGCTTGACCCGTTTGACGGAGCAGGATTCTGGCTCGCAGCTCTCCCGTACCTTAATTACTGGCCGTATTCTTCGCGGAGAGACGGTGCGCCAGGCCATTTTGCGCAATGTCACCCAAGATTTGGGTACGATGGCCCTTCCTCAGCTTCCCGTCACTTTGCAGCCTTTCACGGTGGCCGAGTTCTTCCCCGCAGAGGTGTCGCCTTTCTGTGATCCGCGCCAGCACGCCATTGCTCTGTGCTACGTCATTCCGATTTCTGGTGACGCGCAAGCTGCTGAAGACGCCGTTGATGTGGAATGGACCGATCCAACAAAAATGGATAAGCGCTATTTTGCAAGCCTTTTGCACGGTCACGACCAGGTTTTGCGTGCCGGTTTGGCCTACGCGGGGGTCCATATTTAAAAACGCGTCAGATTATCAGAACGATTTGGCGAAATAACGTGATTTTTGTCCGTGCACACGCTGCATGTGCTGCTACACCTTTGTCGCTAGAGTGAGAAGAAAGAGAGAAAGGTGATGACAATGCAGATTGGTGTAACCGCGTATCGTCCAGCAGGAAACAACTCGTTGGGCAAAGTTGCTGTCGTTTTGGTTCATGCCTTCCCTATTGACGGACGTATGTGGGATCGCATGGCAGAAAAACTCAACGCGCAACTCGACCAGGATGCTGAGCTGTCTGGCTTGCCAGTTTATGGCTTCTCCATGCCAGGAACTCCTGGTGTGCCTGTTCCAAGTGAAGAAGAGTCAGGCCCTCGCACAGAAGATGGTGCCTACGCGCAAGCTCTCGACCGTTTGAGCCAAGCCATGATCGATAAGCTTCATGAGCTGGGCTATGAAAAGGCAATTTGGGTAGGCCTTTCGATGGGCGGTTACGTTGTTCTTCGCGTCCACTCTTTGGCACCTCAGGTCGTCGCAGGATTAGCACTGTGCGATTCCACCCCTGCAGCTGATTCTCCTCAAGCTCGAGCCGGGCGCTTGAGCATTGCTAATAATGCTGAAGGCGCGATGGGTGCTGAAGCAGTCATGAAATTCGCTCGTCCTAGTGAGCATGATTCTGCTGTGAAGAAGTCAGCTGACTTTATCGACACCTTCACCCAGTGGATTCACGAGCAGCCTGTGGAGGGTTTGGCTTGGCGTGAGCGTATGGCCGCAGGCCGGCCTGACCAGTTTGATTCGTGGGATAGCTTGCGAGTACCAACCTTGGTGGTGTCGGGCGAGCTCGACCCTTCCTCGAGCCCAGCAGTGATGAAGCCTTTCGCTGAGCGCGTTCACGGTGCTCTTTTCGTTGAAATTCCTGACACCGGGCATTTCACTGCATTCGAGCAGCCAGAGCAGTTTGCCACTGTTCTGATGAGTTTGTTCACCATGGTTCTGGCCGCTGCAGAGTAAACGCCGCTGCAGAGTAAAAGAGGCACTGAGGTAAATACAGTACCTATCTCAGTTTTCTCGAGGGCAAGGTAAGCAAGGTAAGCACAGTAGCTGGTCAGTTGCTGCGAACTGTTCAGCATGAGTACAGGTGTGAAGGGCAACAGCGAGGTGAAACTATGAAATCAACGCGTCGATCACAATCTCGTTCGTCTCGTTCGAGGCAACGTTCCTACATGTGGACGGCCCTCGCTGTTGTCGTTTTCGTCATCATCGCAGCATGGCCCAGCATTGAAAAGCTGTGGCAATCTTCTGGTGGGCAGAACCCAGCAGTAGCCGCTACGAGCCAGAACAAATACGGTAAAGGCAGTGCTTTAGAGACTCTTGCCAGTTTGCCGGTGAAAGGTAAAGCACCGCACACTGGCTATTCCCGCGAGAAATTCGGCCCTGCATGGGCGGATGTTGACCACAACGGTTGCGATACGCGCAACGATGTGCTCAAACGAGACCTCGGCCAAGTGACGTTCAAATACGGCAAATGTGTGGTGAGGTCGGGCATTCTGCAGGACCCTTACACGGGGAAAACCATCAACTTCTTGCGCGGTCGCCAAACCAGTGAAGCGGTGCAGATTGACCATGTGGTGGCACTGTCCAACGCATGGTCAACGGGTGCTCAGCAGTTAAGCGCTGAGCAGCGTGAGCGTTTAGCCAATGATCCCTATAATCTGCTGGCGGTTGATGGGCCTGCAAACCAAGAGAAGTCAGACGCGGATGCGGCTACCTGGTTGCCGTCCAATAAGGGTTATCGCTGTGCGTATGTTGCCCGCCAGATTGGTGTGAAAAAGAAGTATTCTCTGTGGGTGACAAGTGCTGAGAAAGCTGCTATGCAGCGCGTTCTCAACACTTGCCCCCAGCAGAAAGTACCAGTCAAATAACCCGGTTCATCACTTCAGCGCTATTCGATACCACTTACTTCAACACGGCTGATTACTTCTTCAACTGCCAGCCCAGAAGGCGAGCGTTGATCACCACAATCACAGTGGACAGTGCCATCAGCGCTGCACCAACAGCCATCGGCAAGCTGAAGTTCAGCGGAGGCCATGCCAAAACGCCAGCAGCAAGGGGAACGGTAATCAGGTTGTAGCCTGCAGCCCACCACAAGTTCTGATGCATCTTGCGCATAGTCAGGCGAGAAATCTGAATGGCTCGAGCAACCTGGGCAGGGTCTGAACCGCCCAGAACGATCTGAGCCGAACTTGCAGCAACATCCGTTCCGCCGCCGATGGCAATACCGATATCAGCCTGTGCGAGAGCTGGAGCATCGTTAATGCCGTCGCCGACCATTGCCACGACCTGCGCGTGGCCATTGTGAGCGCAGTCACCATGCGTGTGATCACTGTGGGCGCTGCCACTGTGGTCACCATTCGATTGCAACGAGCTGATCGCATCGGCCTTCTGGTCTGGGCGAATATTGCTCAACACCTCATCAATTCCCAGTTCAGAAGCCACAGACTGAGCGACCTCATCCGAATCACCTGTAATCATCACCGTGTGCACACCCATACGGTGCAATTCGTCGATAGCATGGCGCGAGCTCGTACGAACAGTGTCCTTCAAATGCAGAGCAAGGCTCAGAACACCATCAACCACAACGAAAACAGTGGTCGTCGGGCCGAACTTCGGGTCAATCCATGCAAAGTCTGACGGAAGGCTCACATCATGCGCAGTCAGCAACGCTTTTCCACCTACCAGCACGTGGTGACCTTCCACTTGGGCACTCACCCCAACACCAGGAGTGGAAGTGAAAGCAGAAGCAGAGGGGAGCGTGTGATGACTATCGGCAGGCGAATCGCCTACCACTTTCCTCACAATCGCTTGGGCGAGAGGATGCTCCGAAGCGCTTTCCGCACTCGCGGCCCACAGCAGAGCATCATCAGCGCTGATAATCTGGGAAAGGGCTACAACATCAACAACCTCAGGGGTTCCCGTCGTCAAAGTGCCCGTCTTATCAAAAGCGACAGTCGAAACGGAAACGAGCTTTTCGAGCGCAGAGCGGTCAGAAATCAGGATTCCGTGCGCAGCAGCGTCACCCATCGCCGTCGAAACAACCAACGGGATTGCCAGGCCGAGAGCGTGAGGGCAAGCGATAACGAGCACCGTGATCAGGCGTTCCAAAGCCACCGGCAAGTTCGCGCTCACTGCAAACCAGACCGCAAAAGCGAGAACGCCAGCAATCAGAGCGTACCAGAACAGCAAAGCTGCAGCGCGATCGGCGAGCAGCTGGGTCGGGGACTTCTTCGCCTGAGCAGTCTCAACCAAGCGCTGAATGGTAGACAAAGTGGTGTGGGAGCCGGTCGCTTGAACCTCAACGACGAGCGAGGAATCGGTGAGAATCGTGCCAGCAGTAACGTGGTCTCCTGCGTGACGAGTCACCGGCAGCGACTCACCGGTGAGCATCGACTCATTCAGAGAGCCAGTACCAGACAGAATCGTCGCATCGGCAGGAACAGTTTCGCCAGACTTCACGAGCACAATATCGCCAGGCTGGAGCTGAGCAAGGTCAACATCATGCGCCGAAGTAAGGTTCTCCGCCGAATCAAGAACATGCGCCTGACGCGGCAGCAGGGCGGCAAAAGCGTCGAGCTCAGTGGATGTGGAAGCGACCGAAGCCATCTCAATCCAGTGGCCAGCGAGCATGATGATAATCAGAAGCGCGAGCTCCCACCAGAAGGTTGGAATGGCGAGAATATTGAGCGTTGCCAGCCAACTTGCCACAAACGCGACCGTGATGCCCAGCGCAATGAGCAGCATCATTCCCGGCTTCTTGCGCTTAGCCTCACTCACGCCGTCTGTGAGGAAAGGCCGGCCTGGCCACACATACATCAGCGTTCCGAGAGCCGCTGGAATAAGGCGCATCACAAGATTGTCAGGAAGGCTGTAATGCAAGAGCATGGCGAACATGGGGTCGAGCGCGATGGTCGGGATGCCCAGTGCGAGTGCGATCCAAAACAGGCGGCGGAACATGGCTGCGTGCATTCCGAACATAGCACGGTTTGCCGCTGACACGTCAGACATGTCGTGGTGCATGTGGTGCATATGGGACATGTCGTGCATGTCGTGCATGTCGTGCATGTCATGACCCATATGAGACATGTGATCCATATGGTCGGAATGATCCATGGAAGTCATGTCATGCATATGTTCCATGTGATCCATGTGGTCCATGTGCATATCGCTCATGTCGTGATGCATGTCGCTCATGTCATGGTGCATATCATTCATGTCGTGATGTGTGTGATCCATATCGTGCATATCGTGCATGTTGTGCATGTTGTGCATGTTGTGGTCCGTGCCCATGTTGCTGTGGTCCATGTGGCAGTTTGGCATGCCACATACTGGGCACTTCTCTTCTTTCGTGGCCTCGTGCTGAGGCATCTCATTCTCAGGCACGTTCGCTCCTTGCAGCTGATGAATGTTTACAAATGTAAATGTAGAACACAGGGCGGGATGTCGTTTACAAATGTAACTAATTATTCTCTGGGCACATTTTTGGGAATGATAATCTCAAGCAAAACTGTTGATAAGGGGAAGGTGAAACGCGAATGCCGGAGAGTAGGGAAGCGAAGAAACGTAACAAATAGTGGAACAGAGCAATGCAGAAACGCGAGAAGCTGGAAGCGGGCACAAGGGAAAACGCCTAGCAGCACGTGTGAATAGCTAGCAAAGGTTTCTCTCGTACTGACAATCTGGGCAGAGGCCTTGGCAAACTTGCTGGTGAGAAATGCGCAAACTGCGTTAAAGGGTGGCATATGAGCAACGAAAAACAGCCTTTTGATCTTGATAATCTCATGCCGAGCAGCGAAAACCTTTTCGCCAAGATTAGCGTTGATGAGGTCTTTACCCGCCGCAATCGAAAGTGGGGTGACAGGCCGAGCGCTCAGCAACTGCTTGTCAAAAACCCAGCTATCCAGCCAGAATGGGCCGCTAAGCCAATCGCTTTGCACGTTGCTGAAATGGACGTTCCGCTCGCCCCAGCAGTCGGCTTGGAAATGCAGGACCTGCTGAACACCAACAACTTGGGTTATATTTCTCACCTGGACGGCGAAGCAATGGAAGCCGCCTATTTGAGGTTTGCCAAGAGGCGTTGGAATGCCGACGTGCACGCCTACGCTTTCCGCTGTATGGACGGCGTGATCGCATCGATTACCGCAGTGGTCAAGGCAACGCTCGGCCAGCGCATCGAGCATGACCCGACCGCCACCAATATGGACGGGCGTGCGCAATACGAGGGGACCGTCATGGTGTTCACCCCGGCCTACCCACAGTTCTTGCACCGCGTGACCAGCGGCCATTCCCTGCGCCAAATCCCCTTCACTCCTGCGCATCGCCCGGACCTCGAGGCGCTCGAGCAGGTATGCAAGGAGCTCGCCCAACACAAGCCGCAAGCTCCTTCTGAGACGGGCTACAACGCCGTGCTGGTGCTGTGCTCGCCCAACAACCCAACGGGAACAATCTATACGCGCGAAGAGCTTACCCAGATTTGCAAGATCGCCGCTCGCTGGCATGTGCGCATTGTGGCTGACGAAATCCACTCGCCGCTCGAGCCCAAGACTGCCGAAGAGTTGGAAGCACCGCACCCTTATAACTACGTGCCGCTGCTCAGCGTTCCTGAGGCTGGTGAGGCCTCGGCAATCGTCGCGTTCTCGGCAACGAAGGGTTACGCCATTCCTTCCTTCCGCGCCTGCCTGCTCATGGCGAGCGAAGACCCTGCTGCTCAGGACCTCATCATGAAGTTCACTCGCCGCGAGGTGGAAGAGGGCACGCATGAGGGTGCTCTGGTGGAAGCTGCTGCAATGGAACGCGGTGACGCCTGGCTGGATCAGCTCAACGAGAGCATCGAAGAGAACCGCCTGCTGCTGAGTGAGGCCATTGCTCGCAAGGTTCCTCACGCTCGCCTGATCCAGGGCGAAGGCACACACCTCACCTTCCTCGACTTGACGAGCTACTTGGAGAACACGCGCTGGGATGGTCACGCTGGTGACGCTCTGTTGGAAAACTGCGCGCTGGTGTGCTCTGCTGGCTCCGACTTTGGCGGGCCTCAGTGGGGTAATTGGGTGCGCGTCAACGAGGCGACCAACCCTGCTGTCGTGTTGGAGGCAGTGGACCGCATGGCTGAATGGTTGCGCACGCTCTGAAGTGCGGTAAGCCTTCAGATGCGGCGAGCCTTTGATGTGACGGGCTGCCGGCACGGTAGGCCCGGTATAACACTTATACTTCTGTGACGTGGAAAGGACGGATAACGATGGCAAATACTCCTGCACATTTGCACTACACTTCCGCTCACGCCTGGCTGGATCGATCCACTGACCCGGTCGTCGTGGGTATCACTGATTACGCCCAGCAGCAGATGGGCGAGCTTGTTTTCATTGACCTTCCTTCCGTGGGCGACGAAGTGGTGGCCGGTGAGCAAGCTGCCGAGTTGGAGAGCTCGAAGGCCGTGGAAAGCTTCATTTCTCCTGTTTCTGGCACTGTGGCGGCCGTCAACTCCAAGCTGGAGAACCAACCCGAGCTCGCTAACCGTGACCCTTACGGAGAGGGCTGGTTATTCAAGGTCAACTCCACCGATGCTGATAATCCTGAGCCGGGCTTGTTGGATGCCCAGGCTTATAGCGAGCTGGAGCAGTAGGGTGGCGCGCGCTGAGGAAAGCGAAAGCTGGGGCTTGAAGCTTGAGGAGAGCTTGAGCTGAGGTTTGAGGAAGGTTGTACGGTGAGGAAACTTGCGGTGCAGCCTTTCTTGTTGCTCAGAAACTGACATCTGGGGAGGGGATACTTCCAGATTGTCAACCCGCTTCATCGCCACAGAATAATGCGTCCCACCCGCGTGTTCGGCGTGTTCGTCGCGAGGAGAGGGGCTGAGCCTGTGGATAACAAATCGGAAATTTTTCGCCAAGAGTGAGAAACGCCTCAAAAGACGCGACCCACAAGATACAGTGCCAAAACCTTTTCCACAACACTAGATGTTGTGTTGAAACCTGCCTATACTGAACGAAGCACCTCGGAACAGTGAGGACCGAGGAAGCTCGAAAGCGTTTACCCCATGCCATGAGCGTGGGTTTCGTGCGCTCTCAACGCGCATAGGTGAAGGAGAAGGTATGACTCAGATGCTGACAAGGCCAGTCACCGATACGTTGGAAGACGTGTCCGATGTACTTGACGAGCGCCATGACAGCCTCGAAGGTCTGCGCGTCGCCAAGAGAGACGGTCGCATTGTGGACTTCGACGAGGAAAACATCATTCGCGCAGTGCATGGTGCTTTCCGCGACATCGACTCGCAGGAGACGGAGAACGAGAATGCCGTCGTCAAGCAGGTTGTCGATGACGTCAAGAAGGAGTGCCTCGAGCGCTTCAAGTCCCCAGTGCATATTGAGGACATCCAAAACCTCGTCGAGCACTCGCTGATCAACCAGCATGCCTACGACGTGGCCCGCGCCTACACCTCCTACCGCTTGAACCGCGACATTAAGCGCGCCAAGGCTAGCGACGTCAACGAAGCTGTGGCTCGCCTGATCAACCACGACGACTCCTTGATTCACGAGAACGCCAACAAGGACGCCAACGTCTTCACCACTCAGCGTGACCTCTTGGCTGGTGCGATTTCCAAGGCTCGTGCGCTTTCTCTGTTGCCAAAGGATGTTGCCAACGCTCACCTCAAGGGCGATATCCACTTCCACGACGCCGATTACTCGCCATTCACCGCAATGACGAACTGCTCCTTGCCTGACTTCGGCCGTATGTTGCGTGAAGGCTTCACTTTGGGTAACGCCGAAATGGATTCTCCAAAGTCCATCGAAACTGCAGCAACGCAAATCACCCAGATTATCAAGGACATTGCAGGCACCCAGTACGGCGGCCAGACCGTTAACCGTGCCGATGAGATGATGGCTCCTTATGCCAAGCTTAACTACAAGAAGAACCTGGAGCAGGCAGAAATCATGCTCCCGGATTCTGTCGATGTTGAGGTTGCTGAGAACGTTGTCAAGCACTTCCACGAGCTGCAGCCTAAGGCTCTGCACATGCAGGACCGCGAGAACCTGCCATTGGATGAGCCATTTCACAAGGATGCTCCTCGTTTGCAGCAGTTGCGCGAAATCTACGCCAAGCTGTTGACCCGTAAGAATATTTACGACGCCATGCAAACCATGGAATACCAGATCAACTCCAACCGTGTGTCCAACGGCCAGACGCCATTTGTCACCGTGGGCTTCGGATTGGGAACCGGCTGGTTCGAGCGTGAGATCACCCGCGCCATCTTCCTCAACCGCATCCGCGGCCTGGGTAAGAACCACCGCACGGCAATCTTCCCGAAGCTCGTTTACACCATTAAGCATGGTGTGAACTCCGAGCCAGAAGACCCGAACTACGACATGAAGACCTTGGCTTTGGAATGCTCCACCAAGCGCATGTACCCGGACATCGTGTTCTACGAGAACATCGTTCGCATCACCGGCTCCTTCAAGGCTCCTATGGGTTGCCGCTCCTTCCTGCAAGGCTGGATCAACCCAGAAACTGGTAAGGATGAGGAAGATGGCCGTATGAACCTCGGCGTGGTCTCCCTCAACATTCCTCGCATCGCACTCGAATCGCACGGTGACAAGGCCACCTTCTTCAAGATTCTTGACGAGCGTATGGCCGTTGCTCACCACGCTTTGCAATTCCGCATCAACCGTTGCAAGGAAGCCAAGCCAAAGAACGCTCCTGTTCTCTACCAGTTCGGCGCCTTCGGCAAGCTTGGCCCTGAAGATGACGTCGACCAGCTGTTCAGGAACTCTCGCGCCACTGTTTCCCTGGGCTACATCGGCCTGGCTGAAGCAACCGCAGTGTTCTACGGCAAGGATTGGATTACCGACCACCACTGGGACCCAGAAGGCAAGAAGTTCGCTCTCTCCATCGTTCAGCGTTTGAACGAGGCATGCCACAAGTGGGAAGCAGAAGAGGGCTACCACTACTCGGTATACTCCACTCCTGCAGAGAGCTTGACTGACCGCTTCAACCGTTTGGACCGTCAGAAGTTCGGCGAGGTCCCAGGGGTCACTGACCACGACTTCTACACCAACTCCTTCCACTACCCAGTATGGCTGCGTCCAACTCCTATGGAGAAGCTTGACTACGAGAAGGACTTCCCGCAGTACACTGCTGGTGGCTTCATCCACTACTGCGAGTACCCAACCTTGCAGAAGAACCCGAAGGCATTGGAAGCAGTGTGGGATTATGCACACTCCATCGGCATCGGCTACCTGGGTACGAACACGCCAATCGACCGTTGCTTCATCTGCGGCTACGAAGGCGATTTCGAACCAACAGAGGATGGCTTCAAGTGCCCAGAGTGCGGTAACCATGATCCTCACCAGTGCAACGTGACCAAGCGCACCTGCGGTTACTTGGGTAACCCAGTCGAGCGCCCGATGGTTCACGGCCGCCACGAGGAGATTTCGCACCGCGTCAAGCACATGCTCGGCGAAACCGGTCATGTGGTTCTTCAGGACGGTTCCGTTGCTGAATGGTGGGATGACACTCGCGAGTAAGGGCTGAACTTCATGGATAACAAGCAAAATGCTGATGTCTTCGACGAGGAAATGCGCCGGAAATTCGATTTGATGCCAGGCTTCGATAAGGATTTCCAAGCAGACCCGACTCCTGCCTTCCGCAAGACCGACCCGCACGCCATGGATAACCTGACTGCAGGTGGTCAAGCCGGTCAAACTGCTGGCGCTGCTTCTCAGACAGGTGTCGCTGAGGCGCAGGCCGCTACTTCTCAGACCGCAGACTCACTGCCGGTGCGAGAAAAAGCAGAGAAGTCCTTCGGACATCGCGATTTTGCTGCCCATGACCTTCCCGGTTACAACCGTGGCCCTGGCATCCCGTACGCCTTCTCGAATAACCCTCGAGCAGGACAGTGGGATGCGCGCAAAATGAGCGCTAACCGCATTGCCAGTTACAAGCGCTTCGTGGTGACTGACGGAGAGGGTATCCGCAACTCCATTTACGTTGCTGGTTGCCCTTTCCGTTGCCAAAACTGCTGGAATGCCTCCATTTGGGACTTCCAAGCAGGCCATGACTTCACCCCCGCCTTCGAGCAGGCAGTCATCGACGATCTGCGCCCGAGCTATGTGGAAGGCGTCACCTACTTGGGTGGCGAGCCAATGCTCAATACTCCAGTTTTGCTCAAGATTAGCAATCATATTCGTCAGGAGTTTGGCGACACCAAGAACATCTGGTGCTGGACCGGCTACACCTGGGAAGAGCTGATGAGGCCAGGAACTACGCCAGATAAAACAGCCCTGCTGGGAATGTGCGACATTTTGATCGACGGCCGCTTCATTGAAGGGCTCAAGGATTCTCGCTTGCAATTCCGCGGATCTTCCAACCAGCGCGTTATCGACGTGAAGAAATCACTTGCAGCACGTCGTGAAGCCCAGGAGCAAGGCCTCAACCCCAATTGTGTTGCGCCGGTGATTTGGGATAAACTGCACGACCAAAAGCGCGTGATTGCCGAAGCTTACCGTAAGGATCGCGACGCGGGCGAAGGCCGCGACTGACCGTGCTCATGTAATATTCTCGACCGTGTATTATCGCGTTCGAATGTGGAGTGCCAGCTGCGCTGAAATTACCGTAAGGGAGTAATTACCTTAAGGGGGTAATGACCTTATGGGAGAAATTTCAGGGTAGCTGGTACTCTGTCGTTCTGATAATCTCAATTCAGCTTTTTAATGCTGTGACGCGAGACTAAACGCATCGCAATGCTTCGATGCTCCACAGGCTGAGGTTCCAACGAGCCAATCTGCTTCATCACCATGTCAACAGCCGTCGCGCCAACCTGCGAGAAATTCTGGTCAAACGACGTCGGTCGAGCGCTCGGGATCAAAGAATCAAGAGAGTTGTCTACGCCAATCAGGCTCACATTATGCGGCACTGATAATCCGTAACTATTCAAAGCCTGCGCCACACCAGAAGCCATCTCATCATTCGCGCAAAAAATAGCCGTGCACTCGCCCGCACGAATCGCGTCGACCAGCGTCAAACCAGCGTGATAACCGGAAAAAACCGTCCAATCGCCAGGGCACGGCTCAGGAATTGGCGCATGATGCTCCTGCAGGGCCGAGCGCCAACCGCGCAAACGCAGCAAGCTCGAAATCGAATCATCCGGTCCGCTCACGCAATAAACAGTGCGATGACCAGCCTGCAAGAACAACTCAACAGCTTTCTTACCCGCCTCAACCTGGTCCGCATCAACCGTAGAAAGAGTAGAGATCGGCGTGCTCGTTATCGCCACCATCGGAAGGTCAGGGGAGGGGGTGAACGTGTCGATGTCAGAAGGCGTGCGGTCCATCAGCAAAATAATGCCGTCCACCGGCAGAAGCTTCATCGACGAATAGAGCTCGGCCAAGTTGTAAGGCTCGTCGTTCATAATCTTCAACGTCAGCGCGTAGCCCGACTTTTCCGCGGCCTTGTTAATGCCCTCCAGTTCACCCAGATTACCAGTGGCATGAATATTGAACATCACCACACCCAAGGTGTGGAAAGTGCCTCGACGCAGAGCACGAGCAGCAAAGTTCGGACGGTAGCCGACCTGGCGCATGGCTTTTTCCACCTTGGTGCGAGTGGCTTCGCTCACCTGGCCAGTGTGGTTGAGCACGCGCGAAACGGTTTGAGCAGAGACTCCGGCCACCTCGGCCACAGTTTTCACCGACACGGTTTTGGTAGGTGCAGACTTGGCTTGCGCAGGTTTGTGTGCCACAGTCTTCGCTGGCGCCTGTGTATTGCGGGCCATGCTGCTCCCTTCTCGGCGTTCTGAGTGCCGACCGAGCTTTCGCCACCTTCGTCCGTCAGCGTACTTACTTCTCGCTCGGTTCGGCGTGTTCGTCGCATTTCTGCCTTTCATGCTACACAACCTGACGGCAGTTTGTGTTTGCCTCTTGCATCGTTCAGCAAGTGCGTATACTGTTAACGTTAACGGTTAACGTAAACAGTGGCAATCTCCCAGCGTTTTGCTGGTATCGCCCTATGCAAAGAAGCATACGTATTGCCCGTCGCTGCCGCTCAAGCTCAGTGTTGTTGAAAGAAAGGTCTTTCATGGAATTCATCGCTCCTGAACTCAAGCCTCGCCGTCCTTTCCGATGGCCTGCTGCGCTTCGTGGTTCGAAACCTGCCATCTTCTTTGGTGGCGATTACAACCCGGAGCAGTGGCCGCGTAAGGTGTGGGATGAGGATATTCGCCTGATGAAGAAGGCAGGCGTGAACTTCGTCTCTCTGGCAATCTTCTCCTGGGCTCGCCTTGAGCCGCAAGAAGACGTGTGGGATTTCGCTTGGCTGGATGAGATTATCACTAAGCTGGGTTCTAACGGCATCGCAGTTGATCTCGCTTCGGCTACGGCTTCGCCAGCCATCTGGCTGGCTCAAAAGCATCCGGAGATTTTGCCCATCGACGAGGATGGGCGAACCGTGTGGCCGGGTGCTCGTCAGCATTGGCGTGCAACGTCGCCGATCTACCGCGAGTACGCGCTGAAAATGTGCCGCAAGCTTGCCGAACACTACAAGGACAACCCCTATGTGGTCGCTTGGCATTTGGGTAACGAGTACGGATGCCACAATTTGTACGACTATTCTGATGATGCGAATAAGGCGTTCCAGGCCTGGTGCAAGGAGCGTTACGGCACTATCGAGGCCGTGAATGAAGCCTGGGGTGCGGACTTTTGGAGCCAGCGCGTGACGAGTTTTGACCAGATTTTGGTTCCTCGCCACGTTAACGGTTTCCAAAATCCGGGCCGTATGCTCGACTTCCGCCGCTTCAGCTCTGAGGCTCTCTTGCGTTTCTGCGAAGCCGAGCGTGACGCGATTGAGGAAATCTGCCCAGATAAGCCGTTTACCACGAATTTCATGGTTTCTGGCGGCGCGGGCCAAGGCGTGGACTACGATTCCTGGGGCCCGAGTATGGACTTCGTTTCCAACGACCACTACTTCATGCCAGGTGAGGCGCACCTCGATGAGCTCACCTATTCGGCTGACCTCGTGGACGGTATGGCTCGCCGGAGCCCGTGGCTTCTGATGGAGCATTCCACGTCGGCTGTCAACTGGCGCAATATCAACTATCGCGTCAAGCCGGGCGACACGGTTCGCGACTCTCTTGCTCACTTGGCCTTCGGTGCCAACGGCATCCTGTACTTCCAGTGGCGTCAGTCTCAAGCCGGTGCTGAGAAGTTCCATTCGGCGATGCTCCCTCACGCTGGAGAAAACTCCCAGATTTTCAGAAATGTCTGCGAACTGGGCGAAGACCTTCGTGCTCTCTCTGAAGCAGGCTTGTTGGATACGCGTCTCAAGCGTTCGGATGTTGCTGTTCTCTTCGACAATGAGTCGTCGTGGGCTTTGCAATGCGATACATTCCCCACCAGGAAGCTTGCCGAGTTCCCGGAAGCCTTCACCTTCTACCGTGCGCTGCTGGACCTCGGTATCACGTCCGATGTCATACCGGTAAACGGTGATTGGGATGGCCATCGCGTGGTCGTTGTGCCGAATGTCTACCTGATGAGTTCGAAGCTTTCGCAGAAATTGGAAGCTTTTGCTCGCAAAGGTGGTATGGTCATCGTCACCTATATGTCCGGCATTGCTGACCAGACGGATCGCATTTGGCTGGGCGGTTACCCTGGCGCTTTGCGCGAGCTGACGGGCGTGCGTGTGGAGGAGGGCTTCCCTCTGGGCTCCGATTTTGCGGGCACTCCGGACAGGCTCACCTTGAGTAACGGCGCTGTGGCGCATGATTACGCCGATGTTGTCACCTCGGTGGATGAGGGCGTTGAGGTGCTGGCTACCTATCAGGCTCCTGCTGACTGGGGTATGAATGGCGTCCCGGCCGTTACCTTCCACACCTTTGGTGAGGGTGCTTGCGTCTACTTGGGTTGCCGTTTGAACCATGAGAATGTTGCTGGTATTCTCCGACCGCTCCTGCCTCGCTTGGGTTTGGAGAGTGCGGTCGAGTCGAGCAGCGATGTTCTGCGCGTGGTTCGTGTGGGTGAGGCCGGGGAAGATGGTGTCGCTCGTCAGTTCATCTTCCTGTTTAACCGCACTGACCATGAGGTACAGGCTCCGTTGGAAGGCACTCCTCTTCTCGCCTCGTTGGCAAGCGTTGACGAGAACGGCTCGCAGGTAACGTTGAGCTCTCAAGGCGTTGTGGTCAGCGTCATCGAATAGCTCAAGATTATCAATAAGTTTTGGGGAGTGAGGCATACTTGCTCCCCTGTGAATTGGTCATGAATGAAAGCGATGGAGCTTTCATAAGGAAAGGAAATATCATGACTGGTAAGTCCATTGCAGGTAAGGCGGTTGCCTTCTTGGGTGCAGTTGCCATGGTGGGTTCTCTGGCTGCTTGCGGAAACTCCTCAAAGTGAGCAAGACTAAGGCTCATCTATCTCTCTCATAGGTGCATATGATCTCAGCAGCGCACACCGTTGAACTAGAGAATTTGTTGTTTTGCGATTTGTGCTCTTTTTTATGTGTTGTGCCGTAAAACCTCCGGCTTTAGCTGGGGGATATAAGGCGCTTATCTTTTTACTAT